>Ga0255782_10000588_pt1 | contig 33196 bp, 36 predicted proteins | sample 101ome_26_FD_179980 | JGI IMG/M metagenome (GOLD analysis project Ga0255782, IMG submission 179980) | Coastal salt marsh microbial communities from the Groves Creek Marsh, Skidaway Island, Georgia - 101408AT metaG (version 2) | ecosystem: Environmental > Aquatic > Marine > Intertidal zone >...
AAGAGCAACTACTATTAAGGGCGGTAATACATCAACCGACTCTTCTATCACTATTGCTTCTAACACAACCATCTCACCTACTACATTAACAGTTAGTGCTAACACTACAATTAGTGGTAATGTTATCATTAATACTTCTGGTGCTGAAGTATTTGATATGGGTAATATTTCTCGTATGAGAATGACTGGTGGTTCGGCAGGTCAATTCTTAAGAAAGTCTGGAACAAGTGGTTTAGACTTTGAACCATTAACACTAAGACAAATTTCAGATTTATCATCTAACTCTGCTCACATCATTCTTTCTGGTTCTAATACAACCTTTAGTGATAATGGTGACTCACCTCATTTAAAGTTCGCAGATGTTAATGGTGATACTGTAGAATTGTTTGTTGCTAGTGATGGAACTGCTGGTGATTCAGATTTACACATTATACTTGCTGACGCAAATGGAGACTCAGCAGTAAACATAACAGATTCTTCTAACACAGTTGTTGCTTCTGTCGATTCAGATGGTAATGCTGATTTTTCAGGAACACTAACTGCTGATGGAACAACTACTCTAAATGGTTCTGTAGTTTTAGGTGATGCTGATTCAGATACAATAACAGTTAAAGGTAAGTTCGCCAACCAAGCAACTACTGGTGTTGCTTCATTTAACGGAACTACTCATTTCAACGGCACAACCAATATGAATGGAACACTGAACCTAAACGGAACAGTGAATGTTGGTGATGCTGCTACAGATACAATTACAATCAATTCAACTGCTTCACTAGCAGGTAATACAACAATTGGTGATAGCACTGCTGATACTCTAACAGTAAATTCAAGAGTAGTAAGTCACTTAGTTGCTAATGGTGCTTATGACTTAGGAACTTCATCGTTAGAGTGGAGAAATCTATATCTTGACGGAACTGCGAAAGTCGACACTTTAACTGTTGATGAAAATGCTACTGTCACTGGTAATCTAACTGTAAACGGTGATACTACACTCGGTGACGCAACTGGTGATACAATTACAATTAAGGGTAACTTTGCTAACCAACACACAGAAGGTCTTGCTACTTTTGGTGGTAATGTTGGTGTAGGAACTGCTTCAATCACAACTGGTGTTGACCTTGATGTAGCAAACTCTGCTAAAGTAGGTGAAAACTTAACGGTTTCTGGTAATACAAGTATTACTGGTAATCTAACTGTAACTGGTTCATTTACTGTTCCAGCAGATGCCGCTTTCGAAGCTGCTGATGCTACATTCATTAATCTCCATGTTTCTGGAAACTCTACTATTGGTGATAGTGGTTCAGATATTCATACAATTACTGGTGCTACTACAATAGCAGGTGCTATGACACTAACTGGTAATATTGACCACGCAGGTAATCTCGATACAAGTGGTTCTATATCAAATGACGGAACGGTCGTAATTGGTGCTAATGGTAAACTACACGCAAACAATACAATTACAAACGGGACAATTAGAGATGTTCATTTAGAAAACTCTGGTGTGACTGCTGCTTCTTATGGTAGTGCGACTGCTATTCCAGTGATTACAGTAGACGCAAAAGGTTTGATTACTTCAGCAACTACTACAACAGTAGCAGGTGTAACTGGTATTACATACACATCCTCAAATAATAATATAAGAATTTCAACTGCTGATGGTTCAACATTCGACGATGTTATCGACCCTGCGACAACTTCAGTTAAAGGTGTTGCTTCATTCGATTCTGGTGATTTTGATGTATCGTCTGGTGCGGTATCATTAAAGAACGCAACTACTGGTGCTGTTCTTGCGGTTAGTGGAACATCAAACGAAGTCAATGTATCTCGTTCAAATGGAACAGTTACGGTCGGTCTTCCAGATGATGTTACGGTAACTGGTCAACTTAATGTTGGTGAGAATGTTGTTGTAACTGGTAACCTTACAGTATCAGGAACTACAACTACAGTCAACACAGAAACAGTAAACATTGCTGATAACATTCTTGTTCTTAATAGTAATGAAAGTGGAACTCCTTCACAAAACGGTGGTTTTGAAATTGAAAGAGGAACATCAACAAACAAAACTCTATTATGGAATGAAACTTCTGACAAATGGACAGTCGGTTCAGAAACTTTCGTTGCTGGAACCTTTGAAGGTAATGTAACTGGTGATGTAACTGGTAATGCTGACACAGCAACTGCTTTAGAAACTGCTCGTTCAATTGGTATTTCATTAAGTGGTGATATAACTGGTTCTGCTTCAGCAAGTTTTGATGGTACTGGTGATATTACTATTACTGCTACTAATATGGCAGTTCAAAACAACTCTGTTGATTTAGGAACACACACAACTGGTAACTATGTAAATAATCTTACTGCTGGTGCGTTAATTGATATCAGTGGTTCAGCAGGTGAAGGTTGGTCACCAACAGTTGCGGTAGACTTATCTGAATTAACAGATATGACAGATGCTGCTGTTAGCACAGACGAATTAGTAATTCTTGACGCAGGTTCTCAAAAGAGAAAAGCAATCAGTGAAATTACTTTAGGTTTATTTAACACAACTAATCAGATTGCTCTAGGAACAGACACAACTGGTAACTATATGGCAGATGTTGGTGTCGGAACTGGTTTAGATGTATCACATACTCCAGGAGAGGGTTCTACTGCTACTATCTCACTAGACTTAAGTGAATTAACAACTTCAACAACAAATGGTGATGGTGATTATTTTGTAGTAGTTGATGCTTCTAATGTATCCAGAAAACTTACTAAAGCAAACATTGCTATTTCAGAATTTAATACTACAAATGGTATTGCTCTTGGAACAGACACTACTGGTAACTATATGACAAATGTTTCAGCAGGTGCTGGTATTGATGTATCACATACTCCAGGAGAGGGTTCTACTGCTACAGTTAGTATTGAATCAGACCTTAGAGGTGATGTTGACCAAATTGGTTTAGATACAAACGATTATTATAATATTGATGCTACAATGCATAGATGGTATTTGGATGGTGCTGAAGATATGCGTTTAACCAATAACGGTAATCTTGATGTTGAAGGTAATGTTGTAGCACATTCAACTACAGTTTCTGATAGAAATCTAAAACACGATATAGAAAGAATTGATAACGCATTAGAGAAGATTTGTCAATTAGGTGGTTACACATTTACATATAACAAAGACGACCGTAAAGGTGCTGGATTGATAGCACAAGAGGTTGAAGAAGTCTTACCAAGTGCGGTAACAGAAACAGAAATTCTAAATGTAGAAGGTGTTCATAAAGTATTAGAATACGACCAAGTTCACGGTTTAATTATCGAAGCAATCAAAGAATTGAAAGCAGAGATTGATGAGTTAAAAGGAAATAAATAGTATATGGGTGCTAAAGCAAATATTATAATCGACCAAGGAACAGATTTTTCTACGACGATTACGGTAACTGATGATGACGGTAATGTAACTGACTTAACTGGTTATACTGGTGAAGGTCAGATAAGAAAACATTACGAGTCTTCGGATTCTACTGACTTTACACTTTCGTTTGGTTCTCCGAGAAGTGATGGTGAAGTATCATTGTCTTTAACAAGAATTCAAACTGCGAATTTAGAATATGGTAGATATGTATATGATGTTGAATTAACAAGTGCTGCGAATACAACATCAAGATTAGTAGAAGGAATAGTCACAGTAACACCACAAGTAACGAGGTAACAAAATGGCAATATCTGGTAAAATAAGTTCTACATCATCAGGAATCAATGCTAAGTTTGGTTCTTCAGCACCGACATTAACAATTAAGTCATCATCGGCTGCTACCAGTTTAGGAACTTTAAATGATATTGATTTAACAACACCAGAGGCAGGTACTGCTGGTGCTACACTTGTTTATGACGCTACAGCAGGAACTTATAAAGCAGAAAAAGTATTTGAATACGACGGAAACGAGGTGACCTTACAAGGTGGGAGTTTCTAAATGGCAATTATTTCAATCAAGACCTCGCAGAGTAATAATGCGCCTACGAGTCTTGCGAATGGTGAATTAGCATATTCATATTCATCAAATAAATTGTTTATTGGTCAGACAGATACTTCTACAGATGCTGTAAGTGTTGAATATATTGGTGGTAAATTATTAGTAGATAAAGTAGCAAATCTTGAATCTACAATATTAACTCAAACTTCTACACATTCGAATGTAACAATTACGAATGTGATGACGATTAGTAGTGCTACTAATAATAGTATTTTGTTTGCTAAGGCAGATGGTGTTATAGATTATCTAACTGGTAGTAGTGGTCAGATATTACAGATTGCTTCTAACTCTACACCAACTTTTGATGATTTAGACGGAGGCAATTATTAGGAGATAGATGTGGGTGATTATGTAGATGATGCTGTTGGTTATGCTAAACTTGTTGTTGATTTAAAAACAAGACTTGAACAACAAGAAAAAGAAATAAAAGATTTAAGAGGTGCTCTTCAAATACAAGAAAAAATGAAGATACCTTTAAGTGTGATAAAGCAAGTAACACAACAAACACAAAAGATAGAAAAATTAGAGAACGATTTATTATATTACAAAAGGTTTGTTCCTAAACAAGTTATTAAAGATAGGGAAGGAAAGACTGAAGTTGTTAGAAGAGGTGGTTTAAGTTCAAGTTTGAAAAAGAATAAATAAAGTAAAAGATTAAAAACATTTAACAAAGGAGTCCTTCAATGGCGTCAGTAATTAAACTAAAAAGAAGTAGCACTCAAGGTTCGGTGCCTACTACTTCTGACCTTGCCACTGGTGAAATCGCAGTAAACTTATTTGACCGTAAACTATATGTGTCAAATGGTACTGGCGTCACGGCAATGGGTGGTGAAGACTTTAGACTAACCTCTCAAGACCCAACCTCTGGTGCAGGTGCTTATCTAAAACTATTAGGTGATACAAGTTCAACTTCAAATACAGTTCTACTAAGAGGTGGCACTGGTATTACAGTTGCTCGTGATGGTAATGGTTCAATCTCATTCACCTCAACACAAGGTAGTTCCATTTCAGACTTACAAACTGAAGACGGTAACTTATGGTCAGCAATCACTGCTACTAATACAGCCATTCGTGCTTTAGTTTCTAGTAATGACACTGATATTAGTAACCTACAAACTGAAGACGGTAACTTATGGAGTGCTATTACAGCAACTAACACCGCTATCCGTTCTATCACTACCGCTAATGCTAATGAGATTGGTGATGTATGGTCAGGATTAATAGCAACCAATACTGCTATTCGTTCACTAACAACTGCTAACGCTAATGAGATTGGTGATTTATGGTCAGGATTAATTGCTACTAATACTGCTATTAGAGCATTAACATCTCAGAATGCTACTAACATTGACCAAAAACTTGGTGCTACTGCTACAGTTCAAATTTCTGGTGATGTTGCAGGTTCTGCTTCATTCTCTGGTAACTCAGTAAATGTTGCGGTTACTCAACAAAATAACTCTGTTGATTTAGGAACACACACAACTGGTAACTATGTTGCTACAATTGGTGGAACTGCTAACGAGATTACTGTTTCTGGTTCTGGTTCTGAAACTGCTGCTGTTACAATCGGTCTTCCTGATGATGTATCTATCACTGCTCAATTAAATGTTGGTGAAAACGCAGTAATTTCTGGTAACACATCAGTTGGTGGTAATATGACAGTTTCTGGAGACTTAACTGTTTCTGGTGCTACAACTTACTTATCAACTTCAACTGTTTATACTGATGATGGTATGTTCAAACTTGCTGCTAATAACGCAGGTGATGCTACTGATACTGGTATCTACGGTATGTATGATGATGGTGGCACAGATGAATTTGCTGGATACTTCAGAGATGCTTCTGATGGTATATTCAAGTTCTACACTGGTCTACAAGTTGAACCAACTTCTACAGTAAATGTCGCTGGTGCGGGTTATGCCCTAGCACAAGTTGATGCTGTTATTGACGGTGGTTCATACTAAAAATTAATCAAAAATAAAGAGAGGAGACTTCGGTCTCCTTTTTTTATGTCTAATGTTTTTTGATTATAAATATAGTAAACTGATTACATAATCAGTCAAAAAATTTTAACTGGTCTATATAGACTTTGAACAATTAGGAAACCATACATATGGCATCAATCGTAAAGATTAAACGCTCTGCTGTTCAAGGCAAGGCGCCTACTACTTCTGATTTGGAGGCAGGGGAAATAGCACTAAACACCAGAGATGGTAAGTTATTCTCTTCTGATGGAACTGCTGTATTTGAAATTGGTGGTAATGTTCACTCTATCTCTGTAGGAACTGGTGGTTTAGTTATAGCAAATGGTTCTATCACTTTCCCAACTACAGACGGTTCAAGTGGTCAAGTATTATCAACTGATGGTTCAGGAAATATAACATTTCAAGATGTAGATGCTGCTGCTGACGCAGGTGGTTTTGAGAATTCATTACTAACATCAGTCCCAAGTGGTGATTTGATGGAAGGTGGTAGTGGAACAGAAACCTATGTCGGTCAACTAGGTGGTTCTGGACAAGACCCTTATGGTGTGTCTTTAGCAGACCCTAATTATAGTAATATGGATCCAGTAAGAAGATTTGTAACCGAAGATTTAGGAGCAATTTAAGATGCCTACGATTTTACAATTTAGGAGAGGAACGACCTCACAAGCAGACGGTCATACTGGTTCCGAAGGCGAATTAACGATAGACACTACCCTTGACCAATTAAGAATCCACGATGGTGCTACAGCAGGTGGTTTCAAGGTTGCTCGCCATGTTGATGTTATGGATAGAATGCAAGTTGCTAACGCACAAGCATTATTCGACACATTACAAGCAAACTTAGTTTCAACAACTAATGTTCAAAACTATCTTCAAATGTCTAATGCTCAGGCATACTTTGCTAATACAAATACTTGGATATTAAGAACAGATAGTAATTTAGGTTCAACAAATACTGCTCTTAGAACATTAATTGACGACCGTATGCAGGTTGCTAACGCTCAGGCATTGTTTGATACACTACAAGCAAATCTTGTATCAACAACTAATGTTCAAAACTATATGGCGGTTGCGAATACTCAAGCCCTTGTTAATGCTCGTTTGGGTGCTACTGCTACAGTTACTCTAACTGGTGATGTAAGTGGTTCTGCTTCATTCAGTTCAAATAGTGTTTCAATCACAACAACAATCGCAGACGACAGTCATAATCATACTATTTCAAATGTAGATGGTTTACAAGCAGCATTGAACACTAAGATGGATACATCTAATACTCAGTCGTTATATAATACATTGAAAGCAAATACTGTTCCTTGGACTTCACTAATTTCTACAAATACTGCGATTAGATTATTAGTTTCTGATAGAATGCAGGTTTCTAATACACAGAACCTTATAGCAGCCTATTCAGCAAACAATATGTCTGTTGCGAATACACAAGCATTATATAATAATGTTACTGCTAATCTAAATTCATATAAAGCAAATACTAATCCAAGAATTACTAACATTCTAACAAGTATTGGTAACACTAACACAGCAATTCGTGCTGTCGCAGCCACTAAGATGTCTGTTGCTAATGTTCAAAGTTTAATCGCAAACGAAACTGCTAATTCAGATTCTAAGTTTGCTACTTGGACAGCATTAACATCAACTAACACGGCAATTCGTTCTTATGTAGATTCAGAAGTCGCAGGTTTAGTCGATTCAGCACCAGAGACATTAAACACATTAAATGAATTGGCTGCTGCTTTAGGTGATGACGCAAACTTTGCTACAACACTTACAACTAATTTAGGTCAGAAACTAGGTGCTACTGCTAGTGTAACTTTAACTGGTGATGCCACTGGTTCTGGTTCATTTAGTTCTAACTCAGTTTCAATCTCAACAACTCTTGCTGATACTGGAACACCAACTGGTATATTTGGTAGTTCAACTAAGATACCAGTAATATCTGTAAATAGTAAAGGTCAGATTACAAATATTAGTAATACAACTGTTGCTGGTGTTTCTTCTGTAACATTTACAAGTGGTAATAACAATTTAAGAATTGCTGTTGCTGATGGAACAACACACGATGTTACTATCAGTGTCGGTGATAAGATGACAGTTGCTAATACTCAAGCACTTCATAGTAATATTACTGCCAACTTAAATTCTTACATAGCAAATACTAATCCAAGAATTACTAATATATTATCAAGTATTTCTTCAACAAATACTGCTATTAGAAATCTAGTTTCAACTGAAACTACTGATAGACAAAATGCTGATGACTGGATATGGTCAGGAATTACTGCTACTAATACTGCGATTAGAGGTCTTGTATCAGATGTTGATAGTAGAGCAGATTTACTGAATACCAACTTAACTGCTACTAATACAGCAATTAGGTCTTTAATTACTTCTAACGATACTGATATATCAAATCTTCAAACAGAAGATGGTAATCTATGGTCAGCAATCACTGCCACGAATACAGCAATTAGGTCTTTAGTTACAAGTAACGACACTGATATTAGTAACTTACAAACACTTGTTAATAATAACTTAGCAAATACAAATGCCGAAGTAGATTTACTTAATACAAATCTGACTAATACAAACACAGCAATTCGTGCTTTAATTAGTTCTAATGACACAGATATTTCGAATTTACAGACTGAAGATGGTAATCTATGGTCTGCTATTACAGCAACCAATACTGCTATTAGAAGTATTACAACAACTAATGCGAATAAGATTGCTCAAGTTGAATCTAATTTACTTTCTACTAATACTTCAATCAGAAATGCTATCTCAACTGAGGTTTCTAATTTAGTAGATTCTGCTCCTGGAGCATTAGATACATTAAATGAATTAGCAGCAGCACTTGGTGACGATGCTAATTTCTCAACTACAGTTACTAATAGTATCGCAACTAAGATGTCAGTTGCTAATACAAACACTTTAGTTAATGATAGAATGCAGGTTGCTAATACTAATACTTTGGTTAACGACCGTATGCAGGTTGCTAATACACAAGCACTACATACAAGTATTACCGCTAACCTTAATAGTTATATTGCTAATACTAACCCAAGAATTGCCTCATTTAATTCAAGTGGTAGAGTTGCTGCTCATTTAATACCTGCAGCAAATGTTACCTATGACTTAGGAACAACAGAATTAGCATTTAGAGATTTATATCTGTCTGGTTCAACAATTAACATTGATGGAACATCGATTTCTGCTAACTCAAGTGGTTTTTATTTTACAGACCAAGATAGTAATCAAACAGTTAACATTTCTTCAGAAAATGGTATTATTGTTAATGGAACGACAATTGCTGATGGTACTGGTGCGTTAGACTCAGATGCTATTGGTCAGGGTTATGTTCAATCAACAGTTTACTCTATCCCAACAGACTGGGGTGATGGAGAAACTTATCCAGGACAAGCAGGTGCTGGAACAGATGCTTTTGGTATTAATATTGGTGGATTTATTTATGACGCCATGGAACCATCAGGAAGATATGCAACCGCTTATGATTTTGGGTCAGTAGCATAATAGTATAAATAGAATTAGAAAAATTAGGAGTTTTGAAAAATGCCAACTACAGTTCAATTTAGAAGAGGGACAACCGCCGAGAACGACAACTTTACTGGTGCCGTCGGTGAATTGTCCGTAGATACTACACTAAAACAAGTTCGTCTCCATGACGGTGTAACCGCAGGTGGACATGTTGTTGGTGATAGTGACCACGCAACATGGACAGAATTACTTGCTACCAATACAGCAATCCGTGCTTTGACGACAGCAAATGCTACAGAAATAGGTGATGTATGGTCAGGATTAATAGCAACCAATACTGCGATTAGAAGTTTAGTTAGTTCTAACGACACAGATATATCCAATCTACAATCAGAAGATTCTAGTTTATGGTCGGCAATCACTGCCACTAACACAGCCATTCGTTCTATCACAACTGCTAACGCAACTGAGATTGGTGATGTATGGACTGGTCTTAAATCAACTAACACCGCTATCCGTTCGTTAGTAACTTCTAACGATTCAGACATTTCAAGTCTACAGACTGAGGATTCTAATTTATGGTCTGCTATTACAGCAACTAACACCGCTATCCGTTCGTTGGTATCTTCAAATGATAATGATATCGATGCTATCAATACTAATTTAGACCAAAAACTAGGTGCTACTTCTAGTGTGACTTTAACTGGTGCGGTCACTGGTTCTGCTTCATTCAGTGCTAATGCTGTATCAATCACAACAACTGCTACTTCAGACCCTACATTAACACTATCTGGTGATGTAAGTGGTTCTGCTACATTTACCAACTTGGGTAATGCTACATTAACAGCAACTGTTGCTGACGATTCGCATAATCACTCTAGTTCTTCTGGTGCGTTTACGGTCGGTGGTGACCTAACTGTATCTGGTGGTGATATTACTTTATCGGGAACTGGTCGTATTCAAGGTATCGATACTGTATCAGCAGGAACTGATGCTGCTAGCAAAACTTATGTAGATACTGCTGTTGCTGGAGTTGTAGATTCAGCACCTGCTGCTCTTGATACTCTAAACGAGTTGGCTGCAGCTCTTAATGATGATGCTAATGCATTTACAACCCTTAACACAAACATCAGTCAAAAGTTGGGTGCTACTGCTAGTGTAACTTTAACTGGTGATGTATCAGGTTCTGGTTCATTCAGTTCTAACGCAGTATCCATTTCAGTAACTGTTGCTGATGACTCACATAACCATGTCCTATCAAATATTGATGGTATTACTGCTACTGTTGCTGAATTAAACATTATGGATGGTGTAACAGCATCTACTGCTGAGATTAATAAACTAGACGGTGTAACAGCAACTACTACTGAGTTAAATTATGTTGATGGTGTTACCTCTGCTATTCAAACTCAAATAGATGAAAAACAAGACACACTCACTGGTGGTGCTACTACAATTGCTTCAAGTGACCTAACAACCAACCGTGCATTAATTTCAAATGGTTCAGGAAAAGTTGGGGTATCTGCGGTTACTTCAACTGAATTAGGATACTTAGATGGTGTAACATCAGCAATTCAAACACAAATTGATAGTAAACAAGCAACTGTCAATGGTGGTGCTTCTACAATTACTTCAAGTAACTTGGGTGCATCAAGAGCATTAATTTCAAATGGTTCTGGTAAAGTCGCAGTATCTGCCGTAACTTCAACTGAATTAGGATACTTAGATGGTGTTACCTCTGCTATTCAAACTCAGTTAAATGCTAAACAAGCAAGTGGTTCTTACGCAGTAACTACTAATAACCTTTCCGATTTGAGTTCAGCATCTACTGCTAGAACAAATCTTGGTTTGGGTTCACTTGCTACACTATCGGCAGTTGGTGCTTCTCAGATTACTGATAACACTGTTGGTGCTGCTGAGTTGAATGTTTCTGGTAACGGTTCAACTTCTCAGTTCTTAAGGTCTGATGGTGATGGTTCGTTCTCTTGGGCAACTCCAACTGATACTAATACTACTTACACTGGTGGTTCTGGTATAACTTTATCATCTACTACATTTAATCTTGATAGTGATGTCAGAGGTGATATGTGGACAATGGGTAGAGATACAAACGATTACTTTACTGTTGGCACAACAACTCAGAGTTGGTATCTAGATGGTGCTGAAGATATGAGATTGACTAACAATGGTAACTTAGATGTTGAAGGTAATGTTGTTGCTCACTCATCAACTGTATCAGATAGAAATCTTAAAGATAACATCGAAAAGATTGAGGGTGCTTTAGATATGGTTAAAGCATTAAACGGTTATACATTCACATATAAGAAAGATGGTCGTTTAGGTGCTGGACTTATTGCTCAAGAAGTACAAGAAGTCTTACCAAGAGCAGTTACTGAACATGAAATTCTTAATACAGAAGGTTCACATTTAATTCTTGAATATGACCAAATTCACGGTATACTTGTTGAAGCAATTAAAGAGCAACAAGCACAGATAGAAGAATTAAAAAATATTATAAATAGTAAATAAAAGAAATTAAGGAGATTACATTATGCCTACTACACTTACATCAACTGGTATTCAGTTTCCAGATGCTACAGTTCAGACTACTCTAGCAGAAGGTGGTGGTGGAATTTATCGAACAAGGAGTCTCGATTTTAACTCAACTGGCACTTACAGTAAAAACCCAGCAACTACTATGATATCAGCACATGTTAAAGGTGGTGGTGGAAGAATTACTGGTGCTCAAGGACACGGCACACAAGAGTATGGTGGCGGTGGTGCTGGTGGTGCTTATGCTCTAATATCTGCAGATGATATATCTGCGACTCAACCAGTTACCGTTGGTGGGGCTGGAGGAACTTCAACCTTTTATAATTTAGTAGGTGGCGGAACAAATAATAGAGTTGCTGGCACTGCTTCTATAAACGGCACATATATATTTGGAAGTTCAAGTTCTGGAGGATTTGGCGGTCAAATGGGTTGGCAAGGTGGTGGTCAAGGAGGTGGAAACTCCCACGCCGGAGGTGGAGGCGGTGGCGGTGGTCAAGCCCCAACTGGCGGCGGTGCGCCAGGTGGTGAAGGAAGTTATTGGAATCAGGGGTCAATGCCAGAATACTTTATGAGTGGCGGTAATGGTGGTGCGGGTGGACATCAGTTCCATGGAGGCACTGGTGGTGGTGGAAATCCAGGAAAACCAGGAAACAGTTATCCATATCAAGGTGCACCAGGACAAAATGGCGGAACTGGTAAGGTAAGAATCTGCGAATGGGACGCAATGTAATTAAATAAAGGTGTATTAAAATGGCAAAACAAATATCAACAATAGACACTGATGGAGTAATTACCGATATTATAATGGTTGACGATGATTATAGTTTATCATCAAGTGAAAAAATTAATTATTGCCAAAGTGTAGGTGAAACTTGGTCACAAGATACTCAAGATGAGTTTTTGGAACTTCAAAATGCTATAGCAAATAGAGAAGCAAGAAACAAATTATTAGCAGAATGTGATTGGACGCAAATGAGTGATTCTAATCTTAGTGCTAATACTCAAGCAGAATGGGCAACATATAGACAAGAATTAAGAGATATGCCTTCTTCAAACTCATTCGTCACAACATCACCCGAATGGCCTATAAGACCAGATTCAGATTATTCTCGTATTCAGTTTGATGCTGATGGACAACCAGTTTTTCATTCGGATGGTATTAGAATTTTAGATGTCGATGGTAATCCATTAGAATATCCTTTAAATATCTAAAAATTTCATATAAAAAAGAAAGCACCCTTCTGGGTGTTTTTTTTGGCGAATAATTTTTCATTATAAATAGTATAATAACGAATTTCAATGGAATTATACTATGGCAACCCCCACTACAAGAACAGAGTTTAAAAAGTATTGCCTGAGAGAATTAGGACACCCAGTAGTAGAAATAAATGTAGACGAAGACCAAGTTCAAGACCGTATTGACGATGCTCTTGATTACTATCGTGATTTTCACTACGATGGGTCTTTCGAAGATTACTACAAGCATGTAATAACATCTTCAGACATCTCTAACGGTTATATTACACTAGATGAAGACATTCATAGTGTTGTAGATATATTTCCAGTAGGACAAGGTCTTAACTCAAGTAATCTATTCAATCTTAAATATCATATTACTCTTAATGAGATATATGACTGGGCTCACGGTCAGTTTGCTAACTATACAATGACCAAAGAAAGAATCGCATTACTTAATGAAATATTTGTAGGTAAACAACTATTCAGATTTAATCGTCATACAGACAAACTATACATTGATATGGATTGGGATGTAATGACTGCTGGTGAGTATATCGTTATTAAATGTTATAGAACAGCAGACGCAGATACTTATTCTGATGTATGGTCAGACAGATGGTTAAGAAAATATGCTACTCAATTAATTAAAAGACAATGGGGTACAAACCTTAAGAAGTTCTCTGGTATGCAACTTCCTGGAGGTTTAACCTTTAATGGTGAACAAATCTATCAGGAGGCAGAAGAAGAAATTAAAAGGTTAGAGGAAGAAGTCATTAACACATACTCAATGCCGTCTTATGATATGATAGGATAATTATGGCAACTAATCTTTATTTCAACAATTACGGTCACCAACAATCTCAATGGTTAATTGAAGACCTTATCATAGAATCAATTAAGATTTATGGTATGGAAGTTTATTATATTCCAAGAACCATCGTATCAGAAGACACTATCTTTGGTGAAGATACTATATCATCTTTCGACGAGGCATTACCTTTAGAAATGTATATTAAGAATGTTGATGGTTTCGAAGGAGAGGGCGATTTCTTATCTAAGTTTGGTTTAGAGATTAGAGACGAAATGACTTTCACTGTTGCTAAAAGAAGATATGAAGAAGAGATAACTTCTCATAGTCATGCTGGAACGGATACAGTATCACATACTCAATCATTAAGACCAGTTGAAGGTGATTTAATTTACTTCCCACTTAATGGTAAACTGTTTGAAATTAAGTTTGTTGAACACGAAGCAATCTTCTATCAAATGGGTAATTTACAAACTTATGATTTGCGTTGTGAATTATTTGAATACAGTCATCAAGCTATTGATACTGGTATTACAGAGATTGATGCTGTTGAAACTGCTTACTCTGGTGATATGGGATTCTATGAGTTACTTGATGAAGCAGGTAATACTCTTGTTACAGAAGCAGGTGAAAGTATTATTAATGATGGTTACCGTATTGAAGATACTGACAATTCAGCAAACAATGAATTGTTCCAAACATCTTCGGTTTCATTTATTGATTTCTCAGAATCTAATCCATTCTCTGAAGGGAGTAGTTGGTAATGTTTGGTCACGATTATTATCACGGAGTTATTCGTAAATATATTGTTATGTTTGGCAATATGTTTAATGATATTAACATAGAAAGATTTAATAACTCAGGAACTTCTGTTCAAACAATTCGTGTTCCTATCGCATATGGTCCGAGAGAAAAGTTTCTTGCTCGTCTAAATCAAGATGCTAATTTAAGTAGAGAAGTTGCTATTCAGTTACCTCGTTTATCTTTTGAGATAACTGATATGACATATGCCCCAGATAGAAGTTTAAACAAACTACAAAGAAATACTGCTTTGGGTGATAATGGTGATAGTTTAAGAAGTCAATTTACACCAGTCCCATATGATATTAATATATCTTTATATGGTATGTTTGATAACAATGAAGATGCTGTTCAAGTGGTAGAACAAATATTACCATTCTTTAGACCAGAGTGGACAAACACAGTTAAACTTATTCCAGAGATGAGTGATTATATTGATGTTCCTACTGTATTAAATGGTATGTCTATTGAAGATACATATGAGGCAGACTTTCAATCTCGTAGAGCAATTATATATACTTTTAACTTTACTGTTAAAGGTTTGATATACGGTCCAGTTTCTAAGAAGGGTGTTATTAAGAGAACATATATTGATATCACTGCTCAAGATTCTAATACAGCAATTGGCACAGAAGCAGGTCCACATAGAAGAACAAGAATTCAGCCAGGAATGTATGCTAATGGTACACCAACTGCGAATAGTAGTGCTTCTATATCGATTTCTAGTATCAATGCGAATAACAATTGGACATACGCTTTTGACGACTATGATTATTTTGATGGGGTAAATAGACATAACCACGATTGACTTTAATACCCCTTTATGGTATAATATAATATGGCAACACAATTTGAAAAAAATCTAAATGAAATATTCGATATTGATGGTGAGATAGTTTCAGAAGAAACAAAAGACTTACCTGCGGTTCAGAAAGAAACCAAAGAAGAAGATATCGAAAACGATTACGACTTTGCTCGTAAGAATCTCTATGATGTAATTGGTAAGGGAACAGATGCCCTTGACCATCTCATCGAATTAGCAAAAGTATCAGAACACCCAAGAGCATTTGAGGTGGTTGCTACTTTATCAAAAACATTAATGGATGCTAACAAAGACCTATTGAATATTCAAAAGAAAGTTAAAGACTTACAAAAAGAAGAAGAGGCAAAGGGTGGTGATGTTAAGAATGTAACTAATGCTTTGTTTGTCGGTTCGACAGCAGAGATGTTGAAAATGTTAAAAGATGAAAAAACTGAAGAATAGTGAAATTTATACAATAAGACTACAAGGTGGTAGGATAGAAAGATTAATAGAATTAATTCAAAAGTCTGATTTAACAGATGAGTGGAAAGAAACTTATATCAATGATATAGAACAACAAGTTGATGAAGAAGTTGTTCCTATTATTAGAAGTATATGGTAAGAATATTATTAGTTTTATTTTTGAGTGGTTGTCAAGGTATGCCAGTTATGGATGCCTTTTCTGTAGTAAACATATTTCAAGAGGCAACTAAAAAACAACCAGAAAAACCTGCTAAGGTTGTAGCAGAAAATGCTTATGACGAAGAGAGGTTTTATGACTCATCTCATAACTGGAATAACACTAAATCTACAAAGGTCGAAAAAATAAAAATATCACCAGAACCGACCCGTAAAGAGGTCAAAAAGACCGAACAAGAGACGGAAGTAGAAAAAGAATGGTCTATACCTTTACCCCTCATTTTAATCGTTTTACTCTCTGGGACAATGTATTTTATAAATACAGTTAGATATTATAGACAGAGGAATGAAAAATGATACCAGTTGAATTGATAACAATGGCAGGTGGTGCTGCTATGGGTGGTTTGTTCAAGTTTATGGACGCCGCTCAAAAGAATAAAGCAGAGCAACAAAAACTTCTAATTCAGAAGAACGAATCAGACCAAAAACTAAAAGCTGCTGACAGAGAGTCCGCAACTGCTTCGGCTGATGCTGCTGCTAAAAGAGTCGGTAATGACCCATTCGCAAAAATGACAAGAAGAATATTTGTTCTTTCTATGTTAGGTATGGGTGCTTGGGCAATGATGGGTGCTTTGTGGGGACTAGACATTGTTGTTCCAGTTGAGGTTCAAAAAGGTGTAAACATTTTAGGTCTTTTTGATAATACACATACAACTACTGAATTCTTTAGATTTGAGAATGCTATTGTTCATTTCGAATGGTTAAAGATTTCTATACTTGCTGCGGGTTCATTCTATCTCGGTAAGTCATAATGTATGAATATAAATGTGAATTGATTAAGGTTGTCGATGGTGATACTATCGACGCCTATATTGATTTAGGGTTCAAGGTGATACTCAAAGAACGAATTCGTTTGATGGGTATCGATACTCCAGAGTCAAGAACAAAAAACTTGATGGAAAAATCTTGGGGTAAGGCTGCTAAAGCATTTCTTAAAGAAGAGTTAGCAAAGTGTGAAGGTAAATTTACACTCACTACTAAACTACAAAAGAAAGGTAAGTTTGGTAGAGTCCTTGGAACAATAATGATTGATGGTAATGATGTAAATCAAATGTTAATGGATAACAAACTTGCGATACCTTACACTGGTGGTAACAAAGAAGAAGGTAGACTACAATATAATGTTAAACATCTTTGGGAAGAAACTTATCATCAGGATCCTAACGCAGGTGTCTAAATGTCTGAAGATAAGGGTTATCTAGGAAACCCACTTTTAAAACGAAAGGGAACAAAATTTAATTGGACAAAGAAACGAATACAAGAGTTTCTTAAATGTTCAAAAGACCCAATATATTTCGCAGAGAATTACATTAAGATTGTTCATGTAGACAAAGGTCTCATACCAATCACAATGTATGATTATCAAAAAGAAATCACTAAACTCATTACAGAGAATCGAAGAGTTGCGGTTGTAACATCTCGTCAGGCAGGTAAGACAACTACTGCGGTCGCAGTTATTCTACATTACATATTATTCAACGAACATAAACTTGTTGGTCTGTTAGCAAACAAAGGTGATAGTGCTAGAGAAATCTTAGATAGAATTAAGATTGCTTATGAAGCATTACCTAAATGGTTACAGCAAGGTGTCATTGAATGGAACAAAGGTTCTGTTGAATTTGAGAATGGTTCTAAGATTATTGCTGCTGCCACATCATCAAGTTCTATTCGTGGTAAGTCAGTATCGTTTCTTTATATTGATGAGACCGCATTCGTTGATGGTTGGGATGAGTTCTTTGCTGCCGTTCTACCTACAATCTCATCAGGAACAACAACTAAGATGTTGTTTACCTCTACACCGAACGGTTTAAATCATTTCTATAAAACTTGTATGGGTGCTAAAGAAGGCACGAATGGTTACAAGTATGTTGAAGTTCCTTGGACTGATGTTCCTGGAAGAGATGAAGAATGGAAGAAAGAAACATTATCATCGATGGACTTTGACCAACAGAAGTTTGCTCAAGAGTATGAATGTGCATGGTTAGGGTCGTCCAACACATTAATTGATGGTTCTAAACTCAAAGCATTATTGCCAAGAACACCATTGAAAGATGACGGTAGACTATTGATGTATGAGAAACCAAAAGAGAATGGAACATATACAATGACTGTCGATGTGAGTAGAGGTAAGGGTTTAGACTATTCAGCATTTCAGATTATTGATGTAACACAGATGCCATACAAACAAGTTTGTGTGTTTAGAGATAATTTCCTATCACCAGTAGAATATGTTGAAGTTATACATCAAGTAGCAAAGTTATATAACAATGCTTCTGTTCTAATTGAAATTAATGATATTGGTGGGCAAGTATCAGACTTACTACATTATGACTATGAATATGATAATATATTATATACAGAGAATCAAGGAAGGAGTGGCAAAAGAATAAGTGGTGGTTTCGGTAAAGGTTCTGATAGAGGTATTAGAACAACTAAAACAGTTAAGTCGGTTGGTTGTTCTATTTTAAAATTATTAGTTGAACAAGACCAGTTAATATTAAATGACCACCAAACTATATTTGAATTATCTCGTTTCAGTAAGAAAGGTAATTCTTATGAAGCAGAGAGTGGTGTTCACGATGACTTAGTAATGGGTTTAGTATTGTTTGCTTGGTTATCTGACCAAACATACTTCAAAGATATCACAGACATAAATACATTATCAAGACTTAGAGAAAAGTCTGAAGAAGAATTAATGGACGACTTACTACCTTTTGGTATACAAGATGATGGAGTCGAACAAATGGAAGTGATTGAAGAAAGAAGATATGATTGGTTAATGGGTGGTGAAGAAGAAAGATGGTAAATACAAAAGATTATATTGAAAATGGTGGGTTTTTTGTATTTAACAATTGGTTGAATGTAGACGACTATTTAGAAATAGAAAAGATTTTTGAATACAAAGATATGTTCAAACCAAAACACCAACCACATGGAATACCTTTTGGTAATAGATTACAGGCTTTTCCGACCTATGAGTCTAATTTAAATCCAGAAATAGAATTTTTTATTTTTAATAAAATTAAAGAACAACTTAATATAGATATTAAAGACTTTTTTTCTATTTTAAGGTTTGTTGATAATGATGAAGTTAAAAAGAGTAAACGGAATGGAAAATATCCTAGTATTCATAGAGATGAATTTGATATTGCTGGGGTTTTATATTTCGACCAAACAGTAGATGGAGGAACTGCTTTTTTTGGAGTTGATGGTGATAGTGTTCCAGAATTTGTTGTAGGAGCATATCCTAATAGACTCATTGTTTATAATGGTCAAGTTTTACATACACCTATGAATGATTTTACATATGATATGAGAAAGTGCTTAGTATTTTTTGCTAACTTCGTATAGAATGTTCTAATTATGTTTTTTTATAAATAATTTCAAATAATAAAGAATTTTAGTTAACTACAATTATCAGGAGATAAACATGCCTTTCCAAGTAAGTCCTGGAGTGAATGTATCAGAAATCGACCTAACCACAGTCGTACCTGCCGTCAGCACAACTGAAGGTGCTATCGCAGGTAACTTCAAATGGGGTCCAGTTAATCAAAGAGTTTTGGTTGATTCGGAAGACAGATTAGTAAGTATATTCAACAAACCAAATTCAAATACGGCAACAGACTTTTTTACTGCTGCTAACTTTTTATCTTACGGTAATGCTCTATATGTAGTCCGTGGTGTAAGTAGTGGTAATAACGCTACTTCAACTGGAACTGCTGGTGCTTATATCGAGGGTGAAGATTATTATAACGAAACATACACTAATTCAAGTGGACACGGTGACTGGGTTGCGAAATATCCAGGAGACTTAGGTAACTCACTAAAAGTATCAGCATGTCATAATGCTAATGCTTGGGAATCTACAGTTTCTTCTTGTTACTATAATGCTACTCGTAACAGTAAAACAATTACACTAGGTGGTGATTCAGATACAACTAATGGTTTCGCAGGTTCTAATGCTGAAGCACAATTTGTTGTTGGTGATATCTTACTACTTGGTCCAGATAAAGAACAAAGAAAGATTGCTTCTTTAAGTGGTAACACAGTTACATTAACATCTGCTTATCAAGGTAATACTGTAACTAACTATTCAGGAAGTATGACTCGTCGTTGGGAGTATTTTGGTGAGTTTGATACTGCACCTACTACTACTGCTTACGCAAACACTAACAATTCACAAGGTGATGCGTTACATATCGCAGTTGTCGACGAAGACGGTTTAATTACTGGTCAAGACGGTGCTATATTAGAAACATACGAAAATGTATCTCAAGCACAAGATGCTAAGACTGATACTGGTGCTGGAAACTACTATAAAGAGTTAGTTAACCAACAATCACAATGGTTGTGGTTTGGTGGTCATAACACTAATCTAGGAAAAGGTGGTGTTAAAGCAAGTCTAGGAACTAACTATCCAGGAAATGATTTACCAGTTACAAATAGTTTGACTAAAGGTAAAGATGGTGCTCAGTTGAGTTCTGCTCAGAAGATTGGTTACTATAACAAGTTTAGGTCTGCTGAAGATGTAGATGTTTCTCTTGTATTAGGTTCTGATGCTGATGGAACACTTGCTACACATCTAATTAATAACATCGCAGAATCTCGTAAAGACTGTATCGTTTGTATCTCTCCAGAAAGAGCAGATGTTGTAAATAACAACGGTTATGACGGTAAAGAGGTTGATGATGTAATTTCATTTAGAGATACTTTACCAAGTTCATCATATGCTGTGATGGATTCTGGTTGGAAATATATGTATGACAAGTATAACGATGTTTACAGATATGTTCCTCTAAACGCAGATACTGCTGGTTTAATGGTTCAAACAGATTCTACAAGGGATCCGTGGTTCTCACCTGCAGGTTTCAATAGAGGTAATGTTAAATCAGTTGTAAGATTAGCATACAATCCAAGTAAATCACAAAGAGACGCATTATATAAGAAAGGAATTAACCCAGTTGTTACTTTCCCAGGACAAGGAACTGTTCTATTCGGTGATAAGACTCTACTTGCTAAACCAAGTGCGTTTGACCGAATCAATGTTCGTAGATTGTTTATTGTTCTTGAGAAAGCAATCTCAACTGCCTCTAAGTTTACTCTATTTGAGTTTAATGATGACTTTACAAGAAGTCAATTCAGAAACTTAGTTGACCCATTCTTAAGAGATGTTCAAGGTCGAAGAGGTATTACCGACTTTAGAGTAGTGTGTGATAACACTAATAACACTGGTGAAGTTATAGATAGAAACGAGTTTGTTGGTGATATCTATATCAAACCTGCTAGAAGTATTAACTTTATTCAGTTAAACTTTGTGGCGGTTAGGACTGGTGTTGAGTTCAACGAAATCGTCGGTGCGGTATAAATAGAGTAAAGGAGAAAATAAAATGGCATTTAATGTAAATCAATTCTCAGGTGCTCTTAAAGACGGTGGTGCTAGAAACTCACTGTTCGAAGTAAATATTACAAACCCAGTAAATGGTGTTGCTGATATCAATATTCCTTTTATGGTTAAAGGTGCTCAGATTCCAGCAGCTTCATTGGGTACTATTGAAGTTCCTTACTTCGGTCGTCAAATTAAAGTAGCAGGTAACAGAACATATGCTGAATGGTCACCTACGATTATCAATGATGAAGGTTTTGATATTCGTAACGCCATGGAGCAATGGTCTCATGCTATTAATTCACCACAGAATAATTTGAGGACTGGTGGTTCAGCCCCTAGTCTATATAAGAGTAACGCACAAGTAACACAGTTTAGTAAGACTGGTGAAATTTTAAGAGTATATAACTTTGTCGGTATATTCCCTACTGAAGTATCTACAATCGACCTAGCATGGGAGACTGAAGGTATTCAAGAATACACTGTAACATTCCAATACGATTATTGGGAAGTTGCTGGTGGTTCTACTGGTAACGCCGGCGGTATTTAATACTCAATTGAAGTGATTCTAAAGGGTCTTATAAATATAGTTTATAGACCCTTTATACAATATGTGAGAAAACTATGGCAATAGAATTATTCGGTTACTCTATCGGTAAAAAGACAGAGACACCACCTACAATTCAATCATTTACACCACCAGAAAATCTGGATGCTGCGGTTCCAGTTAACGAAGGTGGAGTCTTCGGCACTTCTGTCGAATTAGAAACAACTGCTAAAAACGAAGCACAACTCATCACTCGTTATAGAGATATGGCAGGTCAACCAGAATGTCAGAAAGCAATCGATGATGTTGTAAACGAAGCAATTGCTAATCACGAAGATGGTCATCCAATAGAATTAGTATTGGATAATGTCGACCAACCAGATAATATCAAAGAAAGAATTAGAGAAGAGTATGAAGAAATACTAGGTCTTCTACACTTCAACCAAAAGAGTTTTGATATTTTTAATCGTTGGTATGTTGATGGTAGACTATTCTATCACTTAATGATTGATACTAAGAAACCAAGAGAAGGTATACAAGAGATTCGTTACATAGACCCTCGTAAAATTAAGAAGGTTAGAACAGAGAAGAAAGGTAAAAATGGTGAAGTAAACCGTAAGAATCCTTTTGATAAGAAGTATGACGAATACTATATCTACTCTCCTAAAGGAGTTAAAGCAGGTAATGACGGAATTAAAATTGCTACTGATTCTGTTGCTTATTGTCACTCTGGAATACTTAATCACGACAACACTGCTGTTCTAAGTCATTTACACAAGGCAATCAAACCTTTAAACCAACTTAGAATGCTTGAAGACGCAACGGTTATTTACCGTCTTGCTCGTGCTCCAGAAAGAAGAATTTTTTATATCGATGTTGGTAATCTGCCTAAAGGTAAAGCAGAACAATATCTCAGAGATATGATGGCAAAGCATAAGAACAAATTAGTTTACGATGCGAACACTGGTGAAGTAAAAGACGACCGTAAGTTTATGACTATGTTAGAAGATTACTGGTTACCTCGTAGAGAGGGTGGTCGTGGAACTGAAATATCTACACTACCAAGTGGTCAAAACTTAGGTGAGTTAGATGATGTATTATATTTCAGAAAGAAATTATATGAATCATTAAATGTTCCTATCACTAGATTAGAGACAGAGAACGCATTTCAAATGGGTCGTGCTAACGAGATTACTCGTGACGAATTGAAGTTCTCTCGTTTCATTGCTAGACTTAGAAATAAATTCACAGAATTATTCACTACAATCTTAGAGAAACAATTACTACTTAAAGGTGTAATTACTAAGGCAGAGTGGATAGATATGAAAGATAAAATCAACTTCGACTTTATCGAAGACAACTATTTTGCCGAAATGAAAGAGGCAGAAATACTAAGAGAAAGACTTGGTCTACTTAGAGATGTTGAAGAGTATGCTGGAAAATACTACTCAATTGATTACATTCGTAGGGTTGTTCTTAGACAGACTGAAGATGATATGAAAGAACAAGACAAACAAATTGAACAAGAAAAGAAAGAAGGACAGTTCGGCGGTGACGACGAAGAAGACCTCGATTTCTAAAATATTATAAATAATTCAAAAGGAGAATCTTATGTCAGATGTTACAATGAGAGATGCGGTAAAAAGTGCTATGGAAGGTAATCCATCAGACTTTAAAAACAGTGTAAATTCTCTACTAATGGACAAAATTAAACAAACAGTAGAAATTGAAAAACACAAGATTGCTGCTGACTTTATGAACGACACACAAGAGGTGGAGACAGATGAAGAAATTTAAACAATTTTTAGAAGAGTTAGAATTAGAAGAAGGCACTGGTCTTTCCGCCGATGATATGGTCGGTCAAAAAGATTCTGACGACGAAGGAACAACTTTAAAACCTCGTGCTAAGGGTGAAGAAGATTTCAAGAACATGCATAATGTTACTAAGCATGACTACTATGCTGCTCCAGGACAAGACCATGTATTCAACGGTTCTATTAAAGAAGAAGTTGAAGACGAAGAACTTTCTGAAGAAGAGAAACTTGCTTTTGATTTAGAAGAGAAAGCAAAGAAAGAAGATGTCAACATTGAAATCGAAGATGAAGATGAAGATGATGACGAGGAAGAGAAAGAAGATGATGATGACGAAGAAGCAAAAGAGACTATGTCGTTGTTAATGAGAAAGAGAAGAAGATAATGAAAGTTAAAGGAACCGCTACACAATTTTCAACAACAGTAACTAAGTTTACAGATGCTACTGCTGTTTGGGTTTTTAATACACACACTGCTGCTGCTGTAGTAACAGTTCGTAATACCGCAGATGATGCTGATATAGGAACTATCTATGTTGGTGCTGGAACTGGTATCAAGATTGATTTGAATATCGGTGAAGGTCTAAGAGGTGCTACAACTTTCTATGGAACTCAAGTAGCAAGTTCGGGAGCTTAATATGAAACTACTAGCAGAAGTAAACGAAGATATTCAATACATTGCTGAGGCAAAAGAAGATGGTAGTAAAAACTATTTCATCGAAGGTGTTTTCATGCAAGGAAACATTAAGAACCGTAATGGTCGTGTATACCCAGCAGAAGTATTAGAAAAAGAAGTTGCTCGTTATAATAAAGAGTATGTAGAAAAGAATCGTGCTTACGGTGAGTTAGGTCACCCACAAGGTCCGACTATTAATCTTGAGAGAGTATCTCACTTGATTACTAAGTTAGAAAGAGATGGTGATAACTTCGTAGGTAAAGCAAAGATTATGACTGAGACACCATATGGTGGTATCGTTAAGTCATTAATAAATGAGGGAGCCCAACTTGGTGTATCATCAAGAGGTATGGGAACTCTTCAAGCAGACAAGAATGGTGTTCAAAAAGTTGGTAAAGATTTCTACCTTGCTACAGCAGGTGATATCGTTGCTGACCCAAGTGCTCCATCTGCGTTTGTTAATGGTATCATGGAAGGAACCGAATGGGTTTTCGAAAATGGTATTTGGACGGCAAGAGAGGCAGAGATGGTTCGTGAACAAGTCTCTAAGATGTCTGTTAAAGAAGTAGAGGCGAAAAAGTTTCAAATATTTGAAAATTTCTTAAACTCTCTTAAAAAGTAAGTAAAAGTATTATTTTTATAAATAATTACTAAACAAAGATATTGTAAAATTTTAATAGGAGCATTCCAAATGTCTGACAAAGATTTAGAACAAGAAGTTATCGAAACTGTTGATAACGATATGGAGTTGGAGGAAGCAAAGGCATCATTTGGTGACCCTTCTGAAGTGCCTGAGCCAAAGACCAAAGAAAACACACCGCCTGGTGCTAAACCAAACGATGCGGATTTAAAAGACAACCCTAAACAAGGTTCGTCTGTACCAAAGACAAAAGTAGCATTGATGTCTTCTTTAGTAGGTAAACTACAAGCAATGAAGAAAGACGACCTAATGGCAATGTATACTAAGATGTCTGAAGGTGCTGATATCGAAGACCTAGTTTCTGATGAGGCAGTGTCTATCAAAGAGGTTCAAAAAATCTCTGCGTCAGATGTAGATGTTTCTGAAGATGTTGCTGCTATGTTCAAGGGTGAAGAATTATCTGAAGAGTTCGTTTCTAAAGCAACTACAGTTTTCGAAGCTGCTGTTGTTTCTAAAGTAAACGAAATCGTTGAAGGTGTTCAACTTGATATCGAAGCAGAATTAGAGGCTGAGAAAGAAGAAATTATTGAAAATCTAACTAACAAACTAGACGAGTATCTAGAGTATGTTGCTGAAGAGTGGATGACTGAGAATAAGTTAGCAGTTGAGAAAGGTGTTAAATCTGAAATCACTGAAAACTTTATGGAAGGTCTAAGACAACTTTTCACTGAAAACTACATTGACATTCCTGAAGAGAAAGTTGACCTAGTTGACGAGATGGCAGAAAAGATGTCTGAGTTAGAAGAGAATCTAAATGCTGAGATGGAAAAAAACATCGAACTTAAAAAAGAAATTGCTGAATCTAAGAAAGATAAAGTCTTAGAAGATGCGTGCGACGATTTGACTGAGTCTCAAGCAGTTAAGTTAAAGTCTCTTGCCGAAGGTGTAGAGTTTGACGATGCTGAGTCTTATCAAGATAAAATTGATACACTTAAGGAAAACTACTTCCCTAAAGAAGAGAAAGTAGAGATTACTGAAGACCTAGATGATGAACCTCTGGAAATTGATGATGAAACTGAAGTGAAAGTTGCTCCAGAAATGTCCGGATACATGGATGCTATCACAAGAAGCATTCGTAAATAATATATTTTAACAAGGAGAAACAAAATGTCACAAGACAATCTTCAAAAGAAGTGGCAACCAGTCCTTGAGCATCCTGAGTTGGATCCAATTCAAGATTCTCACAAAAAGGCAACTATTGCACAACTTCTAGAAAACCAAGAAGTGGCTGCCAGAGAACAATCATCTCACGGTGGTAACTTTGCTCCGACACTATTAGGTGAGGCTGCTCCTGCTAACGCAATGGGTGCATCTTCTTCAACTGCTAGTGACGGTTCTGTAGATATCTTCGACCCAGTTCTTATTTCACTGGTTCGTCGTTCTATGCCTAACCTTATCGCTTACGATATCGCAGGTGTTCAACCTATGACTGGTCCTACTGGTCTTATCTTTGCTATGAAGTCAAGATACGATTCACAGACTGGTACTGAAGCACTATTCAACGAGTCTAATACTTCGTTCTCTGCTTCTGCTTCTGGTAACACTGCTTCAATCCAAGCAGCTAACGCTTCTGCTGGAACTGGTCATACTGGTACTGACCCTAACGACCGTGCTTCTGGTTCTGGATATACTGTAGAAACTGGTATGTCTACTGCTGATGCTGAGAAACTTGGTGATACTGCGAACAACGGTTTCAACCAAATGGCATTCTCAATTGAGAAAATCGCTGTAACTGCTGTTACTCGTGCTCTTAAAGCAGAATACACAATGGAACTTGCTCAAGACCTTAAGGCTGTTCACGGTCTAGATGCTGAGACTGAGTTATCTAACATTCTATCTGCTGAGATTCTTTCTGAAATCAATAGAGAAGTTGTTAGAACTATTAACTACTCTGCGGTTGCTGGTGCTACTAAGAACACTACAACTTCAGGTACTTTCGACTTAGATACTGATTCTAATGGTCGTTGGTCAGTTGAGAAGTTCAAAGGTTTGATGTTCCAAATCGAAAGAGATGCTAACGAAATCGCTAAAGCTACTCGTAGAGGAAAGGGTAATGTTATGATTACTTCTTCTGATGTTGCTTCTGCTCTTCAAATGGCAGGTGTGTTAGACTATGCTCCAGCACTAAACAACAACCTACAAGTAGATGATACTGGTAATACTTTCGCTGGTGTTCTAAATGGTCGTATCAGAGTTTACATTGACCCGTATTTCTCAGATGCTACTAACCAATACTACACAATCGGTTATAAGGGTTCTTCAGCATTCGACGCTGGTTTATTCTATTGCCCATATGTTCCATTACAAATGGTTCGTGCTGTAGGTGAGAACACTTTCCAACCTAAGATTGGTTTCAAGACTCGTTACGGTATGGTTGCAAATCCTTTTGCTACTAATGACGCTAACGGTGTTGCTGCTAGACTAGGTTCTGGTGATGGTAACATTTACTACAGAATTGCTAAGGTTACTAACCTAATGTAATTCGAGGTAAAACTCACATATAAAAGACCACCCTTCGGGGTGGTTTTTTTATTCTTAAAACTATTATAAATAGAGTTATGGCAGAAAGACCTTCAGAACCAAATAACAAATCACTACTCTCACCAGTCGGTTTTAAGTTTAATATACAAAGACTACCGCATGTGAATTACTTCTGTACATCTGCTAATATTCCTGATGTTACTTTGGGTCAAGCAGAGGTTCAGAATCCATTTGCTAAATTAAAGAGAGCAGGTGAGAAGATAGAGTTTTCAGATTTAACACTTGAGTTTCAAGTAGATGAAGATATGAAAAACTATCAAGAGATATTTGATTGGATACAAGGGTTAGGGTTTCCAGATAACTTTCCTCAAAGAAAATCTATTACAGAACCGTATAGTGATGCTTCGTTAGTTATTACTACTGCTGCTTATCAACCAAACATAGAGATTCGTTTTAAAGAATTATATCCAACAAGTCTTCAGTCTCTACAATTCGATTTAAAACAAGGTGACATAACATACCTTACTGGGTCGGTATCGTTCGCATACCGTAGTTACGATATCCTTACTATTACTTAGCGCCTATTAGTTCTTGAAGGGGAACACCCCTATTATACTGAGAATTTACAACCTTGTCAACTTTTTTAAATACTTTTTTTATTTTTTGACTTTTAATATAATTTAAGGTATAATACCACTATGAGAATTTTTGATAATATATTTGACCCAACTTGGATTCACGATACTACCAACCTTTTAAAACATAAAGTTGCGTGGAATCCGAATAATATTGCTAATAGGTCATCTTACCCAAATGGTGAAATTGGTTCACATTTAATGTTGGGGTGTGTTCTTTTTAATAGACTTGATGATGATATGATTGAATATACTTTACCTTTAGAAGATACTAGAAGATTTATAGGTGCGTGGTATGCTATTATGAGAAGAGCAGAAAGAAATGGTCTCTTAGTTAATATAGGTGGTAATCTTCAATTCAAAGGTATGGATGGAACTAAACATATAGATGGGTGGCCTTGGAATTATGTTTTAATGTTGGGAATGGATAATAAAGATTTAAAAGGTGGTGAATTTATAAACGAGACAACTGGTGAGGTTGTTGAATATAAAAGTGGAAGAGTGATTGAAATTGATAAAGGGGAAGAACATAGGGCAAATGCTTTTGATAACCCTAATGTTCCCAGATATACTTTGAGATTGAGTGGCAATGAATATAGAACAAATAGTAACTGAGTGGAATAAAGATTCTAAGATAGATGAAACTGAATTGGGTATGGAGTCTGCTAAGATACCTTCTATTCACAATAAATATCTGAAAATTTTTATGGGTGAACGAGTTGCCCTTAAGAAAATCTACGCAAAGAAAAAGAAAACAGAACGAACCCTATTAGAATATTATTTGGGTGAATTAGATAAAGATGAATTACAAGAATTAGGAAGAGACCAATTCTTTAAGAAGTTATTGAAGAATGAGGTTCAGTTGTATATTGAGTCTGATGATATGTTTATAGATATTACTTTAGAACTTGCTATGCAACAAGAGAAGGTAGACTACTTAGAGTCTATCATTAAGAGTTTAAACAATCGAGGGTTTCAGATTAAGTCTGCCATTGATTGGAATAAGTTTGTGACTGGTGGATAAGATAGAAGTATACAAGAAAGATGAAGTATTTCTTAAGATAGATTGTGAACGAGGAACTGCTAGGGAATTATCGGATTATTTTACATTCGAAGTTCCTGGTGCTAAGTTTATGCCTTCTGTTCGTAATCGATATTGGGATGGAAAGATTCGTCTGTTCAATGTCAACACAAGACAAATCTATGTTGGTCTACTTAAACACATAAAACACTTCGCAAAAGAAAGAGACTATGAAGTTATTGTTCACGATGATTTAGAAGATACAATCGATGTTCCTCTAAATGAATTACAGAAGTTTCTTACAGAAGAGAAATACGAACCAAGAGAATATCAGTTAAGAGCAGTTGCTCATGCTATTCGTAATAATAGAGCATTGATTCTTTCACCAACTGCGAGTGGTAAATCTTTTATTATCTACAGTCTACTTAAATTCTATTTGAAACAGATAAAAGGTAAGGCGTTGGTCATCGTTCCTACCACATCTTTGGTATCTCAGATGGGTTCAGACTTCGAAGACTATAGTAATGGAACCTTTGAAAAAACCCACAAAATCATGTCTGGCGTCGACAAGAATGACCCAAATTCAAGAGTTTATATTTCTACTTGGCAGAGTATATACAAACAAAAAAAGGAGTATTTTGACCAATTCTCGTTGATTATAGGAGACGAGGCTCACCTTTTTAAAGCAAACTCTCTTACATCGATTATGGAGAAGTTACCCAATTGTAAGTATCGATTTGGGTTTACTGGAACACTAGATGACACACAGACAAACAAGTTAGTATTAGAAGGTTTGTTTGGGTCGGTAATGAAAGTAATTACTACCAAAGAGTTGATTGATGATAAGACACTTGCTGACTTTCGTATTAAGTGTTTGGTGTTGAAATATCCAGACGCAGAATGTAAAAGAATGAAGGGTTCTTCTTATGTTGAAGAGATGGACTTTATTGTTGGTAACGACACACGAAATAACTTTATTAAGAACTTGACAATTACACGAAAAGGTAATACACTATTACTATTCCAATATGTAGAGAAACACGGTAAGATTCTCTACGATAAGATAAATAGTGAAGTAGGTGATAAGAGAAAAGTATTTTTTGTATATGGTGGTGTAGACGCAAATGAAAGAGAAGAAATCAGAAGGATTACAGAACAAGAGAATGATGCCATCATCATTGCTTCGTTTGGTACTTTTTCTACTGGTATCAACATACGCAATCTTCATAACATCATATTTGGTTCTCCTTCAAAATCTAGGATTCGTAACTTGCAATCCATTGGTCGAGGACTGCGTAAGGGTGATAACAAAGAGAGAGCAACACTCTATGACATCGCAGATAAACTTTCTTGGAAGAGTTATAACAATCACACGCTCAAACACTTTGCCGTTAGAGTAAAACTATATAATGATGAAGAGTTTGATTATTCAATTTACAACATAAGGTTAAATTATGAACCATTACAAATATAGTATTATGAATCTATCGAGTGGAGAAATAATCATCACTGAAGTAAGTGACTTTGATGAAGAAGATTATGTATTCACATTAAAGAATCCAGTTAAGATTGTAACTGACACAAATAAGACAACTAAGACTATGCAGTTATATTCATATCCTTATGTTCCTTTACTACAAGAAGATGAACCAGTAGAGTTAAGTGGTTACCACATTGTTTCTGTTACTCCAGCAAACGAAGAAGTTTTAGAATATTACTTAGATTCGGTAGACCACATTTATATGATAGATGAAGATGGAAATATAGGTTTATCTAATAAAGACATACAAAATAAAGTTAAAGCAGAATTATCAAAACAAATTATACAATTAGCAAACACAAGTATTCACTAGGAAATTATTATGGCGAAGAAACAAAAAAATTATGTAAACAATAAAGACTTCTTTGAAGCAATGGTTGAGTTTAAGAAGTCGGTTGAAGAAGCAGAAGCAAAGGGTGAGCAACGACCTCAAGTTCCAAAGTATGTTGCTGAATGTATCACACTGATTGCTCAACGACTATCTCATAAACCAAACTTTATCAACTACACATTTAGAGAAGATATGATTGGTGATGGTATTGAAAACTCTTTGAGATATATTGACAACTTCAATCCAGAGAAGACTCAGAACCCATTCGCATACTTTACTCAAATTATATACTATGCTTTTCTCCGTCGTATTCAAAAAGAGAAGAAGTATCTTTACACTAAATTCAAAGCAACAGAGAATGCTAATCTGATGGGTGAGGTTGTAGATTTACAAGGACACGATATCAGTGGTCAGTTTGATGTTGACATTAAAGCGTCTGATGGGGCTGCTGAGTATATGGCAGAGTTTGTAGAAGCATTTGAAGATAAACAAAACAAGAAAAAACTAAAAGATGATAATAATTGATGATTTTTTAGATAATGATTATCTAACACATATTCAAAATATTATACCTAATTTACATTGGAAACTTCATGGAAGTGTTGATGGTAAGTTGAATTTCTTAAACAGTGTTGGTGACTTTCCTCACACAGATGCTTTTAATACTCTTGCTGAAAAGATTCTAAATTTGACATATTTACGAAACCCTAGTATAATCAGATGTTATGTAAATCTTAATCCTCAAGGTGAATATCATAGTGGTAGATGGCATGAAGATGATGGTGATATAACTGCTTTGTTTTATCCATATGAGTGGAAAAAAGAGTGGGGTGGGGAAACAGAATTTAGGGATGGTAGTAAAATTGAAAATAAAATGAATAGATTAGCATTGTTTAACGCAAATAATCCACATAAAGCATGCGAACACACATCACCAAATTTTAGATATAGTATAGCATTTAAACTAGAGGCAGATTGGAATGAAGATAGCATTAATAACTGATACACACTGGGGAGTTAGAAACGACTCCAAAGTGTTTTATGAATACTTTGAGAAATTTTATAATAACACCTTCTTTCCAGAATTAGAAAAACGAGACATTAAGACAGTCATTCACTTAGGTGATATTGTCGACCGTCGTAAGTTTATTAACTATGTGACTCTGCGTAAGATGAAAGACATCTTTATTGACAGATGTGTTAAAGACAAACTTGACCTCCATGTAATCGTCGGTAATCACGATGTTCCTTTCAAAGATACAAATGAGTATAACTCGATGAATGAGTTATTCGATAAAGAAGATATCACATACTATTCAGAACCAAAGACTGTCCAGTTTGATGGCACAGATATTCTGATGATGCCTTGGATTAATAAAGAAAACTATGACCATGCTTTAAAGACGATGGATGACACTCCTGCTCAGATTATGTTTGGTCATTTAGAAATCGCAGGTATGTTAATGATGGTGGGTCAAGCAAACCCACACGGTATGAAGAAGAGTCAGTTTAAGAAGTTTGACCAAGTATTAAGTGGTCACTTCCATCACAAGAATTCGAGTGATAACATCACTTACTTAGGTTGTCCATATGAAATGACTTGGGCAGACTACAACGACCCTAAAGGTTTCCATATCTATGATACA
>Ga0255782_10000589_pt1 | contig 33119 bp, 20 predicted proteins | sample 101ome_26_FD_179980 | JGI IMG/M metagenome (GOLD analysis project Ga0255782, IMG submission 179980) | Coastal salt marsh microbial communities from the Groves Creek Marsh, Skidaway Island, Georgia - 101408AT metaG (version 2) | ecosystem: Environmental > Aquatic > Marine > Intertidal zone >...
GACGCGTCGGCGCCGACAATGACGGGTCGACCCCCCGCGCCCGGCGCGCCCGTGGCGAAACACTGCTCCATCAAGAAAATCTGATCGTCGAGCGTGCCGTAACACGCGATTATTTTAAACCCTTCCTCGCGCCACGCGTCGTGCAGAGACAACAGCGCGGCGTCCTCTTGGGATTCGCAGAGATAAAAGACGCAGACGGGATGTTCGGTGGCGTACGCCATCGCCGGTTGCCAATCCAACAACGCGCGCACGCTCGCCATGCCGTTCGTGCCGTACGCGACGAGTATCAAATCGTGTTCTTTACGCATCGCTGATTCGAGCGAACGCTCGGCGAAGAGGACGTTGGAGAATCCACCACCCGCGGGCGCGCTCACCGTAAACGTATCCCCGGGCGCCGCCGCGTAGAACCGCGGCGAGTGCGTCTCCGCATCCACCAAAAACTCCACCTTGGCGCTGTCTAATCGCGCGCTGTCGTATCGAACGTGATACGGCGATCGAGCGAGCGGTAAACGCGTCGTCTCCGTCTCGTCGTCGTCTCGAGACGAAAACGTCGCCATGACGTATTGTCCCGGTTCGTGAAATCGCTCCGTCCACGCCTTGCCGTTATCGCGCACGTACGCCGCGCTCGACGCCGCGTGGAGTCGATTCGACGCGACATCGCTCTGTTTATCCTCGATCGCCACCACGAGCGTTCGTTTCGCGCCGTTCAGGCTCGCCGCTCGGTTCTCGATGACGACGCTGCGCATATCGGGAAACGCGTTTGTCGGTCAGTCGCTCTGAGCTCATCATGAGCATCGCGCGTGTCTACCCCTCTCGACGGGCGAGACTCGACCCGCGCGCGACGCCGACGTCGAACACACATCGCAACGCACCATTCGTAGACGGGTTCGGCGTCGACCGCGCGCGCGACGGCGCACCGCCGCGCCGATGATGACGACGACGCATCGGTGCCCGAGGGACGTCGAGGCATCATCGTCGACGTCGCGCGACGGTCCGCGCGCGTCGCGACGCGGGACGAGGAGGAGGACGAGGGTGTGATCGCGCGCATCGTGCGCGGGGACGGTCGTGCGCGGGGACGACGCGCGGCGAGGTGTGGCGCGTCGATCGTCTCGGGATTGTTTGATGTCGACGGTTGGGTGACGAGGCGTCCCGAGCAGTCGAACGCGACGCGAGGAGGCGGCGGAGCGCGCGCGAGGCGGCGGTGATCGATGGATACTGTTGTTTTCTATTACCGACCGAGGCGCGCGCGTCCGAACGACGACGCGCGTCTGGACGCCAAGGCGCTTTATCGTCGCGAGAGCGCGCGAGCGACGCCGAGGACGAGCGCGAGGGCGAGACACTGCGTGAAACGACGGAAGAGGTGTCGTCTCGCGCGAGTCGTCGTCGCGACGCCGCCGACGCCGGAGCGCGAGGGCGATTTCGTGGAGAGGACGTTGGAGCTCGAGCGTTTGCGAGTCAGCGGCGGCGGCGGCGGCGACGACGCGAAGAGCGGCGGCGACGTGCGATGGTGTTCGGGAACGGATGCCGGTACGGCGGCTGGTTTGGACGGACTCGCGTTGAAGGAGACGTCCGATCCGCCGATGGAATCGAGCGATGACGACCGCGTGCGGGCGAGATTGATTTTGGATCCGAAGGACCGTTTCAATTCCGACGGTGCGTCGACCGTCGCGCGCGTCTCATCGCTCGCGGCGACGCAATCCGTGAGATTGGATATGTTATACGACGCTTGGCGCTCGAGCGCACCTCTCGAGCTCCGTCTCGACGCTGGCCGCTTCGCCAACGCCGCCGCCGCGCGTCGAAGCATCGTCGCCGCCACAGCGGGTATGGGATCGCGCATCGTCCCCGAAGATGATTTTAATATCGCCTCAATCTCCTCCGACACGCTCTCGACGTCAAAACGCGTGGAATTCGACGCACAAAACCCTGCGACGGCTTTCGCCGCGTCGAACATGGCTGCTGAGTTCATGGAAGACGACGCCGAAGACGAGTCGCCGTCGTCGGCGTCGATGAGCGCCAACAGCGACGACACCCCGCCGCAATCACAAAACGCTCTCGACGCCGGCGAATCCGCGCTCTTCGATATGATGGCTGCAAATCTTACTAAATCAGACGCCGAGAGCGCGCGCTTGGCGTCATCGCTCGACGTACCGACGCATCGAAGCGACGTCCACCTCGCCAACGCCGCGCCCGCCATCTTCCCGCCGACGCCTCTCAACGTCTCCGCCGCCTCCCCGTCCCCTCGCACGCGCGCCAGCGCGCCCAACGCACACATCGCCGTTTCCCGCCGCACACCTCGCGCGCGTTCATCGACGTCATCGGACTCATCGTCATCCGCGGCGACGGCGCGCGTCAACGCCTCTTCGCACGCCGCCGCCGCGTCCGCCGTCTCCGCCGCGTCTCTGTTCGCGCGCACGGCGAGCACGCGGTACAGCGTCAACGCGGCGTCGTACCGCGCGCGCGCCGCGTCCGCGCCGACGTCGGTCGACCGAAGCGCGCGCACGGCGCGTTCGATCGCGACGGCACCGGGAGCTGATGAATCACCGTTTCGCGTCGTTTTCGTCGTCGACGCCTCGCCGCGACGCGCCGCGGCGTCCGAGCCGACGACGTTCAGCGTGAGATCGCTCGCGCTGTCCGACGCCATGTCGATCGAACGCGCGCGCGACGTCGACTGCGGACGTTGTTTGTTGACGCGTCTCAGTCGTCACGAAGCAATCACAATCAATCATCACACGCCGACGCGCGCGCGCATCAATGTCCGTGACGCTCCACACGACGCTCGGTGAGCTCAAACTCGAGCTTCACTGCGCCGACGCGCCGAAATCGTGCGAGAATTTCCTCGCGCTGTGCGCGAGCGGGTACTACGACGGGTGCGCGTTTCATCGATGCGTCAAGGGGTTCATGATTCAATCCGGCGACCCCACGGGCACGGGGCGAGGCGGGGCGTCGATATACGGCGGAGGGACGTTCAAAGATGAACTCTCGGCGCATCTCACATTTTCGAGGCGCGGGGTGCTCGCGATGGCGAACGCGGGACCGAACACGAATGGGAGTCAGTTTTTCCTCTCCTTTGCGAAACTGCCGCACTTGAACGGAAAGGTGACGATATTCGGACAGCTGATCGATGGACACGGGACGTTGGATTCGTTGGAACGATTGGCGGTGGACGAGCGGGATCGGCCGGTGCGAGACGTGAAGATTGAGCGGGTGACGATTCACGCGAATCCCGTGGCGGGGTGAGGCGGCGGCGGCTGAAGGCGTCGACGCATGAAAAGGCGTCTGAATGAATGCATGTTTGTTTGTTACACGGTCTCTGCTGTTATCGATGTTTTCCCGCTCGGTTCACGCGGGGGCGTCGGCGAAGGCGCGCGCGCGAATCTCTTCGCGCTCGACGGCGGATAAATCGAAAATTTCTCGCGACATGCCCGAGGATTGAAGCCACGCCTTGAAGTGACTCTGAATCACCGCCTTGAGCTCGGAACGCTTCGTTTCCGAGAGCGGGGCGTCGCGGACGCGCGCTCGGACCTCGCAGATGAGCTCCATCTTGGCCTCGAGCGCGGCGACGTAATTCGCCGGCGTCTCGAACGGGTTGGCTTGCGTCGGCGTGGAGGCGGAGGGCGTCGACGGAAAGCCGCCGTCTTGGTCCATCGGTGATTCCCCGTCCGAGCGTTCGCGAAACGGAATGATGAACATCGTGAACGCGTCCGGGGACATGAGTGACACGCCGCTGGATATGCGCACGACGTCTGGGGTGGACGGCGAGGACGAACCGTCTTGAATGGGTAAATCCGCGCCGAGAACGACGGGACGATCCCACGCGTTACACGCCTCGGGCTTGAGCTTGGCGCGCGTCAAGTGTTCATCGAGGTGTTCGTAAAACGTGTTGTACGGACCCAAGACGCACTTTCGATTGTCTCCGACGAACATCGGTTGATTGAGGATGCCCAGATGAAACGTGCACTCAAAGCACGAACGAACGACGACGCGCTTCGCGGCGCAAATCAGCTTGACGCGCTCGCATCCCTCCACGCGCATCGATCTCGACACCGCGCCGACGATGACGACGCAATCGGTGCATCCGGCGATGGTGACGTAATCGTAAGGCTCTAAGAGATACACGATGGAATCTGTGCAATCGACGACGCGCGCGAACGGGACGGCGTCGTCGTCGTAATCCTCCGCGCCGTACGTCGGTAAATCTCTCGGTGACGTTCGACACATAGCCGCGTGCGTCGACGCCGCGTGCGTGCCCCGCGACCCGTGTCGCCGAACGATTGTGGTTTTATACGCGTTTTCGATAGTCACGAGCGTCTTCGAACCGCTCTGCCCGGACGTCGACGCCATCTCCGCCACCGCCGCGACGGCGGACACCGCCGAGACGCTATCCTTCGACGAGAGCGCCGAACACGACACCGAGGCGGGATCTATGGTATTTCTAATCCATTCTCGAAGCGCGTCGCACTCGATCGTCTCCGCATCCTCCATCGCGCACTCGGCGATGCTCTTTTTCTCCCCTCGCTCGTCTCGCGTCTCGAATAAAAAATCCAAACTCGCGCACTCCTCTCTCGTCAACGTCGACGTCGACGGATTCTTCTCTAATCGACACGCGCGCACGACGGCGTCCCAATTCTGCAACAAAAACGCGCCGAACGCGCCGTCGTCCTCGGCGCCGAACCACCCATCCAGAGCCGCCGCGCCTCGCTCGCGCTCGCTCGACGGCGATCCCGGCGCCGCGCGACGCAACAGCGCGCGTTTCGACGGACTCCTCGGCGGTGGACTCCTCGCGTGTCCGGTGCCCTCCTTCCCACTCGCACTCTCGTCCTCAAACGCCCCCACGCGACCCTCGTCCCTGTACACGGCCACCGTTCGCCCTCGAGACGCCGAAAAACACGTCGCCACGAGCAACATGGACAGACGCCGCGTCTCGCACGTCGTCGCGTCCGCCCCACCCTCGTGATCGTCCCTCGAGCGCTCGCTCACCGCGCGCACCGCGTCGTACGCGCGTCGAACCGCGATCACGGGCGCCGAGAGCGCCTTAGCCGCGGTATCGACGTCGACGACGTCTCGGGACGCCGTCGCCTCGAGCAGCGACTCGACGAGCGCCTAGAGCTCGCACAAAGATTACGCGCGCGTCGCGTCGTCAGTCGATCCGTGCGCGTCGGGAGACGTCGCGCGCGCGAACACCACGCGTCCAGTCGTCGTCGTCGTCGTCGTCGTCGTCGTCGTCGTCTCGCATCGCGTCGGGAGCCGTCGCGAGAGAGAGAGAGAGAGATACGCACCGGTAACGCCTTCACCCCATCGACGAGTCTCGCGAACGACATGCTCGCCGGAACCGCGACGCCGTGCTCTAAAACCTCCCCTCGCGCGCGACATCGCGCGCGCATGGCGCGTTCGCGCGACGGTGAAGCGTTCGTTCGCGCGACGCGACGCGCGCGGACGTGTGGCGTCGCGTTCCCCGAATATTTTTTTTAACCGTTGAGTCGACGCGACCGCGCCCATCGTCACACCCGCCCGCGCGACGCGCCGGCGCGCGCGCGCGCTCGCGACATGGTGAACGAACCCGTGCGGAGTCCTCTGACGCCTCGACGCGCCAACGCGGACGCGGGCGACGGCGGTGCGGACGATGGGCGCGTCGGGGCGCGTTCGGTCGGTCGAGGCGATGGCGCGGCGACGACGACGACGACGACGACGCCTCGTAAGTCACCGCTCGCGACGTCGACGCTCGGAGAGGAAAACACGCCTCCGGTGAGCGCGAGGACGCGATCGAGGCGACGCGAGGACGGTGGTAGTTCGGTGCGCGCGAGCGCGAGAGCGGATGCGTTGAGCTCGAAACTTTTGAATTCGCCGAGCGAGACGGCGCGGGCGGAGGATATCGGTCGAGCGTACGCGACCAAGGCGGCGTCTCGAGGAAGCGTGGGAAAGACGAGACTCGGGGAGACGCCTCGGAGCGCGGCGGCGTCCAAGTGGCGCGAGGAGGTGCAGAGGACGAGAGAAAAGTTGGCGCGGTCGCGCGAGCTGTCGTCGGAACCGACGCCGAGCGCGGCGACGAGCGAGGGCGCGCGCTTGCACGTGTTCGAGGACGACGACGGTGAGGCGGTCGTGGAGGCTTTAGACGCTCGTTTATTGGCGACGGTGGAGACGGAGCGAGAGGAGACGTCGCCGTCGAGCGCGTTGGTGGCGGAGACGCGAGAACAGAGCGCGGCGCTGCGGGCGGCGGTGGATGAGATGCGAAACGAAGCCAAGGCGCGCGAGAGCGTCGACGAGGACGCGAGCGAGGAAGAGGAAGACGACGACGACGATGACGAACCTGCGTGCGTCACGCCGAACGTGGACGATCCGCAGGTCGCGATGGCGATCGAGCGCACGCGTCTGCTCGAGGAACGCAAGACGAAGGAGATTTCTCGCAAACTCGTCTCGGCGAATGAAAACGCCGCGCGTTTAAAGGCGCGGGTTCACGAACTCGAGCTCAATCTGGATGAGAAACGAGAGGCGTTAGAGACGAGCGAACGACGCGTGCAAGAGGCGGTGAAAGAGGCGGTGCGTGAGGTGTGGGCGAAGATGGACGCCGCCAACACGCAGTGCGTCAAGGCGGAGACGGAGAGGTGCGCGGCGCAGGCGGAGGCGCAAGAGGTTCATCGCAGAGTCATCGAGCTCGAAACGCGCGCGCGGCAGATGGAAAAGGCACTTCGCGAATCCAAAGCGAACGAAAAGCGCGCGGAGAGCGACATGGCGAAACTAAAGGAACTCGCAGCGAGCGCCGACGAAATCGAATCCGAGGCGCTTCGATGTGAACTGGAGAGCGCGCGAGAGGAAATTGAACGCCTCGAGGCGGCGCTGAATCAGGCCAAGGAGACGGCGAATGAGAAGGTGTACTTTCAGACCGAAAACGAGCGCTTGGAGGCGGAGATCGAAGAGTTGAAGCGCGAAGTGAGTTGGAGAAAAGCGAGCGAAGCCGAATTGCGATCGGCGCTCGAACGCTCTGAAGGCGAGATTGTTTTACATCGCGCGGAGAATTCCAAGGCGGAATCAGACGTGTACGCCATGATTGAAGCGAAGAATACGGAAATCGATGAATTGCGTCGATCGCTCGGTGACGCGGAGCGTCGGTTGGTCTCGAACGAGGCGTCCATGGCGCGCTCGACCACCGAGCTCGCGACGCTTCGCTCGCAAAACGAAGAATTGACGAGCGCGGTGCAGGGCATGTGCACGAGTGGGTCCTCCAAGACGTACGAGTTGGAGAGGGATTTAGCCACCGCCATGGTGAACATGCAAGACCTCACCAGCGCGCTCGAGGGTGTGCAGTACGAGCTCAAGCAGGCGCAAGTGGAGAAGGAGCGCGCGGTGGTCGAGGCGCAAGACGCCAAACAAAGCGCGGCGGATGCGGCGAGCAGAGAGCAATACAAACTCGTTGATCTCACCACTGAACTCGAAAACGCACTCGAACACAGCGCGCACTTACAGCGAGAGATCACGACGCTTCGCGAGAGAGAGCAAGACTTGCTATCGCAGCTCGATGACGCCGTCATCGCCACGCAATTGGCGGACGAAGACACCGAACTCGAGATCGAAGACGTCTCGGAGAGCGACGATCCGCAGTCCCCGTCGCCGGTGAAGAATGCGCGCGAGCGATCGTCCACGTCGTCCTCTCGCAGGATGAACGTCGCGAGTCTGGTCGCCACGAATCGGGATTTAGTCGACATCACCTCTAGACAAGCCAACGAAATCGGACGACTGCAGGCGGAGCGTTCCAAGCTCCGCGCCGAGCTCGCGAAGAGTGAGGGCAGCGTCGCGCGTCTGACGAAGATCAAGGATGATAATTACGCCCTGGTGTGCAAGTACAAGGCCAACCTGCAGAAGACGAGCGACGAGATCAAGGCGAGACAACTCGTCGAATCGCATTTGCGCGAGTACGAGTACAAGGCGCGCGAGTTGGAGCACGTCGTCGAAGAGCTTCGCGTCGAGCTCGAACACGCGCAGCGACGAGAGCGAGAGACCGCGCGCGCGACGACCGAGTCATCCGTCGTCGACGAGCTTCGTAAAGAGCTCAGCGATATGAAAAAATCGCTCGACGCGGTGCGTTCGGAAAAGAAGACAATGTTGGACGAGCTCGGCGCGCGGCTCGAGGAGATCACCGCGTCTCGTGCCGCGCCCGAACCCGCGCCTCCATCGCGCGACGACGAGCCGCATGAATCATCATTCGTCGACTTTTTAGCGCAAGAGGCGCGCGACGCCGAGACGGCGCTCAAAACGAACGACGTGTACGCGCGGAGATTACAAGACGAAATCGAACAAGTCGAGCGCGAGATGCGCGCGAAGCCTCGCGACGCCGAGGGTGTCATCGAGACCGCCAAGGAGGCTGCCTCCGTCGCCCTCAGCGCGTGCGAATCCTCCAAGCAACGCGCCCTTTACTACAAGGGCGTCGCCAAGATGGTGTACGCCAAGCTTCAATCGCAAAAGAGCGCGTACGACAGGCGCCTCGCCGAGCTCAAACACAAACTCGACGCCGCGACGTCTGCGCCGGAGACACCGTCTCTCCGCACGCCGCTCAGCGCCATCGCTCGCGAGCACTCATTCTTATTAGATTCGGCGTGACTCGACGCCTTGTGATACACTCGAACGAAGCCCCCGTCTCTTTGTCGCCGCCGCCGCCCCAAAGCGCGCCCCGCGCGCCCATTCAATCATGCAGCCCGTCCCCGACGACCACCCCTTCCTTCGATGGTCCAACGCTCGAGACATCGATACCTCGCGCGTTCGACTCGTCCGAGACGACGCCACGGGCGAGCGCGCCGTCGTGTGCGCAGACACCGGCGCCATCAAGGCGGGCACCGTCTGTCTGCGCGTCCCCTTTCGCGCCTGCCTGGGGACATCCGGTCTGCGGTGCGGCGCGACGTCGTGTCCGCTCGACGACGACGCCGTCGGGAGCGCCAAGTCATTCTACACCCCCTCCGATCGACTCGCGGCGACGCTGGCGAAGATGCGATGGGAGAGCGAGCGAGGGGTGGACGACGCGTGGACGCCGTACGTCGACGCGCTCCCACGGGACGTCGACTCGCCGACGAACGGATGGACGAACGAGGACATCGCGGAGATGCAATTCGCGAGAGGGATCGGGAATTGCGCCAAGGTGAAGGCTCGAGACGCGGCGACGGTGAAAAAGCTCGCGGAGACGTACGGGGAGGAGAGTTGGGCGACGCACTGGACGTGGGCGTTGAGTTGCGTGCGGTCGCGGGCGGTGGATTTAGAGCGCGGCGAGAGTTTTTTAGCGCCCGTGTTGGACATGGTGAATCACTCGCACGGAAGCGCGAACGTGAAGTGGGACGCGAGCGAGGACGGTGAGGCGGTGGTGCTTCGAGCGTTGACGACGGTGGCGCCGGGGGAGGAATTGATGACGCAGTACGCGTGCGAGCCGGCCGAGTCGTTTTTATTGTACATGGGATTCGTCGGCGCGATGAATCCGTACGATCGCGTGGAATTGTGGAGTTCGTTGAGTCACGCCGCGGATTGGTTCGCGGAGACGTTCAGGAGCGAGAGTGGGGAGATTGTGCTCGATAAGGCGGCGGGACGCGCCGTCGCCGACGAGCTCGAGGCACAACAACGCGCGAGGGAACGCGCGTCCATCGTCGGTCTCGCGGGTGGCGGACCCGTCGATGAATCCGCCGAACTAAAGCTCAGAGAGATTCAATCCACGATCATGGGTCCGAGCGTGGGATGGACGACGAGTTACGACGAGGCGCTCTGGTTGATGTTTAGACACTTTTCGCAGGCGCTCATGCCGGATGAAAATCCCGACCACTACGTGATGCACGCCATCAAGAAGCGGTGCGAGGAGATTTTATTATCGATGAAGACGACGATCGAGGAGGATGAAGCGTTATTCTCCGCCGAGGACACCCCGCGGCGTCTGCGGTTGGCGGTCGAGTATCGCTTATACAAGAAGGCGCTGCTCGTGAGACATTTGCAAGGCGCGGATTGAGTGAGCGACGCCCGAGGCATCAAGTTCCGTTGTTAGTCACTCCGATTGAAATTATTTGTTAATACACAGCACAGCGCGACGAGCGAACGAACGACGGCGTTCACGCCTCGGCGATCCCGCACACCTGCGGCGCGATGACCCAAAACCCATCCAGTTCGTAATACTCGGCGTCGACGCGCGTAAATAATCCAGAGTCTTGAATATTTTTCAGCGTTCGTCGGTCCAGATTACACCCGTCGGCGACGCTTCGTTGCATCGGCGTCAGCGTCACCTGTAAACGCGCAAACTTTGGATCCGTCTCCGATAACACGTGCTCGAGAAACACAAACTTCCCACCCGGTCGCAACACGCGTCGAATCTCCGACAGCGTCTGCGCTTGATCCGCCACCGAACACAACGTCAACGTGCTCACGACGGCGTCGACGCTCGCGTCCGCCAACGGCAGCGCCTCCCCGACGCCGTGCACGAACCTCGCGCGTATGGGTCTGTCCCCGACGCTCGCGAATCGACGTACGTTTTCCTCCGCGAACGCGCGCATGCTATCGTTCGGATCCACCGCCACGACATCGACGCTCTTCGGCCCGGCGTCTCGTCGACACCTCGCGTAATATTCCGCGTTCGGCGCCGACCCGGCGCCGATCTCACACACGGACATCTCATCGACGCCGTCGTAAGAGGACAGTAATTCGGTAAATAACCGACGTTTACGACTCGCGACGGCGCGCTCGAAGCCGTCCATCATCGTCGCCATGCCTTCGGCAAACGCCGCGTCTCTGCGCGCGTCTCGCTCGACGTCGAACGCGTCGGAGAGCGCGGCGTCGGGTTCGACGAGACGCACGGCGGCGCGCGCGGGAGAGAGGCACCCGCAGCCGCAGACGAGGCCAGTGAAGAGGACGCCGCGACGCGAGGAGGACGCGGGGACGGTGTCCCGATGCGTGTCGGTTGAATTCTCTTCAACCGTCGCGCCCGGTGCGTCATCGCGAGCGTGCGCGCGCGCCGTTCGAACGGGTCGCGGGCGCGCGCGACGCGATCGGTCCTCGCCGATGATTCGACGCGACCGGTCCTCGCCGATGACTCGACGCGATCGGTCCTCGCCGAGGACTCGACGCGATCGGTCCTCGCGAATGATTCCGAAGCCGAAGCCGGGCGCGACCGCCGCGACGAGGGCGCGCGACATGGCGTCGGTCGTCGGACGCCGACGACAACGTCGAGAGGACGAGACGCGACGACCGACGCCGCGGGGCTACCGCCATCGACTGACGCCTTCGCTATCGCGCGCGTCGCCGCGGGTCTTCGGTCGGCGCCGGCGACGTCTTGGTTTTCGCGTCGTCGACGGCGCGCGCGAAACGCTCGAGCGCCATGTGCAACGCGACGACGCCGAAATCCGCCTCGTCCCACTCGTCACCGCGCGCGCCCGTCGCGTCCGACGTCGACCGACCGTCGGCGACGTCCGCCGCGAGCGCGGCGGCGTCCCGCGCGACGGCGTCGAGTACGTCGCGTTCGGCGAACGATTCATCGACGCTCGCGGCGACGACGACGGCGAGCGCGTTGAAGACGGCGCAAAAGAAATTCGCCCGACCTCTCGTCGTCTCGAAGAGCGCGCGTTCGCGATCCCGTGCGATCCACCTCGCGAGCGCGGCGATCGCGCACGAGCTCGCGACGGGGTCGCCGTCCCGGTGCGCCTCGACGCGCGCGTCCTTCATCCACGTGACGTATTGCGCCATGAGCGCCGGGCATCGCTCCACCACCACCGCTCGAACGGCCTCGTCATCTATCGCTAATGAGTGCTTCATGCGTCCGAACGCGCGCGCGCACGCGAGCTCGTACGCGTCTCCGCGCGCGCGCGCGCCCCTCGCGCCGTCCTCGACGCTTCGTTTCAACGTCTCCGCCGGCGCCGCGCACCGTAACGCCAAATGTTCGCGAAACGCAAACTCGAGCGCGGCGTCTCTCGAGCGATCGATGTCTTCGACGCGACCGCGGTGGTACGCCGTCCCGCTGTCGATGAAGACGCGCTCTATGAGCGCGCTGCATCCGTCCGCCGTCGTCGCGTCGACGCCGTCGCCGAACCCGAGCGCGGCGAACGCCGCCGCGTCTCGATCGTACGGGTCGAACGCCTGCGCCACGGACACGGCGCGCACGACGCGCTCGAAATCATCTACGCGTCGTCGCGCGCGCGCGTCGACGCTCTCGAGCTCCTTTGCTCGTCCGCGTCGTCGCGTCCCGGCCCACGCGCGTTCCGCCGCCGCCGTCGCCGCCGCGAGCGTCATCCACCTCTTCACCGCCTCCGCGCGCGTCTCCGCGCGCGCCCGCGCCACCCAACGCATCGAACGCGCGATGTACTCCTCCGTCACCTCGACGGCGTACACGCACAGCGCGTCGACGTCGACGACGCCGTCTTCATCGCACTCGCACAGAATGTCCTCCAAGCGCGCTCGACATCTCTCCGCCTCCTCGCGCTCGACGGGCGACGCCGCGACCGCGCGCAGCGCGTCGTAGACGCGAGTCATGTCTCCATTGATCGTCTCGCGCGTCGCGTCGTCGCGCATGCGCGCGGTGAAGTGCCGCGGCGGTTGACTCGCGCGTCATCTTTCATTCGCCGACGCGACATGGACGAGGACGCGCTCGCCTTTGAGCGCGCCTCCGCGGCGCTCGCGGACCCACGCGCGCGCGGTGACGCGGAGCGCGCGTTGCTCGACTTTCGCGCGCGCGCCAACGCGTCTCGCATCGCGCAGAGCGTCCTCGCGCACTCGGCCAACGTGGATGCGCAGTTTCAAGCCGCCAACTGCTTTCGCGCGGCGACGCTGCGCGAGTGGGGGGCGATGCGCGAGGACGAGCGCGCGTCTCATCGAGAGTTCGCGCTGCGATGGACGCTGGCGCGGGCGAGCGCGCCGGCGGTGGTGAGGAATCAGATGAGCTCGACGACGGCGACGTTGGTCAAGCGGGCGTGCGTCGACGCGGACGACGCGGCGAAGATGGCCATGCTCGGCGCGTGCGAACGAGACGTGCGAGAGGCGAGCGAGGCGGTGGGGGCGACGTCGGACGCGCGGACGATCGGGTTGGAGGTGTTCGCGGCGGTGGTGAGCGAGTTCGCGCCGGGGACGGCGAGCGAGCTCGGGACGACGTGGGAGCGACACGAGAGGTGTCGCGCGAGCGCAGAGAAGCATTTTTTGAAGCCGTTTTTCGTGCACGGGTGCGAAGCGGCGAAAGCGTGCGTGGCGAGTGGGAGCGTAAACGATGGGAGCGATCACGGCGCGTGCGCGGCGGCGTTGCGATTGATGAACGCGGTGTTGAGTTGGGACTTTAATAGGGACGTGAGTTACGGGTTCAGAGGGCGGTCGTTTCCGAGCACGGAGAGCGCGGCGAACGCGTTCGTGAAGCTTACGCCGGGGATTGAGTGGAGAGACGTGTTGCTGAACCCGGGGGCGTTGGATTGGTTGTACGATTTGCACGCCTCGGCGGAGAGCGCGGTGCTCGCGGGCGGCGGCGTCGAGGCGAAGAGAGTGGCGGCGGCCAGTCGAAAGACGTTGAGCGCGCTGTGCACGCTCAGTGGGTGCGTGTTTCCCTCGGATGGCACCGGAAGCACGTTGCGCGTCGGTCATTTCGTGCGATGTGCGCGAGCCATCGCCAAGTATCTCTTGCCGGCGTCGACGAGCGTTCGAGCCGCGCTCGAGGGTCACGGCGAGGACGCTCTGATCGATGGTTGCCGATCCATGTCGGCGTTAGCGACCGTGCACGCGGCGAGAGATTTTGCAAACGTATCATTAGGACCAGAATTGAACAATAGAAGTGCGTTGGATTTATTAGGTGAGCTGACGTTGGAGTGCTTGAATCAGGACGCGCTCTCCGTGCACTGCGAGGGAACCGTCGTGGACGACTGTCTGAAAATGTTGCTCGAAGCGTGGGCGTCACTCGTCAACAAGGGTATGGGTGCCCCGGGCGGTGCGGACGCCGCGGGCGTGGTCCCGGTTGCCGTCCTCGAGGGCGCCGCGAAGATTTCGCAGGCGTATCTGTTCGCCGGATTGAAGGCGGCGAGGGAGGGCGCGCACGAAGAAGACGATGGACACGAAGAGGAAGGTAAGGCTGGTGCGGCGGCGCTCGACGCTAGGTTGGAGCTCGCGGCGCAAGTCTTACGAGCGCATCCGACGTCGACGTTGCCGATGTTACAACAAGTGTTGGTTGAAAAGCGCACGGCGCTGCCGGCATGCGTGGCGAGCGGACAGGATCCGAGCGAACTTCTCGAGGAATTGTGGTGGTTGACCAGACTCATCGCCCACGTTCTCGCCGACGACGGCGATGGGGAAACGCCGATCCCTCCGGACTCACTCGCCGCGGCGTCCGCGGCCACCGCGGTTGGAGCTCCGGATTGCGTCGCTGAACTCGCCAAGGCGTTGTTAGATTTTGGTTGCTTAGCCCTCGACGCGAACGCGCGCGGTGCGCTCTCGCCTCGTCTCCTCGAAACCATCATTTGGGGTCTCGGTCGATGGGCGGACACGTACCTGATTCCGGAAGATTCCGGAGGTAGTCTGCACGCGGCGGTGTACGCCGCCGCCGGGGGCGTTCGAAGAGGCGCGGACATCGCGAATAAACTCGCCGCGAGCGGCGGAGGCATGTTCAGCGAGGCCAACGGGGGCGTACACGCGCTGGACGTGCTCATTCAAATTGGCACGAAGGCTCTGAGCGATTGGTCGGGCGAGACGAGTTTACAGAAGACGGCGGGTTTCATTTTATTCCCGGTGTTGACCAAACGAAAGACGTTGCTGAAACACTTGGTCACCCTACCCTCGTGGGCGACGCTGCGACAAGCGTGCGCTGGCGCGCACCAGGAGCGCGGCATCGTCGCTTTCCCGCCCGAGGTTCATCGCGGTCTGAGCGAATGCGTGGGACGAGTCGCCGCGAGCATTCCGGATCCGGCGGAGTGCGAGGCGTACATGACGAGTCTCATCTCGCCGCCCTTCGAAGTCCTCGACGCCGTCTCCTTCGACACGGTCGGTCTACACCACCCCGAGGGTGAGGCGCGCGCCTGCGCCGCGCTCGAAGCCCTGCGTGGCGTCGTGCGCGCGACGAACGGTAAGAATCAGGGACCGATTTTCAATTTTTTCCGCACCGTCCGCGAACGCTTGCACAATTTGCAACTTTTAGCCAAGGATTTGGCCCGCGTCACCAAGTTGCTCCTGCGGTTGACTGAGGAGTTCGTGGAGATGAACTCGCCGTATCTCAACGCGGAACAGGTGGACTGGGTGTGCAATTATTGTCTGCGAGTGATAGAAGTCTACGCGCAGTCTGGCCGCGGCAACGTAAAGTCGGACGTCGGCGCCGTGTCGAGCGAGGACGCCATCAAGGAGGCGTACAAGGAGGTGCGCGCGCTCTTGCGCATGCTCACGCATCTCTCCAGCGGTAATTTACACGATGCCATCGTCGAATCCGCCCCACCGGATCAAGCCGCGCGGATCGCCGAGCAAATAGACATCGCTCGCGTTGTCTTCGCCGGCCTCGACGCCGTCATTCCGCTCATCACCGCTGAGTTGCTCAAATTTCCCAAACTCTGCCGACAGTACTTTGAACTCTTGGCGTACATGCTCGAGGCGTACCCGAAAAAAGTCGCACAGTTACCCGGACACATCTTCGGCACCCTGATGACGACGTTAGAGTTCGGATTGAAGCACGCCAACGAGACGGTGAGCAAGGAGAGCATGACGGCGCTGAGCGCGCTCGCGACGTTTCAATGCAACAGCGTCAAGGCGCAGAACGAAGGTTTAGGCGCGCACATGGCGCCCAACGCCGAGGGTTTGAGCGTTCTCGCCCATCTCATGCGCGTGCTGTTCCATCGATTGATTTACGAGGAAGCCGTCTTCGATCTCGTCGACGAAGCCGCCGACGCCTTGCTCCCGATTATCCTCTACGAGCGTCCCGCCTTTCAAAACATGGCCTCGTCTCTCGTCGCCACCGCCTCCAACGAGGCGAGAGGCGCCGAACTCGTACAAAACGCCTTCATCAGTCTCACCACCGCCAATAATCTCTCCGAGGGCGTCGATCGCATGAACAAGCGTCGATTCCGTAGAAATTTAGCCGACTTTCTCGTCGTCGCGCGCGGCGTCCTCCGGCGACGGTGACCATCCATCGACGCATCCGCCGACGAACGACGAACGAACGAACGAACGAACGACACAGATGATAATAATAAAGAATCCGCTCGAATATCTTACAAACTCGCGTGTTGAATACCTGTGTTCCTAGCGCTACCGCGCGCGTCGCGACACGTAGAGGGTGTAGGGTTTTTCTTTTCCCCACCCTCGCCTCGCGCCCGCGCGCGTCTCTACCCCGTCGTCGTCGTCGTCGTTCCCGCGCCGACGAACGACCGAACGATGCAGAAAAAATCCATCATCATCATCATCACCGCACACCGCTCACGCGACGGCGCAATCCACGCCCTCGGTGCATTCGGTGACGACGCGCTGCAGCGTGAATCGCTTCGCCCGGCTCATCGGTCGGCACGCCACGATCTCCACGCGATCGCCAACCTTGCACGCCTCGTCCTCGTCGTGAAACATGAATTTTTTCGACACGTTGACGCGCTTGATGTACTTGGGGTGCGGCACCTTGCGGTCGACGCGAAGGGTCTTGCTCTTGGCGCCGCTCACGGCGACGACGACGCCCTCGAGGGTTTGCGCGGCGGCGTCGACGCGCGTGGTGACGGCGACGGCGCGCGCGCGGTGGGACGCGCGCGCGAGGGTGGGGGTGGAGGTGAATTGCGCGCGCGCCGCGGTGGACGTGGTGGCGAACATGACGATCGTCGAGCGGTCGAGTGGGGCGTCGGTGCGCACGAGGGCCCTGGATGATGATGATGATGATGATGAACGATGACGTCGTGGGCTCTCGGATAGCATGTACTGTGCAAATCATTATAGATTGTGTTTTTTGTGTTTATATATGATGGAATGAGTGGTGGGCCTCGAGACGGCAGGCGTCGACGCGGAGCGAGGCGAGGACGCGAAGGGCGACGCGCGGTCGCGCGAGTCGTGATGTCGTGTCTTGATCGTCATCGATGTTTGTTTCGTTGTTTGTTGTTACACGCGAGCGAGATTAATCGCGGCGAGCGGCGCCGGCCCAAAAGGCGGCGCACACGCCGATGAAGCCGACGACGGCGACGCCGACATATTGACGACTCTCGACGCGAGAGACGTCGAGTTGGAGCTTGTGAAAGCTGAGCATCATGGAGTCGAGTTTCGTGGAGAGGGCTTGGACCTCGCGGGCGATCATTTCGGATTCCTTGACGCGCGAACCGCCGGGAGTGGCGACGACGTCTTCGCACGAGGCTTGGCGTTGGAGTTCGCCGAGCTTCTCCACTCTGTTGGCGAGCCAATCGAATTTCATCTCCAAGCCTTGTTGGTCCCGCGAGCTTTTCCCGCTCGGACTCGTGCGTCGTCGGCTCGGGCTCGTCACGCGGTCGTGCGCGTCGTGCTTGGACGAGCGCTGCGCGCAGCGGCTCGCCGGCCGAGGCGGCGGCGTGTAAAACGCGGTTTCGCCCGGACCGTCCAAGCCGTATCCGCCCCAGTTTGCGGGCGCCGCGGACGCTGGACGTCGCGGTGGGTGCGGTGGACGGCCGACGCCGCCGCTATCGCTGCCGCCTGGCGATCGACGACGTCGACCGCTGTGAGAGGATCCGCTCGAGTCGTCCGACGCCTCGGTGTTGGACGTGAGCATCGACTCGGTGATGGGAAACCTCTCCTTGAGATCATCCGTGAGCGAACCGAGCTCTTTGGTGAGCTGTTCGAGTTGCACCTGTTCGATGTACGAGTGCGGGATGTACGTACCGTTGAGACCCAACTTTTTACCCGCCTCCTCCACCGCCGACCGAAGGCGACCCTGCACCTGGACGAAGGAGCGGTCGAGACCTTCGACCCAATCCACCTTGATGGTGAGCAAATCGTCGCTAAACTCTTTGCTTCGACGCTTCATGATGGCGCCAACGACGTACCCGAGCGCCATGAGACCACCCAGGATGCGCACGCCGACTTCAAACTTGATTCTCGGCGAAATCATGATGGGTCCATCCGTCACTGTCTCGGCAAACATGAGCGTGTAGTGTCCGTCCCGGTTGCGCATTCTGAGCCACGACGTGCACGTCTCGGGATCTTCGTTGGGTGGAAGCAGATAGATGTCCGCCGTCTCCACCTCGTCCGTCACTTGACAATCCTTCCCCAGGACTGCCTTGATGCGACTCTCTTCCGGGACGCGGTCGGATTTCAAAATGTACGTCGGATCCTGGAAACCGGCGAACGGGTTGAACGAGTTCACCACCTTGAGATGTGCGGTGCGCAGATCCGGTTCGATGAACGCCTTGTACATCGGGTACACCGTCTCGCTAATCTGGTGAATGATGCTCTCCGGAGCCTGTCCACTGCGGTTGATATCGCGCAACACGCGCTTGACGAGATCAAAGTGCACGCCGCCTGTGACGCTCACTCTGAGATCCATCATCGGACGCAATTTTTCATTCAACGCGTAGATACCCTCCAAAATCACAACTTTAGACGCAGGACACGGCACGGTGACGTACCCCGTCCTCTTGCTCTCCTTGTAGTCGTACACCGGCGCCTGCACCGTCTCGCCGTTTTTCAACCCTTTTAAATTGTCCAACAGACACGCGTAATCCGTCAATCTCGGATCGTCAAAGTTCCCCTCCAACAGCATGCTCGAATCATTATACATGTCCATCGACAGTGTCACCGCTCCCGGCATAAACTCTTGAATCTTACTCGTAAAAACCGTCTTCCCCGCCCCGCTCGGCCCCGCCACGCCGACGACGATCGTCCGCCCCGGAGACGACGCCTTCAACAATTGTATCGCTCGAATCGTCAAATAAAACCCCTTATCGAAGCTCAACTGTTCATCCACTCTCGCAATCTCCGTTCGCGACGTTCCATCCTTCATCTTTTTCGTCACCACGCGCAACGCGTCCTTGATGAGTCCGCTCCCGCCCGCCGGCGACGTCCCCGCCAGCGCGCGCGCCAACGCCGGCGACCGCGTCTCCGCACCCGCATCCGCATCCGCATCGTCCGCGTCCACCTCGTCCACGCCTTCATTTTTCCTCATCACCTCCTCGACGTCGTCCATCACGCACACTCGCGCGCTCTCGAGCGCGGCGGCGCCGTCGCCCCGTCGAGGCAACGGCGAGATCGGGGACATGGATGCGTGCGGGAAGGAACGCGCGCGCGCGATCGACGTCTCTCGACCGACGCGCGCGTGAAAACACGGCGGAGACCGACCCGACCGACGCGCGCCGCGCTCCCGCGCGCGTCCGCCGTCGTCGTCGTCTGGCCGCGCGACGCGCGTGACGTCGCCGCCGCGCGTGTTTTCAAACGCGCGTCGGTCGGTCTCGACGTGTTAGCTTTTGTGTGTATTTATGTATTGGGTTTTAGTGTGTATCGTGGGTGGTGTTTGATCGATGAAGTGGTCGTGATGGGAATTGCGTTCGTGTGTGCACGGTGGTCGCGTGGGTTAGAGTAGTGTCGTTTATACCGTACTGGAGGTTGTTTTAAAACCATCCGTGATGTATTCTCGTCGTCGACGCCGACGAGCGTCGGGACGACGACGGACGGACGGACCGATCGAGAGCGCGACGCGCTCGGAGACGGACGTCGCGGGGAGGCGGCGCGCGATCGAACGATCGAACGCGCGTTCGAACGCGTCTCTCGTGCGCGCGAGCGAGCGCGGAGATTCGATCGTTCGAACGATCGATTCGCGTGGACACAGTCGGCTCGATTTCGGTTGATTGAATTCAAGCAAACGAACGAAAGACGACGGACGCGCGCGAGGACGACGACGCGGGGTGGATAGACATGGGGGTGTGTGCGTCGAAACCACCGTCGTCATCGACCGCGGCGACGGACGCGGATGACGGCGCGTCGCCGTGGTCGGAGACGCGAGCGACGGACCGAGACGCGCCGTCGCCGGTTTCGACGGGACGGCGACGGGACGGCGTCTCGGCGTCGACGTGCGAACGGGTGGGCGTGATCGTCGTGGACGACGGTGACGAGGGTAATGACGATGGGTCGTCGTCGTCGGGATCGTCGGTGGACGAGAGGGTGGTACGGAGACAGGCGAGGGACGTCGACGAAGACGCGGCGGCGGCGGCGGCGCGCGAGACGACGACGGCGAATGCGACGACACCGGCAAAGGCGACGCGAGTGGAGGCGATGGAAGACGTCGACGCGTCGGTGGATCGAGTTGTTTCGTCGAAAAGGCCGGCGAGCGCGTCGACGAGCGAGACGTGGGTGCGCGTGGGAGAGACGCGAATGACGACGTCGCCCGTGGAGTCGGAGGCGGCGGCGCGCCGACGACGAAGCGAGAGCGAAGACGATAAGGCGACCATCGAGGCTCTGCGACGAGCGCTCGCGGATAAATTACCGTCGTCGTCGACGCCGCAAAAGGCACCGAACGGATCGGTGCTGATGGCGAGTGCGGTGCGACCGTCGGCGTCCGTGGCGACGCGCGAGGGACCGAGGTGAGCAGACGTATCGAGGCGAGACGAAGACGACGACGACGTCGGCGAGTCGTCCGTCGAGACGACGACGAGACGACGAATTTCTCGAGAGGAACAGAAGTGACGATGAGGACGCGGAGAGGAGACGACGATCCGCGCAAAAACCGCCGACGAATAAGGATGACGTGGAGAAGCGCGCGCGAAGACAGCTTCGAAAGCAGGCGAGGGACGACGTCGAACGCGAGATGGAGATTAAGACGGCGGTGCGCGCGCGCGTGGAGGAGAAGGAACGACAACAAGACGGTACCGACGCCGATGCCGGCGAATCGCCGCTCGTGTCGGTGGTGACGCCGCGATCGAGTCTGAAAATCAAAGTTCCGACGCCGCCGTCGGCGGCGGATTTGAAACCTCGACGGAGCGGCGCGGAGCGTTACGGAAAATCACCCAGGAATTCGTACAACTCAAAATTAGACGAACTTCTCGCCGTCGCCGAGCGCGCCGGATCCACCGCCGAGCGCGTGCGAGACCAAATCACGGATCTCGAGCAACGCGTGGAGTTGAACAATCTCAAACCCATCGCCGTGCAACCGTGGCAAGAGCACGGAAACGCGTGGGCTGGCGACAGACACTCCAAGGGGGATAGACACTCGAGACACTCGAAGAGCGCACGGTCTGAGCGAAGTTCGAGCGCGGGGACGATTTTGAACCCGAAGAATAAAAACTCTCGAGAGATGCGAGTCAAGTATGAACATGCGCGAAGCGACGGGAGCAATTCGACGCCGACGACGCCGGAAAAGCCGAAAATCATTACGTCCGTGTTGCGATCGGATCTGGTAAAGTCAATGGGCGAGATGAGCGCGGATGAGAAATTGAAGAGGCTTGGGTTGAAATCCGTTCCCGAGAATGACGACGCGACGTCACCGACGAACAGTAATCCGTGGGCGAGCGTGCCGCGACGACCGTCACCGGCGAGACGCGAGTGGCGCGAACGAATATCCCCAGCGCAGGCGCCTCGATCGACATACAGTGGAGACGATGGGGAGAATGGATTTTCACCACCGCCGCCGAGCGTGGGGAGTCATCGCGACAACGGCGCCGAGTTGCCCGCAAATTATCTCGACAAGTTGAAGGCGCAGGCGAAGCTCGCGCGGTCAGAAAGCGCCAAATCGTGGAAACCGGGCGTGGGCGTACAGATCGGGCGCGCGCTGTGAAGATGATGTCGTTTGTAACGCTAATTGCTAGTTCTAGAATGATGCCATCGATCGCCCGTCTCGCGTTTGATGAATTCCTCGACGCGAAACAATACGAATTCGAGCTCCATGACGCTCGCGTGCAACGCCTCGGGGGAGATCCACGCGAATTTGGCCAACGCATCGACGATTTCGCCGTACTCTGGCGACACTTTGCGATAATCTCGATCACACGTCGCGGGTAAGTACGTCGCCGCGAGTCGAGGTCGAGGAATGGACTCGACGACGTCGGCGAGCTCGGCGGCGGAAGTGTCGTAACCGCTCCACGCCGGGACGATGCGCGCGACGACGTCCAGATGTTCTTGTTCTTTGGAAATCTCCACGATGGCGCGCGAGATGGCTGCGTTCAGAGCTTGATGCGTGAACGTCGACGCCAACGCTTCGTCCTGACGCTCAACGGCGCGTCGAATGGATGTCTTTTGTCGTTTCATCTTTTCCGCCGCCTCGAGCGTAAAATCCAACGATTTCGTCGATTTTAAAACCGTCGCAGCGAAGATTCGACGCAACAGCGCGTCCAGTTTAACGATGCGCACTTGATCTTCACCTCCCAAGACCTCGAGCATCTCCTCCTCGGATTTGTGTGCGTATTCGACGACGACGCGCCTGACAAAGTCGACGGTGCCCGCCGAGGACGCCGCGCGCAATGCCTCGCCGCCGACGTTCGACATCGTCTCACGCTCGATATCGTTTCGAAGCGCACCGAACCTATCGTAACTCTCGTTTCGTTCCCTCGCGATCGCGCGTGCCTCGAAGACGCCGAGCGCGACGTGTGCGCGCGCGCGTCGCTCAAACGCGCGCGCGAGCGCCAATTTACTCTGCGCAAAGGCAAAGTACGGATCCTCTCGGCTCAATCCCGGTCTCGGCGGTCTCAGCGGTCGCCTCGCCTCGGTCGTGCCGTGAAGTCGCGCGTACGGGACGATTTTCAATAGTTTTTCCTCGATTCTGTCGAAAGGAAACGGCATGTTCCGACCACTGAAGAGTTCGTAATGGGCAAATCGAACGCGCGCATCCTTTTCATCCTCGTCGAGCGTCAACACCGACTCTTCGCTCCACACACGCGCGGGCGCGCCGAGGGCGACGACGCCTCGAGCCCAAGCGCGCCACGCGCTTGGGGACACGGCCTCGATTGTCGGTTCGTCGATGATGACGCTCGTTTTTTTACTCCTCTTCCCGTTGGCGACGCGCGCGCTCACACGCCGCTTCGTCGTCGTCGTCCTCCCGTCTAAACCGTACAGAAATTTCAGCGTCACCACCAAGTAGGCAAACAGCGTCGATTCTGGCGTTCCCACGTCGTGTTTTGACCCGTACCTAAGCGCTGGTGACAGATGGAGCGACAACACGCGTCGAGCGACGTCGAGCGCGCGCGCGTCCAGATTGAATTCGCCGACGAATCTCGTCAAGAGCGCCGACGCGTTGATGGGCGGAAGTTGCGCGCGAATCTTCCCCGCGGCGTAAGCCGCCGCCGCGACGATGCGCTCGGGCGTGGGTAATCGTCTCTGCCAATCGTGCGGTTGAAAAATATCGTCTCTCGGGAGTAATTCCACGACATCCGGACCGCACTTTTCCTTGATGATTTCGTACGCGTTCAGATACGGAAGTGTCCCCTCCGCCGCCATCCTCGACAAATCCACCGGCAACACCGCCTCGCGTCGTCTCGCGCACGCGACGTACACGATTCCTAAGCTCATCACCATCGGTAATCTTTTCGTCATCTCTCTCGCCAACGACGTCTTCTCCGCCGCCGCGCGCTCTTCGTCGTCGTCTCCGTCCGCCGCCTCCTCCGCCGCGTCCAACACCCCACTCTCTCGCGCATACCGCGCCCACACCTCGCGCACCGTCGCCTCCAACCCCACACCGAACGTACTTTCCGTCGTCGTCGTCTCACCGTCGCGCGCATCGTCCTCCTCTCGTCGCGAGCGGACGCCTCGTTCGACCAACCGCTCGCACTGCGCCTCCAACACCGCCTGAAACGCGCTCGCGTACGCCTCCACCGCTCGACGTCTATCCCGCATCGCCGCGCGCGCGCGTTTCCCCAGACGTACCTCTTTCACCCGTCGTTCGCGTCTCGCACCACCGACGCGTCTGCGCAAACCTCTCGCCCCCAAACCGACGCCGCCGCCGCCGAACATTTCCCCACCCTCGGCGTCCTCGAGTCCCATCTCCGCCGCGTCTTCCACCTGCGATTGCGTCTGCGTCCCGCATCGAACGCACACGTAAAACCCCGCGTCCGATGCGGCGAACGATGCTGGACCTTGGGCGCGACACACGACGCATCGCAATCGATCGACGACGCGTTGATCGCGAGGATTCAGCGTCGTCGTCGTCCCGGTGGTCTGGGACATCATGATGAATGAATGCGATGAATGAACGCGACGACGACGAGGATTCGATCAGCGAACGGCGTCGTCGTCGTCCGTTGTCAACGTCGACCGAGTCGTCGCCGCGCGCGCGACGCTCGCGCGCGCGCGTCGCCTCGTGACGCACTCATTCATTCAATGCACTCTTTCGGTCGGTTACGACAAAAAAACAAAAAAAAACAGACGCGTAGAACGTTACGAAGAATAGAGTACGACGTACGGAATCCAAACGAAACGACAAAGGAATGTGAATCGCGTGTGTTTTATTTCATCGCGCCGCGCGTCAACACCGTCAACTGTACCCGTCGTAGTCTTCCGGCTCTTCCCACTGCGTCTCGCCCGTCGTCGTGTTGTAATAGTACGTGTACCCCTCGGGACTTTGGTGCGTCTCCCATAACGGTTTGTACGGCGTCAACCCACCACCGCCGTCCCCGCCGCCGCCGCCGCCGTACGACTCGACGGCGCGTTCGTCCACGGGCACGCCCGCGTTGGTCACGCGCACGGGATTGATTTGTTGCTCGATGAAATCTTCGACGGCGGCGACGGCGTCTCGCACCCTGTCGGCGTCTCCCGACACGCGCACCATTCCCGTCTCTTTGATGATTGTAATCTTCGCCCCGGTTTGCGCGGATAACGCGCGAATATTTTCTCCACCCTTACCGATGATTCGCCCCTCCTGTCCCTGCGCGGGAATCTCCGTCGTCGTCTGTCCAGACGTCGCGGCGGCGTCGGGAGACGCGTCGAGCACCTCGCGAAGGAGCGTGCGCGCCACCTCGCAGCCCGAGGCGTCGCCGGTGATTTGTACGCGACTATTGGCGCGATCCACCTGCATGCGCACGCCGCTCTCCTCTTGTAAACGACGAATCGTGTCGCCGCCGCGTCCGATGATTTTGCCAAAGTGTTCGGGGTCCACGGGGACGAAAATTTCCGATCCGCCGGAGCCGCCGCCGCCGCCGCCGCGCGGCGGCGCGCGCGCCGCCGCGCCGTCTTGAATCAACGCGTACACCAATTGCGAGGCGTGGGCGACGCGATCGGGCGAACCCGTGATTGTGATTCGACGAGGTTGTCCAGGACCGACGTCGCTTTGGTTTTGAATCTTCACCGACGCCCCGCTCTCCGCCTGTATGCCGTTGATTTTATCGCCCCCGTGTCCGATGACTTTGCCGGCTTTCTCCGGCGGACACATGACGTACTCGGTCACCGCCGCGGGATCACCGCCGATCGGACCCGGAGGTGGAACTCGCATCGGTGGACCCGGAGGTGCGCCGTACGGGGCGCCCTGACCGCCGCCGTACGGACCCGGAGGCGCGCCGTACGGACCCGGAGGCGCGCCGTACGGACCCGGCGCCGCCGTCGCGTGCGGCGGCGGCGGCGGCGGCGCGCCTCCGCCTCGCGAAGGTTCACCGTACATCGACGGTCCCGTGCCGAACATTCCACCTCCTTGCGCGGGAGGCGGAGGTACCGTTTGCGTCGGCGCGCTCCTCGCCGCGCGTCTCGCGCGAGGATCCGCGCCCGAGATGACGCGCGTGTGTCCGCCGCCCGCCGCCTGCGGCGCCGGCGCGCTCGCGCTCGCGCTCGCACCGCCCCCTCCCCTCTGTCCCATCGCCTCGTTCACCTGTCGCAACAGATTCGCTAGATCCGCCGCCGTCTGTTGCGGCGGGTGTCCACCGTTCGTCGGTGCTCGAGCGCCGTTTCCGTACGGGTGCGCGCGTCCTCCGTCCCGACCGCCGCGAGGGTCGGGACCGCCGCTTCGTCCGTACCCACCCTGCGGCATCGATCGCGGATCCGCGGGCGGTCTGCGACGCGGGAAAAGAGCACACGAGATCGCGCCCATCGTCGTCAGTCTCGCGGTCGTCGTCATCGCTCGTCGTCGTCCGTCGGTCGGTCGGTCGGTCGAGATGCGTTCGATCCGTCCCGCGCGAGATCGATCGTTCGCTCGTTCGTTCGCTCGCGCGCGCGCGGAGAGAGACGCGCGACGAGACGCGGTCGGCGCGACCGCGGTCTCGCGCGCGCGTTCGTGCGTCGTGTGTGGTCGAGACGTACCGTCGCGACATGACGCGCGTCGGTCGTGAACCGTCTCGAGCGCGCGTCGATGTGACGCGAGCGGCGGCGGCGTCATTCGACGGCGCGCGGACCGAGCGCGTGGACGCGAGCGCGCGCGAACGAACGATCGAGCGCATCGCGCGGTGCGTCCATCTACCGTCGTCGGCGGTCAATCATGCGGTCGGTGCGCGCGCTCGGGTCGAGGGCGACGACGCATCATCGATTGGGGACGGCGACGAGTCGGCGCGCGGTGACGACGACGACGACGACGCGCGCGTCGTGGCGCATGACGGAGACGTCTGAGAGCGCGAATGAGGACGCGGGCGAGGGGTTCAGACGCGGTGCGAGACGCGGGAGGGAGTCGAGGGGACGACGGGAGCGAGGGGAGGCGACGTACGACGGTTTCGGCGAGCCGCCGCGAGGCGAACGCGAGCGACAGGCGAGCGAGGACGCGAGACGGCGGGGACGTGGGAGCGAGGTGAAGTACGATCGAAAGGCTGGAAGACGCGAGCGAGGGGAGGAACCGACGATCGCGGAGAGTTTGATCGGGGAGATTGTGTACGGGACGAATCCCGTGTTGGAGGCGCTTCGACAGAATAGACGGGCGTTGTTCGCGTTGTACGTGCAAGAGGGCGCGGACGGGAGCGGGAAGACTCGAGGGGACTCGGAGATCGTGCGTTTGGCCGAGGAACGAAACGTGACGGTGAAGAGCGCGAGTAAACACGATTTGAACATGGCGTGCGATAACAAGCCGCACCAAGGCGTCGTGCTCGACGCCGAGGCGTTGGAGATTCCAATCTTGGAAGATTTACCGTCGTGGGACGGCGTCGGACGAGCGCCCGTGTGGTTGGCGTTGGATGAGATCGTGGATCCGCAAAATCTCGGCGCCATGCTTCGCAGCGCGCACTTTTTAGGCGTCGACGGCGTCGTCTGTTGCGCCAAGAATAGCGCCCCGTTCAACGCCACGGTGAGCAAAGCGAGCGCGGGCGCCATGGAGGCGCAGATCGTGCACCAAACGGGCGTCATGCACAGATTTCTCGCCAAGGCTAGAGACGAGGGTTGGGACGTCGTCGGCGCCGCCGCCGACGCTCGCGCTGAAAACGTATCCGATTTCGTCGTCTCCGCGCCGACGGTTCTCGTCATGGGCAACGAAGGTTCCGGTCTGCGCACCAACGTTCGGCGCGCGTGCAACCGACTCGTCGCCATTCCCGCCGGCGTCGACAAGGCGCAGGGCGTGGATTCTCTCAACGTTTCCGTCGCCGCGGGCATCTTGATCCACCGCTTCGTCTCCGCGAGAGCCGGCGCGTGAGTTGTACAGTATTTTACATATGTATATACATTGCATGATTTATACTCTTAATACGTGCCATTCGTCTGAATACGCAGTCGGTATCGTAAACCTCGACGTCACCGCGGGACTACGGACGCTCGTCCGGCGTCTGCACACCGTCGCACGGCGTCGACGCGACGCTCGAAGCGCGCGGTGAGCGTCAGAAAGTACTCGCGTCCACCGCACGCGCGCGCGTGAGCTCACGCGCTCGATCATCGGTCGACGCGCTCATCGAGCGTCCTATTACCGATCGTCTCGCGAGGATTTACAAAATTTATCATGTTCGCGACGATCTCGAGGACGGCGGCGCCGACGGCGTCTCGCGCGAGCGCTAAGATCGATCGAACGGTGGGAAAGCGCGTCGCCGATCGATGCGTGCGCGCAAACGCGCGGGCGATGGAGGCGCGAATCGTCGGTGGTGGATGTCTGAGCGTGAGAGAGGAGCGGCGAGCTCAAACGCCGACGCTCGGAAACGAGAGGCGAGGCGAACTCGCGGTCGTAAAAGCGTCGAGTGGGGATTCGGATGCGATGACGAAGAGCGAGGATGAGAAGGAAGGAAGCGCCGACGTCGCCATCGTCGCCGCGTGTGTGGCGGTTTCTTGCCTGTTCGGCGCGGGCATCGGAGTGGTGGAGGGCGCGGACAAGGCGAGCGAATACTTTGCGGGATACCTTTTAGAGCAGAGCTTGAGCGTAGATAACTTATTCGTATTCGTACTGTTGTTTGAGTACTTTCAAGTGCCGCCGGCTCGACAGACGCGAGTGTTAAACTATGGCATCTACGGTGCGCTCGTGATGAGAGCAGTCATGGTCCTCGCGGGCGTCGAACTCATCGAGAGCTTCCAACCCATTCTCTTGGTGTTCGCGGGTATTTTGATTTTTAGCTCGTACAAGCTCCTCGGCGAGGCGGGCGAGGAAGAGGAGGACATGGGCGAGAACGCCATCGTAAAGTTTTTCTCAAACTTTATGGATGTGAGCGACGACTTTGACGGCGACAACTTTTTCACTATGCAAAACGGTGTCAAGATGGCGACGCCGCTTCTCTTGGTTCTCGCGGTAGTGGAAGTGAGTGACGTGGTCTTCGCAGTCGATTCCATCCCGGCCGTGTTCGGTGTGACGCAGGATCCGTTCATCGTGTACACGTCCAACCTGTTTGCGATTCTCTCTCTCAGACAGTTGTACACGTTGATCTCCAAGGCGGTTGGCGAATTAAAGTACTTACAGACGGCTGTGGCGCTCGTGCTCGGATTTATCGGAGTTAAGATGGTCGCCGAGTACGCCGGTGCCGAGATCCCGACGGAAACGTCCCTGGCCGTGGTCGTCACGATGCTCGGCGGCGGCGTAGGCGCGAGTCTGTTGCTTCCCGACGAAGAAGAAGAGGCGAGCGAGTAAATCGAATCCCACAAGAGCGATCCCACGCGCGGGCGAGGCGAGCGATACAAACGAAACGCGATAGAAGATGAGGCAACAGTCTAAGCGGACAGGTTGTCGTTAGTAGTGTAAATCTACCCAGAAAGTTTGATCAGGACGTTTATGATGTTACATGTCTCGTCAGCGCGCGCTTCGATTCAGACTCGTCAACACTTTCGCGACGCCTCGACTGAGACTCTCGTACTGCAGCGCCAACCCTTTGTAGTCGTGAAGGAGCTTGGACACGTCTCCTACGGTCAAGTCCTCCGCCTTGGCGTATAAAAATCTATAGTCGGACAGCGTGAGCTCGCCCGCTACGTCAGACGCCGTGAGCGCGGTGGCGCCCTCAGCCTCGACGTCTTCCGTCGTGCGCCAGGGAATGTACGGCACAGACATCGATGACGTTGGCGTTTCGGACGAAGCGTTCCGCGTCTCCGTCAACGGCGTGTGCAACGGCGCCGTCGGCGGCGGTCGCTGCGTGACGGATTCCGGCGTCGCCGGAGGCGCGTCCCTCGGCGGAGGATCGCGTTCGTCTTCATCCCCGTCGTCGACGTTCACGAGATCGTTCTGTTTATGATCATTGGACAGTGCGCTCAGAGCGGCGCTCATCTCTTCCACCGAAATCTGAGGTTTCTGAACGGGCGTCTCTCGCGTCGCGACCTCCTCATCCTCCTCAGCCTCCTCAGCCTCGTCCTCGTCCTCGTCCAATTCGATCGCTTCCAACACCCCGGCTCGCTCTAAAGCCGCGTCGAACTCGGTTTCATCCACGCCCGTGAAATCGCTCGCTCGAGCTCGTCCTAAAAACCGCACCGCGCTCACGAGATTGGTGAAAAAATACGCCGCCTCGGAGACGAGTCTCGACTCGCCGCGAAATCTTTGAATGTACCGTAAATTACTCTCCAATCGTTCCGGATTCGCCCTGAGCGTCACGTACACGAGCACGGGTAAGAAATCATCCGCCCCACCGTCGCTCCCCTGACGCGTCGTCAGCGTGTTATTGATGATTCGACACGTATTCAGCACGCACACCAACTTGTCCCGAGGCGCCTTGAATTGATTCATCTTCCCCAACTCGCTCTCCGCCAACGCCCACGACGCCGCCGCGTGCGCCGTCTCCGCCACGTCCAGATGTTGCGCCGTCACGATCTCTCGCATCGCCCCTATCCGTCGTCGAAGCGCCTCGTCTCGCGCCTCGTCTCGCTTCCCTCTTCCGAAGACGCGCGCGTGCGCCTTCGTCATGACGTACTTTTCCAATCCCTCCCCGCTCGCCTCCAGCTCGGACGCCGACGCCCCTCGCCACGCCGGGTGTTGGACGAAACTCGCCTCCGTTCGTTCCAGGAACGCCTGGACGCGGCGTCCGACGCGCGCGGCGTCTCGTTCGGCGGCGTCATCGTCGAGAGAGGCGATGAACGTCTTGACGTCGCGCACGAGCGCGCCCGCGCTCGGTTGACGCATCTTCTCGAGAAACGTTTGAAACGTGAGCGGAGGGGGAGGCGGGGTCGTCACCGACATCTCGACCGCGCGAGATCGTCGTCGCCGAAACGCGAGGCGGGACGCGCGGGCGTCGATGGGTGAGGACGTTGGATTGAATTCTTTCTTCCGCGTCGACGACCCGAGGACGAGACGCGCGCGGAACGCTCGAACGAATGGTGTACGTGCGTGCGCGAACGAAGGAACGAACGAGGAATACGACAAAGTAAGTAATAACGACGACATCCATTACAAACGACGGTCGAGAGCGACTCGATCGCGACGCCGACGAGAGACTCCTCGTCGGTTCGCGCGCGCGAGACGTTCGGCGACGGCGTCGCGCGTCACGTGGTTCGTCCAGTTGGTGGCATCATCATCTCGGGGATTAGTCGAACAAGTCGAAGTCCATGTCGGCCTCTTCTTCTTCTTCTTCAGCCGCCGGAGCCGCCTCCGCCGCGCCCGCGTCACCGCCAGCCGCGGCGCCGCCGCCGCCGCCGCCTCCGCCGCCAGACGGCACAGAGGCGAGCTTGGCGTTACCTTCGGCGATCAATTCCGCGATGTCCTTGCCCTCGATTTCCTTCATGAAAGCGGCGAGCTTGGAGTCATCGACCTCAGCCGCGGCTATGCGAAACAAAAACAACAATGTCACCGTCAGTCTCTCGCGCTCTCGCTCGTTCGCGTCGGTCGACGTCTCGTCGCTCCACTCGCGGGAAGAGGCGTGCTCCCTCTCGCGCGCGCGAACGACACGTACCACCGGCGAGGATAGCCTTGACATCAGCCTCGGAAGGGGATTCCTTCCCGGCGAGTTGCGCCTGCGTCACAAATCAATCGTCGTCGTCAGTCGCCCGTGCGCGTCGAGATGCGTCATCGAGACCGAAAAGCCCTAGTCGCGCCCACCCTCGCGCGGTCATCCGCGCGCGCCCCGCGCTCGCATCGCCACCGTCGACCGAACGACGACGACGCGCGCGCGACACGAAATCCATTCGCACGAACGCCGACGCCACCGCGCTCGCATCGCGCCTCGCGCGCGACGTCCGGGTCGATCGTCCGTCGCCCCGCCCCCGGCCCATCCCGATCCTCCTCGCGCCACGTCCGAGCGCGTCCCACGCGATGCACGCACCAACAAGAAAGCGGCGACGTATTTCATCCGTGCTGTGAGGTGTTACTAAAGTGCGTTCGTGTGTTCGTAGCCGAGGAATTCGATTCCTGCCTTAGCTTGCAAAGAGCAGACGACTCGCGCGCGCACAAGAGGCGGACGGCGCGCGCGCGCGAGGCGAATCCCGTCGTGTTCCGGATGTCCGAGTGTGTGCGTTTATTTTTATTGTATGTCCGAGTGTGTGCGTTTATTTTTATTGTATGTCCGAGTGTGTGCGTTTATTTTTATTGTATGTCCGAGTGTGTGCGTTTATTTTCATTCTCGGACACTCGATACGCGTTGTGGTGGTTTCATTTTCATCAGTGTATCGATACATTGCAAACGCGGCGCACTCGACGGTCGATCCCCGGACCCTCGTCGAGGTCGTCGTCCGTCGACCCCGCGTCGTCGACCGCACACCCGCGTCGGACGGACGGACGGAGGCCGGTCGCGCGCGATGGCGGGTTGGTTTTACCGCGCGATGCACCGCGAACCGGTGGTGATGTGGTCGTGTTTCATCGGCGGCGCGGGCATGGTGATGCCCCTGATCGTCCCGCGCGGCGCGTTCGAGTCGTCCGAGCCGCGGACGACGAGCGTGCCGAACGCGGCGGCGGTGGCGGCGGCGCTGCGACCGGGGGCGCGCGCGGAGTGAGCGGCGCGATCGTTTCGGCGAGAGCTTTGAGTGTACGAACAGACGAACGAGGGGAAGGGCGAGGGGAAGAGGACGAGGAGGAACGTCTCGCCGCGCGTTTTAATAGCGACGGAAAGAATGGCGTCAATAAACGACGGACGACTCTTCAAAAACGTTTCAACTCAGTCGACACCTCTTTTCTTTTTTACACCCAACATGTATTCAACGCGCGCACGCGTACTCGCTCGCGGGGAAAGGAAACGCCCGACGTTCGCGTCGAACGCCTCGCCCTCGAGCGACGTCGCGTCGCCGACGCCTCCGCGGGACCGACGTCGACGTCCGACGGACGATACACGAAACAGTCCACGCGCGGGGACGTGGATTCTACGTCGTTCGAATCGATGGCGAAGAACACGGCCAAGTTCCAACGACAAAAAGCCGCTCGCTTTGGAACCAAATCCCATCCAGACCAGACGGCGTCGGCACCAACCGTCGGGTACGCTCACATCACCACCGACGTCGACCGCGTTCGCCCGAGTCGGACGATCGAGCGTCGGACGACACCCTCGCGTTCTTTAATTCTTTCCCCACACCACCACCGACGTCGTCTTAACGCGTCTCGTCTCGTCTCGTCTCGATCATCGATCGCGTCGTCCTCTGTCGCCCGTAAGCGTCCCGCACCGAATCATCGATCGTGCGTCGTGTGTGCATATACCACTGCTCGCTCTCGTACTAGGGCGTCGCGTCGCGTAACTACGACACCGTTACGACCGACACCAAACAGACGAGCTTTCATGGCCAAGTGGTAAGGCGTCCCCTTCGTAAGGGGAAGATCGCGGGTTCGAACCCCGTTGAAAGCATTTAGACTTTTTTTTGTTATAGTACGTATCAAATGTCCGAACTAAATCTGTGTGAGAGCCTATTTTTGTTATAGTACGTTGAAAGCATTTAGACTTTTTTTGTTACGACATGTATCAAATGTCCGAACTAAATCTGCGTGAGAGCCTTTTTTTGTTACGACATGTATCAAATGTCCGAACTAA
>Ga0255782_10000595_pt1 | contig 33009 bp, 22 predicted proteins | sample 101ome_26_FD_179980 | JGI IMG/M metagenome (GOLD analysis project Ga0255782, IMG submission 179980) | Coastal salt marsh microbial communities from the Groves Creek Marsh, Skidaway Island, Georgia - 101408AT metaG (version 2) | ecosystem: Environmental > Aquatic > Marine > Intertidal zone >...
CCACGGCGAAGCAAATTAACGCCTTTGGCCTGAAGCACGAGGCGCGCGCCCTGGCGGAGAGCGCCGGAGTCCCCTTGCTACCCGGCTCTGGGGTGCTCGGCAGCGTGGAGGAGGCCCTCCAATTTGCCGAGGAAACGGGCTATCCCGTCATCCTTAAGAGCAGCGCCGGGGGCGGCGGCATCGGTATGCAACGCTGCGAGACCGCGAACGCCCTCGCCCAGGCCTTTGCCAGCGTCGCCCAGCAGGCCCAAACCAACTTTGGCGATGCGCGGCTTTTCGTGGAGCGCTTTGTGGACGCCGCGCGGCACGTTGAGGTGCAAATTTTGGGTAACGGCCAGGGGGGCGTTGTGGTGCTCGGGGATCGGGACTGCTCCCTGCAGCGCCGCAACCAAAAGATCATCGAGGAGGCGCCGGCGCCGGGACTGCCAGAGACGGTGCGCGGGGCCATGCACGAAGCTGCCGCCCGGCTCATGGCGTCCGTGAACTATCGAAGCGCCGGCACCGTGGAGTTTCTTTACGACGCCGCCCGGGAAGCCGTTTACTTCCTCGAAGTGAATGCCCGCTTACAGGTGGAGCACGGCGTCACGGAGATGGTCACGGGGCTCGACATCGTTGACTGGATGCTGCGCATCGGCGACGGCGAACGCGCCTTGCCTGAGGCGCCCACGCCGCGAGGGGCCGCACTCCAGGCGAGGCTTTATGCCGAGGACCCGGAACGCGCCTTCCGCCCGGCGCCGGGGCTGATCACCCACCTGAGGTTGCCGGAGGCCCCAGACCGCACCCAGTTGCGGGTGGACAGCTGGGTCAGCGCGGGGCTTACGGTTCCTGCCGCCTACGATCCCATGCTAGCCAAGCTTTTGGTGTGGGCCCCAACGCGAGACGCGGCTATCCCGGCCCTGGGCCGGGCTCTCGAGGACTGTGAAGTGGGCGGCATCCCCACCAATCTACCCTTTCTCCATGAAGCCCTTGGGCTTGAGAGCTTTCAACGCGTCACCCATCACACGAAAACCGCCGATGGGGTCACGCTTCCCGGCCAGTCCGTGGAGGTTTTAAGCCCGGGTACGCAGACCACCATTCAAGATGTTCGCGGGCGCTTAGGCTACTGGCACGTGGGCGTACCCCCCTCTGGCGCCTTCGATAGCCGGGCCCTTGCCCACGCCAATCGATGCCTCGGCAATGACGAAAACCTCCCCGGGCTGGAAATGGTGGTCGAGGGGCCGACGCTGAAGTTCACCGCGCCGCGGCGCATCGCCTTGAGCGGCGCGGCACTGACGGCCCAGCTTGATGGCGCGCCCATCCCCCAAAACCAAGCAATCACGGTCGACGCCGGGCAGACCCTAAGTCTTAAGGGCATCGGCGCCCAGGGCGATGGCCTGCGCGCCTACCTCGCGGTAGAGGGAGGCTTCGCCATTACGCCCGTGCTCGGGAGCGCGGCGACCTTTGAGCTGGGCGGCTTTGGGGGCCACGGCGGCCGCGCCCTTCGCACCGGCGACGTCCTCCCCCTTTCGCCACGGCCCAAAGCCAGGCCGGACGCGCCCCTTCCCCTGCCCCCCAGCCTGGCGGACCGCACGACGATCCGCGTGGTGCAGGGCCCGCTGCTGGCGCCGGACTTCCTGACCCCGGACTACCTGGACACCTTCTACGCAAGCGAATGGGAGGTGCACTACAACTCCTCCCGCACGGGCATTCGTCTGCTCGGGCCTAAGCCTGAGTGGGTGCGGGAGGACGGCGGGGACGCGGGGCTGCACCCCTCGAACGTCCACGACAACGCTTACGCCTTCGGGGCCATCGACTTCACCGGCGATATGCCCATCATTCTTGGTCCCGACGGTCCTAGCTTGGGGGGCTTCGTCTGTCCTGCGGCGGTGGCTGAGGCCGACCGCTGGAAGCTGGGGCAGCTCCGCCCCGGCGATAAGCTTCGCTTCGAACCGATTTCCCTGGCGGAGGCTCAGGGCCTTCTTGAGACCCCGCGTCTTGCCCAGCCTTCATCCGCCCCGGGTCGCTGGCGGGAAAGCGCAGAGGGCGTGGTACTGCTGAAGGATCCCACCCGAGAACTGGTGGTGCGCGCCGCGGGGGATCGCTTCCTCTTAGTCGAGCTTGGACCCACGGAACTCGATTTGCAGGCGCGGATCAAAATCGAGGCGCTTCACCGCTGGCTCATGGAGCAGGACCACCCAAGCCTGGAGGAAATGACGCCGGGGGTGCGCTCCCTGCAGCTGCGCGTCCCCCTAAAAGCGCCCCGGGGACCGATCCTTGGGCTCATCGAAGAGGGCCTCAGCGCTGTAGAGCGCAGCGAAGCCCTGACTCTTCCCAGCCGCATTGTCGAACTGCCCCTGGCCTGGGACGATCCTGCGACCCAGGAGGCCACGGCGCGCTATATACAGTCGGTCCGAGACGACGCGCCCTGGTGCCCTCGGAATCTTGAATTCATTCGGCGCATCAACGGGCTTCCTGACGAACAGGCGGTGAAGAACATCGTCCTGTCCGCCAGCTACCTGGTGCTGGGCCTTGGGGACGTTTACCTCGGCGCCCCGGTCGCCACGCCCTTGGACCCTCGGCATCGCCTGGTGACCACCAAATACAACCCGGCGCGCACCTGGACTCCGGAGAATGCGGTGGGCATCGGCGGCGCGTACCTGTGCATCTACGGCATGGAGGGCCCCGGGGGCTACCAGTTCGTTGGCCGTACGATTCAGGTGTGGAACCGCTATGGGCGCGGCAGTCATTTCGAGAAGCCCTGGCTCCTCCGGCCCTTTGACCAGCTGCGCTTCTACGAGGTGAGTAACGAGGAGCTCCTCGAGATGCGCCGGGCCTTTCCCCTGGGCCGCCTATCCCTGCGGATCACAGAGACCACCTTCAGTCCGGCGGAGTACGACGCGTTCCTCAAGCGGGAAGGGGAGAGCATTGCCTCGTTCCGACGCACCCAGCAGCAGGCCTTCAATGAAGAGCGCAGCCGCTGGTCAGCTCAGGATAGTGCCGGGGCAAGCGCGGAGCCCCCAGCCGCAGCCCCGGCGGTCACCGTAGAAGCGGGCTTTACGGCGGTGGAGAGCCCCGTCGCAGGATCGCTCTGGAAGCACGCGGTAACGCCCGGCACCTGGGTGGAAGCCGGAGAGCCCGTGGCTCTGGTGGAATCCATGAAGACGGAAATCGCGGTGGTGGCGCCGGAGGCGGGGCGCCTCTCCTCCTTTGCGGTGGAACCGGGGACCCCCGTGTCCCCCGGCTCAACCATCGCCCTCCTAGAAAGCGCCTAGGAGGGCGCACAAGAAGGGCGCCTAGGCGCCCTCCTCTTCAGAGATGTTCGGGCCGGTGTAGTCCGGGCTTGCCGCAAAGCGTCGATAGCCCTCGGTCATCGCTCGAGCGCAGTCCCCCGGCGTACCCCCAGCGGTACCACGCTCGGCGCAGGGCCCTTCAATCAGCTCCGGATGATTAGCTTCCACCCACTTCCGAGCTTCGTAGTAGATAGGCTGGTCGTTCGAGCGGGTTTTGATGTCAACGATGCGCCCCTCTTCAATGGTGAGCGTAAAGGTGTCCGTCACCTTAAAGCCCGTTTTCAGAGCGAGCACGGGGTCATCGTCGACGGTGATCGGACATTCCACCACCCCAGGCTCGAGCAATTCGCAGGCGCCTCGCTTCACGATGGCGTAGTTTCCCCCCTCGGCCCAACCCTGGTACCACAGGATGCGGCTCCCTGCGTCGCCGGCGTCCTTAACCAGGGCAACCATCGCTTCGCGATCGAAGGCGTAGAAGGCGTCGATAAAGGTTTCCGCGAGGGCGACCTCCGGGGTGGGGACCGGTTCGCTGGCCATGGTCTGGGTTCCTTCTTCAGAAGCGGGAGGCGTACAGCCCGCCAGGGCCGCGGCGGCAAGGAGGCCAGCGGCCCAGGGGCTAATAGGGAGAGAGGGCATAGCACGCTCCTTCAAAGGGCTAGAGTTGGGTTAACCGCTTGTTGGGGTAGAAGGCCAGGGCCAGCTGTTCGCGAATGGACAGGGCCTTGCCCGTTCCTGCGCCAATTTGCCCAACGGTTTCGTCGCCGCAGTAGGTGCCGAACAGCCGGTCCCAGAGAATAATGTTGCAACCGTAATTGGAGTTGCTCTGGCGAAGCTCCAAGGCGTGATGGGCGTGGTGCTGGGGCGCCGTAGCAAAGATCCTGTCATAGCCCGGCAGGGAGCGCAGGGGCAAATTGGCGTGATTGAGATTACCGTTCCAGAAGTGGAAGGCCGCGGTCACCGCAACGACGTCTTCGCTGGCCCCAAAGAGCGCCAGCGCTATGGGCGTGCCCAAGGCTAAGGTGAGGTACTCCAGCGGGTGGGTACGATCCCCCCGAAGGCACCCCATCTTCGTGATGTGATGGTGTGTCGCGTGCATACGCCAGAAGAACAGCGATTCGTGCTGAATCCGATGGCACCAGTAATAGATGAAGCTCTCCACTAACTTCACGAGGAAGACGGCCCCCAGCAGCCCTCCCACCGTCGTGGGCGCAAGGGCAACGTCGAAGGGAGATCGGTCCCGAAGCCAGGCAAACGCCTCGGAAAGGGGCGTTGAATAGAAATCGTCGTAAAGGGGAATCCATAGCAGCGCCGCAAAGCCCAGCCAAAAGGCGTCCTCGGCGAATTCCTTCGGCGTCAGCAACCAATCTTCACGCTTCGTCCACACCCGCTCCGCCACGATCAGCAGCGGAATGGGGAGAAGGATCATCAAGGTGGTGAAGAGATCAGGGTTCATCCATCGCTGGGTAATCATGGTGGCGATGGCCACCATGGAACCCAGGACGAGAACGGGTTGAGGCAGCATCCAGAGCCAGGAGGCTCCGGTGCTGCTGGAACGCGCACTGGGGGCCGCGGTCCCCAGGGTTACGTCACTCATCAGGAAAGACCTCCTACCCTAGGCCCGCCTTAGCGGGCCGCTCCGTTGTAGGTCACGCCCATGAAGAAGTAGGCGCCTCGGGGACTCACGGGATAGCCAAACTCCGACACGTAGGGCTGGCGGTTGGTGAGGTTGGAAACCCCGCCGTAGACCGTCAGGGCATCGCTGGCCTGCCACGCACCGCGGATGTCCTGGATGAGTCGGGCATCGGCAACGCCGGCGCCGCCGTAGTTCTGCTCGATGGTCTCGATTTCCCCACCGTCTTCGTAGCCGAGGGTCATTTCGTCGTAGTACACCCCGGACCAGGACAGGCTGTAGGGACCGTAGCTGAGGCCGACGCCGAACTGGGACGCCCACTCGGGCCGACGCATTTCCCCAAGCTCCGGGTTCACCACGGGAGGCTCGCCAGGGCTCGACGGTTCGATAAGATCCAGCTGGTCCTGGCGCGTGGCGTTCATGGAGAGATCCACACCGATGCCCATGACTTCGAACTGGTAGAGCGCGCCGAGATCATAGCCCTCCGCCTCCACCGCGCCGAAGTTCAGCTGCGTCTGGTTCAAGGACGTTAGACCCCCGTTCTGCGCCGAGTCCGCCGCCGGGTTCCGGGAAATCAGGGGGCAGAAGGCGTTATTGAGGCTCGGGGAGTCGTAGCACCCGTTCACGATGTTCTGGGCCGAGATCGCCACGATGGCGTCCTCGATCTCAATATCCCAGTAGTCGAGGGTAAGGGTGAGCCCCGGCACGAAGCGCGGCTGCACCACCACCCCATAGGTCACCGTATCCGCCACTTCTTCCGTAAGGGTCGAGTTCCCCCCGGTGGTTCCCGGAAAGCCCGCGGACAGGGGGTCCTGGAAGGCGTAGGTGCCGTCGGCCGCGAAGAGCTCGTCGTCGGAGACGTTGTTCGCCCGCAGGTCCGCAACACAGTTCGCTTGCCGCACCGCCGGATCCGGCGCCGTGGCAATCTGCGTGGCGTCACAGGGATCTTCCGGCCGGAAGAAGGCGCCCTGCGCCGGAGAGAACAGTTCGAAAAGGTTCGGGACCCGCACGGCCCGGGAGAAGCTGCCGCGGAAGCGCACATCCTCGATGGGCTGCCAGACCAAGCCATAGCCGTAGGTGTCGTTCTCGCCAAAGGTGGAGTAGTCCGAGCGGCGGAAGGAGCCCGTCGCCGTCAGCTCCTGCGCACCAGGCAAATTCGCGAGCAGCGGAACGCTGATCTCGGCAAAGTAGTCCGTGGTGTCGTAGTCGGAGGCGCCGGACAGCAGCGTAATGGACGGGTCTTCCCCGAGGCTGCCTGCATTGGAGACATCACCTACGAAGTCCCCGGCGCTGAACGCTACCCCTTCCGAGGTCACACCGCTCACCGGGAGGATGCCCCGATCGAAGGGGTCGAATTCCTGCGCCGTCTTCTCTTCCCGATACTCAAAGCCCACGGCAAAGCCAATGGGACCCGCGGGCAGGCTAAAGAAGCGCGAAGAGTCTCCGCTTACGATGGCTTGGAACACGGTCTGCTCAATGGTCTCGGAGATGGTCCGATCCCGGGTCACAAAGTCGAGAGAGGCTTGGCTCATGGCGCCGCGGCCGCCCCAGATGTTCATGGGTTTGCACTGCCCATCCCCGGGCGTGAAGGTAAAGAAGGAAGAACGCACGCCACCGCCCACGAAGGAGAAGATGTCAAAGGGGGTCGTGCGCGGATAGGCTGTTGGGTCCAGATCGGAGCGGCATACCGCCTCCCCCGTGGCCGGATCCGTCACCGCATCAATAGCTGCAAAGAAGCGGTCGGCGATCATGTCGTTGCGATCGATCACGTTGCGCTCAAACTTGCCGTAGTTGGCGGACACTTCGTAGTCGAGGCCAACTTCATCAAAGGCACCGCGAAGGCCGCCCACCACGCGGTAGGTTTCCCGCTCCGTGGTGGTGGTGTTATCCCCCCAGTCGTCCGAGTCCCGGGACATGTAAAGACCGCCGGGGCCCACGAAGCCCACCCCGTCGGCTTCATCGATAAAGGGACGCAGCGCATCAGGAAGGAAGGGGTTATCCGGGGCTCCGTAGAGCAGGTCCGTGAAGTTGAAGCCGCCGCCGCCGGACTCCCATTCACCGTAGACGTACTTCGTTTCCCAGAAGGCTTCGGCTCGAGGATCGAAGGTGTAGTGGCCATTCACGTTGATGGAGTAGCGCTCGTACTGCGGCAGCACGTAGGGCGACTCCGGGGCGATGTAGCTTTGCCTTGCCCCGAACTGGTTGAAGTTGTCCGAGACCAGGCCGTCTTGATAGGGCGTCACGACGCCGCTTTCGTTGATGAACCAGCAGCCCCCGGCGGCGCCGAAGGAACCGGCGCCATCCAACGAGCTGTTGTAGCCCGTAAAGCTCTGCAGACAGTCGCTGGTGCCGTTGCCGTCGAGATCCGGTTCCGAACCCAGAGGAATGGCCGTACCGAAATCCCCGAGGGCAACCACGCCGTAGGGCGAGGTGATATTGAAGGTGCGCCCGGGGAGGAAGGCCTGGGGCGGCGCGGAGGCGGCACGCTCAATGATAGCGAGCTCCCCTGCCGTGAGCTCCGGAGCGTCTCCGAAGGCGCCCGCATATTCTGTGGCGAAGTCTTCCGCTGCCGTGGGAATGCGCAGCCCCACCGGGAAAAGACCGGTGTTATCGAAGTTGTAGTAACGCGCGAAGTTCGGCGTTGCGTCGGCGCTAATATCACCGGATTGGAAGCGGAGCGCCGGGTTCGTGTCGTTGTCCCACACCCCGTCTTCCTTGAAGAAGCTGCGATCGCCCTGCTTCAAGCCATCGTCGTAGTCGTACTGCACGGCAACGGTGACGTTCCCTTTCCCGTCGGCGAAGTTACGCCCAAAAACGGCCGACAGGCTGTAGGACTCGTTATCCGTTTCCCCGGAAAGGCCCGGCTGGAAATCAAATTGGACGCCCTCGAAGTCGTCCTTAAGAACGAAGTTCACGACCCCGGTCACGGCGTCAGCGCCATAGATGGCTGAGGAGCCCCCGGTGAGCACTTCCACTCGATCGATCAGCGCGCGGGGAATGCTGCCGACGTCCACGGCGCTCGTGCCTTCAAAGCCCGCCACGTGCCGGCGACCGTTCACCACCGTGAGGGTTCGTTCAATACCCAGACCGCGAAGATTCAAGGACGCGCCCCCCACGGCCCCGACGTCGCCGATATTGGCGGCGGTGGCATCGATAGAGTTCGACGAGCTTACGGAGGAGAGCAGCGCCGGATTGTCGTTCAAGATCTCCGTGATGTCCGGCTGCCCGCTTTGCGTGATGGTTTCCGAGGTGATGGTGGAGACCGGCTGGGGCGCATAAACGCTTGCGCTCTTAATCCGGGAACCCGTTACTACCACTTCCTCAACTTCGATTTCTTCTCCCCACGCCCCCGCCGCTCCAAGGCCACTGCCTACGGCAATGGCAATCGCTAGAGCTCGGCGTCGTCCCCTGACACTCGCAGTCTTCATAATCGTTCTCCAAATATCAGGTCGGTGACCTGCGCTGATTCAGCGCGCGTTCTTGTCATGACGGTCCAGCCGAGGGCTGGGGCCGCGCCTCGCTTCGCGAGAGCACTCCTGTATCCGCAAGATTGATGCCAAAGCGGAATTAAGCAGGGCGCGCCCTTTTTCGGCGCAGAGGTCGGCTGGAATATTCCTTCAAGACATTAAAAGAGGGATAAATAAACAGTTTTTGCACCAAGACAGGCCGCACAAGGGGTAGGCGCAATTTTTTGGGGAGGGGTGCGCACTCGAAGTGAGCAGAGGGTGCAAAGGCGCTCGCCGAGCAAGGGTTGCGCACGGCGCACAAAAAGAGCGCTCACGATGCTCACCGCTGCACCCAAAACGCGCTCGCTATACTCAGCCCAAGTTTCCCGGAGAGGCCGCAGCATGCTCGAACTCATCACCGACCTTTATAAGGGCCTTGCCCGCCTCGGCCCGGGCAGCGACGCGTCCACCCGGCAGGCCCTCGCTCTTGCGGAGGCCGCGGGTCTTTCTTCGACGGCGCCCTTGCAAATCGCCGACCTGGGCTGCGGCACCGGAGCGGCCACCTGGGTGCTGGCGCAGGCCCTCGCCGGCACGATTACGGCCATCGATCAGCTACCGGCTTTTCTGAACGCCCTTGAAGCACGGCGCCCCGGCGCGCCCCTGCTGGCTTCCGTGGAGACGTGCGCCGCAGACTTTTCGATCTTGCCCGTCCCTCAGGAAAGCCTCGATCTGATCTGGTCCGAGGGCGCGATCTACAACCTCGGTTTTGCCGCGGGCCTCGCGGCTTGGCGCCCCTTCCTAAAGCACAGGGGGTTCCTCGCCGTCAGCGAATTAACCTGGCTAACGGACACCCGCGCCGAGCCCCTCCAGGCCTTCTGGGAAAAGGCCTATCCGGAAGTGGCGACAGCGAGCGCCAAGCTTGCGATCCTCGAACAGCAGGGGTTTCGCCCCGTGGGCTACTTCCCCTTGCCAGCCAGCTGTTGGCTAGAGGGCTTCTACACACCCCTAGAAGCCAGCCTTCCGGCCTTCCTGGCGCGCCAAGGCGCGAGCGCGGACGCGGAGGCTCTTGCTCAGGAGGTACGGGAAGAGGCGGCCCTTTACCGACGCTATGGCGACCAGGTGGGCTACGGCTTTTATATTGCCCAGCGCCTGCCCTAGGCCGCCTGCTCCGTCGCCGAGGCAGGGGCCTCGAAGGCGCCATTGCGATAGCGGGCCACCACGACGCCTACTTCGAGGCGGTAGAGGAAAAGCCATTGATGATCAAACAGCGCTTTCACCGCTGGGTGGCGTTCAAGGATTCGAAGCACCGCAGCCTCTGGGGCCTCTAGGTACACCGCGAGGCGCAGCGGGGTATGGCGGCTACGCACCCCATCGTGGACAGCCTGGAGGGGTAGGCCCGTGCGCAGCCAGGAGCGTCCCCCCTCGAAGACCCCAAGGCGCCCGGCCACGTTGTGGAGCAGCTTATTGCCACTGCCGAGCACCTCCGGCGCCACCGTGACCCCGTAGTAATGAAGGCTGATCCAGCTGGCTACCACCACCGGCGCCGTCAGGATGAGCTCCAGGGTTTTGAACTCGGGATCGAGGGCCGCGTCGTAGCTGTGTAAAAAGCAGCGCCCCTGAAGGTCCAGGCCCTGGGTGACGGCGCGGGGGGCGGCAATAAAGGCCTGGGCACCGGCGAGCCCCCATTCCGGGCGGAGCTGCGCCCAATGGCGAGCTCGGGCCCCCAGCGTCGCCGCCTGGGCGCCGGGAAGGCCTTGGGCCTGCGCGTTCTGAACCTCGGCAGAGGCCCGCTCCAGCCAAGCCGCCAGCTGAGCCCGAGCAGCGGGGGTAAGCTGGACCTCGCTCTCGGGAAAGACCCGCAGCGTGGCACTGGCCGTATCGTGGATCCCCGCTAGAAAACAAGAGTCTTCCGGGATCGGGAGACCCTCTTCGGCGAGCCCGGCTCGAACCGAGGGATCATTCAGCAGCGCCGCCGCCAGGCGCGCACTCACCCCCCCATCGTGGCCGCCGCAGGCGCCACACTGGTAGGCGCTGGCGAAGGCATTGTTACTGAGGTCGGCCCCGTGGCCTACCAAAAGCACCTGAGGGGCTAGGCTTGGACCGAGCCCCAGGGCCCGAAGGATTGTCGCCGCCATGGTGATCCGTTCCCCCAGGGGCAAGGCCTGATCCCAACGCGGCGGGGCGCCCAGCGGCGCCGGCGCCCTGCGGTCGGCCCCCAGCAGTGCGGCGCCATGAGCGAAGCCCAGGGCTTCCACGTAGGCCAAGGCCGAGGCACCCAGGGCGCTGAGGCGGTCTAGGCTCCCTGCCAGTCGCGCACCGAGGGAAGGAGGCGCGCCGGGCTCGCTCCGCACCGTGGGGCTCAGCAACACGGGGCAGCGCGCCTCCTCTCCCGGACCGTGAGCCACCGGTAGGCCAAAGAAGCCCGCAAAGCCCAGGGTTTCGATGGCCGGATCCTGGGCCTCGAGGGCGCGCCGCAGGGGTTCGGAACGCACGTCGATGCAAAACACGGCCTGCAGCGCCGGGCGCCGGGCGGCGATCGCAGGCGTCGGGGTCGAGAGTTGCCCGCACACACGGCGCTGGGCCGCCAGATCAAGCGCCAGCTGGAGAATTTCATCGTCGCCTGGGGGAATAGCGCCCGCGCTTACCGTTTCGTAAGCGGGAAGCAACGCCTCCCAGGGGGCTTGCAGGGTCGTACTCTTTGCCAACGCCGCCCGCTCCCAAAGCAGCCTCCCGAGCAGCAGGGCCAGGCCCGGCGCCGGGTCGTTCTTGGCCCAAAGGTACCAGCGCGCATGTTGCGCCCAGCCCCCCAGGGTGTAGAGCAGGCGCTCAAGGTAGGCCGGAAGGGCCGCCTCGGGAACGGCGAGGTCTTCGATACACCAGGCGAGGGCCTCCCCAAGGTTCCCCGGCAGCGCCTCCACGGACACGCCGTAGCGTCGGGCCTCCAAATCCTGAGCGAGCCAGCCCCGCAGCTGCTCCAGCGGCGCCCCTGGGGCCATGGACCAGGCGGCCTGCCCGCCATCGAAGAGACTCAGGGCAAAAGGCCCCAGGCAATCCTCCATCCCTTGGCGCCAGGGCCGCTCAAACAGGATTTCCGCAAGATCCAGCACCGTGGGCAGGGGCTCGGGAGGGGCCGAGGACTGCCAAAGACGCGTTTTGAGCTGGGCGGGGGACAGGGCCGAGGCGCTTTCCGCCAGCGCCGCCTTGAGGTCTTCATCGAGAAGCTTCCCCTCTCGTAGCGCCTGGCGCACCGTTTCCCGCGGAGCCGTAAAGGGGGCGCCGGCCAGGGCCCGAAGGCGCCCCGCCGCCGCGGGGAAGGGCAGCTCGGTGTAGCCCACGGCCGGATTCACGGCCACGGTGGCGTGGAGGGGAAAGGCCGGGGGCTGGGCCGTAAGGGCCGCTTCCGCGCAGGCCAGCACCGTTTCCGGGGTAAGCGTCATGACGCGCTCCTTTCAGTCAGAAAGCGAGGGAGGGACGGCAGGCCCTGCACGAGGCGGCAGCGCAGCGCTTCGGCCCAGGAACGATGGTGCCAACGGTCCACCAGGGCCAGGGCGACACTCACGAGGCCCCCAAGGACGGCCCCCACCGCCAGCACGCCCTGAAGGGCCGGACTCGGCGCACTCCAGGCGGGGAAGTACGCGCCCCAGAGGTGGTAGGCGACTTCGTGGGTGAGCAGGAAAAGAGGAAGAAGCAGCAGGCTGAGGGCACCAAGCAGGCGGCGATCGTCCCTGCCCGGGGCCCGGCGAAGCAGGCCGCCGCAGCGCGCCCCTAGGGCCGCCGCAAGGAAGGCGCCCAGCCCAAGGGCCCCGGGGCTGAGGGCTTGTGCGCCGGGGTGAAGCCAGGGCATGGCAACCACCAGAGCGCCATAGCCAAGAAGGTGGACCGCCAGCGCGCCCCCTACCCAAGCGCTGCTGCCAGCGCTTCTCGATGGCGCGGCCGGGGGCGCTACCGCACTCCCTGCCTTAAGGAACCCATGGGCCTTATAGAGGCCGTGGCTTAAAACGTGAAAGAGCGCTAGGGGCCAAAGCTGTAGGGACAGCTGCACCATGAGCAACCCCATTTGATTCACCGTGGAGAAGGCCAGGGATTGCTTGACCGTACCCTGCACGGCCATGAGCACGAGCCCCCCCAGCACGCTGACCGCACCAACGCTCCCCAGCAGCAGCAGCACCTCGGGATGCCGCGCGAGCAAAGGCGCGTGCCGGAGCAGCACCAGCACCCCGGCGCTGATCACTCCGGCATGGAACAGGGCTGAGACTGGGACGGGCACATCCAGGGCTTCCGTGAGCCAGCGATGAAAGGGTAGCAGCGCAGCCTTCATCATCGCTGCGAGCCCCAGCAGCAAGGCGGCGAGCGCTTCGGCCTCAAGGCCCCAGGGGAGTACCGGGGCACGGAGGAGTAGAAACCCGGCAGCCCAAAGGGCGCCATCCCCAAGCCACCACAGGTGCTGAAAACGCTGTGCCTGGCGCCGCGCCGCCGCCCGCTCGCCGTAATGTCCTAGAAGCTGGGCGACGGCCCAACCCTGCACAGCAAGGGCGACGAGGATCGGCGCCCAGCTTTGCCCGTGGGCCAGGACCCAGCCCGCCGCCAGGGCGAGAAGCAGCGCGCCCACAAAAGGCCCTTCCCGGGGCTCGCCATCGAGATGCACGACGGTAAAGCGCAGCAGCGCCCAGGCCAGCATGGCGAGAAGCGCGCCGAAGGCGCTGCCCAGCCCATCGACCCCGAGGATCCAAGGCAGGCCCAGGAGCGTCATCTCGCCGCGCGCGGGTCCGAAGGTCGCGAGGAGCGTCAGTTCAAGCAGGCTTACACCCAGGAGCCCGGCGCCAGCCCAGGGCAGCGTGCGGCGAAGCCCCAAGGGGCGAAAGGCGGGGCCGAAGAAGGCCCAGGCGATGAGCCCCCCCAACACCCCGACGGAGAACAGTAAAAGCCAGCTGAGCGCCATGGAACCTCCTCGTCCGTTGATGGCGCGCAGTGAACCAAAGCTTTAACCGCATTAAAAATTGATATTTAGACATTAATCGTTCTATTTTATGAAAATGAAGCTCAACCTCCATCACCTGCGTCTGTTTCACGCCGTGGCCACCGACGACTCCTTAACGGCGGCCGCCCAGGCCCTGAATCTGTCCCAATCGGCCCTCTCCACCCAGCTACGGCAGCTCGAGGACCGGCTCGGCAGTGCGCTCTTCGAACGGCGAGGCCGCAAACTTCACCTGACGGAGGCCGGCCGCATCGCCCTCGACCACGCGGAGACCATCTTCCGCACCGCCGAAGATTTAACGGCCACCCTGACCCAAAGCACCCGGAGCCAGCAGCCCCTTCGGGTGGGCGCCCTGGCCACGCTCTCACGGAACTTCCAAATCCAGTTCCTGCGCCCCCTCCTCGGCGATCCGGAGCGGCAGGTGCAGCTGCGCTCCGGCAGTCAGGATGAACTCCTCGAGGCCCTGGAAGCCTTGGAACTCGACGTGGTGTTGACCAACCAACCCCCGCCCCCCGCGGGGCCCCAGCCCTGGCTTGTGGAGACCCTCGCGGAGCAGGCCATTAGCCTTATCGGAAAGACGCCTATTGAAAGTGAGCGCCCACTTGACCTCAAGCTCATCCTCAAGGATCAGCCCCTCATCGTCCCCAGCGAACGCTCCGTTCTCCGGAGTGGGCTGGACGCCCTGCTGGTTAAGCTAGGGGTGCGCCCACGCATCGTCGCCGAGGCCGACGACATGGCCATGCTGCGCCTTTTGGCCCGGGAAGATGCGGGGCTGGCGGTGCTGCCGCCCATCGTGGTTCAGGATGAGCTGGCCCAGGGCCTGCTGCACGAGGTGGCCCAGCTCCCCAATCTTCGCGAGAGCTTCTACGCCGTTACCCGAACCCGGCGCTTCCCCCATCCCCTCCTCGCCACCGTACTCCAGGAAGGCCAAGGCGCTCCCGACGCCTAACTCTTGGGCTCCCTCGCCCCCGGCGCTATGCTCGAGAGCATAAAAAACCGGTGGTTTAAGGGAGGACCCCATGAGCAACGCGTCACCGCGCTGGCACAACCTGTTTCCCGATTTGGACTTCGACCCCGATGCCCTCCGGGAGCGCTACCGGCAGGAGCGGGACAAGCGCCTTCGGGACGACGGCGAGAATCAGTACCTCGAAGCCGCGGAGAACTTCGCCCACTACGCCGACGAGGATCCCTACACGGCGCAAACGCCCCGGGACCCCATCCAGCGCGACGTCAACGTGGTGGTGGTGGGAGGCGGCTTCAGCGGTCTCATGGCTGCGGCCCGGCTGAAGGAGCGGGGCGTCGAGGACGTGCTGCTCATCGAAGCGGGAGGGGATTTCGGCGGCACCTGGTACTGGAACCGCTACCCCGGCGCCCAGTGCGATATCGAATCCTACTGCTACCTGCCGCTTCTGGAAGAGACGGGCTACATGCCGAAGGAGAAATATTCCTTCGCCCCGGAGATCTTTGAGCACACCCGCCGGGTGGGAGAGTACTTCGGCCTCTATGAGCTGGCCCTGTTCCAAACCCGGGTGAAGGATGCGGCCTGGCAGGAAGACCGCAAGCGCTGGCGCCTCACCACGGACCGAGGGGACGTGCTCGACGCGCGCTTCCTCATCCAGGCCACGGGCCCCGCTAACCGGCCGAAGCTGCCGCAAATCCCCGGCATCGACCGCTTTAAGGGCCACAGCTTCCATACTGCCCGCTGGGATTACGCGTACACCGGCGGCGATCACCAGGGCAATCTGCATAAGCTCGCGGATAAGCGCGTGGGCATTATCGGCACCGGCGCTACGGCCATTCAGTGCATCCCCTTCCTGGGGAAGCACGCCAAGGACCTCTACGTCTTTCAACGCACCCCCTCCTCCGTGGATCTGCGGGGCAACAGCCAAACGGATCCGGAGTGGTATGCAGGGCTGAAGCCGGGTTGGCAGCGGGAGCGCCGGGAGAACTTCGCCGCGGTGCTCGCGGGGCAAAACCTCACCGTGGATTTGGTGGCCGATGGCTGGACCGACATCGCGCGGCGCATTGGGCTTTCGCTCATGAATCGGCGCAGCGATGCGGGCAACCTCGATATGGAAGAGATTTCCCTGCGTAGCGAAATCGCTGACTTCCAAAAGATGAACGAGATCCGGGCCCGGGTCGATGCGGAAGTTAGCAAGGCCGACGCCGCGGAAGCGCTCAAGCCCTGGTATCGCCAGTTCTGCAAGCGCCCCACCTTCAACGACGACTTCCTGGCGACCTTCAACCGGGACAACGTGCACCTGATCGACGTATCGGCAAGCAAGGGCGTGGACGGCGTCACGGAGAAGGGGGTGCTGGCCAACGGCGAGGAAATCGAGCTCGATTGCCTGATCTTTGCGACGGGCTTTGAGATCACCACCTCGGCCCATCGCCGTGTGGACTTCGATACCCGGGGACGGAACGGCCAAAGCCTTTATGACCACTGGGGCGAGGGCTTCCGCACCCTTCACGGGCTGTCCAGCCATGGCTTCCCCAACTGGTTCACCATTGGCATCAATCAAAACGGCCTCTCCCCGAACATGACCGCCATGTTCGACGATCAGGCCGTGCACGTGAGCTACATCATCGACGAGGTGCAAAAGCGCGGCGCCACCACCATCGAGGTGGACGCGGAGGCGGAGAAGGCCTGGGTGGAGGAGATTGTGCGCCTTGCCGGGGGTGGCAATGCGGAGTTCCTCGAAGCCTGCACCCCGGGCTACTACAACCGAGAAGGGCAGGTGGGCAAGGGCGTTTCCATGCAGAACTCCCCCTATGCCCCCGGGATTAACGCCTTCAACGAGCTCTTGGCCCGCTGGCGCGAGGCCGGAACCCTCGAAGGCATGACCCTCACCACGGAGCCCAACGCATGATTCGCCGCACCCTACTTTTGTTGCTAGCGACCCTGGCCGCCGCCGCGGGCGCTGCGCCGATCACCCTGACCACGCCCCAGGGGCCGATCCTCGGCACCCAGGGGGATGACGGCATCGCCGTCTTTAAGGCCATTCCCTACGCCCTGCCCCCCACCGGGCCCCGGCGCTGGGCGGCCCCGGAGCCGGCGCCGGCCTGGGCGGGCACGCGGGACGGACGGGACTTCTCGCCCCAGTGCACGCAAGCGCCCTACCCCGCAGCCAGCGTCTTCGCTCGGCCGCACCGGCCCACCTCGGAGGATTGCCTCTACCTGAACGTCTGGACCGCCAACCCCAAGGGCAAAGCGCCGGTGATGGTATGGATTCACGGCGGCGGCCTCACCCGGGGGACCGGGGCCACGGACGCCTACGATGGCGCCGCCCTCGCCCGGCAAGGGGTGGTGGTGGTCACGATCAACTATCGCCTCGGCGTCATGGGGTTCCTCGCCCATCCGGCGCTTTCCGCCACGGACCCCGAGGGCGTTTCCGGAAACTACGGCTTTTTAGATCAAGCCCAGGCCCTGCGCTGGGTACGCGATCACATTGGCGCCTACGGCGGGGATCCGTCGCAGGTAACGATTTTCGGGGAATCGGCGGGAGCCCGCAGCGTTCATGCCCTGCTCGCCATGCCGAGCGCCCGGGGACTGTTCCATCGCGCCATCGCCCAGTCCGGCGGCGGCTTCTCCCCCACCCAGGCCCTCCGCGATGAGGTGCATGGGCTCCGCAGCGCTGAGGACTGGGGCATGGAACTCGGAGGCCGGCTCGGGGCGCAGAGCGCCGAGGCCCTGCGGGCGCTCCCCGCCGGAGAAGTTCAACGCGCAGCGGAAAGCCTGGGCCTGCCCCTCACCACAGTCGTGGATGGGGTCGTGATGCCCGCCCAGCCCGGGGATCTGTACCGGGCGGGGGAGATGGCGAAGGTGCCCGTGCTCCTAGGCTTCAACAAGGACGAAGGCACTTCCCTCACGGCGCCGAGCCAGCGTCCCAAAACCCGGGAGGCCCTGAGCGAGGGCTTCGAGCGCCGCTTTGGTCCCCACGCGCCCCGACTCCTGGCGCACTACGCCGGGGACCCGGAACGGGCCTGGCTCGATGCGTTCCGGGATCAGCGCTTCGGCTGGGAGATGGTGAGCTGGGGGGACGCGGCGGCCGCAGCGGAGCAGCCTGCCTACCTCTATTACTTCACCCATCATCCGAGCGGTCCCTACGCCGCCCAGCTTCGGGCCTATCACGCCGGGGAGATTCGCTACGCCTTCGACAACGTCGCCCTAAACCCCGATGCCACGGAAGCGGACTACGCCCTCAGCAAGATGATGAGCGGGTATTGGGTGGCCTTCGCGAAGACCGGGAATCCGAACCACGAAGGGGCCCCGCAGTGGCCCCAGTGGACCCCGGAAACTCGGCCCTTCCTCGAACTGGGCGCCACGCCCCGGGCTGCGCAGGGGCTCCTCGGAGAGGCCAAGGCGCTCTTCGACGCCCTGCCCCCCGCCTTCCGCGTACGCCGCTAGGCCACGCTTACGCTCGGGGCTCCGCGCCCCGAGCGCCCTTCTCCAGGCGGCGGCCCAGCCAGCCCATGGACAGAAACAGCACCACGTAAACCCCGGCCGCTACGGCGTAGGGCAGGGTCGGCTGAAGCTGGTACAGCGCCCCCCCAAGCATGGGGCCAATGGCGAAGCCTAGGGGGCCGCAGGACCCCGCCACCCCCGCCACCGCACCCTGCTCCTCCGCGGTCACGGCGAGGGACGCCCCGGCCATAAAGCCCGGCCCCGCAAGGCCCATACCAAAGCCCTGCACCATCATGGCGGCGGTGAGCACCCATCGCGATTCCGTGAGGGCCATGGTGGCAAAGGCCAGAAACAGCAGGGGCATGGCCACGCGGAGCAAGGTAAACGGCGCCAGCGACAGGCGCTGCACCACCACCCCCTGGGCCAGGAGGGAGGCCGCAGCGGAGAGCATCATGCCAAGGCCCACGGCCTGGGCGGTCTCCGTGGCCGACAGGCTCAGCGCATCCTGAAAGCGAAAGCCCATGGTTTGCTGCACCAGGGCCATGCCAGAAAACATGGTCACGCCCACGATGATGAAGGGGAAAATGCGCGGATCGCGATAGCGCAGCGTGGCGCCGAGGCGCGGAGCGTTGTGCCGCGGCGGCTCGGGCAGGAAGCGCCAGATGAAAAGCCCGTTCAAAAAGGCCAGGGCCGCCATCACCCACAGGGGCATGAGGAGGGAGAAGACGGCCAGGGCCGCCACCGCGGGCCCCAGCATGGAGCCCAGGTTGTTCGCGGCGCCCGCCGCACCCATGCCCTTAGTGCGGTTTTCCGGGCTCGTAATATCAGCCATGAAGGCGTTCGCCGCGGGCATGGTGGCGGACATCACCGCCGCATGGACCATGCGCGAAGCCACGAGCGCAGCAAAGAGCGTGGTCCCCGTGATCGCCGCAGACAGGCCCAGGTAGATCACCCCGTTAAAGAGGAAGGTGCCAAAGGCAAAGCCAAAAAGCCCAATGAGAATGACGGCCTTGCGGCCGAGACGGTCGCTCAGCCGGCCCCAGCGCGGACTGGCCAAAAACACCGTGATGGAGGAGGCCCCGATGATGGCGGTGATCTGGAACTCCGTCAGCCCCATCTCCCGGCCCACGGGGGCCAGAATGGGAAAGAGCACGGTAAAGCCCATGCCCACCACCACCAGGGAGATGAGCAGAATCCGCTTCGCCCTAGCTTCCGAAAACTCCGTCATACGCGATCCCATCTTCCCCGTGCTCCTTCGGCGGGCTATCAGACCAGGGTCCCGGGGGAAGCGCCAGCCCTGCGGCCTTTGCCATCCCCTTGAAAACCGACCCCCAAGCCCCATATGCGCCCTGTCGCCCAGGCAGAAGAGAGAGCAGGTGATGATCGAAGCCTCCCACCTCACCCGACGCTACGGGGACTTCACAGCGGTGGAAGACGTCAGCTTTTCCATCACGCGCGGGTCCATCGTTGGCCTTCTGGGCCACAACGGCGCGGGCAAAACCACCATTATGAAAATGCTTACGGGGGCCCTTGAACCGAGCGCCGGCACCGTAACCATCGACGGGCTCCGCCACGAGGACAGCGGGGAAGCGCTCCGAGCCCGCCTTGGCTACCTCCCGGAGAACTGTCCCCTCTGGCCCGAGATGACCGTGCTGGAAACCCTCGCCTACGGGGCAGAGCTGCATGGTTTAAGCGCCGCGGAGCAGCCCAAGGCCCTGACCCGAGCCGTCGAAGCAACGGATTTAGGCGCCAAGCTCGACGCGCCCGTGGGCACCCTTTCCCGGGGCTATCGGCAACGGCTAGGGGTGGCCTGCGCCATCCTCCATCGCCCGGCCATCGTGATTCTCGATGAGCCCACGAACGGCCTCGATCCGACGCAGATTCTTCAGATGCGGGCCCTCATTCAGCGCCTGGCGGAGGACGCGACGGTCATCGTCTCCACCCACATCCTTCAGGAGGTTCAGGCGGTGTGCGAACGCGTGCTCATCATGCGCCGGGGGCAGCTCGCCCTCGACAGCACGCTGGCGGCGCTCGCCCAGGCGCCGGCCCTGGCCCTGCGCACGGGGCAGGACGCCCGCACCGTGCTCGCCCCCTTTGGAGATTTAGAGGAAGACCCGGCCCAGCCCTTTACCTATCGCCTGACCCTCGCGCAGGAGGATAGCGAAGGCCAAGCTGCTGCCGTGGCCTCGGCCCTCGCCGCCGCGGCCATTCCCCTCTACGCCATGACCCCGGAGCGGCAAGACTTAGAAACGCTCTTCGCCCGCGTCACCCAGGAAGGAGGTGCCACCCATGCCTAAGATCCTCCTGCTGGCAAAGAAGGAGTTTCGCAGCTTCTTCGCGTCCCCCGCCGCCTATCTATTTATAGGGGCGTTTCTCCTGGCCACGCTCTTTTGCGTGTTCTGGGTAGAGGCCTTCTTCGCCCGCAACCTTGCGGACCTGCAGGCCCTCTTCACCTGGATGCCGACGCTACTCATTTTCTTCACCGCCGCCCTCACCATGCGCAGCTGGGCTGAGGAGCGGCGGGCGGGCACGCTGGAGAGCCTGCTGACGGCGCCGGTCACCTTGCGAGAGCTGATCCTGGGCAAGTTCCTCGGCGCCCTCGCGCTGCAGGCCCTCACCCTTGCCCTCACCCTGCCCCTACCCATCACCGTGGCCCTCCTCGGCCCCCTAGATTGGGGCCCGGTGATCGGGGGCTATCTGGCCACCCTTGCCCTCAGCAGCACCTATCTGGCCCTGGGCCTGTACTGCAGCGCCCGCACGGACAATCCCGTGGTGGCCCTCATCACCACCGTGGCTCTGGCCTCGGCGCTGCATCTCGTGGGCTCGGACAGCCTTACCCAGCTCTTCGCCGAGCCCCTGGCCTCCGTGCTCAGCGGTCTCGGAACGCAAAGCCACTTCGACGCCATCACCCGGGGCGTGCTGGCTCTGGACGATGGGGTCTATACCCTGAGCCTCGCGGCAGCCTTCCTCACCGCTAACTACTACGCCCTGGCGCGGCTGCGCTGGCAGGGGGACGGGGCCAGCGCCCGGGGGCAGCGGACCCGGCGGTGGGCCCTGCTTCTCGGCGCCAACCTGCTGCTGCTGAATGTCTGGGTCGGCAGCGTTGCGCCCCTACGGTTGGATCTAACCGCCGATGGGCGCTACAGCCTATCCGAAGCCACAGCCCAAACCCTGGCAGGCCTAGAGGAACCGCTCACCCTGCGCGCCTACTTCTCGGCGAAGACCCATCCCCTGCTCGCCCCCCTCGTACCCCAGCTAAAGGACGTGCTGGCGGAATACGCGGCCCTGGGCGGCGACCGGATCGCGGTGGAGGTCATCGATCCCCAAAGCGATCTCGCCCTCGAGGAGGAGGCCGCAGAGCGCTATGGCATCCGCCCCGTCCCCTTCCAGACCGCCGACCGCTATGAAGCCGCGGTCGTGAACGCTTACTTTGATGTGGTGGTCAGCTACGGCGACAGCTTCGAGACCCTCGCCTTCCAGGATTTCATCGACGTGAAGGCCAGCGGCGAGGCCAAGCTTGAGGTCACCCTGAAGAATCCGGAGTACGCGCTGACGCGCGCTATTCGCAAGGCCCAGCAGAGCTTCCTCGGCGGTGGCGACGTCCTCGATGCCTACCCCGAGGGGGTCACGGTGACGGCCTACCTATCACCGGAGACTGCCCTGCCCCCGGGCCTGCAGGAGGCGCGCAGCGCCCTGCTGTCCGTGCTCGAAGGCCGGGCGGAGGCGAAGCCCGACGCCTTCCGCGTCGCCGTGGAAGATCCGGCAGCCAACCCCGCCCTAGCCGAGCGCCTAGAAGCGACCCTAGGCCTCGGACCCCTGGTTCTGAATCTGCTGGACCCCCAGCCCTTCTGGTTCAGCCTGGTGCTGGACACCGGCGCCGGGCCCCAGGCCCTGCCCCTGCCCGAGGGGCTAGCCGCGGAGGACTTCGAGCGTTTGCTCGATGCCGCGCTGACTCGAGGCGCGCCGGGCGTACTTAGGCAGGTCACGGTGCTGGCCCCGGAGCCCAGCGCCCCCTCCGGTCTGCCCGGCGCCGGGGCAAGCTTCTCCCAGCTGGAAGCGGCCCTTGAGGAGAGCTTCCGCCTCACCCGGGACGATCTGCGCAGCGGCCGGGTGCCGCCGGCGACGGACGCACTTCTGGTCCTCGCTCCGGAGGCTCTCGACGATCGGCAGCGCTTTGCCATCGACCAGTTCCTCATGCGCGGCGGCGCCGTGGTTCTCTCCACCTCGCCCTTCCAGGTATCCATGGCCCGAGGCCTTGGCGCTGCGGCCCAGCGCTCGGGCCTTGAAGACTGGCTCGAGACCCTGGGGCTGACCCTTGAAGAGGCTTTTGTGCTCGATCCGCAGAACGCTGCCCTGCCCATCCCCGTGGAGCGCATGCTCGGCGGGCTGCCGATTCAAGAGATTCGCATGCTCGACTATCCGCTCTTCCCGGACCTTCGGGGCCCGCAGCTCGCGGACACCCATCCGATTACCCAGGGGCTCGATCAACTGACCATGAACTGGGCCGCCCCCCTCCTCCTCGCGGAGCCCGAGGGGGATGAGGCAGAGCCACGGTCCTGGACCTCCACGGTGCTTCTTCGCAGCAGCCCAGGCAGCCAGCGCACGCCGAGCACCAACCTGATTCCGGACTTTGATCGCTTCCCGGCCCTGGGCTTTCCCACCCAAGGGGAGACGGGCAGCGCCATCCTCGCCGTCGCCCTGGAAGGTCGCTTCCCCTCCGCCTTTGCGGGCCAGCCCTCCCCCCTCGCCCCTGCGGCGGAGGAAGAAGAGAACACCACCCCGGCCCCCGTGCTGGCCCGGTCCCCCGAGGGCAGTAAGCTTGTGGTGATCGCAAGCAACAGCTTTGCCTCCGACACGGCTCTGGAGCTGGCCTCGCAGGGTCAGGGCAGCTACTACACCCAGCCCATCGCCCTGGTGCAGAACGCCCTCGACTACGCCCTCGAGGACGAAGCGCTGCTGAGCCTTCGCGGCCGCAGCGCACTCAATCGCACCCTTATCCCCCTCACCCCGGAGGCGCAGCAGGGGTGGGAAAGCCTGAACTACGGCGCCGCGGTGCTTGGCCTCGTGGGGGTGGCGCTGTGGCGCCGCCACCGGCGCCGGCGCCTAAGCGACCGCTTTGCGACGATCCGAAAGGAGGTTTCGGCATGAAAACCGCGCCCCTGCTTGGGCTCGCAGCCCTTCAGCTGTTGATCATTGCCTGGGTGCACAATCCCTTCGCATCCGCCGCAAAGGACGAGGCGCCCTGGCTTACGGACCTCACCGCCGATGCCCTGCTGATCGAGGATGGGGAGGGCAGCACCCGGCGCCTTGAGCGCACCGAGGATAGCTGGACCCTGAAGCCGGAAGGCCTACCCGCCGATAGCACGAAGCTGGAACGGCTCCTATCCCGCCTCGAGGCCCTCTCCCCCGCCCAGCCCCTCGCGACCAGCGAGGGCGCCGCCAAGCGCTTCGCCGTGGATGAGACGGCAGGCTTTGAGCGCCGCGTCACTCTGACCGCAGACGGGGAACGGCAAACCTTTCTCCTAGGCCGGAGCCAGGGCCCGCGCCACAGTGCCCTGCGCTGGGACGGGGACCGCGCCATCTACCGCGTGGCCCTTACCACCGCGGATTGGCCCGTGACCGTGGAGGGCTGGCTCGATCGCGCGCTCCTCGCCGTGCCCGAGGAGACCCAGGGTGCACTGACGGTAGGGTCGACAGCCGTCGGCGAGGACGAGGATCAGGCCGCCACGCTTCGCCAGCGCCTGGGCGCGCTGCGCGTCACCCGCCTCGCCACGGAGGCCGAGCAGGGCGAGGCGGACGACCTGGCCGTGCTGACCGTCGACACAAGCGACGGCGAAACCCTCACCCTGCGCTTCGCTCGTCTGGGCCCGGACGACAGTCCCACGGGCTACCTGGTGACCAGCAGCGCCCGGCCCGAAAGCTTTTACCTAGCGCCTTACCAGGGCCGGCCCATCGTCGATGCGATGGCGACCCTCGGACCCAAGCCCTAGGCGTTCCTGGCCGCCCCTAGGCGCCCCTCGTTCACTGGGGGGGCGCGATCCCCGCGGACTCGAGGGCCAGGCGCTTGGCGCCCTCGATGTCGTAGTGGGCCCGGGACACGATGCGCTGGGCATAAAGGCCGCCCCCGGCCTGGATTTGCGTCACCGCATGCCAGCCCCCGAGGGCGTCCGCCGTGAGATCGCGGATGGCGTGGAAGAGCTTCATGCGATAAGCCCCATCCACGGCCTGCATGGTCCCCATGTACTTCCGCACCAGGTGGCCCGTTTCCTCGTTTTCGAGATCGGCGGTGGCCGGCGTCGTCAGGATGGCGCCGCCGCCGATATCGTGAAGGTGCCGCACCATAAGGCTGTAGTTCGCGGCCCCGTGATACTTCCCCGCATTCGTGAAGAGCTCGTTGGGGAAGGCTTCGCCGTCGGCGGTGACGTGGCAGTGGCTAATCGCGGCTTCGAGGGAGGCCCGTACGAGGGTGGCGTTGATGATCATCTCGGAGATCTTTTCCTTGATGTGCCCCACGCGCTGAAGGCCGTTGGCCTCGGCAATAAGCTGGGCGAAACCCACGAGGCGGTCATAGCCCGTGGCCATGCCCGCAAGGCCCCCAAGGCGTTCCCACAGCCCAAGGGAATGGGCGAACACCGCCGCGTGCTCCACCTGCCCATCAAGGAACACGCGCTCGTAGGGCACGAAGACGTCGTCAAAGATCACAAAGCCTTCCGGCGTGTGATGCTTTCCGGAGAAGGGAAAATCCCGCGTGTCCTCGTGGCGCGGCGCATAGGTCGTATTGACGATGCGCACCCCCGGAGCGTTCACGGGCACCATGGCGCCGATGGCGTAGGCCTCTTCCCCGGGCTTCATGGCCTTGGTGGGAATGGTCATGAGCTCGTGGCCCATGGAGGCCGCGGAGATATGGAGCTTCGCGCCCCGCAGCACCACCCCCTGATCGTTGCGGGAGACGACGCGAACGTAGGCGTCGGGGTCATCCTGCTGCCCCGGGCGACGGCTCCGGTCACCCTTGGCATCGGTGATGCATTGGGTGATGCGCACATCGTCGGCCTGCGCCTGCTTTACCCAGGCGCGGATGCGCGTCGCATGCTCGGGCATAGCCTCGCTGATGCGATCGGCGGCGGTCAGCAGGGTCATGATGGAGGCGTAGGTGACGTGGGTCAGGAGATCCACCGTTTCGTGGAGCTCCACCTGGGCGCGCAGCGATTCCGCGTCCTTCGGAACCTCCATGAAAGCGCCGATCGCACCAGGCATAGGGTCATAGAAGCGATCGTAGCCGGCGGCGGCGGAATCCACCGTTTGCCCCAGCAGCGCGTGGGCGGTGACATCCTCCACCCGCTGCCCCTCAAAGTACGTTGCCCGGCCATCGCGCAGCGAGGCCCGGTATTGCTCACCGGTCATCATCGGCTGACTCTCCCCTTCTTCGCCTCGCAAGCCCCTTGCAAGTGCCCCTTGAAGGGTCGGCCGAAGGGACTCATCTTTAGCCCTTTAGCCCTCTCGCCGCCTGCCCGAGCAGGCCGCCCAGCTAAGGACCGAGCCCATGCGCCAACCCCTCCCCCTCCTGATCCTAACGCTCCTCTTGGCCAGCTGCACCACCAGCCCCACGGGGCAGCAGCAGCTGCTCCTGTTCTCGGAGCAGGAGATGGCGAAGCTCGGGGACGAAAGTTTTGAGGAGATCAAAGCGCAGGAGAAGCTCCTGCCCGAGGGAGAGGTCACCGCCTATGTGCGCTGCGTCACCGCACCGCTAACGGCCCAGGTAGGGGGCGACTGGGAGGTGCGGGTGTTCCAAAGCGACGACGTGAACGCCTTTGCCCTGCCCGGGCGTCACATCGGCATCTACACCGGGCTCCTCAGCGTCGCCCAGGACGCGGACGCCCTGGCGGCGGTTATCGGCCACGAAATAGCCCACGTGCTGGCCCGCCACGGCAATGCCCGGGTAAGCACGCAAATGGCCACGCAAACGGGCCTCGAGCTGCTCTCGGCGGTGAGCGGCATGCAGAGCCGCCCCGGGGGCGACGATCTTCTTGCGGCCCTGGGCCTGGGGGCCCAGGTGGGCATCCTTTTGCCCTTCTCCCGCCAGCAGGAAAGCGAAGCCGACCTCCTGGGCCTGCGCCTCATGGCCGACGCAGGCTTTAACCCCAACGGCGCCCTTCGCCTGTGGGAAGCCATGGGCGCTCAGGAGGGGGCCGCACAGCGCCCGCCGGAGCTCCTTTCCACGCACCCGGCGTCGACCACGCGCCTTGCCACCCTGCGCCAGGCCCTTCCCGGGGCCCAGGGTCGCTACGACCAGGCCCGGGCCGCGGGGCGAAGCCCCGCCTGTCAGCTGCTTTAAGTCAGCGCGGCCCGGGGGGGTCGCCCTGGGCCCTTAAGCTGGGGCACCCTTGGCCGATAGCCCTGGGGTGACCCCGGGGCCGGCCCAGGGAAGGGACGCTTTACTATGGTAGACAGTCCGCGCCTGCCCTTTGCGGCGACCCAACGCCCCCCCGCCGCCAACAAAGCGGCCCTCAGCGGCGCCCTCCCCGGGGCCGGGCAGCAACGGGTCGCCACCTTTCTGTTCCAGGAAGGCAGCCAGGGTACCTTCGCCCTGGGCAGTCGGCGCTTTCAGGCCTCCCTTCAGGGGGCGCCCCCCCTGAGGCCCGGAGATCAGCTCCTCGTGGAAGGGGGTGGGGAAGGCAAACCTCTCCAGGTGCGGGAACTGCTCCGGAAGGAGGGCCAGAGCCTCAATCAGGCCGCCCTGGATCGGCTCTGGCGCGGCGCCGCGGGGCGCGATCATAGCCCTCGGGGCGTCACTCAACAGGCCTCCCAGAGCACCTTTTTCGATCCTCGCTTACAAGGGGTCGCGCAGGCTCTCCGCGCCCTCGGCACCCAACTTCCCGCCCTATCCCTAAACGCCCTCTCGGCGAACAGTCTGCAAGCGGCCCTCGAGGCAAGCGGCATCTTCTTCGAGGGCAAGCTCAAGGCCGGGCAAGCGCCAGCGCTGGATCAGCGAGGCGCACTCCTTAAGCTGCAGGGGGAAATTCAGGAGGCCCTCGCCCAGCGCCGGGAGGGCAGCCCGACGTCTCCGCAAAGCCAGCCTCCCCGCACCGGCGTCGCCCACGGCCAAGCCGCGCAGGTGCAGGCCAGCGCCGCCCAACGCCTAGGCGGCGAGCTGCAATCGCCTCAGCTGACCCCGGCGCCCCGGCAGGAGGGCCGAAGGAAGGCGGGGGAGGCCCCGGGAAAGGCCGAGGGGAAGGGCGCTTCCCGGGACGCCCCGCTGCTGGAGCTCGAGCGCGCCCTCGCCGAAGACACGGCGAAGCTGCAGCGCCTGGAGCGACAGATCGACCAGGGGCTCGCCCGCCTGCGCCTATTCCAGCATCACAGCTTGAGCCAGCCCCCCGATCAGCCAAGCTGGCTGCTGGAGCTCCCCATTGCCTTCGCCAACAAGGAACAGCTTTGGCAGATGCAAATTCGCCGCGAAGCGCCGCGGCGAGAGGCGGTCGAGGGCGCCGCGCGTTGGATGGCGCGCCTAGCCGTGGAGCCGGGCACGGCCAACGCCATCGAGGGGCATATCACCCTCGAGGGGATGCACCTAAGTGGACGCCTTTGGTGTGCGGCGCCGGAAACGGAGGCACGGCTTGGGGCGGCACTTGGCGGCCTACGCACCCACCTCGCGGAGCAGGGCTTTGTGGTGGACCAGTTTGGGGTTCACCGGGGGCAGGCCCCCGCGCACCTGCGGGTAGCCACGGTGACGCCAAAACCGTGAAGGACCAGACCCCGGGCCAAAGCATCGCCGTGGCGTTGAAGTGGGACGGCACGCGAGAACGGGCGCCGGAGGTGGTGGCCAGCGGCCGCGCGGCCATCGCCGAGGAAATCCTCCGCCGCGCCGACGACGCCGGCGTGCCCCACTATCCGGACCCGGAGCTGGCCCCCCTCTTGGCCCTCGTACCTCCCAGCCACGAGGTACCCCCAGCCCTCTTCCGCGCCGTCGCCGAGGTGCTGGCCTTCACCTACTGGACCCTGGGCAAGCGCCCGGGGGATGGCAGCGCCGAGGGCCCCTGAGCACCCGCAGATAGCTGCAGGACCCCTGGGGTTGTGGCACCCTAAACTCCGTTGCTTCGCCGGGGATTGCCCATGGCCGCACGGCGCCTGCCTTACCCCCTTGATCGCCCCCGAGCCCCTTGGTGCTCGGCCGGCCTTCTTTTGGGCCTCCTGCTCGCGAGCCTCAGCGTCAAGGCTGCCCCCCCTGCCCCGGCAGCAGAGTATTACGCCCGGGCCGTGAGCGCTGCCCAGAGCGGCGCGACCCTTCAAGGTCGCCTCGCCCTCGAGCCCCTGCTCCATCGGCCCCGCCTCTCCCGGGAACAGCGCGCCTTTGCCTATTTCCTCCGGGGCCTTTTGTTCTACCGGGATCAGCTGTTCGTTTCCGCGGCCCAGGACTATCAGCGCGCCCTCGAGTTCGACCCAGGCCTTGCGCCAGCGCAGAACGCTTTGGCCTGGCTGTCCCTGAAGGGGCTTGGCGTTGCCCCTAATCCCCGCCGGGCCCGTAGCCTCTACGCCCGGGCAGCACACCAGGGCCATGAAGAAGCGCTCTTTAACGGGGCCGTGCTTCGGGAGCAGGGCCTTGGGGGGCCCGTGGACCTTGCTGGGGCCCTGGCCTTCTATCGAGAGGCCGCGGAGCAGGGCCATGAACCCTCGCTGCTGCGCGCCGGCGAGCTCCTCGTCCAGGGGCAGGCGCCGGAAGCCCTGGCCGCGCCCATCGAAGCGCTCCTGACCACCGCTGCGGAAGCAGGCCTCGGGGAAGCTGCGGCGCTGCTCGCCACCCTCTGGGCACCCCGCGATGGCGAGCAAGCCCGGACCTGGCGCCTGCGCGCCGCCACTGCGGGCGTTCCCCGAGCCCAGTTCGAACTCGCAGCGGAGCTCGAGGACGGCGGGAAGGGATTGGAAGCCCTGCAATGGCTCAAGACCGCCGCCAAGGTGGGCCATGAGGGCGCGCAGCGCCGTTTGGCCTGGGCCCTGGAAAGCGGGCGCCTTGGGCGTCGCGATCTTCCCGAAGCCCTGCGCTGGTACGCCCGGGCTGCGGCCAAGGACGACCCCTACGCGCAAACGGCGCTGGCGCGACTGAAGTGGTCCGGGCAGGGCCTAGCCCAGGATCAAACCGGGGCCCTCACGCTGCTACGGAAAGCCAGTGCGGCAGGCTACCAGGACGCCCAGCGCGCCCTGGCCTGGCACCTGGCCACCGCCGCGAATCCCGAGCTTCGCGATGGCGCCTATGCCCGGGCCCTAGCGGAGCCCCTCGCCCAGGCGTCACCCACGGCCTCCCATCTGGCCGTGCTTGCCGCGGCCCACGCCGCGAGCGGGGATTTTGCGGAAGCCCTGCGCTGGCAGAAGCGCGCCCTGGCCTCCGCCGCCGACCCCCAACCTCTTCAGCGGGCCCTCCTGGCCTACGAACGCAAGGAACTGCTGCTTGAATAAGCCAACGGATGGAACGGACCAAGCCCGACCCGGCACGCTGGTTTGGGATGGCTGGCTGCGCATCTTTCACTGGGCCCTCGCCGCCGCCGTGGGAGTGTGCGTCTACACGGGCCTCTTCGGCGGCTTCGAGGCCATGGACTGGCATCAGTGGGGCGGCTTCACCGTGCTGGCCCTCGTGCTCTTCCGCCTCCTTTGGGGCGTCGCCGGCCCTGCCACGGCACGCTTTAGCGACTTCCTCCGGGGGCCCGGGACGGTGCTGGCTTACGTTCGGGCGTTAAGCCCGGGGCGGGCGCCCCAGCGCAGGGGGCACAATCCCCTGGGCGGTTGGGCCGTGGTGCTCATCCTTCTGGTGGTGGGGCTCCAGGGGGTAACGGGGCTATTCACGACCGACGATCTGTTCGTGGAGGGACCTCTTTACGATCTCGCCAGCGACGGCTGGGCACGGCTCGCCAACCAAATCCACGGGCTGGGCCCCTGGACCGTGGGCAGCGTGGTGGGCCTCCATCTGCTGGCCCTGGCGGTGCATCGCGGAGTCTTCAAGGAGCGCCTGCTCGGGGCCATGGTGAGCGGCCGGCGACCGGAGCACACGGGGGACGATATTCAGCGCCGCCCCCTCCTCGGGGGCGGGCTGATGGTGCTGGCGGCGGGGGTGGTGTGGGCCGTGCTGACCTACTTGCCCTAGGCCCCCAGCACCGGGGGCTTACTTGGCGCGGAAGCTATCGTGGCAGCCCTTGCAGGTGCCGCCGAGGGTTTTGAAAGCCCCCATGAAGGCAGCCTGATCGCCACTATCGGCCACGGCGCCGAGGGCCGCGGCGGCTTCGAGGAAGTTCTGCCGACGCTCGGCGAAGGTTTCCGGATCGCTCCAGATTTCCGCCTTGGCATGGCCGCCTTCGATGTAGGAGTCGGCGGGGAAGATGTGCTGGGTGACCGGCGCCAGGGCCGCAATGCCCTTTGCGTGCAGCGCGAGATCCTGCTGATGAGGCACTTCACCCTTGATGATGCCCACCATCGCGCTCATGTGGCCGCCGATGGCTTCAAAGATTGCTTCCCGGTATTCCGCCGCGCCTTCGTCCGCCGCCTGAGCGCCGCTGGCCATAAGGGCCGCCGACAGGATGGCTGCGCGAAGGGGCCGAGCTTGAAAAAATGCCATGGTGCATCTCCTGAAAATGCTGGGGGATAAGGCGTTTGCTTGCCCCCTCAGTGTGCCCAGGGCGAGGGAGAACGCAAGCCCCGATTGCGAGGGCCGCGGGGCCGGGGTAACGTCCCCTTTTTACCCAAGGACTGCGCGCCATGTCGGAAGGGACCGAAACCCCCGCCGCCCCCACTGCTGCCGAGCCTAGCGCCAGCGCCGATGCGCTGGGCAACTTCGAACACACCCTAGATGCCCTCGAGGCCCTGGTGGAGCAGCTGGAAAGCGGCGATCTTTCCCTCGAGGCCGCCCTCGGCGCCTTCGAGCAGGGCATCGCCCTAACGCGCCAATGCCAGAAAGTGCTGTCCGTGGCGGAGCAGCGGGTCCGCGTCCTTCTGGAGGAAGACGGCGCCCTACGCACCGAACCCCTCAGCCCTAGCGACGCCCCTTGAGCCCGGAACCCTTCGACGGCTGGCTAGCGGCGCAGCGTCCGGCCATCGACGGCGCGCTCACGGCCGTGCTGGCCCGGGCCGGGGCGGCTACGGAAAGTTTGGGGGAGGCGCTGACCCACGCCGTACTCCTGGGGGGTAAGCGCCTTCGCCCTGCCCTAGCCCTTGCGGCCCAGGAGGCCCTAGCGCCAGGCTCCGCACCGGAGCCGGCGCTCATGGCCGGGGTGGCCGTGGAGCTGATCCACGCCTATTCCCTGGTGCACGATGACCTACCTGCCATGGACGACGACGCCCTCCGCCGAGGTCAGCCCACGGTGCACGTGGCCTTCGGAGAGGCCACGGCGATCCTCGCCGGCGACGGCCTCCTCACCCTCGCCTTTGAACATCTGGCCAGCGCACCGGAGCTGGCGCCCCTTCCCCCCGCCCAGCGGCTACAGATGTTGCGCACCCTTGGGCGCGCCGCCGGCGTCGCGGGCATGGTCGGGGGCCAAGCGCTGGACATGGCCAGCACGGGCCAGCGCATCACGGAAGACGCCCTCAGTGCCCTTCACCAGGGGAAAACCGGCGCCCTCATTCGCGCTGCCCTCACCCTGGGTGGCCTCACCACCCGGGAAGCCGCCCCAGCCCACCTCGAAGCCCTCGAGGCCTACGGCGAGGCGCTTGGGCTCCTGTTCCAGGTGACGGACGATCTTTTGGATGCCACGGGGGATACGGCCACGCTGGGGAAAACGGCGGGCGCCGATGCCGCGCTGGGAAAGGCCACCTACGTATCGATTCTGGGCCTTGCGGGCGCTGAGGCTCGCGCCGACGGCCTTCTTGAAGCCGGGCTTGAGGCCCTTTCCCCCCTGCCCCAGGGCGAACGCTTAGCCGCCGCCCTGCACTGGGTTCGGAATCGCCGCTTTTAATGGGACGGCCGGGAAAGTGTCAGGTAAAGTAAACAGTCAAATTCGTCCGCAGAACACTGCGGCACCGGTCTAAGGCACGGCATGATTGAAGCCATTCCCAGCGAGCGGCCCGCGACACCGCTTCTCGATCGCATCGACGGCCCGGAGGCGCTGCGCCGCCTGCGCCCGGAACAGCTCCCGGAGCTGGCCGAAGAGCTCCGCCACTTCCTAGCCTGGAGCGTTAGCCAAAGCGGCGGCCACTTCGGCGCCGGCCTCGGGGTAGTCGAACTCACCCTGGCCCTGCATTACAGCTTTAATACTCCGGAGGATCGCATCGTCTGGGACGTGGGCCACCAAGCCTACCCCCACAAAATCCTCACGGGGCGGCGGGAAGCCATGCCCAGCATCCGCCAATACGGCGGCCTGGCCCCCTTCCCCCAGCGGGACGAATCCCCCTTCGACACCTTCGGCGTGGGCCATTCGAGCACCTCCATCAGCGCCGCCCTGGGCATGGCCCTGGCCTCGGCCCGGGCCGGCTCGGACCGCCGCGCCATCGCGGTCATCGGCGACGGCGCCATGACCGCCGGCCTTGCCTTCGAAGCCTTGAACCACGCCGGAGAGGTGGACGAAGACCTCCTGGTGATTCTGAACGACAACGCCATGTCCATTTCGGAAAACGTGGGCGGCCTATCGCGCTACTTCGCACGGATCTTTGCTAGCCGGCTCTACGCCTCCGTGCGCGAGGGGAGCAAGCGGGTCCTGAAGCGCATTCCCGGGGCCAGCGGCGTGGCCCGCCGCGCCGAGGAGCACATGAAGGGCATGGTGGTGCCGGGCACGCTCTTCGAAGAGCTCGGCTTTAACTACATCGGCCCGGTGGACGGGCATAACCTAGAAGAGCTGCTCTCGGCCTTCCGCACCTTAAAGCACCTCCGGGGACCTCAGTTCCTTCACGTGATTACGCAGAAGGGGAAGGGCTTTAAGCCGGCGGAGCAGGATCCCCACGGCATGCATTCCCTGGCTAAGGTGAAGCCCAAGGGCAGCCCGCCGGCCAGCAACGGGCCGAAGTACGCCAACGTCTTCGGGCAGTGGCTGGTGGATATGGCCGAGCAGGATCAGAGGCTCATCGGCATTACGCCGGCGATGTCCGAAGGCTCCGATCTCATCGCCTTCTCGAAGCGCTTCCCGGAGCGCTACTTCGACGTAGGCATCGCCGAGCAGCACGCCGTGGCCCTGGCCGCGGGGCTCGCCTGCGAAGGGGCGAAGCCCGTGGTGGCGATCTACTCCACCTTCCTCCAGCGGGCCTACGATCAGCTCATTCACGACGTCGCCATCCAGGGACTCGACGTGCTCTTTGCCCTGGACCGGGCTGGGCTC
>Ga0255782_10000599_pt1 | contig 32858 bp, 46 predicted proteins | sample 101ome_26_FD_179980 | JGI IMG/M metagenome (GOLD analysis project Ga0255782, IMG submission 179980) | Coastal salt marsh microbial communities from the Groves Creek Marsh, Skidaway Island, Georgia - 101408AT metaG (version 2) | ecosystem: Environmental > Aquatic > Marine > Intertidal zone >...
TACACAAAATAAACTCAATCCAGTTTGACCTGGACTGGCATGAGTTCTTGAGATAAGTACATATATAATTTAGGAGAAAAATTATGCCAATGAAACAAACAGGACGTAAAGTCTATAAAAGTATGCAAGGCAAAACTGTTGATATGGATTTGTTGCGTCAACGTAACGAATTAACACAAGCAGTAGGCAATGCAAAGGTAAATGCACGTGGAGACGAATTAGGCCCAGGTGGTAAAATTATTAAAAAGCGTGAAGAAGTTCTTGCTGATTATTACCAAGAAAATGCACTACCTGAAGAACTTGCAGTTAAAAAAACAGACACTAATGCGCCCGTTGAGAAAGATCTTACAGATGACTGGGTAGAACCAGAAGCAACAACTGAAGATACAGACAACTGGGTAGAAGATGAAGACGGCAACTTTGTAAAAAAAGGTGACTAATGGCTATTAACATTAATAACATCAGCGGCAAACCACGAGCTATAGGAAATCGTGTAATTGTAACTGATATGCATTTTGGCGAACAAAAAACTAAAAGCGGCTTAATTATTAAAGACGATGACGGAACTACACGAGGCATTTATCCTCGATGGGGTAAAGTATTTTCAAAAGGTCCGCAAAATAACGATCCTTACGAAGTAGGAGATTGGATTCTAATCGAACATGGACGTTGGACTCGAGGTATGAAATTTGAATGGGACGGTGTCGAACACGAATTAAGAATGATCGAAACTGAAAGTATCTTAGCATACTCAGACGAAAAACCTTCAGATGTTTATATTGGTGCAGAGTATGCAGATGGCGAACATGCAACTATTGACCCAAGTAGTTTTGTAAGGCCGGAGATGTAATTTAATGACAAACCCATTTAAAGATATTGACACGTTTGGTTCTGCGTGTGATCAAGAACCAAGTGAAGCAAACTATAAAATGTATCTTAGTTTGATCAAAGAAGAATACGAAGAACTACAAGAAGCAGTCGAAGCAAATGACACTGTAGAACAACTTGATGCACTTATTGACATTCTTGTTGTTACTATGGGTGCTATTCGTGCAGGCGGCTTTAACGGAGAAGGTGCGTGGAAAGAAGTAATGGATACGAACTTTGCAAAGATCGATCCAGAGACAGGCAAAGTACGCAAGAGAGAAGATGGCAAGGTGTTGAAGCCAGAAGGTTGGAAGGCACCAGAACTAACACCTTTCATTGGCCAGAACTAACTTTTCCTCCTATTAACTTGTGGAACGCCCCTATCTATGATAGAACTACTAATACCCAATGGACAACTATTAAGTAATAAAAATAATACTTTAGGTATTTGGATTTCCGGCGGCGTAGATAGTAGTTTATTATGCTACCTACTTGCTAAAAAAATAAAATCAAATAATCTCCCATTTAAACTACAACCAGTAAGTATTCCAAAACGTTCTACTGATACTTGTCATTTAGACGTTATAAATTTTATAAAAAAAGAGCTTGACTGCAATGATATATTTAATGACCCTATTATATATGAAACTGATGCATCAACGTACGATACAAGTTTTCAAAAAGTTAACGAAGAGAACATCTTAAAAGGAAAATACAAATATATCTATACTGGAATTAATCAAACTCCTGATTTTGAAGCCTACAATAATGCTTGGCCAAAACATGACGACTTAGATCGAACTCGATCTGAAGAAGCCGATAAATTACTAATCTTTTCTGCTGTTATTGTACATGACGGTGAGCTTATTGAATTTGGCGAAATACGACCATTTTTTAATTTAAATAAAAAACAAATTGCAGAATTGTACAAACAGCACAATCTTTTAGATACATTATTTCCATTAACTGTAAGTTGTAATACTCTACATTATACTAACGGAAACTGCGGCGAATGTTGGTTTTGTAAAGAAAGAATTTGGGGTTTTGGCAAATTATAACTTGACCTTTTACATTTTTTACGTTATAATTATAACTTAAATGTAAGGAGTTTATCTTGGCTACACACGGAATGATTGATTTGGAGACACTTGGCGTTGAGCCTGATAGTGTTATTATGACACTTGGTGCAATCAAATTTGATCCATTTTCAGATGCTGAACCGCATAGTCCATTATACTTGCGTGGAGATGTAGAAGAACAAACTACAGACTACAATCGTAGTATCGATGATAACACTCTTGCTTGGTGGGCAAAACAACCTCAAGAAATACAAGACGAAGCATTTGGTGATGAACACGAAAGAGTAAGTGTACAAGAAATGCTACGTCAATTAAACAAGTGGTGTGTAGGCTTAGATTACATTTGGTGTCAAGGTCCTACCTTTGACTTTGTAATACTACAACATTTGTATAAAGAAGCAGAAAAACCTGTACCATGGAACTATTGGCAGATACGAGATAGTAGAACATTGTTTGCTATGATGCCAAGTGATCCTCGTAAGGCAATACAAGAAAGTCTTCACAACGCATTGGCTGATTGTTATTATCAGGCTAAATGTGTACAACAATCATATAAACACTTTGGAGTAAATGCATGATGACCTTAGATGATGCAGTAATGAAAATGCACGAGATTGCACGTTTGGTTGAAAAAGATTTAGGCAACGGCGCTTTGTCTTTAGACATTCGTAAAATAGCAGATCGACTAAACGAAGTCCTTCGAATGGAATCTAAATACGGGAAAAGCGAATGAAAGAATTATGGGTAGAAAAATACAGACCAAAGACGGTAGATGGTTACGTTTTCAGGGACGAAGCACAGAAAGCACAAGTGAAAACATGGATCAAGGACAAGACAATTCCGCACTTGCTATTCAGTGGCAACGCAGGAATCGGCAAAACAACTTTAGCAAAGCTATTATTCAACGAACTCGAAGTCAACGACTTAGACATTTTAGAAATAAACGCAAGTAGAACAAACTCAGTTGATGACGTTCGTGATAAAATTGTAAACTTTGTGCAAATGATTCCATTTGGTGAATTTAAAGTTGTACTACTTGATGAGGCAGACTATCTAAGTCCAAACGCACAAGCGGCACTACGTGGTGTGATGGAAGAATATCATACTACTGCACGTTTTATTCTTACTTGTAACTACCCAAACAGAATTATTCCTGCTATTCACAGTAGGTGTCAAGGTTTTCATATTGCAAAAATTGATCAAACAGAGTTTACTGCTCGTGTTGCAGAGATTCTTATTACAGAAGGAGTTAACCCGGACCTTGATACACTTGACACTTATGTAAAAGCAACATATCCAGACTTGCGTAAGTGTATTAATATGGTACAAATGAATTCGCAGGACGGACAGTTGCTTGCACCTCACGAAGGGGATAGTGGGGAACAGGATTGGAAGTTAGACATGGTTGAACTTTTCAAGGCTGGAAAAATTCAAGATGCTCGTAAACTTCTATGCGGCACTGTCCGTCCAGAAGAGATGGAAGAAATTTATCGTTGGCTTTATGATAACATAGATATGTTTGGAGATGAAGAACAACAAGATAAGGCAGTGCTTACAATTAAACAAGGGATGGTCGATCATACTTTGGTCGTAGATCCAGAGATTAACTTAGCGGCAACGCTTATTAGATTAGCGAGGTTATAGTGACATACTTAGTAACTGATAATTGTATCAAATGTAAGCATACAGACTGCGTATCTGTATGTCCTGTAGATTGTTTCTACGAAGGTGACGACATGCTTGTAATTAATCCAGACGAATGTATTGATTGTGGAGTGTGTGAACCAGAATGCCCAGCAGATGCTATCTTTTTAGAAGACGCATTACCAGAGCCAGAACGTATTAAATGGCTTGAAATTAATACAACCTATAGTTATGAATGGCCAAATATTACTGACAAAAAAGATCCTCCTGATGATTGGGAAGAGTACGACGGCTTAGTAGACAAATATGAAAAATTCTTTACTCCAATTGGTTCAGGTAAGGACGTATTAAAGGACGATAGCGGATATGACGATTAATGCAATTTTAGCATGTGACGAAGAAGGCGGAGTAAGCAAAGACGGCACAATGCCTTGGCCGCATAACAGTACAGACTTACAATGGTTTAAAGAAAACACAGCAGGACATGTTGTTGTAATGGGGTCTACTACTTGGAATGCTTCAGATATGCCAAAGCCGTTGCCTAAGCGCATTAATATTCTTGTTACATCAAAAGTATCAAAATATTCAAACTGTGGAGCAGACTCAATTATTCAAGGTGATTTAAATACACACCTTAAAGCATTAAAAAATACTTACCCAGGATTAAAAATTTGGATAATTGGCGGTCCTGATATTATTAAACAAACTTTAGAAAGTATTGATCAATTTTATCTAAGTCGTATTCCAGGGAAATATAATTGCGATACATTTTTACCTTTAGATGAAATTGAATCAACTTTTAAACGAGTATGGCTCATGGAACACGAAGAAGTAAACTTTGAAGTTTGGAGAAACCATGAAGCAGTATCTTGATGCACTACAATATATTTTAGACAATGGCGAAGATGTAAAAGATAGAACAGGTGTAGGTACACGTACCGTATTTGGTTATCAAATGCGTTTTAATCTACAAGAAGACTTTCCTGCTGTTACTACTAAGAAACTTGCATGGCGAGCTGTTGTAGGAGAATTATTATGGTTCTTAGAAGGTTCAACAGATGAACGTAGACTTGCAGAAATTACATTTGAAGCAGATAAGACTGAGATTTGGGAAAAGAAAACTATTTGGACTGCTAATGCAGACAAACAAGGTGTAGAATTAGGTTATGTTAATACCGACTTTAAGAAAAATTTAGGTCCTGTATACGGACACCAATGGCGTCATTTTGATGCAATGGGAGATGATACATTTGGTAAGCAAGATCAAATTTCTAATATTATAGAACAAATTAAAAGCGAGCCAGATAGTCGCCGTATTATTCTAAGTGCATGGAATCCTAATCAACTACATTTAATGGCACTGCCACCTTGTCATACAATGGCACAGTTTAAAGTTATTAACGGCAAACTAAGTTGTCAACTGTATCAGCGTTCAGCAGACATGTTCTTAGGTGTACCTTTTAACATTGCTTCGTACAGTTTGCTTACACATATGCTTGCACAAATTTGTAATTTACAAGTAGGTGAATTTGTATGGACTGGAGGTGATTGTCACATCTATCAAAATCATTTTGAACAAGTTAAACAGCAACTTGAACGCACACCAGTTAAAGGTCCTATATTAGAAATGCCTGCATTTGAAAATCTTGCAGAGCTATTAGAAACTACTACAAGTGATTATAAACTATTAAACTATAATCCAATGGATAGTATAAAGGCGCCGATGGCAGTATGAAACAGAAGTTTGTAGATGCTTATATGGATGTAGCAGAACGGTTTAGTCAACTTAGTTCTGCCAACCGTTTAAAGGTAGGTGCGATTGTTGTTAAGGATGATCGTATTATTTCAATTGGTTACAATGGTATGCCTACTGGTTGGGATAATTGTTGTGAAGAAGCAGTTCAAGAAGTTACTATAACTGATAAAGGTTCTAAACTTACAACAACAACTTTAAAATCAAAACCGGAAGTATTACACGCAGAATCAAATGCGATTGCAAAACTTGCACGATCGTCGGAAAGCGGTGAAGGTGCAAGTATCTTTATTACACACTCACCTTGTATAGATTGTGCTAAACTAATCTATCAAAGTGGCATAACCACTGTGTACTACAAAAATGATTATCGTAGTACACAGGGTATTGAGTTTCTAAATCGTTCTGATATAGAAGTTGTTAAAGTCTAATTATTCGTCTCCGTAAATTTGTAAGATTTCTTTAACAGCTTCGTGTCTTTCGATGTCTCCTTGTTCAAACTGGACTATGTCCAAATGAGTAGCCTGTTTAGATTGAAGTAGTTTTACAAAGTCAATAAGTCCGTTGTCCTTCAATCTATCTGCTTGGGCTAAGTCGCCTGTTACTGCCATCCTTGAGCCTTCACCTAATCGTGTTAGTAGCATTTTCATTTGGTTTTGTGTTGCGTTTTGCATTTCATCTGCTAAGATAAATGCGTTTTTAAAAGTTCTGCCTCGCATATATGCTAATGGAGCGATTTCAATAATCCCTTCTTCTATCATTCCTTCTATTTGTCTTGCATCAAAATATTCACGTAACACATCAAAAATAGGTCGTGTCCACGGTGCCATTTTTTGTTCTAATGTCCCTGGTAAAAATCCTAAATCTTCGTCAACCGATACTGCTGGTCGAGTTACGATAATTTTGTCTACTTTGCCTTCTTTAAACATTTTTACAGCAGTTTGTACAGCAAGTAACGTTTTACCTGTTCCTGCAGGACCAATACCAAATACAACATCTTTCGTAGAATCTAATAATTTTACTACATACGATTCTTGATGTTTATTTCTTGGAATTATGTCTACTGTGTGTTTTTTTTGGAAAGTATTAAAGTTAACTACATTTGCGTAGTTATTATTCTGATTGTTTCTCTCTCGAGATTTGCGCTTTGCACCCATTCAGTTTCCTCCTAAAGAGTGTTATGATATTGTAAACTTTTGATTGCCTACAATTTTATTTACCATTTGGATATCAGAGAAAAAGTATTTGTTAATATCTGAGATACGATAAATAAGTATGTAACGGTTTGGATAGGACAGTAATAATGCAAGACGTAGAAGATATTATCAAAAACGTAGAAAGAGTATATGACTCAAATACTTCATTTCAAGTTCTTAAAGATTTTGAAAGAGTTCTTGACGAGTTAGATCTTTATGTTTATGAAAATTGGCTCGATGGTGAATTAGCATCAGGACCACAAATTAGCAGACATTGGGTAACTTGTCGCTTCTTTTGGCCTTTAGAAAAAATGCCTGATCCAATGGGTGGTAAGCGTCTATTAGATTATGATTGCAAAGTTGGGTATTTAAAAACATCAATGGTTAAGCCAAGAAAAATTCGTACTCCAGACGATATTCGTCCAGGCACCAAAAAAGGAAAACTTGATTTAGAACCTATTTGGATAGTTGAAATTAGAATGCCTAAAAAATTAATTGCAGATATTTGGACAGGCTATGAAGAAAAATATGATGTAGACGGTGAAATGGCTGCAGAAAATCCTGCTCAGGCAGCAGACGAGGCAGCGGCGGCAGCACCAGACGCGGCAGCACCAGACGCGGCAGCACCAGAGGCCGGCGGTGAGGAGGCAGTTATCTAATGGGACTTTTAGCAGGCGATTTAAGAGATACAATAGATAGAGTTTTTGAAATTGATTCTTATAAAAGTAAAATGGGCGATGACCAAAACATTGTTACATTAAGTTTTAGTTTAACAGGTAAAGAAGCCGCTACAGATTTATCTAACTTTTTAGAAAAAGGTTACTCTTTTATTTTAGATAGTGATGTAACAGCAGGCGAACAAAGCGACGGTACATACAAAGTATTCGTTGAGCTTGAGCGTAACAGAGACGTCAACGATAATATTTTTGAAATTATAGACGGCGTGTCTAAACTATCAGACAAAGACGAGTTTAAATTTCGTTATTATAAAAATTGGAGATCTGAACACGCAACTCTTGAAAACTTAAAAAATTCAGTTCCTGAAGATCCAGATAATTATGGATTGAAGATTCAAGAAAGCTCTTTAAATAATTATAAAAATTTCTTTACCAACAGCTTTTTAGATTCAGTTGAGCTTAATGAAAACACATTAAAGATAACAAAAAAATATGCAGACCCATTAAAGTTTGAATTTATTGATTTTGGAGATACTTTACAAACAGTAAACAAAATTGAAGGTAAATTTGATTTAATGGAATCTTATCCAGAAATACTCTTTTTAACCAAATACATTGGTGATTACAACATAAGTAAGTATGGAGATAAACTTGTCTTTGAGAACAACGGCAAGGCTCTCGTAGTAAAAAGGATCTAAAATATGAGTTTTGAATTTGATTTTACCAAGGAACACCTTGGAGAAATTATCTCTGCTGACGCAGACGATTGGTATGACGCATTATGCGAACTACTTCCAAAATATGGCATTACAACAGAACGTAGAGTAGCACACTTCCTTAGCCAGTGCGCTCACGAATCAGCAGGCTTTAAACGTCTTGAAGAAAATTTAAACTATTCAGCAAAAGCACTTCGTGCAGTGTTTGGACGTTACTTTGGCGAACCACCAAAGGCAGACGCAGACGAATATGCTCGCAATCCAGAAATGATTGCTAACCGTGTTTACAACGATGAGTTCCGTAAATACAAAATGGGCAACACTGAAGAAGGTGACGGTTGGAGATTCCGCGGACGTGGACTAAAGCAGTTGACTGGTCGTGACAACTATACACGTTTTGGCGCAACTGTAGATATGACAGCAGAAGAAGCGGCAGACTATGTAGCAACTCCAGCAGGTGCTATTGAATCAGCTTGCTGGTTCTGGGACGCTAACAACCTAAACGACATTGCTGACACAGATGATGTTAAGCGTATGACTAAAAAGATCAACGGCGGAAGCATTGGTCTTGAAGATCGTCAAAAACGTTATGTACATGCAATGAAAGTATTAGGCATGGATGCAGAAGACCTTGCACAAGACGATGATGACATCCAAGAAATTTTAGATGACATTGGTGTATTACGCAAAGGCTGTAAGGGCGACGGTGTAAAAATCATGCAGGAAGCATTAGGTGTTAGTGCAGATGGCGACTTTGGCCCAGGTACAGAACGTGCATTAAAAGAGTGGCAAGCGGCAAACGGCTTAACAGCAGATGGCATAGCCGGACCTGCAACATTTGCTAAATTACTTGACTAAATAGTAATGTTATGTTTACATCAATAAGAATTGCAATTATTTTAACACTTATCGGATTAGCCGGCGGCGGATTCTTATACGTTAAAAAATTACAAAGTGATTTAGAAACAGCTCGTGCTAATGTTGCTAAAATGGAAGTTGCTGTACAAACAGCAGAAGCCAGTGTAAAAACATTGCAGGAAGAAAATGTTCGTATTGGTGAACTAAACGGACAACTACAGAGTGACTTACAAAAGGCAGAGCAGTACGGAGATGAACTTCGTGCTACTCTACAACGTCATAATTTAACACACTTGGCTACTAAAAAGCCAGGTTTAATAGAACAGAGGATGCAAAGTGCGACTAACAAACTTTGGGATGATCTTGAGTCTATTACTGACCCTAACGCTAACAGCGGGGTGCAGTCTACTGACTCCGGAACCACAGATAGTAACAGTAACTGATGTACAACGTACGGTAGTACCGATTGTTCCACACCCTAAAAAGGTGCAGTTGAACGATGTCAAAATCTATGTGGTTACAGAAGAAAACTACGAAGAATTCCTCGAAGAATTTTATGCTAAGAACGGCAAGACAGCATACATTGCTATTGGTGTAAAAGATTACGAAAACCTATCTTTAAACTTTGCTGAACTAAGACGTTATATTGAACAGCAAAAAGAAATCATTGTATACTATGAAGAAGCAGTTAAGCCTGATACTGATACTGCTGACTCTGAGTAGTTGCGGACATAAATCTACTTGTATCGTAAAACCTGGCATTGAGCCAAACCCCCAAGCAAAATCTATAGAAGATATAGTAACGCCTAAGGGCGTAGTTCAGTGTGATTTCTAATAAATACACATAGTAACACGAGGGAGTTATTATGTGGGAAATGATACAAAACATGGCAAGCGATAGACTGTGGATTTACACAGGTATCTTTGGTTCGTTATTCGGTGCGGCATTCTTATTTTGGTTCAAAGATACAAGAATGGCGACTTGGGCTGTAACTAAGTTTGATTCTTTTTTAGAATACCTTGCAATACGTTGGGGCTGGACTTGGTTTCAAAATGATCCAAATGCATGGCGTGTAAAGTATCCTAAAATAACTTCAAAGATTGACGAGTTAGAATCTCGTATTAAAAAATTAGAGGGGAAATCTAAATGAGTGAAGAAATTAAATCAGCAGGGCATCATCCAGCAGACACTAACGGCGACGGCAAAGTAAGCGAAGCAGAAGAAAAGATGTATCTTGAGTTCAAAAGAAAAGAACTTGAAGATGCAGATGCAATGCGTGATGCACAACGCAACATGGCATGGTTTGCATTGTTTGGTATGCTACTATATCCTTTTGCTGTTGTATTAGCAGTGCTATTAAGTTTAGATAGTGCGGCTAAAATCTTAGGTGATATGGCAGCCACATACTTTGTGTCAGTTGCGGCAATCGTAGCGGCATTCTTTGGTGGTCAAGCGTTAACCTCTAAGAAGAAGTAATCAGTACTAACTTTATACAATAGTCCATGCGATAAGTAATTGTATGGACTATTATTCTATTTTAGGTGTCAGTCGAGACGCTTCGGATAAAGAAATTAAAAAAGCATACAAGACGCAAAGTATGAAGCATCATCCCGATAGAGGTGGTGATGAAGAACAATTTAAAAAAGTTAACGAAGCGTACCAAAATTTAAGTGATCCGCAAAAACGTGCGGCTTACGATAATCCACAACCTCAATATAGTTTTAATTCTCAAGACTTTGGAGGCATGGGAGGATTTGAAGATATTTTTGCTCATGCATTTGGTCGAGGATTTGCACAACAAAGAAGACATCAAAATAGAGATGTACAATTACAATATACATTAGAATTAAAAGATTGCTTTACTGGTAAAACTGTAACACTACAATATCAATTACCAAGTGGCAGAAATGAATTTGTTGAAGTAAATATTCCACCCGGTGTTAAACTTGGAGATGTTATACGAATTAGTAATTATGGTGATGACAGTATACCAAATATTCCAAGAGGAAATTTACTATTAAAAGTTAGAATAAATCGAATAGAAGGCTGGGACCTTGACGGGCTAAATCTTTTACATACTACACATGTTAGTGTTTTTGATCTTATAACCGGGGCTGAAAAAATTATAACTACTCCTGAAGGAAAACAAATAAATTTAAAAATACCTAAAGGAACACAACCTAACACTACTTTTAGTATAGGCGGATACGGATTGCCTGACAGTAGAAGTAATCATCGAGGTACAATATATGTAACAATTAAAGGTACTGTTCCAAAGGTAAACGATAGCAATATTTTAAACCAGATTGAATTTTTTAAAAGTCAATTAAATTGAGTGTTTAAGTCATTGACTTTTAACGTAAATAGTAGTATACTATGTAAAATTATAGTAAAGAGGTAAAAATAAAAATGGTAGAACCAAGCAAAGAACTGCAATTAGTATTTGAAAAAGCTATTAAAGATGCACGGAAGTTAAAACATGAATATGTAACACTTGAACATCTATTCTTTTCAATGCTATGTTCGGATAACTTTGAAAAACTATTAGAGGGGTACGGAGCAGATATTAATTACCTCAAATCTAACTTAGAACACTATCTAAAAGACAAGTGTCAAGATTTAGTAACCACTGCTGAAAAATTTAAGCCTAAAAAAACACAAACTGTTGAACGTGTTCTTAATCGAGCATTTACACAAGTACTGTTTGCAGGCAGACCAGAAATTGAGTTAAGTGATGTTCTTCTAAGTATGTTACACGAAAAGAAAAGTTATGCAACATTTTATGCAGAAGAAGGTGGAATTAACAAAGACTCGTTTGCTGAATATATTAGTAATGAATTTGACTCAGCTCTTGAAGATACTGAAATTTCTGGAGCACAACAAAAAGCATTAAACGCATTTACAACCAATCTTAATAGAGAAGTTAATAAAAAGAAAATTGATCCAGTTATTGGTCGTTCAGAAGAATTAGAACTTATTGCATTGGCACTGGGACGCCGTAGTAAAAATAATGCTATTCTTGTAGGTGATCCAGGTGTTGGTAAAACTGCTATTGCAGAAGGACTTGCATTTAAAATTGTAAACAAAGATGTTCCATCATTCTTGCATGAATACGAAGTATATAATCTTGACATTGGTGCTATGCTTGCAGGTTCAAAATACCGTGGCGATTTTGAAGAGCGTTTAAAACTTGTCATTAATGGTTTGATGAAAAAAGGCAAGACTATTATGTTTATTGACGAAGCACATATGATTAATGGTGCAGGTGCTGGTAGTAAAGACAGTCCAAACGATCTTGCTAATATGCTAAAGCCTGCATTAGCAAAGGGCAATTTAAAAGTTGTTGCAAGTACTACTTGGGATGAATACCGCAAAAACTTTGAACAAGATCGTGCTCTTATGCGCAGATTCCAGCGTATTACAGTTGACGAACCTTCACGTCAGGATACTATAGAAATTCTTGAAGGTTTGAAGAAATACTATGAAGATTATCATAAAACTGAAATTACATCAGAAGCTATTGTTGCGGCAGTAGATCTTTCAATTAAATATCAAGCAGACAAGAAATTACCAGATAAAGCAATTGACTTAATTGATCAGGCTTGTTCAAGATTTAAAGTAAATGATGCACCTGAAGAGAATCGAATTGTTTCAAATAAAAACATTGAGTTTGAACTTTCTAAGAGTGTAAAAATTAAAGAAGAACTTATTGCACAAACAGAAAGCGAAAGTCTTGCAACTTTAGAACATAATCTTAAAAAGATTGTATTTGGTCAAGATAAAGCAATTGAAACAGTAGTGGATAAAATTCTTGTTGCTCAAGCAGGTCTTAAAAGTCCAGAAAAACCAATTGGATCATTTGTATTTATGGGTCCAACAGGTACTGGTAAAACAGAAACAGCAAAACAACTTGCAAACGAATTAGGAGTAAACCTTGTACGCTTTGATATGTCAGAATATCAAGAAAAGCATTCAGTTGCTAAATTAATTGGTTCTCCTCCAGGCTATGTTGGTCACGAAGAAAATGGCGGACTGTTAATTACTAAATTACAAGAAAATCCTGGCTGTGTATTACTACTTGACGAGATTGAAAAAGCTCATCCAGATGTTTCTCAAATCTTACTACAAGTTATGGACAACGGTAAAGTTACAGGTAGTAACGGTAAAGAAGCAGATGCTCGCAATAGTATCCTAATTCTTACAACTAACCTTGGCGCCAAGGATGCAGAGAAAAACACTATTGGCTTTAATGACGACTTTGAAAAAGATTATGAAGATACAGAGCTTAAAAAGTTCTTTGCTCCTGAATTTAGAAATAGACTTGATGCAACAGTTACATTTGCTAAATTAAGCAAAGAAGTTATGATTAAGATTGTTGGTAAGTTTTTACTTGAACTTAAACAGATGGTTGTTAGCAAAAATGTTGCTATTACCATTTCCGACGAAGCTATTGATTATCTTGTAGATCAAGGTTTCGATCCTAAAATGGGTGCAAGACCCTTACAACGTGTAATTGATAATGAAATTAAACGTTCACTTTCCAGAGAACTATTATTTGGTGATTTAAAAAATGGCGGTGAAGCACATATTGATATCGATGATAACACAATAAAAATTGTTTGTAAGGGGAAAGTATTTGAAGAGATTTAATACCACCAAACTTTTTTACGGAAAATATCCGTATAAAATACATTGGCAAACACATTTTTCCAATTATTTTCGTGGCAACGATTTAACATTTATTAGAGAAGTATTAGATCTTTATCATCAAAAATACAGAGAAGAAAAAGTAATTACTTTTACAAAATGGCGTAAAACTATTCATTTACACCCTAATGATTTATATAAGGCACAAAAAGCCTATCAAGAATTATCAAAAAATAATAATTATAAATTACGTGTAGAAAATATAGGTGTGGCCATTTATTCAACAGATAAAGATTGGCTAAAGAATTTAGGTAGAATTCTTGAAGCATCTGAGTGGTGGGAGCCGGAATCTACTTTAGAACCTAATATTCTTGTTATGGGTGAGAAAATGCGAGGATGGGAATACAGGATTACATTAGGTAATTCTGTACCTTCCGAATTTTTCACCTGGGCAATAGAAAATCAAAATAAATTAAAAATAGGCAATAAATTGCGTTCTCTTATTAAAAATAACAAAAATTATCTAAGCGGAATGTACTTTTATGTTCGTAATGAAAAAATGTTAAGTTTAGTTTCATTGGTTTTAGGCCGAGGAATTCAGCGAGTCGACAAAATAGTCATTGAAGACAAAAATGCATAAATACTTGCATGTCGAGTTCAGAAACAATATTATCACAGCAAACACATCCAGGTGACAGTACCACAGAGTCTGTAACCGGGGACAAATACAAAGGCGACGGTTATTACGGACGTAGTGACGGTTTTCATACTGTCCAATATACCTATACAGGTTTGATTGGCACTATCACTATCTATGCAACTCTTGCAATTGATCCAACAGATGACGACTGGTTTGAAGTACATAGTTACTCAACTTCATCAGTTGAAACTGGCAGTAAGTTTGCAAATTTTACAGGTAACTATGTATGGATAAGAGCAAATATTACTAACTGGACAGACGGCACTGTAGACAGCATTAAATTAAATCATTAAGGTATTAACATGGAACATTTTGTAAGAATAGTAATGGAAAAACAAGAAGTCTTAAGTGAAGGACTTAATGAATCTATATTTCCAGATCATCAAGTATTTGAATCTGATCAAGGTGCTACAGTGATCCATATTCCACTTTCTGTTTCTCTAAACGAAGAACAAGCTGAAGAAATGGCACAGAAATTAGCCGATCATATGTTTAATGAAGGTTACGATGATTTTGATATTGAAATTAGTAGCGACATGGCTGAAGAAGTTACAGATGAAATAACTTTAGACGGTAATGATTTTTACGAAGAATTTGGTGTTATGTGGTTTAATGAAGATGACGATTTAGACGAAGCAGAATACCAAGGACGCAAAGTTAAACTTGGTAAGCCTATGCAAGGTGATGTGAAGAAGTTTAAAGTATATGTTAAGAATCCTAAAGGTAACGTAGTTAAGGTTAACTTTGGTGATCCTGATATGAAGATTAAAAAGTCTAATCCAGAGCGCAGAAGAAGTTTTCGTGCAAGACATAACTGTGATAATCCAGGACCAAGACACAAAGCACGTTACTGGTCATGTAGGAAGTGGTAATATGCGTATTAATGAATTGCTCAATGAAGAAAGTTATTTAGATATATTTAAACGAGCTTTTGACTGGTCAGGTGACGAAGATTTTAAAGCATATTTAAATTATGCAAGAAAGTTTATTGAGATTCATCCAGCAAAACAATTATATAAACGAATGTTAAAATCTTTTCCAAAAGCCAAACCTGTAGATATTAAAAGAGCAATACAACAAGTACAAAAAGAACAAGGTCATAGAATATGAAAATAGATGAATTTACACAATCTCAAGAAAAAAATAATCTACCATTTGATGTAGCTGACGACCTTATTGTTTTTATGCGTAATGATCCTCAATTTTATCGTAAGACATATTTTCCAGCAATGGCAAGTATGGCAGATAATATTAGGAATGGTAAAGATTTTGATCGAGACAGAATTGGATCAGTAATTGATAGTGGTATGAATACCTATTGTAAAAAATATAACTTAGCAAAAGGTCCGGCTGATATATTCACACCAGAAGACAGATTATCTATGATTGAAAGAATTTGTTCTGAAGAATTAGAAGAAATTAATAAAGGTGGCTACTAATGAAACTACGTCAACTATACGAAGAACCAAGAACAGCCGTAATTGCATTTGGAAGAATGAATCCTCCCACTATTGGTCATCAAAAATTAGTTGACAAGATCAAAAGCCTACCTGGCGATCATTATGTATTTTTAAGTCAGTCACAAAAACCTAAAACAGATCCATTAGCATTTGAAGATAAACTACGATATGCTAAATTCTTTTTTCCAGCAGTAAGCATTGGTCACCCCGATGTTAAAACTATTATTCAAGCGTTAGAAAAAATATATCAGTTAGGATACAAACATTTAATTTATGTAGCTGGTAGCGATCGTGTAAAAGCATTTGAAGAATTAATTAACAAATATAATAATTCTCCAGACAAAGAAGGAAAAGTAGCATATGCATTTGACAACATTCAAGTTGTAAGTGCAGGTGAACGTGATCCAGATGCAGATGGTGCAGAAGGAATGAGTGCAAGTAAAATGCGTCAGGCAGCGGCTGACAATGATTTAGAATCGTTTAAACAAGGTGTGCCGCGTGATGAAGTAGCTGACGAAATGTTTGCCGCAGTTAGACAAGGTATGGGTATCAAAGATACTGTCAAAGAAGACGTTAGCCCCGAAAATGAAAAGAAATTTCACAACGAACTTGACAATTTAGTACACAAATACTTTGGTGATTCTCCTGATGAGGAGAAAATGAAAAAGAAAATGCGCAAAGTTAAAGAAGGTGATCTTGTACTTGATCAGAGTCGTTTACGATCACATATTATTAGTATGATTGCAGATAAGATTGCACAAACAGATGATATTGACCAATTAGCAGAATGGCTTAAATTAATTGTTGGCAAGGAAATAAATCTTCGAAAAGGCAGTAATTATCGTTACGTTATTTCAAATGAAGACGTTGTACAAGCATTTGAATCTTGCAAATCTAAAAAGAAAAAGCAAATGGAGAAGGCACCCCCAGGTAGAGAAAAACAAGTCAAAAAATTAAAGGGCAAGTTTGACGATCCTGGAGCACCTTATGCTATTGCTTGGGCACAACACAACAAACACGGTAAGCCAAAGAAAAACGAAAACATATTAGCAGAACAAGCAACAGCCGCTGATGCAGAAGCATTAACTACAGCAATTAAAACATTTCAACAAGCCGCTGGCTTAAAAGTTGATGGAGTTGTAGGACCTAATACAAGAGCCAAAGCAAAAGAAATGATTGCTGATCCAAATCAAAAAGCCGCTGTTGAAACACTACAAGGTGCAGTTAAAAATTTCCAAACAAAAGCCGGTATTGCAGTTGACGGTAAAGTAGGGCCTGAAACAACAGGCGCTATGAAAACAGCAATGTCAGGCGGTGGAGCAAACGCACCAGCACAACAATCTGGCGATGCACAAGCCGGTACTGACGGTGCTGCCGATGCAACAGCAAATGCAGGTGCAAGTGATGCATCTACTCCGCCACAAACAGCTGACCAAGCAACAGCAAATGCTGGAGCACCGCAAACTGACCAACAACAGTCTCAACAAAATACAGAACCTGCAGATACAAATACTAATAGTAATGTTCCAGATGACGGTAATAGAGGCGGGCAAGAAGTAGACAATCCGACTAATGCAGAACAACCAGCGGCTGATGCAGAACAACCAGCGGCTGATGCAGAACAACCAGCGGCTGATGCAGAACAACCAGCGGCTGATGCAGAGCAACCTGCGGCTGAACCTACAGTAAGTGCAGAAAGATATATGCAAATGAACGACCAAGGTCCTGGTCTTGCAAACTTTAATGTTAAGCAAATGAAAGCAAAGTATCCAGAGCCTTACTTAGATATTCCAAACGATGACGGTACAGTAACAAGAGCATATGGACCTGAGAAAAATTTACAAGCATTTATTGATACTGATCGCAGAGGAAAAGGACTTAAATTAAGTGGTGGTGCAACAGCGGCTGCGCCAGCACAAGATGCACCTCAAACTGACAGCGAATTAGATGCCGATGCTCAGGACAATGGTGCAATTACACCAGAACAGCACAAAGAAAATATTGCTAACTTCCAAAAATTAGTTAAAGAAAAAGATTATGCAGGCGCTCTTGAACAAGTTGAAGCAGATCCACAACTTAAAGAAAAAATGCAAAATAAAAAATCAAAGAGTGGAAAGCCTATTTACGATCTTCTTGTAAGCCAAGCAAATAAACAAAAAGGAACAAGTGGTGAAGAACCAACTTCAGGACCTGATGACGGCACAAGAGGTGAAGAGCCACAAACTGATCAACAAGGTGGTGAAGAGCCACAAACTGATCAACAAGGTGGTGAAGAGCCACAAACTGATCAACAAGGTGGTGAAGAGCCACAAGACGAAAAGCCTATTCCACCTCGTGAAAAAATGTATGATGTTAACGGAAAACAGATGTCTGGAAATGACATTTCAAAACGAATTAACGATTTACTTAAAAAACAAGGAGCATCTGAAAGTATCTCATATAAAAGTTCTATAGCACAGCATCTTGAAGAAGCATTAAGTAATGCAGAAAAACAAGAATTACAATCTCTTATTAATGCTGTACAAAGTGAACCATACTTCCAAACATTCCTTAATAGAATAACAGATAAATTACAAGCCGCTGGTGTGCAATACAACGGTGGACAAAGTGCGTCAACACAAGAACCAACTTCAGGACCTGATGACGGCACAAGAGGTGAAGAGCCACAAACTGATCAACAAGGTGGTGATGACGATTTTCAATCAGGTAGCTCATATACATTAGACGGTAAAAAAGTAAGCAGAGACGAATACGAAAAAACTTTTGGTAAGGATCTGTCAGGTAGAGCAAACGATTATAAAAAGATAAAACAGCAGATTGAAGGATTAGCAAAACAAGCTCGTGACGAAAAAGATAAGTGGACACGAGAGCAGTTGGATAATCCAGACAGTGAATACTATCAAGGTGTTCCAACAGAGCCAGAAGATCCTGATTATCCAGAAGAATTAAAAGCAATTGACGACAAGTATAAAGCAAAAGGCGAACGCTTGCAAGCAAAGGCTGAAGAAATGATTAAAGACCCTGAAGTTAAAAAGTTTATCGACGACGGTGGCAAAGATGACTTTGATAAATTATTAGACGGAGACGATGATAAATTTGATGATATATTCAAAACTGACGGCGAAGGTAGTAAGACTACAACAGGAACTAAAAAAACAAGTAATAGCAATTCTACATCAACGAGATCAAGTTCAAGTTCAAGTTCAGTAACTACAACTGGCGGATCAAGTAAAACTGTAAGTCAATCAGGTGGTGGCAGTACAACACGTTTTTCAAAGAGAATGAAAGACGGTCCAGACACAGAAAAATTACGTCAGGAGAAAAAAGAAGTGCGTAAGAAGATGCGTGACTTTGCAAAGCAATGGAAAAAAGATAATCCAGATGGTGATAGATTTGGCGCAATGGATACTCCAGAATACCAAGCTCTTGAAAAAGAATATGATTCATATAGAGGAATGGATGGTAAGATTGAACAATCAAAAGAACTATTGCATCCGGCTGGCGAAATGGACAGTGAAGGAAATATCAAGTATTACGGAAAAGGTGCTAACAAAGACGGAACTTGGGACGGAGAACAGTTTGATCCAAACTTCAAAGGAAAAACTCGTAGAAGCAGAAACGAAAGTGCTGTTATAAATAGACTTAAAGTATTGGCAGGTGTCTAATGAAGGTATACGAAATTATTGAAAACGCATTATCTCCATTAGGAAAGGCTGCTCCTGAAAAAATCAAACCAATGCTTGAACCATTTCCAAAGAAGCCAGAAGCAAAACCACAACCATACAGTACCGAGAATGGTGAAACAATTAAGACAACCAAGACAGGTGGCACACGTTTAGATAGTGGTGCAGGAACTTTTATCTGGGATAAAAACGGTCAACCAAGTATGTATATTACACCAAGTATTGGTGGATTAAAACAAGTACATAATATTAAAAAGAAAACATTTGTTGTTAACTATTCAAACAAAGGATTTGATATAAAAGCAACCTACGATCAGCAAGGCAATAAAATATCAGACGATAGCGATTCTACAAGTTACTCAATGGGCGGTGTTAGTGCCAAACAAACAGGTAATACTATAAGCCTTTACTATAACCTTGGTCAGTTCTCTTTTGAGGCAAAGTTTGACGCTACTAAGGCATCACCAAAACAACTACAAAACGCCAAGGCAATAGCACAAGAGGCAGGCCGCGGTGCCAGAAGTATGAAGGATCTTGTGAATATAGCAAACTCTACAGGTGGTGAAGTTATATTTAAAAACAACGGTAAAGTTATTTCACAAGAAGAAGGATTAGAACTATCAAGGAAAGCATTTGGCGATGTATGATAGTATTGAAGAACTAAAACGTCTTGCAGGTGTAAACGAGTTCAAAGGATACTCGGAGTACAAAATTGACGAAAATCCAAGTGAAACTGCTACAGCACTTAAGAAAAAAGAAAAAGATTTAGGACTAAAACCAGGAGATGCTGACTGGTTTAAGTTATGGTTTAGTAAGCCTTATATGACAGGCCCTACTCAATTTAGAGGACGTAAGAAATGAAGGCAAACGAAGTATTAAGTGAAATGATGCCACCGCTATTATTTGCTATAGTAAATATCTTACGAGGAATAGTAAAGCCCAGCATGTTTGAAAGAGGACACGTTCTTATACATAGATACTGGCAACAGATTTGGGGTAAGACTCCTGTTAAACTAAGTCCTGATAAACTAAAGCAATTAGACAAATTACAAAAACGTGCTAAAGACAATCAAGAATTTATTGAAAGTAAAGACTTTATTGGTAAATTACAAGCCAAACCTGATCAAATGTTAACACAAGGCGAACTTCGTAATCTTGGTAGAGTTATTAGAGATCAAGAAAAAACTATTGGTCAAATAAAAGACATTATTAAAAATGCTGAACCTTACGCAAGACCAACAGCATCACAAACACTAAAAGGTCCTAAGTTGTAAATGAAAGTCTACGAAATACTAAACGAAGATGGAAGAATTGTAAAAGGCGTTAACACTACAGTAGACGTAGGTGTTGATCAGATTCCTATTGAGGCAAGTAAGTTTGGTAACACTGTAGACAAAAACGGAAGACCTCCTACACTAAGCAAAAAAGTAAAAGGTTCTAAAACAAACGTATTATTTAATTTAGGTCTTGCTGAATCAATTGACGATAAAACAAAAAATAATTATAAAGAATTTATTAGATTTTGTGCTAAAAGATTAGGTATAGAAAAATTACCTCCAATCACAGTAACCAATAAAGCTCTACCTAAAACATTTGGATTTTATAATATAGATGAAGATAGTATTACTGTAAGTTATAATGGTAGACATCAAATGGATACAATGCGTACACTGGCACACGAGCTTGTACATTGTAAACAGCGTGAAGAAAAAGAAGAATTAGACGGTTCAGATGGAAGTCCAGACGAAAATGAAGCAAATGCAATGGCAGGGGTTTTACTAAGACGATGGGCAGAACATAATCCAAGGTTGTTTACAGAAAACTTTGCTGATGGTAAGGAAAAAGGCAAAAGCAGACCAGGGCGTGTAAAACGTGCAGGTGCAAGTTGCAATGGAAGTGTAACAAGTTTACGCAAACGTGCTAAAAACGCAAGTGGTGAAAAGGCAAAAATGTATCATTGGTGTGCTAATATGAAATCAGGTAGGAATAAATCATGAAAATAAAAGAACTATGTGAAACAACAGCAGGATCAATTGCAAGTGTTGCTACACCAGTAGGTGGTATGGTTAGCCGTCAAATGAAAAATCCAGACGGTACTGCAAAAAATGCATTAGATCAAGACAATATGTTAGGCACTAAAAAACCTAAAAAATCAAAAAACAAAACTAAGTCATAACTTTATCAATCTGATAAATACTACAATAAAGTTATAACTTTTTGGAGTATTTTAAATGAACAGACACGATCTACAAAAAACTCGTGCAGACGAAGGCTTAGCAGATTTAGCACAGCGAGCCGAACAAGATCACGAAGTACAAATGGCAAGGGCTGATTTGTACAAAATTGCCAAATATTCAATTAAATTGCACGAAATGCTAAAAGGCGTAAGCGAGCAAGAAGGTTTAGAAGGCTGGGTACAATCAAAAATTACCAAAGCCGCTGATTATTTAGGATCTGTATATCATCACCTTGATTACGAAGAAAACTTTGTACAAAAAAATGCTCCAACATTAGAAGGTGCTGATTATAAACATTCATTATCTCAACGCTTAAAAGAAAAAACAGGTAGAAAAGACAATGAACAATCTTAGACAATATATCGATATCTTAGACGAAGCCAATCAGCAGTTAGATGAAGTAAGCAGAAATGATAAAGCTGAAATTGATGCTAAAGTAGATACTATCGGTTCTGGAAGTACTTATGCAGATGTAGAAAAAATATACAATAGTTTACCTGGAAAGTTTTGGCACGGCCATCGTAACTACTTTTTAGGCAAGGTTGCACAAAAATTAGGTGTTGTTGGAATGTATAAACCTGACAGTGCAACACTCGGCGGTATTGTAACTACTAAGCCAGACGAAAATAGTACACGGTTTGCAGAAACAGGTACAGCATTTGGTTTAGGAATGAAAGAAAAAGATGTTAAGAAACTTGCAGAGCTTAACATGCTACCTCCAAAAAGATTAGAAAAAGCAAAAGAAAAATATCCAGATTGGGAAATTTGGGGAGGCATGACCGGAGCAAAAACTGGCGATGCTCAAATTGATGGTGCACCACAAAGTAACGATGAGTTAGATGCTGATGCGGCAGATAACGCAACACCTAACGAAGATCCGTATAAATTAGTATTATCAGACGGTTCTACCTTTACAAACGACAGTAGAAGCAAACGTAATTTAGATACAAAAGCAGGTCAGCTCGTAAGAAGATTAGATGAGCTAATTCGTAAGATGAACGAAAGCATTCCAAATAGTTTAAAAGGCATGCTTACTGAATCAGACCAAGCAATTATATTAATTGAAGCATTAAGCAATTCTGAAATGGAAGAGTTATTAAAAATATTTGATGACTTAAACAAAATTGCTAACTTCCAAGATCCCAATATGGGAGATAACGAATATTTAATCAGCAGATTTGATCGTACTAACTTACTAAGAAGATTAAATCAATATCAACCAGTTATTGATCGAGTTAAAGAAATGAGATCAGCTGATTCAGATGACAAAGCAGATGACAAAGCAGATGACAAAGCAGATGACGAAGTTGATCCGGAAGCACAAAAAGCAAGCGACGATAGCAATGATAAAGGAGCAGATGATTCAAAAGATGACGATACTCCATCGGGTGATTTAGAAGCATTTGCCAAATCAGGCAAAGGCGGTCTTGCTAACGATCCAGAAGAAGTAGATGCTATTAAAGAATTGCAACAATTCTTAACTGATTTAGGGTTTGATACCAAAGGTGCAGACGGCACTTACGGTAGCAATACTATTTCAGCTGTTAAAGAATTCCAAGAATACACAGGTGCAAAAGTTGACGGCGATGCAGGTCCAGAAACTATTGGCATGATTGTTAAACTAAGATCTATCAAATACGGTAATAATAAATCATTTGCAGATTTCCGTAGAGCAATGACACGCATGGAAGAGCTTGTTAAGAAAAGCGGAACTGGCGGCACAACATCATCTGGGCAAACAGACGGTAGTGCTATTAATGCAAACGATCCAGATTTACAATCAGGCGGAGCAATAGGTTCTAATAATGTTTCTGCAGAATCTGCAAACGTCAATATACGTGATATGATTAATCTTGTAGAACGTATGTTAACTGAAGCATTGTCTGATGCAGAAAAACAAGAATTACAAACACTATATAATGAATTAAAACCAGCATACGATGACCCTGAATGGAATCAAGTACTGCCGAAACCAGCACAAAAACGATTTGCAGATATAATGAAAGATGCAAAACAAGCGTTAGATGGAAATGCAGATACTGGTGACTTTGAAAATGGTGACGAAATTCCAGCAGAATATTTAGACGCTGATGGTAACCCAGACTGGGATAAAATTCCTCCAGAAATTACTTACGGTACTATTGACGGTGTTGGTGTGGAACGTCCACCAGAAGACGACGAAGAACCAACTTCAGGACCAGACGATGGTACAAGAGGTGAAGCGGCATATAAAGAAGTAACAGGTTCAGGTCAAAGCAAACGCTATAAAGTATTTGACAAAGACGGTAATGAACTACGCAATGGTAGAGGTGCAGGACCAACAAACTTACCTACTAAAGAAGAATGGGAAGCACAACAAGGTAGTGAAGATCCAGGAAGCCAAGACTCCGAAGATGAAGTAGGTCCTCCAGCATATAAAGAAGTTACTGGTAGTGGCCAAATGAAACGATATACAGTATACGACGACGACGGAAATGAGATTAGTAGCGGCGAAGGGGTTGGTCCTAATCTTCCAATAAGATCTAAACCAAAAGACGATGATAGTGCGGCTGATAGTGCTAACGCAGATGATCCAGAAGCAACTGGTGGCGGTGCATCTTCTTACGTATCAGGTGATTTCTTAGACGTAGATACTTTTTACAAATCAGATATGAGCAAAGCAGAGGCAGAAGCACTTGTTGGAGCACTTCAATTACAGGGCGCAGATATGAATCAATTAATGGATTTACAAAACGACTTTGATCGAGTAATAAGTGTCCTAAACGGTAACCAAAGAGTTCCAGACTCTGCTGGTGAACCAAATGGCGGCAAAATAGTAAACAAATCAGAAGCAGCCGAAGTATTAAAATCATTTAAACGTGGGCAGTTAATGGATGCTTTGAGAAATTCAATGAATCCTTCAGATGATAATAGTGCGGCTGATAGTGCTAACGCAGATGATCCAGAAGCAACTGGTGGTGATACTAACGCAACTACAGGCTCTGATGCTACAGCAAGAGCATTTGCATACAATGATCAAATAATTGCTATGGCTAACGATCCTAATGCAGACACTGCTGATGTTCAAGCACTTGCAAAGAAAATAATTGCAGATGCTGATGCGTTTGCATTATTTCCAGCAAACATGAAATCAAATATAAGATTGCTTGCTCAATAATTAAAGGATATTTAAAGTGAAAGCATTTGAAGTTTTTAGTAATATAAAAGAAAATAACAACACAGTTAAAGAGGCGGCTGATATAGGATTAGACCTGGCAGTAAAGTCTAAAGATTCACTTGATAAACTTCTTTTACTTAAAAAACGACATAACAATAAAAGTAGAATAAACTCAAGAGTTGATCTTAATAAGGTCGATTTATAATGAAAGTATTTGAAATAACGCTTCAAGAAGAATCGCCAAACTTCGACGCCGGTGCGCTTGCCAGTCTTGTAACCAAGACTACAAAAGGTACTACTGATCGGCAAACAGCATGGGATCATCCTGCACAAGGCGATTACAGCGGTACAGATCGCACAATGGATATGAGCACAATTTCTCAAGCGGAAACAGCTAAATCTTTTAATAAATGGAAATCCTATAGCGGCCCAGCTACAGCAGTACAAGGTAAAACAGATCAAGAAGCTAAAGTTGTAATATTTCAACTAATGAGTCAAGATCGTTGGGCAAGAGCAAGAGCAATATTAAGAGCTAATCCGTCACTTATAAATCGTGTATTACCTAATAAAGTAGCTGAAATTGAGCAAAAAGGTATTGAGCAAGAAAAAGAATTAGGATTAAGAAAATAATGGATTTTCATAAATTACTTAAAGAATTAGACGGTTTAGTTGCTCAAGGTGCAGTAGATTTAGATCCTGAACAAAGTGCAGCCATTGCCGCTATGGCTATTGAAAAATCTGCTCAAGGAAAACATTTATCATCTATTGAACGTGATGCTATCAAAGGATATGCTGAATTATTTCAAGAATTACTACGCAATCCTACATATAGACGCAGATTAGAATACATGAGAGATTTAATCAAAAACTCTAAAAAAGACTCAGAAAAGTCTTGACCTTTCCACAATAATCATTTATAATATAACTTAAATTAACAAAGGAGTAACCTATGGGTGACCGAGTATACGGTGCTGACGAAAAAGCAAAACTTGAAAGAATTGTACAAGAAGGCGTAACAGTTATGCAAGAAGTTGAAGATTTGCAGGCAGGACTAAAAGATACTGTAAAAGCAGTAGCAGAAGAAATGGATATTAAGCCTTCATTAATTAATAAAGCAATTAAAGTTGCTAAAAATAGAGATTGGAATCGTCATTATGATGAGTTTGACGATCTCGAAACACTTATTACTACACTTGGTTATGATAAGTGATAGATAAAATTAAAAACTTTTGGCTACACAGTTACCAAACAGATCGTGTAGCATTTATATTCGAACTACTTAGTTTTGTGTTTACTGTGACCGCAAGTGCTTCTCTGGCCTTAACAGCAGATGCACCTGATATGCGTATTGTATATCCTTTCTTTTTTATAGGAAGTGTTACAGGTGTATTAGGTTATTACAGACGAAAACTTGCTTGGCCTATGGCACTAACAGGTTGGTTTGTATTTGTTAATATACTTGGTTTTGGAGTAGCAATGCAATGGTGGTAGAACAAAAACCATATCAAATTTTTGCATGGATTGCTACAGCATTTCTTATTGGTGCGGCAGCAATAGCAAGTTTATATCCATCAGAGCCAATGTACTTTGATTTACCAGGTAATTTGCATCATTATGCATTTACAGTGGCAAATTTTATGTGGGTAGCAATAGGTATACTTTGGAAAGAAAAAAGTTTGATTACATTGAATGCAGGTTTAACCATAATTTACTTAGTTGGATTACTTGCACAATAAATAATAGTAACGCCAATGGCAATTGCCGGGCATGTATGAAGGTTAAGTTGGCCACAAGCAACGAAGGAAAATATGTTTAAGAAAAAGAAAACAAGTCTGACCTTTCACATTTCTGGTAGTCAGCATGTGCTCGATTTATTCCCTCCAAAATATTCACTGCCGGATCTAATTCCTGACTGGTATGGCAGTATTACTAAAGAACCTGGTGCAAGAACATTGCGCCACTGTCCAGGATTCGTAGATCTCTTAAAAAACTCTATAGGAATTCCGTTATGGGCTGATTATGAAATAACCCATCAGAACGGACAATTAAAAAATGCATCTATTGCCGGTCTTCCAGCAGAAGAAGTTCCTAATATGATACAACCGCATCATCCATCACAATGGGGAGATGCATTTCCAGGTTGTACTCAGATAAAACTTATCTCACCATGGTACATTACCAGCAATAAAAAAACACAATTTATGATGCATGACGCTATATGGCATAAACCAGTTGCAGACGATTATCAAACGTTGCCCGGTATGTTAAACTTTAATGTTCAACATGCTTCTCACATCAATATGATTTTGCCAAGTAGCTCAGAAGAAAAAACAATTATTATAAAAGCAGGTACAATTATCGCATACTTAACACCAATAACAAATGAAAAGATAGATATTAAAACTAAATGGGTAAGTCAAGAACGCATTAATAGTTTTATTTTATATAACTTTAGTTTTAGTAATAACGACTATAAAAAAGCAATGCAATTAGGAGAAAAATTAAATGCCGTACGTTGATGCAATGTTTGACCGCGATCAGGACATTATTCGTGTAGTTGAAAGACGCGACGGTAAACGACATTTTACTGAATATCCTGCAAAATATACTTTTTACTATGAAGATCCACGAGGAAAGTACAAAAGTGTGTACGGCGATCCTTTGAGTCGTATTGTTTGTAAGAACACCAAAGACTTTCGCAAAGAAGTTGCTATTAACAAAGGCAAGAACTTGTTCGAAAGCGATATTAATCCAATCTTTCAATGCCTAAGTGAGAACTATCTCAACCAAGATGCACCTAAACTAAACATTGCATTCTTCGATATTGAGACGGACTTTGATCCAGAGCGTGGATTTGCTGATCCAGCAGATCCTTTTATGCCTATTACATCTGTATCTGTATATTTGCAATGGTTAGAAACTATGGTGTGTCTTGCTGTTCCGCCTAAGACACTTACTATGGAGCAAGCACAAAAAGAAGTTGAAGGCTTAGAAGGTGTTGTACTGTTTGAAGATGAAGGTGAAATGCTAAACACCTTCTTAGACTTGATACAAGATGCAGATATCTTGTCAGGTTGGAACAGTGAAGGTTATGATATTCCGTATACAGTTAATCGTGTAAGTCGTGTACTAAGCAAGGACGACACAAGACGTTTTTGTCTGTGGGGACAACTTCCTAAGAAACGTGAATATGAAAAGTATGGCAAATCAGCTGTTACCTTTGACCTAATAGGTAGAGTGCATTTAGATAGTTTGGAATTATATCGTAAATACACATATGAAGAAAGACACAGCTACAGACTTGATGCTATTGGTGAGATCGAAGTTGGTGAAAATAAAGTCCCTTATGAAGGCACTTTGGACCAGTTGTACAACAATGACTTTAGAAAGTTCATCGAATACAACATACAAGATACCGCACTACTGGACAAGCTGGACAAAAAACTAAGATTTATTGATCTTAGTAATACTGTTGCACACGAAAATACTGTGTTGCTACAGACCACTATGGGTGCTGTCGCTGTTACAGAGCAAGGTATTATTAACGAAGCACACAACCGCGGACTACAAGTACCTAATCGTCCCAAACGTGACGATACAGAAAACACACAAGCCGCAGGTGCATATGTTGCATTTCCTAAGAAAGGGTTGCACAAGTGGATTGCTTCAATGGACTTGAACTCACTGTATCCAAGTGTAATTCGTGCATTAAATATGGCTCCAGAAACTATTGTAGGACAGATACGTCCTGAAATTACAGATGCTCGTGTACACGAAGATACTACACTAAAGAAAAAATCTTTTGCAGGTAGCTGGGAAGGACGCTTTGGTACAGAAGAATACGAAGCAGTCATGGAACAACGCAAAGACATTGCACTAACTGTTGACTGGGAAGATGGACGCAGTGATGTATTGTCTGGTGCAGAGATATATCAACTTATATTTGACAGTCAAATGCCGTGGATGCTCAGTGCTAACGGCACAATCTTTACTACAGAGTTTGAAGGTGTTATTCCAGGACTACTAAAACGCTGGTATGCTGAACGTAAAGATATGCAGAAAATGTTAAAGAAGGCTAAAGATGCAGAAAATAAAGCAGAAATTGAATATTGGGACAAACGGCAACTTGTTAAGAAAATTAATCTTAACTCTCTTTACGGGGCCATTCTTAATCCTGGTTGCAGATTTTTTGACAAAAGGATAGGACAGTCAACTACACTTACTGGTCGACAAATTGTTAAGCACATGAGTGCTGAAGTAAACAACTGTATTACAGGTGAGTATGATCATGTAGGTAAGAGCGTTATCTATGGTGATACTGACTCTGTGTATTTTAGTGCTTGGCCTGTGCTTAAAGACGAGATTGAATCAGGCAAACTTGAATGGTCTCCTGAAAAAGCTATTACACTTTATGATCAAGTGTGTGAACAAGCAAACACAACGTTTCCAAAGTTTATGGCTGAAGCATTTCATTGTCCAAAGACACGTTCAGACGTTATTGCGGCAGGACGTGAAATTGTAGCACGTTCAGGACTATACATTACTAAGAAGCGTTATGCGGCACTTGTAACAGACAACGAAGGCTTTAGAACAGATACTGACGGTAAGCCAGGCAAAGTAAAGGCTATGGGCTTAGACTTAAGACGTTCAGATACGCCTGTATTCATGCAAAAGTTTTTAAGTGAACTATTGCTTATGGTGCTTACAGATACTCCCGAAAAAGAAGTATTAGAACGTATTACAGAGTTCCGTAAAGAGTTCCAAGAAATGCCAGGTTGGGAAAAAGGTTCACCTAAACGTGCAAATAAAATTGGACACTATCAACGTCTTGAGCAGAAACAGGGCAAGGCTAATATGCCCGGACACGTTCGTGCTTCAATCAACTGGAACACATTAAAACGAATGAACGGTGACAAGTACTCGCAAGAAATTGTAGATGGTATGAAAGTTATCGTTTGTAAACTAAAACAAAACCCGTTAGGTTATACATCTGTTGCGTATCCAACAGATGAGCTAAGACTTCCTGACTGGTTTAAAGAATTGCCATTTGATGATGCGGCAATGGCAGAAACTATTATTGATAACAAGTTAGATAATCTTATTGGTGTGTTGAATTATGACTTAGAAGATACTAAGCAAAACACAACATTCAATAGTTTGTTTGACTTTGGAGACTAATATGAATATAGAAGTAAAGGTTTTACTTGATACTGAAAAGAAACGAGACCTTGATATGATTGAAGAAGTGTTATTTCAACTTCAAGATATCAAAGAAATGTTAGAAGTCAGGCAAGAAAACCTAAATAACAATACTAAAAATAAAAATAGGAGTAAGTAATGAAAGTAGGATTCACTTGTAGTTCTTTTGATTTACTACACGCAGGACATATTGCTATGTTGCGTGAATCAAAAGAAAACTGCGATTATTTGGTATGTGGCCTTAATATTAATCCTTTTAAAAACGGTAGGTATGCTGTGCAAACTGTTGCAGAACGTTATATGCAACTTGAAGCAGTAAAATACGTTGATCGTATTATTCCTTACAGTAGCGAAGCAGAACTAATTGACTTACTAAACGTAGTTAATCCTGATGTTCGTTTTATTGGAGAAGATTATAAAGGCAAACCATTTACAGGTGATGACTTAGGCATTGAGATTTTTTACAATACTCGTAAACACAACTATTCGAGTAGTGGACTAAAAGAACAAGTTGTACAAAGTCAACAAACTCCGCCATTAACAGGTAAAACTGTAAAAGACAATGAAGTATATACTGTTGTAGATAACACAGATTTAAATGAATTAACTGTTAGCACTACAACACTTCATCCTAATCAAGAAACAAGCGGACACGCACACCCAGGCATTGAAGAAGTTTATACATTCTTAAGTGGTACTGGTGTTATGCAAATTGACGCAGAAGAATTCCCTGCAGAAAAAGGTAAAACATTTACTATTCCAGACGGTGCCTTCCACAAAGTTTACAATAATAGCTCAGATGAAGATCTGCTGTTTATATGCGTATTCAACAAAAGGCGGAATCATTAATGAACAAATTTATCTTTGATGTAGACGGAACAATAACTCCAAGTAGACAACCTATTAATTCTAAATTTAAAAATTTCTTTAAAGATTTTTGTCGAGATAACAAAGTGTTTTTAGTTACAGGTAGTGACAAGCCTAAAACAATAGAGCAAATAGGTGAAGATATTTACAATATGGCACATACTGTTTATAACTGTAATGGCAATGATGTTTGGCAAGGCAAAAAACACATTCGTAAAAATGACTGGTGGCTAAAAAATACAGAAAAACAGTGGCTGGAAAATATGTTAGAAAAAAGTAAGTTTCAATTACGTACAGGATTGCACTTTGAAAGTCGCCCAGGCATGATAAACTTTAGTATTGTAGGTCGTAATGCTAATCAAGAAGAACGAAAACAATATGTAGAGTGGGATCAAAGTATCAATGAAAGACAGTTTATTGTCAAAGCATTTAATACAACATTTCCTTTCTTAGAAGCAAAAATAGGAGGAGAAACAGGTATTGACATTAGTCCTAAAGGATTTGATAAAAGTCAAATAGTAAAAGATTTTAACAAAGATGATGTACTATGGTTTTTTGGTGATGCAATTTATGAAGGCGGTAACGATTATCCGTTAGCACAGGTAGTTCATAATTATAGAAAAGTAGATCGATGGCAACAAACTAAAGAATATTTAGAAATATTCCAAGATGAAGGAATAGCAAACTAATGAAAATATTATTAACAGGACATAAAGGATACATTGGTTCTGCACTATTCGATAGATTAACAAAAGCAAAACACAAAGTATACGGTATTGACAAGATAGAAGGTAATGATTTATTATTCTGTGAATTTCCAAATATACATTTTGATTTAATTATACATTTAGCAGGACTGTCAGGAGTAAGAGAAAGCCTATCAGATCCTACAGGTTATTGGATGAATAATGTAGAAGCAAGCCGTAGATTATTTGAACGCTATCCTAATACACGTATACTATATGCAAGCAGTTCGAGCGCATACGAGCCCGATTTAAACCCTTATGCGGCGTCTAAGTACATATTAGAAGAACTTGCCGCACGTTATCCAGATACATTGGGTATGCGTTTTCATACAGTATATTCAGATAACTGTCCAAGAGAAAATATGTTTTTTAACAAATTAAGAAAAGGAACACTTGAATATTCTACACAGCATTACAGAGATTTTATTCATTTATACGATGTATTAGATGCAATAGATATATTAATCAAAAACACACATGTAAATGGTGAGATTGATATTGGTACGGGGAATCCTATAAAGATCCAAGACTTAGCACCAGACTTACCGGTGCGTCTAAATACCCCAGGAGAGCGTGAGTTTACTTGCGCAAACACAGAAAAAATCAAGGCACTTGGCTTTAAACCTAAATACTCGGTAGAAAAGTTCTTGACAAACAACAACTTAGATAATATAATAAACTTATTCAATGGAGAAACAATACAATGAAAGATATCTTACAAGACGTAGTAGCACATACACACGCACTCGGCTTTTTATCGCTTGTTAAAGTAAGCAACGATGATGGCACATCAATTGACTCAATGGCAGAAGATCGTTCTGTTATTTTAACAGCTAAAACAGCACTACCAGTAAATGAGTTTAGAGGCACATTTGGTATGCCTAACTTAGACAAACTAAGTTTGCATTTGAAAAATCCTGAGTATAAAGACAATGCAAAGATTGATGTTGTCGAAGCAGAACGTAATGGTGAAACTGTGCCAACACACATTCACTTTGAAAATGCCGCAGGTGACTTCCAAAATGATTACCGCTTTATGAATAAAGCAATCATTGAAGAAAAACTAAAGACTGTGAAGTTTAAAGGTGCAACATGGGAAGTAACTGTACAACCAAGTATGGCCGCTATTGCACGTATGAAACTAATGAGTGCCGCACATAGCGAAGAACCTACGTTTAACGTAAAAACTGTAGACAATAACTTAGTGTTTAGTTTTGGTGATGCAAGCACACACGCAGGTGAGTTTGTATTTGAAGCAGGCGTTGAAGGTACATTAGCACACACTTGGAGTTGGCCTGTGGCACAAGTACAAGCAATTCTAAACTTAGATGGTGACGCTACTATGAGCATTTCAGATCAAGGTGCAATGAA
>Ga0255782_10000601_pt1 | contig 32727 bp, 49 predicted proteins | sample 101ome_26_FD_179980 | JGI IMG/M metagenome (GOLD analysis project Ga0255782, IMG submission 179980) | Coastal salt marsh microbial communities from the Groves Creek Marsh, Skidaway Island, Georgia - 101408AT metaG (version 2) | ecosystem: Environmental > Aquatic > Marine > Intertidal zone >...
AGGAAGATTCCTGCCTACCCTTTTTTAATACTAAAAAAATAATATGGCTTGTGCTTTAACATCAGGAAGATCGCTACCTTGTAAGTCGGCTGTAGGTGGGCTAAAAACAGTTTACTATGCAGACTATGGAACACTAGGTACGGCTACCATTACAGCAGGAGAGATTACAGCCCTAACAGGAACACCTACTTGGTATCAGTATGACATCAAAGGTAATTCTAGCTTAGAGACTACAATCAACTCTTCAAGAGAGAATGGTACTACTTTTTACACGCAAACTCTTAACTTGACTTTGACTTACTTAGATAAGTCTACTCAAGAGGAAATTAAATTACTAGCAGCAGCTAGACCCCACATTGCTGTCGAGGATTACAATGGAAACTTTTTCCTAGTAGGACTTGAACACGGAGCAGAGGTTACAGGAGGTACTGTAGTCTCAGGAGCAGCAATGGGAGACCTTTCAGGATTCACTTTGACGTTTGAAGCTATGGAGACAGCTCCAGCATACTTTGTTACTTCTACAGTAATTACAGACGATGCTTCAGGCACTCAAATTGAGCCTGACGCATAATTTTTGTTTGATAGGAGAAAGAGAGGGTGGCTATTGCTACCCTTTTTTTTTACATCTATGCAAAATAATTGCTTTTTAGCGTTATATATGTATGAAGATACTTTCTACTAGCACAGCAGAGCAATCTATTAGATTTACTCCTAGAGATTATGTTCAAAGTGCTACGCTTTATTTAAGAGATACTAGTACAAATGTTACTACTGATCAAGTTGTAACTTTTACTCAGGAAAAAGATGAGCTTATCTATACAGGAACTTTTGAACTTATAGAAGGCAGGTTCTATGATATAGACTTTGTTGTAGATCCTAATTTATTTGAACAAAATGCAATAGTTTGGGAATTGAACTCAGATTTATGGAATGCTTCTCAGGGCGCTTCCCTGTCTCTGTATAAAGATAAAATATTTTGTACTGATCAAACCTTAGATCAAACAGAGGATGAGTACTACAGCGTAAACAAGGATGTATATGTTACAGAGAATACATACGATAATGAGTACATAATAATATGAAAAAAATAAAGAATTATAGACCTGCTCCAAAGCCTAAAACACCTTCTGAGGTACACTTAGTTAATCTAAGCACTTACACTTCGCCTAAGATTAAGGAGGTTAAAAATAAAGAGTGGATTTCTTATGGAGATGATAACAATTACTATCAGTTTTTAATTGATAGATATAATGGATCTCCTACAAATAACGCTGCTATCAATGGCTTATCAGAAATGATATATGGTAAAGGGTTAGATGCTACAGATTCTAGTAGAAAGCCTGATCAATATGCACAAGCTATTTCTTTATTAAAAAAAGATTGTGTTAGAAAGTTAGCTTTTGATCTAAAGCTTATGGGTAGCTGTGCAATGCAAATTATCTACTCTAAAGATAGAACTAAAATAGCACAGGTAGAACATTTCCCTATTGAAACTCTAAGAGCTGAAAAATGCAATGAAGAGGGAGATATAGAAGCATACTACTATCATAAAGACTGGTCTAATATTAAACCTAGTGAAGATCCTAAGAGAATACCTTGCTTTGGTTATAGCAAAGAGTCAATAGAGATATATGTAGTTAAACCTTACAGAGCAGGATTCTATTACTACTCTCCTGTTGACTATCAAGGAGGTTTGCAATATAGTGAGCTAGAAGAGGAAATTAGCAACTATCACTTAAATAACATTATGAATGGGCTAGCGCCTAGTATGCTAATTAACTTTAACAATGGAGTTCCTAATGAGGAGCAAAGAAGATTAATAGAGCAGAGAATCTATGAGAAGTTTTCAGGGAGTTCTAATGCTGGTAAGTTTATTCTAAGCTTTAATGACAATACAGACTCTCAGGCTAACATTGAGCCAGTTCAACTCTCAGATGCTCACAATCAGTACCAATTCCTCTCAGACGAGAGTGCTAGAAAGATCCTAGTAAGCCATAGAATCGTTTCTCCTATGCTTTTAGGCATAAAGGATAACACAGGGCTAGGAAACAATGCAGACGAGCTTAAAACAGCTTCTATATTAATGGATAATACTGTTATAAGACCTTTTCAAACTTTGCTTATAGATGCTTTTGATCAAATCTTAGCTTATAATGGTATTGCTCTTAATTTATACTTCAAAACTTTACAGCCTTTAGAATTTACAGACTTAGAAAATGTACAGGATTCTGAAACACAAGAAGAGGAGACTGGAGTAAAGATGAGTAAACAACAGCCTGAGGCTACTGAGGAGCTTGCAGACTTATTAGATGAATTTGGAGAAGAAGAGGACTTAGAAAACTGGGTTTTAGTAGACGAAAGAGAGGTGGATTACGATCAAGAAGAAGTTTTAGACAAAATGATAGGACTAGCTTCTACAGGAATTGCTAGACCAAATGCAAAGAGTGAGCAGGATGGAGAAGAGAATAATCTAAAATTTAAAGTAAGATACCAATATGCACCACTAAGGACTTCAGATAACTCAAGAGAGTTTTGTCAAAAGATGGTAGCTGCTAAAAAGATTTATAGAAAAGAGGATATTCAAGCTATGAGTCAAAAAGCAGTTAATGCAGGCTGGGGTGCTAATGGAGCTGCTACTTATGATATTTGGCTATACAAAGGAGGAGGAGACTGTCACCATTTTTGGATGCGTAAAACCTATATGGCAAAAGATGTTAATCCTGATGCCACTAATCCTAATGCTGAGATAAGCGTCAATAAGGCAAAAAAGGAAGGCTTCACTCCTGAAGTAAACGATCCTAAAGTAGCTAAGAGACCAAAGGATATGAAAAATAGAGGATTTTTAAAACCTAGAGGATAATGGCTACAGCACTATTTATAACTAGAACAGACTTAGTAAGAAACAGCATCTTAGATGGAAATGTAGATACTGATAAGTTTATACAATTCATTAAGATAGCTCAAGAAATACATATTAAAAACTATCTAGGAACTGATTTGTATGATAAAATCAGCAATGATATTCTAGCAAATAACTTAACAGGAGATTATTTAGAATTAGTAAATAAATATGTACAGCCAATGCTTATACACTTTGCTATGGTAGATTATTTGCCTTTTGCTTCTATTACAATTAAGAATGGAGGAGTATTTAAGCATACAAGTGAGACAGCAGAATCTGTTAGCAAAGAAGAAATAGATTTTCTAGCTAAAAAAGAAATGGATATAGCTGAATACTATACTAGAAGATTCATTGATTATATGAGCTTTAATCAGGCTAAGTTTCCTGAATATACATCTAACACGAATGACGATGTAAGCCCTAGTTACGATGCTAACTTTAATGGATGGGTTTTATGAAGTATAAGCCAAAGCAGAACAATGTTACAAAATTAAAACAGTATTTAAAGAAAAAAATAAACAATGGCAACACTAACAGGAAAAACAATAAAGGACACCTATAAGTCGCTAATTAAGGTTAATGATAATGAAGAGCTTGCAGCTTCTCTACAGGAAATAACTGATGGGAATGGAAATGGCTCAGGAATTAGCCTTAATACAGAGGGAGACTTAAAAGCTACAGGTACTGTAGAGTTCGGTTCTTTAAAAGATACTGCTGAGGATATTACAATATCTAAAATAGTAGATGAGGCAGATGGGATTGCTAGTAATGATAATGATACATCTATTCCTACTAGTGCTGCTGTAAAAGATTATGTAGATACTAATGTAACAGCTCAGGACTTAGATTTTACTGGAGATACTGGCACAGGTGCTGTAGATTTAGATAGTCAATCATTAAGTTTGGCTGGAGCTAATGGTATAGCAACAACAGCAAGCGGTCAAACAATTACTATAGACGCATCTTCTTTAAATACTAGATTAACTACTGCTGAAACTGATATAGATACAAATACATCAAACATTACAGCTGAAGAAACAGCTAGAGCAGCAGCTGATACAACACTACAAAATAACATTGATGCAGAAGCTTCTACTAGAGCTAGTGCTGATAGTACTTTGCAATCTAATATCGATGCAGAGGCTAGCACAAGGTCTAGTGCAGATACTAATCTACAAACTCAGATTACTTCTAATGATACAGATATCTCAGCCCTAGATACTAGACTAACAACAGCAGAAACAAACATTTCTTCAAATGATACCGATATTACTGGGCTTGACACTAGACTCACTACAGCGGAAAGTAACATCTCAGCCAATGATACTGATATTGCTACAAATGCTGCAAATATTTCAACTAACACTACTAACATTGCTGGCAATACTACTGACATTGCTACAAACGCTGCTAATATCTCTAGCAACGATACTGACATAGCAGGACTCGATACGAGATTAACAACAGCTGAATCTAATATAACAAGCAATGATACTGACATAAGCAACTTACAAAGTAGTAAGCAGGACATAAGTGAAAAAGGACAAGCGAATGGTTATGTACCTTTAGATTCTAGTACCAAAATTGCTACTACTTATTTACCTAGTTCAATTATAGGTCAAGTTGAATATCAGGGAACTTGGGATGCTAGCACTAATACGCCAACGCTACCAACAGCTAGCACAGTTAAAGGTCACTACTATGTAGTTTCTACAGCAGGAACTTATTTGAGTATTAATTATGAAATTGGAGACTGGGTTATCTCTAATGGCACAGACTGGGAAAAAGTAGATAATACTGATTCAGTTAGCTCTGTGTTTGGTAGAACAGGAGCTATTACAGCTAGCTCTACAGATTACTCTAGCTTCTACCCTTCTATAAGTGATTTATCAGCTGAGACTAGCGCCAGAATTAGTGCGGACTCTGGTTTAGATACGAGGTTAAGTACAGCAGAAACAAAGCTAGCTACAATAGAAGTAAATGCAGATGTAACAGACGCAACAAATGTAGCAGCAGCAGGAGCTTTAATGAGTGGCACAGCTGTTCTAAGTGATCTAAACGATGTGGCTAGTACAAGCCCTTCAGATGGTCAAATACTAACTTATGATACTGTTAATGGGTGGCAGCCTGAAACTCCAGCAGAAGGAGACACTTATACAATAGGAACTTCTACAAATGGATCTAGCGTAGATGTAAACTTAGATGCTTCAGTAGGCTCAGACAGTAATATTACATTGACTCCTAGCACAGGTCTTAGTATTACACAGGCGGCAGATGTGGTTACTATAACAAACACAGCTCCTGATCAAACTGTTAGCTTAACTGCTAGCACAGGAATATCTGTTACAGGATCATATCCTAATTTTACAGTAGAAAATACTTCGCCAGATCAAACTGTAGCTATTACAGGAGGTACAAATATTAGTGTAAGCGGAACATATCCATCTTTTACTGTAAATAATGATATCACATCAACTGATGACTTAGCAGAAGGTGTTACTAATTTATATAACCAAACACATACAGGAGATGTAACAGGATCAACAGCTTTAACTATTGCTACTGATGCAGTAACTACAACTAAGATACTAAATAACAATGTAACAGCAGCTAAAATAGAAGATAACATACAATTAGATGGTACAGAAAGCGTAGGAATACCTGCTGGTACTACAGCAGAAAGACCTAGCGTGCCTGCTGCTGGTATGTTTAGATACAATACAGAGACTGATGAATTTGAAGGATATACTACAGAGTGGGGTGCTATTGGAGGCGGTGGAGCTACAATTTATGTAGATAATTTTACAGGAGACAATACTACAGTAAACTTTACAGCTTCACAATCCATTGATATTGAAAATAACACTCAAATCTATATTGATGGAGTTTATCAATCAAAAAGCAACTATACTACTTCAGGAACTACTATAACATTTAGTACAGCGCCTGCAACAGGAGCCTCTATTGAAGTGATTCACGTTAAGGCAGTAGCTCTTACTACTGTAGCTGATGGATCTATAACAAATGCTAAGATGGCAGCTGACTCTATTGATTCAGATCAGTATGTTGATGGAAGCATAGACACAGTACATTTATCGGATAACTCTGTTACATATGATAAATTAGGAGTAAGATTTACGGATAAACAAGACATAACAGCTACAAGCGGTACAATTAATTTAGATACTTCTCTTTATTCTATATTTGAAATAACTTCTGCTTTGACAGGAGCTACTACTTTAAATATGCAAAACTTTAAAAAAGGGCAAGTGATTGACATTCTTGTGACTGGTGCGCAAACCATTACAATGGCTGATGACTTTACAACTTCTACAATAAATCAGGCTGGAAGCGGTGTTTACGATGGTACTGCTTCAAATCATATTCAAGTTGTATGTATTGATGATAATGATTCAGATGCAATATTGATTTATTCTGTTGCTACATACACAAGTGATACTGATCCATCTTAAAAAAATAAACAATGAAAGGAATAAATATAAACGGAAAAATCAAAATCTACAGCTCAGTTCCCAAAACTTGGGGTAATATTCTTGGAGTAAATTATATGAGCGAACAAGAGTTAAAGAGCATTGGTTTTTACGATGTTGTAACTCCAAATACAAAACAATCTGAAAAACTTGGAGACATATATTTTGATGCAGATGCTGAAGTATTTACATACCCAGTTGAGTCGAGAACATATACCCAGACTATTGCTGAATTAAAAGAACAAAAGATTGAAAACCTTAAATCAATCTACAATTCAAAACTTGCAGTAACTGACTGGTATATTATTAGAGAGTCTGAAACAGGTGTTGTTACTCCTGATTCAATTAAATATGAAAGAGCTAATTTAAGAAATGAAGCAAATGATAAGGAGGCAGAAATAAATGCTTTAACAACAAAGGCAAGTGTAATTGATTACGAACTTCCAAACTTATAAGAATGGGATTAAATAAAAGACTTATTGATCAAGCTGGTGGCGGTGGTGGTGACGATGGTAAATACATCGTAGCGGTTCAAAATGGCGCATCATTGAAATATTCAGATGATTATGGGGCTACTTTTACTAATAAAACAGGGGTAATATATTCTACTGCGGTCGGAATAAGTGGCGATGGTCAATACATTATGTATGGTCAATCTTCTGGAGTATTAAAATTATCAGCAAATGGAGGTAGTTTTAATACAGTAAGTGGATCACCAGTTAAGGCTTGGAACAATATTGTAATATCTGCAACTGGTCAATATATGCTTGCTTCTTCAACAGGTGGGATTTATTATTCAACAAATTATGGTTCAAGTTTTAGCGTGTTAAGTTTTTCAGATTTTAGGAGTGCTAATATGGGAACTGACGGACTATATCAAATTGCTGGTCGTGCATCAAATTCACTTTGGAAAACTTCAGATGCTTGGACAAATCAAGATATTTATTCTGGTTTACCTTCAGCTACTTGGGGGAGTGCAGCAGTTTCCGATAATGGGCAATATGTTATTGCGAGTAATTGGACAAGTTGGAACACAATATTTTCAACAAATAGCGGTTCATCTTTTTCAACAATAAATTCTGGGACACCGAGCGCAGTTGGAATTTCTGCGGATGGACAATATGTTACATACGCAAAAAATGGTGGGTATATTTTTGTTTCGTCAAATTATGGTTCTTCTTTTTCACAAAAACACACTTCACAAGCTTATGATAGATGTTTTGTGTCAGCGACAGGTCAATACCAAATTGCATCAACCCAAACAAATGGTAGTTATATAGCGGTTTCGCAAGATTATGGTGCAACTTGGACAAATGCAGCATATAACGGACAGGGATGGGATGATATTCACATTTCAAGAGTGATATAAAAATGAATGATTAGCCTTAACAAAATTAATAACAGAATAAATAAATAATTATGGCAATAACTAAAGTAACAAATTCAGTATTAGCAGATGACTCTGTTTCGTATGAAAAAATAGATGCAGAATTTTCTACTTCATCTTCTTTGACAGCTGCTGCAACTGTTGATATTGATTTCGATGCCGCTCAGATATTTACATTAACACCAAACCAAAACACTACCCTAAATATTACAAATCCTAAAATAGGGATGACAAAATGTTTAGTGTTGACAGGAGGAGGTAGCACTTCTACTCTTAGTTTTACAGTAGGAGGAGCATCAGGCACTTTTAATTTAATAGCTGGGGAATACGATGACACTTCTTCAACAAAGAACTTTATTCAGATTATTTGCGTTAGTGCAACAGAGTTTTGGTATTCAATTTCACAAATAGCGGCTTAATATGTTTGGTCAAAGTTTACAATTTGGAGGTATTGCTGGCGGTGTTGCAGGTATTACATCTTATCTCGTAGTTGGCGGTGGAGGTGCTGGTGCATCTGCTTACAATGATTATGGAAGTGGTGGAGGCGGAGGCGGAGATGCTAAGGTTTCTGCTGAAGGATTCACTTTTACTGAAGGAGTAACTTACACAATAACAGTCGGAGGTGGAGGTTCTGGAAATGGAAGCAATGGAACTTATTCAAGTTTAATTGGAACTGGTTTAAATGTGACTGCAAACGCTGGTACTGCTGCTCAAAATGGTGCGCCATCTTCACCAAAATGGAGATATGGTGGTGATTCCCCAAATTATAGTGGTGGTAATGGTGGTACTCCCCCAGATCCAAATTATCAAACTTACCGAAGAAAAGTAGGCGGAGGAGGAGGTGCTGGTGCATCTGCTGCTGGAGGAAATGGTTCATATAGTTCGGCTGGTGGGGGCGTAGGTGCTGGAGGTGATGGAATATATTCTTCTATTACTGGTACTGAAATAGGATATGCTGGTGGTGCTTATGGCGGAGGTGGATCAGGTTATAGTAGCCGCCCATCAAATTTTGGTGCTGGTTCTTCAAGTTCTAATTATTGCCCTTATGATGGTGGTGCTTGTGGGTCAAACGCTCCTGCAAATCGTGGAGGGGGTGGAGGCGGAACAATGTATTCACAAACTGTCACAACTTATTCGGGCGGTTCAGGTGTTGTTATTTTAAGCATACCAACTTCACAATATTCGGGAACAACAACTGGAAGTCCAACAGTTACAACTTTTGAAGATAATACAATTTTAACATTCACTGGAAGCGGTTCTTATACTCATTAATTATGGCACACTTTGCAAAACTTGACAAAAATAATATTGTGACTGAAGTGATTGTTGTAAACAATGAAGTACTTCTTGAAACAGATGGAACTGAATCCGAACAAAAAGGAAAAGTGTTTTTAAATGAATTATTGGGAAGTGCAACTTGGGTTCAAACTTCTTATAATGGAAATTTCAGAAAACAATATGCTGGAATTGGTTACACTTACGATGAAACAAACGATGTTTTTATCTCGCCACAGCCATTTAATTCTTGGACATTAGACGAAAACTTTGATTGGAAATCGCCAATACCATATCCAACAGATGGACAATTATACGAGTGGAATGAAGAGACGCAAACTTGGGATTTAATAGCTGAACAAGATGACTGATTTAAAAATATATTTAACTAACGCTATAGCATTGGCAATATCAATAACAGAGGTAAATCCTATACTACAGACTATTTCTCTAGTATTGGCTATCCTATATACAATAATCCAAATCACTAAGAAACTAAGACAATGAATATAGATCTAAATGGAGACAAGAAGGCTGATGTTAGTATCAGTATTACACAGATCATTACAATCTTAGCAATGTTTGCTTCCATTGTAGGATCATATTATACTCTTTCAAATAAAATTACTATATTAGAAGAGGAAGTTAATAAATTAAAGTATAACCAAAAAGAGTACACTTGGAAAAATCAAAGAGCTTTAGAGGAGGAAGTTAAATCTATGAAGCTTGAGATGCGAGATTTTATGAAAGATTTAGAGTGGATTCAGAAAAAAAAATAATATGGAAATAATTTACATTGTATTAGCAGTTTTAATTTTAGCTATAATAACTAACATAGCTGCTATTTGGCTAACAAAAAAAGGGATGACTAGAGATGACAATAACAATATGATCCCAGATATCTTAGAAGAAAAATTTTCAGACCTTAAAGACGAGGTAAGCTACAGAGTTGATAGAGTAGGAGAGGAGCTTAAAGATGTATCTAAAGCTATCAAAGAAGTAGGTAACCAGTTAGGAGATGTACCTAAAGCAGTAGCTGGTAAGTCACGAAAAGGAAGAAAGAATGAAGAAAATAAGTGAGCATATTTCTTACAAAGAGGCTACTTATTCAAATACAGCTACAAGGTTAAATATTGAGAATAAGCCTAATGCTGAGCAGCTAGAGAATATGCAAGCTTTAGCAGAAGCTGTTTTTGAGCCTCTCAGAGAGTGGGTAGGAGGAGCTATAAAGATCACAAGCTTTTTTAGAAGTAAAGCATTGAACAGCGTATTTGGTGCTAAGAACTCTGCTCATATGAGTGGGTGCGCTATCGATATAGATGACACCTATGGGCATAAAAAGAATGGGCAAATGTTTAAATACATAAAAGACAATTTAGAGTTTGATACTTTAATATGGGAGTTTGGTAATGATAAGAATCCTGACTGGATACATATAGCTTACTTTACAGATAGAGAGAACAGAGGAAGAGTTCTAAGAGCTGTTAAGATCAACAATCAAACACACTACCAGCCTTATGGAGAAAAAGAAGTTTAAAGATACAGCAGTAGGGCAATTTCTTTTAAAAAAAATTCCTAATGTAGTTAGTAAGATAGCAGAAGATACTCCAGTAGGTTCTGTTATAGAGGCTATTATAGGTGGCTCAGATATGTCTGCTGAGGATAAAGATGTGGCTCTTGAGAAACTAAGAATAGAGCGAGCAGAAATAGATGGCATTACAAGAAGATGGGTAGCAGATTCTAGAAGCTCTAGCTGGCTTGCTCAAAATGTTAGACCATTAACATTAGCTTTTTTAACTATTGCTTTTGTTGTAGGCTGGGGACTGCAACTTAGCGAGTTAGAAATAGTCAAAGAATTGTTGCAAATTGTATTTATAGGATATTTTGGAAGCAGAGGAGCTGAGAAGATACTAGGAAACAAACATCACAAATAAGACACTTTATAGCCTCTTAGAGCGACTTTTAGTCTTTTATGGTGGTAATATACCAACAGCAAACTTATTAACTCTTAGAAAGGCTTATTTTAATTATAAACAAGTTACTCTTAGAGTAGCTATTCTTAGAGTAGCTAGTGTATTTAGTTATTCTATGTAGCTAAGAGTATATAGCTAAGAAGTAGCTAATAGTAAAAAAAAACAAATAATTTTTATAACTTGCAAGAAAAAGATATGGAAATTTTAGAAAAAATTAGAAAGATTAGTGGTTATAAGACTTGGAGTGTTAAGAGGAAAGTAGATGCTTTACTAGAAATGGATAGCAATATGTATACAAATCTAGGAATCGAATCTTCTAAAAAAGAAAAAGCAGAAGTAAAAGGAATTAGTAAAAAGATTTACAAAGCTATAGCTAGCATTAGTCCGATAGATGGTTATATCTTAGAGGCTCATATGAATGAAAAGGATTTAACAAATGGCTAAAAAGCCTATTAGGTCAAAACTAGTTAAAAAGCTAGATGCTGTTTTCTCTTTGTATATTAGAAATAAATATGCTAATAAGCAGGGAGTTGTAAAGTGTTTCACTTGTGATAGGGAATATCCTGTTAAAAAAATACAAAATGGACACTTTATGAGTAGAAAAAATTATGCTAGTAGATGGAGTGAAGATAACTGTAGACCTCAATGCTATGGTTGTAATGTTATGAAGCAAGGGATGCAGTATGAGTTTGGAAAGAGATTAGGAAAAGAAACAGCTGAAAAAATGTATATGCTTAGTAAAACTACAGTAAAGTTTTCTATAGATGAGCTAGAAGATATGGTAAGGCACTATGAAAAAGAACTCAAAAAGGTTTTGAAATAACCTGATAATACTTATATTTGCTGTAAGTTTATCATAATACTTGTTAAAAGAGGGGTAAGAATTAATTTTTTTGCTCCTTTTTTTTGTTTTATAAAATATTTATTTATATTTGTTGAAAACTAAGTATTATGAATATTAAATATTACACTAATGAACAGTTGCTGGATGCTGTACAAAATCCTGAATTACTAGACGCTTATCGCAAAGCTTGCAAAAAAGAGTTAGAAAGCAGATCAAACTTTAAAGTTATTTGCAATGACTTACACTGAAGATTTGCTAAGACTTTATGTAGCTAGAGTTGAAGCACTAGAAAACAAAGTTGCCGAGTTAGAGGCAAAGTTAGAAATTAATCAAAACAATTATTATGCAAAGTAAAATTACAAGTGTAGAGCCAAAAGGCACTTGGAGCAATGGTCAGCGTACCTTCAACAAGTTTCAAGTTTCTTTTGCTAATGGAGACTCTTTAGGATTCTTAGCAGTAGGAGAGTTTAAAAAGAAAGTAGGAGATGTAGTCTCTTATGAAAAAAATGAGGAGTATGAAACAGGAAAGCTAATTTATGAGCAGCCTGCACAAAATACGAGCAACACTCCTAAAGATGATGTACAGAAGTATATTATTAGACAAAGTTCATTAAACAGAGCTACTGACTTATTTTCAAGAGGTGGCAACTGGGATGAGAAACAGATTATAGAAACAGCTAGAATATTTGAAAATTACGTTTACAATGGATAAAACAGAAAAATTATTTGCGGATGGAATGTTCGCTTTTGAAACAGATAGGGACTGGTTACCAATGAGGATATCAGTTAACTTAGAACAGTTTGCTAAAACTATGGTTAAATTCAAAGACATAGCAGCTGCTAATGAGGGTCGATTAAACATCGATATCAAGAAAGGGAATAGTGGTAAATTATATGCAGAGGTAAACACTTGGAAGAAAGAGAAGGAAGTAACGTCAGCGGAGCATTCCCCTGATAGAACAGCAGATTTACCATTTTAGAGAAGGGGGCTTTTAGCCCCTTTTTTTTTGATTAATTTTTTTTATATAACTTAGTATTATGATTTTAAACATACAAGACCAAATTGATAAACTAAATAAGATTCGCAAAGGGGAAGTAAGACAAGCATTCACTCTAGGAATACCAGATTTTGACGAATACTTTAAACTCTCGCTAGGACAGTATAATATTATTCTAGGACATTCTAACACAGGAAAGACTACTACTCTTTTGTATATTATGCTTCTTTACACAGTTAAGCACAGTTTAAGATGGCTAATATATTCAAGTGAGAATGAGGCTTACACTATAATCAGGAAGCTGGTAGAGTTTCTTACAGGCTTGCCAATTAACAAAATTGAGCAGGATATCTTTGAGGAGAAAACTAGATGGATTAATGATTATTTTAAAATTATAGATCCAAATACGTTATATACTTATAGGGAATTGCTGAATTTAGGAGAAAGCATAAAGAAAGGATGGGATTATCACGGATTTATGATAGATCCTTACAACTCATTAATGATAGATAAATCACAGCTTAGAGGTATAAGCAAACACGATTACGACTACGAGGCTAGTTCGGCTTTTAGAGTATTTTGCAAAACTAATGATATAACAATTTTATTATGTATGCACGCTGCTACTGAGGCTTTAAGAAAGTTGCATCCATCTACTCACGAATATGCAGGGCATCCTATTGCTCCTTTTGGTAGTGATGCTGAAGGTGGGGGTAAGCATATAAACCGATCAGATTCTTTTTTAGTAATGCACAGATATACACAGCATCCTACTGACTGGATGTATTCTATGGTTCACGTAAGAAAGATTAAAGATATGGATACAAATGGTAGACCTACTAGTATCGACAGTCCTATAATGTTGCGCTCAGTTCCTAACAATGTAGGCTTTACTATTAATGGAGAAAATATGTTACACAAAACAATAGGGCAAATATGATACATTTCTTCTTTGGAGATAAACAGGTTACAATACAGATTATTCCTATTTATGGTTTTAGTGCTGGAGTTTTGTATTATGATCCTAAGATAGATCCAAACATTGAAGAGGTAAATGAGGAAGATTTCTTTCAGCAGATTACTATAATGTTTTTAATATTTGGAATACATATCACTATAATTTAATGGATGTATTAATCGAAGCATATAAGAAACACAAGCAATGGTGTGAGATAGTACAATCCTTTGGATGCAATAGTGATACAGCTGAGGACTTAGTTCAAGAAATGTATATAAAATTACACGGATTAATCGAATCAGGAATAGATATAAAATACGATGAGACAGTAAACTACTACTATATTTATAAAATACTCAGAACGTTATTTATAGATCTAAAGAGGAAAGAAAAAAGAGTAAGTTATACAGATGAGGCAGAGTTTTATTTGCTAGAGCTAGAAGCTGATGAGGATACAATAGGAGACAAAACTCACAAGGAGCTACATAGAGATGTAATGGAAACACTAGAGGACTTGTACTGGTATGATAGAAAAGTATTTGAGCTTTTAGATGGAGAGATGTCTGTATCGGAGTTGTCAAGAAATACAGGTATAAGTTATTACTCTTTGTATAACACTTACAAGAAAGTAAAGCAAATTTTAAAAGATAGATTATTATGAGATTAGGAGATTTATTAGAAACAATATTTAAGTACACAGGGATCAAATGGATAGTAAAAAAAGTAACTGGCTGGTTTGGAGTTGAAGATTGCGGCTGTGATGCTAGAAGAGATATATTAAACCGAATTGAAATAAACAGAAAAAATGGTAGAGGAAGATAGAGTTAAATGGGAAAAATTTAGAGAGAAAAAGAAAAATACTATTACTAATGAGGAGTTTCTTATGATATGTGAGCTTCATTCAGAGTATATGAATCATAACTATTATAAGCCTTGCACTTGTAATCCTAAAACTATTAAGAGATGGATTGAGGATTTGAATGAGATATACAATCTTCCTTATGCAAATTAGTGATGTACATAAATGGGAGAAAGCAGTTATTATGCTTCTTAATTTCGATGGATGGGATTTAGAGTGGTGTGGTGGAGGTTTTGAGCATTACGATGCTGTGGGCGCAACTCCTAAGGGAAACGAGTGCTGCATAGAAATGAAGTTTAGAACTAAGTACTATGAGACTAAGATGCTAGAGAAGTATAAGTATGATAAGATAATGGATATGCCTCACGATATGGTAAAGCTATATTTTGTCAATGATCCTAAAGCTAATTACTTATTTTGGCTAAATGAAATTACTATGCCTGAGCCTGTAGAAATGTATTGCCCTGATACTACTCTATGGACTAAGAAGCGAGCGAATAAATCTGTGTACTTATTAGAAGAGTCACAGGCTACTATAATACAATTAAATGAATAATTATGCCACTACCAAAACCAAAAGCAGGAGAAAAGCAAGCAGAGTTTGTAAGCAGATGTATAACTAATCCTACAGTTAGAACAGAGTTCCCTAATGAAGAACAAAGACTAGCGGTTTGCTACGATATTTATAGAAAAAAATAGCAATTATAAATATTTTATTTATATTTGTTAAAAACCTTTAATTATGATAAACAAAGTAATTGATAGGAGTTCAAAGGAAACTACCTATCTCAAAATTGATACGCTACAGGATATTAAGTATATGAATAACTTCAACTTGATATCTGAAATATTGCTTAGATGGTCTAAGATTAAAAGTAATGAAGAGCTAGATAGAGTTATAAGCTCTATGAATGAAATAGCTTTCTACCATTTAAGGCTAAAGGAAGAGCGTGACACCTTACTAGAGATAGTCTCAGAATATAGACAGGATAAGAATAGAGCTATAATGAGAGCGAGAAAAGCAGAAGAAAAACTTAAAGAAATATGATAACACTAATAAAAATTCTAGGCTTTGGTTTCTTTTGTTTTATTATAGGACTAGCAGTAGGATTTGACTCAAAAAATAAACTATGATAACATTACTAGATGGCACAAGCCACAATAAAAAAGAACTGTTAGAAAAAATGCAGGATGACAGTTTCTATTATGGATATTTGTCTAAAGCAGCGCTAAGCAGCTCCTCATTAAAATTGTTGCTTACAAGTCCTAAGACTTATTACAATGTTACTAAGTATGGTAATCCTGAAAGTCAAGCTCTAAGAGATGGCTGGTTATTTCATACAGCTATATTAGAGCCTGATGTATTTAACTCGCAGGTATTTGTAGATGTAGAAAGTAAGAACTCTAAGACTTATAAGGTAGCATTAGAAGAACACGGAAAAGTCTTTACTAAAAAAGAGAAAAGAGATGCTGAAAGATTAGCTGATGCCTTTCTAAGAAACGAGAAAGCATTACAATACTTACAAGATACAGAGTTTGAAGTTCCAGCAATAGGAGAGGTTATGGGTATGCCATTTAGAGGCAAAGCAGATATACTAGGTAAGAATCGAATAGTAGACCTTAAAACAACTACAGACCTAAAGAACAGCTTTAAGTACTCAGCTAAGAAATACTCTTATGATATGCAATGCTACTTATACTGTCAACTCTTTGACGTGCCACACGATAACTTTACTTTTATAGCTATAGACAAGAAGAGTTTAGATGTGGGTATATATCATTGCTCAGAGGAGTTCTATGAAAGCGGCAAAGCAAAAGTAGAGGAGGCAATTAAAATATATGATACTTTCTTTTTACAGGGAGTAGATTTAGATCAATATTATTTAGAAGGGATATTATGAGAAAAGAAATAAAACTGAGAGCAGAAATAGAAAAAATAACAGGATATGATCCTTATTCAAAAACAAGAAAAAGAGAAGTAGTAGAAGCAAGAGGGTTATATATACACTTGCTGCATAAATACCATAAGTTTGGAGCTTCTCACATAGGTAGAATAATGGGTTTTAATCACGCTACAATATTACACTCAATAAAGAGCTTTGATATGTATCTTAAATACAATGAAAGGCTAGAAACTTATCTCTATGATATCCTAATAAGCGAGAGATATGATAAAGTAGAGATGAGAAAAGAATACATTAAGCTGAAAGTAGATTACCTAAACGAGGGAGATATTATGAAGCTTAGTGATATGGTAAGAGAAATGTATGAAGAGAATATTATTTTAGAAAGTAAAGAGCTTCAAGAAGAGTCTGAGTATGAACAGATAAAAGAAGAGTTTACAAGAGAGTTAAATTTGAAAGTACACGAATTACACACAAATGAGAGATAAAGAAAAGTTTTTAGATGCCTTTGCAGCAAAGCTAGGAAATGTAAAGGAAGCTTGTGAGGCAGCAGGAATAGCTAGAAAAACGTACTACAACTGGAAGAACACAGATGAGGATTTTGCAGATGAGATAGATAGTATTCAAGAAGGCTTAATAGATCTAGCAGAAAGCAAGCTTCTAGAAAACATAAAAAAAGGTAAGACCAACGAGATATTATTCTACCTAAGAACTAAGGGTAAGAAGCGAGATTATGTAGAAAGACAAGAGATAACAGGAGCAGATGGTATGCCTGCTAAAATAGAGGTAGAGATTGTCAACAGATTTGAAGATAAAGACTAATAAGGTATTTCACTCTCTACAGATTGCTACTAAAAAGATAATAGCGCATCAGGGGGGTACAAGGTCTGGTAAGACCTACAATATACTTTTATGGATTATCTTAGACTACTGTCAGCAAAACACAAACAAAACTGTTACAATATGTAGGAATACTTTTCCAGCTCTTAGAGCTACAGTTATGAGAGACTTCTTTGAAATACTAAAGAAGCATAACATCTACAGCGAGCAGTATCACAACAAGACAAACTCTGAGTACAATTTGTGCGGAAACTTAATAGAGTTTATTTCTTTAGATCAGCCTCAGAAAGTGAGAGGTAGGAAAAGAGATTTGCTGTTCTGTAATGAGGCAAACGAGTTAACCTATGAGCAATGGAATCAGCTGCTATTTAGAACAGAAGGTAGGATAATAATAGACTTTAACCCTTCAGATGAGTATCACTTCATATACGATAAAATACTAACTAGAGAGGATTGTGATTTCTTCATAACAACTTACAAAGATAACCCTTTCTTAGAGCCTACGCTAGTAGAAGAAATTGAGAGGCTAAAAGAAACAGACGAGCAGTACTGGCAAATCTATGGACTAGGGCTTAGAGGAATAAGCAAAGCAACTATATTTACTTTTACAGAAGGTAAGCGACCTGAAGATGCAGAGCTTGTAGGATATGGTATGGACATAGGATACTCTGTAGATCCTAGCAGCTTAGTGGAGGTTTACAAGAAAGATTACACGCTCTATTGTAGAGAGCTGCTATACAGAACAATGATGACCACAGCAGACATTCATAAATTCCTACAGGAGCAAAACCTGCAAGACTACCTGTATATAGATTCAGCAGAGCCTCGCTTAATTGAGGAGCTTAGGAGGATGGGCAACAAGGTAAGACCAACTCTTAAAGGGCAGGATAGTATTAGAGCAGGAATTGACTTGCTAAAAAGATATAAGCTAGTTTTAGATCCTGATAGCAACAATCTAATAAGAGAAATGAGAAATTACAAGTGGCAGGAAGATAGAACAGGAAAGCTGCTTAATAAACCAGTAGCGGCAAATGATCACGCTATCGACTCTTTGAGGTATGCTACTTATAATGTATTGTCAAGACCTAATTATGGGAAATATGCAATTAGATAAAAAAAGTTATTTTAATTTGTTAATTAATAAAATAGTTGTATATTAGCTAAAAATAAATATTATGTTAGACACTAGAAAATTAATGTACAACGATAGAACATACTACATAGAGTATGAACAGGATGCTGCTGATTATTCAGTAGGATATAAAGGCAACTGCTTCTTAGTAAGTGTTACTACAGAAGATGGTAGAGAGTTAAAGAACTTGATTAACTCTAATATAGAACAGGCAATAATAGAAAAACTTGAATTATGATATACTTTAAAAAATACTTTATCCTTCATTTGGTAACCCTTATAGGTACTGTAGCATTTTTAGTCCTATGTAAGATTGCAGATTCAGCTATGGGAATCTCTTAGTTTCATATTTGATTAATTGTTTTTAGTTAAGGGGTAGCTTTTTTGCTACCCTTTTTTTATTTTTAAAAATAATTCAAAAAATACGTTATATAAGTATGAAGATAGATATTACAGTTCCTGATAAATTATCTGAGATAACTCTAGGGCAGTATCAAAAGTATTTAAAGATACAAAGCGAGAATACAGATGAAAGGTTCTTATCTAGTAAAATGATAGAAATATTCTGTGAGTTAAACCTTACAGACGTAATGAAGCTAAAACTAGCAGACGTTAATGCTATATGCTCTATTTTATCAGATATGTTTAATGAGAAACCAGCTCTTAAAAGAACTTTCTTTATGGATGGGTTAGAATATGGTTTTATTCCTAACTTAGAGGATATGTCTTTTGGAGAGTACATAGACCTAGATAACTATTTGGCGGACTGGAATATGATGGATAAGGCTATGGGAGTGCTTTATAGACCTATTAAAAACAAATATGGAGAAAGATACTCTATACAAGAATATGAGGGTAAAGAGTCAAGCTATATGAAAGCAATGCCTTTGGATGTAGCCCTAAGTGCTGTGCTTTTTTTTTACCATTTAGGGATAGACTTATCAATGACTATGATGAACTATTTGGAAAACAAGGAGGAGATAGCTTTACAGCAATATCTCAATTTGGATCAAAGTGGGGTTGGTACTCGTCAGTTCACAGCCTCGCTCAAGGAGATATTACAAGATTTGAAAATATCACTAAACTAAATATACATACAGCATTATACGCATTATCCTATATGAAAGAAAAAGCGGATCTAGAAGCAAAACAAATAAAAAACAAGTTTAAATGAGTAACATAGCAGCCAGAGGATTCTATGTAGTAACAGATCTAATAGAAAACCTTTTAATAGATGACATAAATGTAAACTCTGTTACTTATGGAGACATCTCAGACGTAGATCTAAACAAGCAAACTATATTTCCTTTAGCGCATCTTATAGTAAATTCTGTGACATCAGGAGAGCAAACTCTTACTTTTAATGTAAGTCTTTTAGGAATGGACATTGTTAACGTAGAAAAAAAACCTACTACTAACAGGTTTAGAGGCAACACGAATGAGCAGGATATTCTTAATGCTCAATTTAGAGTACTAAATAACTTACTGCAAAAGATTAGAATAGGTAACCTTTATAGAGATGGATATCAAATAATAGGAGATGTATCCTTTGAGCCTTTTACTGATAGGTTTGAAAACTTACTAGCAGGATGGGCTGCTACCTTTGACATAATCATTAAAAATGATCAAGAGGTCTGCTAATGAAGTTAAAGAATACCAAAGAGGAGTTAAATAGATTTGCTAAGTATGTTATCCAGCAGGCTAGAACTAATTTATCTAAACAAGGAAAAAATGTATCTAGTGATTTGTATGGCTCTTTAGGATATGATTTGAATGTTGGCGCTAATAGTTTTTCTTTGGAGTTTTATATGCTTCCTTATGGCGCTTATGTAGATCAGGGTGTTTCAGGTACTAAAAAAAAATATAATACAATATTTAGCTACTCAAATAAGCAGCCACCTACAGAGGCTTTAGCTAATTGGGCAAAGGCAAGGAATATTAGGCTAAGAGATGAAAAAGGAAGATACAAGAAAGGAAACTATAAAAGCATAGGATTTATTCTAGCAAGGTCTATTAAGGAAAAAGGCATAAAGCCTTCTTTGTTTTTTACTAAGCCTTTTGAGAAAGCCTTTGAAAGATTACCAGCAGACCTTATAGATAGGTTCAATTTAGATTTAGACGACTTATTAGATTTTACAACATAATGGCAAACATATTACTAAAATCCCCTTACTTCGAATACAACACCTCTACTAGTGATGCGGTTAGTGCTACTTTAGAGTTGTCAATAGATGGAACTCTACAATACACACTATCAAAGGATGTAGACTCTAGTTATGGAGCATTGTTTGAAATAAGTGAGCTAGCGAGAGATTATATTGATATAACATTTAGCGGCACTTACACTTCTCAAGTTGTAGTAATCACAGGAGATATAAAATTCTATAATTCTAGTGATGTACAAGTGGGTAGTACAGTAAGTTTTTCTCATACTGGCTTTGATGGTTATGGGGAGTATTTAGAAGGAGCTAATCCTACTATCACTTCAGGAGATTTATTACAAAGTAACACTATTGTTTATATGCCTGAAAATACAGCAGGTAGGATTCCAGAAGAAAGCGCTGGAACTATAAACTATGATACATTTAGCAGTACAGCAACATCTGCTTCAACAGGAGGAGAAACTATAACAATAGTAAGAGTATGTGAGCCTAAGTTTAGTCCTGTTAAAATGACTTTTGTAAATAAGTTTGGTGCTTTGCAGGATATATACTTTTTTAAGAAGTCTGTAGAAAGCGTAAACGTAACAAAAGAAAGTTACAAGAGATCACTAGTTACTAGCACAGGAACGTATGATATAAATAAGCACTCTAAGAGAGTTTTGAATACTCAGGGTACTACTAGCCTAACTTTAAATACAGGATTTGTCTCAGAGGCTTTAAATCCAGCATTTGAACAGATGCTTTTATCAGAGCAAGTGTGGGCAACTATTGGGAGTGATGTAATTCCTGTTGATATAGTTACAACACAGTTAACTTATAAGACCAGCGTTAACGATAGGCTAGTAAATTATACTATCAATTTAGAATATGCTTTTAACGTTATAAATGATCTAAGATAGATGCAGGTACTACAGTTGTACATAGAAGGAGAGAGAGTAGACTTATTTAAAGATGAATCAGTAACTATTACGCAAACTATTCAAAATGTTAAAGACATTGCAAAAGTATTTACGGACTTTACTAAGACTTTTAGCCTTCCTGCTTCTAAGCTTAATAATAAAATATTTAAGCATTATTACAACTACGATATAGATAATGGTTACGATGCTAGAAAGAAAAAGACAGCTAAATTAGAACTAAATAACAAAGCATTCAGGAAAGGTAAGATTAGATTAGATGGGGTAATGTTAAAAGATGGAAAGCCTCATACTTACAAAGTTACCTTCTATGGAAACACAGTAGATTTAAAAGACTTATTAGGAGAGGACACCCTAAGCTCATTAGACTGGCTAGATAATTTTAACAATGACTACAATGCAACTGAAGTTAGATCAGCTTTAACAGGAGGTATAGATAAAACTGTAGATAGCGTTACTTATACAGATGCTTTAGTAGCTCCATTAATATCTCACACTACTCGACTCTATTATGATAGTTCTATACCATCAGCTGGGAGTGGAAACTTGCACCCTAATAGCACTACTATGCAGGGTGTGTTTTATGGAGAGCTTAAATATGCTATTCCTGTACATATCATTATAAAGGCAATAGAGCAGACTTATGGCATAACATTCTCTACAGATTTCTTTAATTCTACAAATGATCCATATTACAAGCTGTATATGTGGCTTCATAGAAAAAAGGGTAGTGCTTTTGATGAGGGAGATCCTGTTACAACTTTAGTAGATGGCTTTCCTGCTGATACATATCCTTTAACTGTCACAGGAGTTTTTTGTAATGGATCTGCTTTTCAAGTTTTTGGAATGACATCCTCTTCTCAGCTTGCTTATTCTTTAACAGTCAACACTACTACTACAGATGACTACTCTATAATTATTAAAAAAGATGGAGTAATATATAAACAAGAAAACGTAATAGGAGGAGGTACAGGACTTATAACAGGGTATCTCACTAACTCTTCTACAGGGTATCAGGTATTCTTATATACTACTTCTGCTATAAACTTCTCTTCAGTAGATATGTTTGTTAGCAATACTTTCACAGGGGAAAGCAAAACATATAGCACAGGAGCTTTTAGCAGTACTACTACACAGAACTTTATTATCACAGAGCAAATACCTAAGATGAAAGTTCTTGACTTTCTCACAGGGTTATTTAAGATGTTTAATCTTACTGCTTACTATGAAGATGAGATAGTTGTTGTAAAAACCTTAGATAATTACTATGCAGATTCTACAACCATAAGAGATATCAGCGACTATGTAGCTGTAGGTGATAGTAATGTAGATATAGCGCTGCCTTTTAAAGAAGTAGATTTTGGATATGAAGGCTTAGGAACTAAACTAGCAATACAACACCAGCAGGTAAACAATGTAGAATGGGGTACTGTAGAATACAAGGGAGATGACAATTACGATGCAGGAGGAGAGATTTATAGCGTAAAAGCACCATTTGAGCATCTTAAATATGAAAGACTTATAGATGGATCTGGAAGTACATTAAAAACAGTACAGGTAGGATGGTTTGTAGATGACAACAATGATCCTTACTTTGGCAAACCTTTGTTATTCTATCCTGTATCTATAACAGGAGATAGTATTAGATTCTTAAATGATACAATAAGCAGCTATACAGATATTAGCACTTATTTCATACCTTCAAACAGCACTATAGTTGACTCAGCAACAGATGACTCAAATATAAACTTTAACTTAGAGGTTAATGAATATACACTAGACACTTCTTTTGAGGGAACTCTATTTGAGAACTATTACAAAACATATATAGAAGAGATCTTTAATACTAAGCTAAGACTAACAAAAGTCAAAGCTTATTTGCCTATCAACTTCTTACTTAATTACACTCTAGCAGACAAAGTACAAATACTAGATAGAGTTTACAAAATTAACAGCATTGAGAGTAACCTAGAAACAGGAGAGAGTAATTTAGAGTTATTAAATTTAATTTCAGTTGCTACAGTAGTACCTACGCCTACACCGACTCCAACACCGACACCTACTCCAGTACCAACTCCTACTCCTACTCCCACTCCTGTGCCTACAGCACCTCCTACACCAACACCCACACCAACTCCTACGCCCACGCCTACGCCAACACCTGTACCCACAGCGCCAACTCCTACCCCTACACCAACACCAACGCCTGTGCCTACAGCTCCAACTTGTACAGCTATATTGTTAAAATATAGTAACGTAGGAGGTAATAATGCTTGTCTGGAAGGTAGCACTATATACTATGCAGATGGATCTAGTTTCTGTTCTATTAATAGTATTTATACAGACTCTAATTGTACAACAGCTGCTCCTATAGGATACTATTCAGATGGATCAAATTATAGATATTGGAATCAGGCTTCTTTATTAGGGTGTCAGTCTTGTTCTCCAACGCCTACCCCTACCCCTACTCCTACTCCAGTTCCAACAGCGCCTACAACTTACTATGCTAGATTTATAGAGTGTGATGCGCCTAGTGGAGCGATTATACAGGTAAGTGATACAAGTCCAATATCTACAAGCGTTATCTTAAAAGATAATAATATATGTTTTGAGTATTACGATGGAGGAGGTACAGGAGTTGATGGAGATATAGATACATTTGCACAATATTCTAGCTGTTCGGAGTGTGAAGGTAGTGTGCCTACTCCTACGCCTACGCCAGTTCCTACGGCACTTTGTAATAGCGCTTCTTTATATGTTTCTACTGTATCAGCAGAGGATGCTTATTGTACTCAGACAGTCACTAGAACTGTTTACCATAATGGATCTACTTTCGCAAACGCAACAGAGGTATATGGATTTGACTCTACCTGCGGTACATTATTAACTAGTGCAAGATGGTATAGTGATGGATCAAATACTTGGTATTGGAGTGGATCTACATTATCTTTAATATCTAATCCTAGCTGTCCGTAATATGGAATACACAAATAAAGACCAAATACCTAGATTAACAGAGAAAGGTTTTCAGATAGTCAAATGTCCTCAAGACACTTGGGAATTGATAATGGATGCTTATAGATTATTAAAGCCAACAGAACAAGAGGAGAAATTTCAGGGTAAAGACTATTACATAAAAGGAGGAGAGACAAATCTTTTAGATTTTGGTCAACTGCCTAATGTTAGGAAAAGAATACACAATGATCTACATAAGTTGCACGAGGATTGGTGTGGAAGAGAATTAGATCCTAGTTTTATTTATGGTATAAGATCTTATAAAAAGGGTGCTACTTTAAAACTACATACAGATGTTGTCACTACTCATCACATTGCTTCTATTATAATTGTAGAAAAGGATTTAAGATGTGGATGCAAAAACAAAAGATATGCAGATGACTGGGCTTTAGATTTTCAGACTCACGATGGAGAGTGGCATAAGGTCTATGCAGAAGCAGGAGATATGATAATGTACGAAAGCGCAATATGTGAACACGGAAGAACAGAGCCTTTTGGAGGTAACTTTTTTAATAACTTCTATGTACATTATAAATTTAAAGAATGATCACTATTCCTGTAGCTGTAGCAAATGAATGGTTTAGAAAGCAGATAGATTTTTTTGAGTTCCAACACTATGAAGTCTATGGCAAAGAAGCTATAAATAAAGCTATCATTCCTATAGTCAAAAGAAACTACATAGAAGAGCCTATTAAGGAAGATGTAGACTGGAACTTAAAGCTGCCTTATAAGATGGTAGATTCTATTTTAGATTTATACAGCTTAGATAAAAACTGGCTAATTCCTACAAATGTTTTTACAGCAGCTAAACAAATTATAGAGGACTTGCCTGATAATGAAGTCGTAGAAATAATAGACTCAGACTTAGTACACTTAAAAAGATATGAAGCAGTAGAGCCAAACTTTGATGAGGTTATAGCAGATGCTTTTTATGAGGACTGGCATTTAAAAACTTCTACAAGAGAAAGCCAAAACTTTCACGTTATTAGAAAATATCTAAAACACAATATCTTTAAGTATATGAATGGTGGGTTTAATGTTATAGCCAGAGTAGGTACAATGAAAGCTATAATAGACGAAATCATAGAGGTAAGTATTAGAATTTGCTTTGAGCAAAAGGGAAATAATCATAGCTGGTGGCAGGCTATGTATGGTCTTAATGTAGCTTGTCACAATAATAAGATAAAAATGATCGATGGTAAAAACTGCTACTACCCTAACATCAACAAACTAAGAAGCGAGCATCACATAGCACACTATTGCTGTGATAGTTTTATGGATAAAAGAAACATAAACAACTTAGAGCCTGAGAAGTTCCCCAACAATATATTTTACAATCAAGCTAAGAAATGGTTAAAGAGTGTTTAGTTTTAGCTCATAGTGAAGATGCAAAGACTAGCAAAATGCTTGTTGATTGTGTTGCAGCTTTAAAGAAGCAAGGTTTTAGGGTTATAGTAACAGATCATTTTATAAACAAGGAAGCCTACGATATAGCTGATGCTTATGTATATAATTATGATAATCCTATTCTAAGACCTGAGCAATATAGACAGTACAATCTTAATCACATAACAGAGATAGCAGTAAATGGGTATAAAGTTTGGAATCCTGTTACAACTTTTGTAGCATATGCTATAATAGAGTTGATTAAAAAAGGATTTGAAGCAGTTAAGACGAACAAGTGTCTAGTGCTAAATTATGATTGGCATATAAAAGGTAACATTGATAATCTTTTTGAATATGATACAGATGGAGTCTTTTTTAAATATGCAGACAACAAGTCTTACTACACTTCTATTTTTTTAGCTAATAAAAGGCTTGTAAGCAACTTAAATAAAATAAATAGTATAGAGGACTATGCTGAGAATTTAAAGTACTTAGAGTGGTTTTTTTACGACTTGTATCAAGACAAGAATATAACAGTATTAGACAATCCTCCTTTAGAAAAGTTTAATCACGATCTTAGTTACAGAGTCTCAAATGTAAAAACAAATAATAAGTTTTATAAAACAGGAGAAAATAGCGTTATATATATAGATGGAAATAAAGTAAGCCAATATACTTTGCATAACCACTATAGAATATTTGATGGAGACAAAGAGTTATTTGTAAATCTAGGAAAGGATTATTTTAAATATCATACTGCTAAAAAATGTTAGAGAATATATTAGAAGTGCTAGGCACAGCAAAAGGAGAAACAGAGCATATAAGAATAGCACAAGGTAAATATGCTTTACCTGATACTTTTAAAGGAGCATTTAAACAAATTAAAAAAGAAATAAAATGGCAAAAACCTACTCAGCGGAATATGTAACTAAGCTTAAATTAGATTACAAAGAAGCTACTAAAAATTTAGACGAATTTCAGAAGGAATATGCTAAACTAGAAAAGCAAGTACAGGATCAAAATAACGCTACTTCTAAAAGCATTAAGAATATTGAGAAATCTTCAAGTTCAGCGGCTAAAGGAATCAAAGGCATTGGTAATGCTATAAAAGCAGCAGGTATTGGATTAGCTATTGCAGCATTTGCTAAGCTCACAGAAGTATTTAATCAAAACCAAAAAGTAGCTGACTTTTTTAATACTACTTTTGAGGTTCTTAGTTTAACCTTTAATGACTTTTTTAATTTCTTACAAAGAAACATTGGAGCAGTTAGTGGCTATTTTAAAGCAATATTTGAAGATCCTATACAATCTATAAAAGATTTTAGCTCTGCTATATATGATGGCATTGTGGCTAGATTAAAACAAGGATTAGAGGCTTTAGGAATGTTTGGTAGTGCTGCTATAAAGTTTTTTGCAGGAGATTTTGCTGGAGCTTTTCAAACAGCTAAAGATGCTTCTAAGGAATTATTTGATGTAGTTACAGGAGAAGATGGTGGTTATGAGAAAATAAAAGAATCTGTTAAAGGCGCTGTACAAGGAATAAAAGAATACGCTAAAAGCACTATTGATACTGCTACGTCTATGGTCGAGTTAAACAAACAGGCTAGGCTAAATGAAGTAATAAATCAAGGATTAATAGAAAAGTACGATAGGCAAGCGGAACAATTAAGACAAATAAGAGACGATGAAGCTAATACTATACAAGAAAGAATAGCAGCAAATGAAGAACTAGGAAGAGTTTTAGACGAGCAAGAAAAGAAGATGCTTGAAAATGCACAGGCTAGAATTTTAGCAGCAGAATTAGAACTATCTAAGAATCGAGATAATATAGATGCTCAAATAGAGTATCAAGAAGCGCTAAATGAAAGAGCTGCAATAGAAGCTCAAATAGAGGGCTTTCGCTCTGAGCAGCTAATGAATAGAATGTCTTTGCAAAAAGAGCTTAGCGATATGACTAAAGAAGATGCTGTAGAAGAAGCTGAGGTGTTTGAATGGACTCAAGAGGCTAAAAATGAAGCAATCCAACAAGGAGTAGCAGGTGCTGTAGCTTTAGTAGGGGAAAATTCTAAGTTTGCCAAAGGAATAGCAATAGCAAATGCAATTAGAGATACATATGCTGGAGCATCTAAAGCCTTAGCACAAGGAGGAATATTTGGAACTATTGCAGCAGCAGGCGTAATAGCATCAGGATTAGCAAATGTAAGAGCAATTACACAAACAGAAGATCCAGCAGCTCCTTCTTATGCGTCTTATTCAGGAGGCGGAGCTAATATTACGCCACCAACAGTAGAAGCACAAGCACCTGATTTTAATGTAGTGGGAGTGGGAAGTACAAATCAGTTAGCAGATGCTATAGCAGGGCAACAAGCTAAGCCACAAAGAGCTTATGTAGTTAGTAACGATGTTACAACAGCGCAAGGGCTAGAAAGAAACATAGTAGAAGGTGCTAGTATTTAAAATGCAAATTAATTTAAGATAAGCGTTATATAATTATGAGAATCGTAGAACTAATCTTAGACGAAGAACAAGAAGCAGCAGGAATCGAAGCTATAAGCGTAGTAGAAAATCCAGCAATAGAAGAGGACTTTGTTGCTCTTAAAGCAGAAGAGATAAAACTAGCTGAAGTATCAAGTGAGAAAAAGATTCTTATGGGCGCTTTATTGATACCTAACAAGCCCATATACAGACGTTCAGGAGAAGATGAATACTATATATACTTTTCTAAAGATACTGTCTTAAAAGCCTCTCAAATGTATTTAATGAAAGGTAACCAAAATAACTCAACACTAGAGCATCAATACGAACTATCAGGACTTAGCTTAGTAGAGTCTTGGATAGTAGAAGATGAAGTACACGATAAAAGTAGAAAGTATGAGATGAATGTTCCTATTGGCACTTGGATGGGTACTGTTAAAGTTAACAATGATGAAGTTTGGGAAAAGTTTGTCAAGACAGGAAAAGTAAAAGGCTTCTCTATTGAGGGTTACTTTGCAGATAAAATGGAAAGACCTCAAGACAATGTAGGAATGAGCAAAGAAGAATTAGAAGCACAAGACGTTATAAATAAACTTACAGATTTACTAAAAAATTAAATTACTATATTACTATGAAACCAGAACTACAAAAAATCTTTACAAAGCTATCTAAAGAACAAACTCAAAGAGTTGATTTATCAGTAATTGATGATGCAAAAAAAGTTGTAAGAGAGGCAGGAGATGAAATTGATTTTGTTGATCAATTACAAAATGAAATTATGTCAAAGCTACAGCAAATAAACAAACTTGGAGCAGACATAAAACAATCAATAAAGGGTTTAGATAATGCTAAAGGTTATAAATCTGAAATAAGAAATGCTATGAAGCAAATTCAAAAAGCCGCAGGAGAATTAGGTGCTGATTACAAGAATATTCGAGAATGGAAATTATTAGATGCTTCAATAGATATTATAGCAGATTTAGAAGATGATAACAAAAGAATCAAACAAGATGCTAAAAAATTTATAAGTTAAAAACACTATAAATTAAATAAACTCTAAAAACACAGCAAGCTAATAGCTAAGATTCAAATATCTTATGATAAAAAACACTTCATATAAAGTACAGGCAGACGTAGACTCTGAGGATGTAAGACTGCAATACAAAATAGAGGAGGGTGCTTATGTAACTACTTCTACTGGAGTGTGGACTGTTTGGAATGGGGAATGGAGAAAGATATATCCTCAATCAGGAGCAGGATCAGGATTAGGATGGGCTAGATACGATGACTCTATTTATACATCTTCAAACAAGCTGACTTTAGTAGATGGTATTACAGTAAGCCTACCTAATAATGCAGCAAGTGTTTACAGAAGCTACACAGGAGTTGATTATTATAACGGAACTAGAATCCTAGCAGATAACGAGAATGATACTTATGTAATGACTGTTGTTTTTAAGTACTCTGCTCCTAATGCTAATCAAACTCATATAGATTTACAGTTTGAAGGTGGCAATGGAACTCCTTATGATAGAATAAGAGGAGAGGCTACATTCCCAAAAGGCAACGATGTAGAACACGACTACCATCAGGTCTTTCAATATTATGCAGATGCAGACTTTGTTACTAATGGCTCTTATTGGCAAATAACAGCTACTGGTGGCTCTGCTACTGTATGGGATATTATTTACTTCATTCAAAAAACTCAAAGCTATGCGTAAATGGTGGAAAACTCCTAGTAGAACAAGTCCTAAGAACAGTACAAGAGGATGCCTATGTAAAGACACTAACACCTATTCAAGAAAGTGCTGTGATGGATCTCTATGGGCGCAAGGTATAGGTAAAATCTATGGAACTGATTGAAAATGCAAAATACAAATCAATAAACGTTATATATATATGAAAAACCCAACAGAAATGCTAAAGGAAATCAAAAACATTCTAGGCATTGAGTTATCGGAAGATGCGAAAGAGCAGGAAGCTACTGTAGAGACTGTAGAAGCTAACTTGGAAGCAGAGGAAGCCACAAAAGTGGAATTGGCTCAAGCAAAACTAGAAAACGGAACTGTATTGGAAGCTGAGGCTTTTGAAGCAGGAAATGAAATCTTCATTGTAACAGAAGATGATAAAGTAGCTGTACCAGTAGGGGATTATACTATGGAAGATGGTAAAATTCTAGTGGTGGCAGAAGAGGGCATAATCGGAGAAATCAAAGAAGCAGAAGCAGAAGAAGAAGTTGAAGCTGCTGAAGAGGAGATGAGTTATGCAACTAAAGAAGAGTTAGCTGAGGTTAAATCAATGATTGAAGAAATCAAAGCTATGATCAAAGAAAAAGAGGAAATGGCTGCTGTAGAAGCAGAAGTAAAAGCTGAAGAGGAAGAGCAACTTAAAGAAGAGCTTTCTAAGCCAGCTGCTGCTCCTTTAAAGCACAATCCTGAAAAAGAAACAGAAACTAACAAAGTCTTGTTTAGCCAAAAAAGAGCTACAAGCACTCGAGATAGAGTATTACAAAAAATTGCAAACCTAAAATAATAAACATATAAAATGGCAACTACAACTAGTATTACAACAACATACGCTGGCGAATTTGCAGGGAAGTACATTTCAGCAGCGTTATTATCTTCTCCAACTCTAGAGCAGGGGAATATCGAAATCAAACCTAATGTAAAATACAAAGAGGTTATCAAAAAAGTAGCAACTGACTCAAACGTAATCAAAGATGCTTCTTGTGATTTTACTGATACAGCTACAATCACTCTTACTGAGAGAATCCTTCAGCCAGAAGAGTTTCAAGTTAACCTAGAGCTTTGTAAGCAAGACTTTGTTTCTGACTGGGAAGCAGTACAAATGGGTTATTCTGCATTTGACAATCTACCTCCTAAATTTAGCGACTTCTTAATCGGTCACGTTGCAGGATTAGTAGCAGAGAAAAACGAGCAAAACATCTGGTCTGGTGTTACTGCTAACGCTGGAGAGTTTGATGGATTCACTACTCTTATGGCAGCTGATGCTGATGTAAACGATGCAGCTAATGGCTCAGAAACTTCTTTTACTAGCTCTAACATTGTTACTTTGCTAGAAAACGTAGTAGACGCTTTACCTAGCGCTGTATATGGAAAAGAAGATTTAAACATCTATGTACCTACTGCTGCTTGGCAAGCTTATATCCGCCACTTAGGAGGATTCGCTGCTAATGGAGTTGGTGGTGCTGGTACAGATAGCAGAGGCGCACAATGGTACAATATGGGCAACGCTCTTTCTTTTGATGGAATTAAATTAGTTTTAGCTCCAGGTATGCCTTCAGATCACATTGTAGCAGGTCAAAAATCTAACCTTTACTTTGGTACAGGATTACTCTCTGATCATCAAGAAGTAAAAATCTTAGATATGGCAGACCTTGATGGATCTCAAAATGTTAGAGTTGTGATGAGATTTACAGGTGGAGTACAGTATGGAATCGGTTCAGACCTAGCTTTACTAACTCTAGCTTAATAAAAATAATTGTCTAATATAAAGGGTGGGTTAGGAAGATTCCTGCCTACCCTTTTTTAATACTAAAAAAATAATATGGCTTGTGCTTTAACATCAGGAAGATCGCTACCTTGTAAGTCGGCTGTAGGTGGACTGAAAACAGTTTACTTTGCAGATTACGGAACTTTAGGTACAGCTACCATTGCTTCAGGAGAGATTACAGCCTTAGCAGGAACGCCTACTTGGTATCAGTATGATATTAAAGGTAATTCTAGCTTAGAGACTACAATCAACTCTTCAAGAGAGAATGGTACTACTTTTTATACACAGACTCTTAATATGACTTTGACTTACTTAGATAAGTCTACTCAAGAGGAAATCAAATTGCTAGCAGCAGCTAGACCACATATCGCTATCGAGGATTACAATGGAAACTTTTTCCTAGTAGGACTAGAACACGGAGCTGAAGTTACAGGCGGTACTGTAGTTTCAGGAGCAGCGATGGGAGACCTTTCAGGGTTCACTTTGACATTTGAAGCTATGGAGACATCTCCAGCATACTTTGTTACTTCTACAGTAATTACAGACGATGCTTCAGGCACTCAAATTGATCCTGACGCATAATTTTTGTTTGATAGGAGAAAGAGAGGGTGGCTATTGCTACCCTTTTTTTTTACATCTATGCAAAATAATTGCTTTTTAGCGTTATATATGTATGAAGATACTTTCTACTAGCAC
>Ga0255782_10000602_pt1 | contig 32633 bp, 31 predicted proteins | sample 101ome_26_FD_179980 | JGI IMG/M metagenome (GOLD analysis project Ga0255782, IMG submission 179980) | Coastal salt marsh microbial communities from the Groves Creek Marsh, Skidaway Island, Georgia - 101408AT metaG (version 2) | ecosystem: Environmental > Aquatic > Marine > Intertidal zone >...
GCAACGTTAGACCTATTAGCACTGATCAGTATCCAACCCCTGCCATAAGACCCCAAAATACAACCCTGAGTAAAGAAAAAATTAAAAACCACTTCAGACTCCAGATCCCATCATGGCAACAATCACTTAAAGAGTGTCTAAAGGAGATCACGTAAATCAAATTTAGGTTTCAAATTAAACCCTAATTTTTTTTAGGGGATATGTATAATTTAGTCATGTTTTTTTGCTTCAATTTCAGCATAATTGTCGTGCGGTAGCTATTGTCTGTCGGGTGGAAATTGACCTTCGATAATAGTCATCATCGTGAGTTTTCGGACACGTTAGACAGCTGAATTAAAAGTTGATCTCGTAACCAATTACCTTAATGCAAGATCGGTTAAATTCGTTATGCGTTATGCTAAAAATTATGAACACAATTTGTTCGGTAACTATTATTAATTTCTATTAATTAGTTTCTGATGAACAGTCGCTTACATTAAATGCAAACTTTTAAAAAACTTCTCGACCTTTTAACCCCACCCGAGCGCAAGCGCTCGGGTGTGTTGTTGAGCATGATCCTGGTGATGGCTTTTCTGGATATGCTGGGTGTGGCGTCAATCCTGCCCTTCATGGGGGTGATGACCAACCCTGAGCTTTTGCAGACTAACCCCCTGCTTAATACTGCATTCACCTATAGTCACCTCCTCGGTATCCACACCTCCGTGCAGTTCACCTTCGCCTTAGGTATTTTGGTCGTTGTATTGCTAGTCACATCACTTGCCTTTAAGGCACTTACCACTTACGCACAAATACGCTTTGTCTTAATGCGCGAATACAGCATCGGAAAGCGCCTAGTTGAGGGCTATTTGCACCAGCCATATAGCTGGTTTTTGAATCGCCATAGTGCAGATTTGGGCAAGACCATCCTCTCCGAAGTCAATGCAGTCATCGGCAACGGAATGCTCCCGCTGATGACGCTCATAGCACAAAGCACTGTCGCCTTTGCGCTACTGATTATGCTATTAATCGTCGACCCGCTTCTTGCTTTCGGCGTCGGTATGGTGCTAGGGCTATCTTATGCTGGTATCTTTGTGGTCATGAGCGGTTTGTTGAAACGCCTTGGTCAAACGCGCATAGATGCCAACAAAGAGCGCTTTACCGCCGTGAGCGAAGCTTTCGGCGCCGCCAAAGAAGTAAAGGTGGGAGGGCTCGAACAGGTCTACATCCAACGCTTCGCTAAACCTGCGGAAATCTTTGCCAAGGGTCAAGCCACCGCGAGCGTCATTGGCCAGCTGCCGCGCTATGCGCTAGAAGCCATAGCATTCGGAGGCATTCTGCTATTAATGCTTTATCTGATGTCTCGAAATGGTGATTTTGTCAGTGCCTTGCCTATCATCACGCTCTATGCTTTTGCAGGCTATCGTCTAATGCCCGCTCTGCAACAGATATATCAATCCTTCACTCAATTGCGGTTTGCTGCCCCGGCGGTAGTTGCTCTTCACCAAGACCTGAGTAGTCTGCAAGATGCGAATATCCAACATGGTCGCACCAACCCAATTTCACTCACAAAATCTATCAAGCTGAACCAAATCAGCTATCGCTATCCTAACGCCTCGCAATACGCACTCAAAGAAATTAATATCAGTATACCTGCATTTGGCACGGTGGGCTTTGTGGGCGCTACTGGTAGCGGAAAAACCACCATTGTAGATGTTATTCTTGGATTGCTTGAGCCACAAGAAGGATCCCTAACTATCGATAGTCAGCCCATTGTCGACGCCAATCGCCGCCAGTGGCAACGCGCTATTGGCTATGTGCCGCAACATATTTATTTGACCGATGACACCATAGCTGCCAACATTGCCTTTGGCGTGCTCGCCAAAGATATCGACCAACAATCGGTCGAGCGCGCAGCCAAAATCGCCAACCTGCATGAGTTTGTAGTCAACGACCTATCGCATGGTTACGCCACCGCAGTTGGTGAGCGCGGGGTGCGCCTCTCTGGCGGGCAGCGTCAGCGCATCGGCATTGCCCGCGCGCTTTACCACAACCCGAAGATACTGATTCTTGACGAAGCCACCAGCGCTCTGGATAACATCACTGAACAAGCAGTGATGGAAGCGGTCAACAACCTTGGTCAAGATATCACAATCATATTGATAGCTCATCGGCTCTCCACTGTGCGGCAATGCGACCAGATCTACCTGCTGGATCGGGGTGAATTGAGAGCCAGAGGTACCTATGACGAACTCAGCGCGGATAACCGGCAATTTAAGGCGATGGCGGATGGTGCGTTATGAAATCGTTTTTGATTACAGGCGGTGCTGGTTTTATCGGCTCAGCAGTTATTCGGTTTTTGATTGAAGAGACTGATCATCAAGTCCTGAGTCTCGACAAACTGACTTACGCGGTTAATTTGGAATCGCTGGCAAGCGTTGATCGAAAGTCGCGTTATGGATTTATACAAGGTGATGTTTGTAATCAATACTTAGTTTCGAAGACGTTGGCAGATTTCAAGCCTAATGTGGTGATGCATCTGGCGGCTGGGAGCCATGTCGATCGTTCAATTGATGGTCCCTCTGAGTTTATTCAGACCAACATTGTCGGCACTTACACACTCTTAGAAGCCGCATCAAGCCTGGCATCGCCAAGATGAGTGATGATGAGAAAATGCATTGGTGCTTAAACAGCATGAGATACCAGTAAAGCCTATTAACTCTGGATTGAGTGCAATATTTTCCTCAGAAACCCCACTAAACCACTGGATGCGCTTTCCTTGGGGCACATCGATTCTAGGAGTTTTTCGAAAGCCATGATTTCATTTGTTATTCCCGTCTATCGTTCTGCAGAAAGTCTACAGGAACTCCATCAGCGTTTAACGCTAGCGTTTGCGAACGAACCGAGCAGCTTTGAAATTATTTTTGTTGAGGATTGCGGCGGGGATCACTCTTGGCAGGTTATTCAGCAATTAGCTGGTGTGGATCCGCGTGTGCGTGGGTTTCGTATGAGCCGAAACTATGGCCAGCATAATGCGCTGCTATGTGGTATCAGAGAGGTGCGGGGCGAGATCGTCGTCACCCTAGACGACGATCTGCAGCATCCACCAGAAGAAATACCCAAGCTATTAGCCAAACTCGATGAGGGCTACGATGTTGTTTACGGCCCACCTGAGCGTGAGCAGCATGGACTGATGCGAGACTTAGCTTCCCAGATTACTAAGCTAGCTTTGGAAGGCGCGATGGGGGCGACAAACGCGCGGCAGGTAAGCGCATTACGCGCATTTCGCACTCGTTTGCGCGACGCCTTTGCCGACTATCGTAGTCCATCGGTGAATATCGATGTCTTGCTCACTTGGGCGACGACAAGCTTCTCAGCAGTGCGTGTTCTGCACGAATCGCGTAAGTTCGGCGAATCCGGTTACACCACTCGCAAGTTGATTCGTCATGCTCTAAACATGGTGACTGGGTTTTCAACACGGCCACTGCAACTCGCAAGCATGATGGGATTCGCTTTTGCTTTCCTTGGATTGGTTATCCTTGCGTATGTATTGATTGGCTGGTTAATGCAAGGCAGTGCAGTGCCCGGTTTTGCATTCCTTGCTTCTGTGATCACCATCTTTTCTGGCGCGCAATTAATAGCGCTAGGAATTATTGGTGAGTATCTCGCAAGAATGCATCTGCGCACCATGGGACAGCCGTCTTATCTCGTACAAGAGACAGCGATCCGTGATCATCGGGAACGGTCATAACTATGCCGCGAATAGTGCTTTATTTGCTTGGCCAAAAAGGCTATCAGGTATTGAATGCGGCTATTATGGGCGGGTACAAAGAAATAGTGGCCTTGGTCATTGTAGGAAGAGACAAGAATGTGCATAAAGATTTTGCCGATGAAATTATTGACTACTGTAAGCGATATGGTATTCAGTGCCGCGAGCGCACGGAAGATATCCAACATGTTAGCCAATATGAAACTTATACAGTGATTGCGGCCGGTTGGAGATGGCTAATAGGTGAGCCATATCGCCAGATTATCGTTTTTCATGACTCTTTGCTGCCAAAGTATCGAGGTTTCAATCCGCTCGTCTCTGCGCTGCTTAATCATGATACAGAGGTTGGCGTGACCGCAATTATTGCAGATAAAGACTATGACTGCGGGGACATCGTTGATAGCAAATCCATAATGCTAAAGTATCCGATAAAGGTTTCAGAAGCCATCAATGCGATTAGTAAATCCTACTTTGAGCTTGCTCGAGGTATATTGGATAAATTTAGGGATGTTGCTGTTTTGAGTGGAGAGCGTCAGGACGAGGAACAAGCTTCGTATAGTGTATGGAGAGATGACGAAGATTACCAAATCGATTGGACGAATTCCGCTGAGTCGATCGTTCATTTTATAGACTGCTTATCTTTTCCTTATAAAGGGGCATCAGCACTATACGAAGAAAAGCGAATCCGAATTTTAGAAGCCAGTACAATTCCCGATATTGAGATCGTAAATCGGGATGTGGGAAAGGTGATTTTCGTATCTGAGTCAAGACCAATTGTGATCTGTGGCACTGGATTGCTGCGAATCGATATTGCCGTTGATGAGCAGGGTAAATCCGTCTTGCCATTTAATTCATTTCGCACTCGGTTAAAGTAGGCCATGCGGCTAAATGCAAACATAAATCGAGAAGCAATTCGCTTCATCATTGTCGGTTTGGGATCGAATGCCGTGCTGTATCTGCTCTACCTGCTTTTTACAGCTGCTGGCTCCGGACATAAGACAGCGATGACGATTCTATTTGTCATCGGCACGATTCAAACTTTCATCATCAATAAGCATTGGACCTTTGGGTATAAAGATTTTGAGAAATCTATATTTGCCAAGTATGTAATGATCTACGGTGGAGCCTACCTGATAAATTTGGTTGCGCTGATGTTATTTGTAGATTACTTGCGCTTTCCTCATGAGATCGTTCAGGGAATCATGATTCTTCTGATCGCTCCCCTGCTCTTTATGCTTCAGCGATATTGGGTCTTTCGAAAACTTAATCCGATGATAATTTCTGAGTAGATGAACATTCTTTTCAATAAACCCTACATGACCGGCAAAGAGCTGGACTACATTACTGAAGCGCATGCTAACAATATGTTGGCGGGAGACGGGCCGTTCACGCGGCGTTGTCATGCGTGGCTAGAACAGACAACCGGTTGCAGTAAGGCCCTGCTAACGCACAGTTGCACGGCTGCGTTGGAGATGGCGGCGATGCTTGCCGATATTCAGCCAGGTGATGAAGTCATCATGCCTTCTTACACCTTTGTTTCCACAGCCAATGCCTTTGTGCTGCGCGGAGGAGTGCCGGTGTTTGTGGATATTCGCCCGGATACCCTGAACATCGATGAAACGCGCATTGAGGCGGCTATTACGCCGCGCACCAAGGCGATTGTGCCGGTGCACTATGCGGGCGTGGCCTGTGAGATGGACACCATTATGGCTATTGCCAAGCGACATCATCTATTGGTGATTGAAGACGCTGCTCAGGGCATTCAGGGCAGTTACCGTGGGCGGCCTCTGGGCTCCATTGCCCACTTGGGTTGTTATAGTTTTCATGAAACGAAAAACATTATTTCGGGCGAAGGCGGTGCTTTGCTGATTAACGACCCGGCTCTAGTAGAGCGCGCGGAGATGATCCGCGAGAAGGGTACCAATCGCAGCAAGTTTTTTCGCGGGCAAGTGGATAAATACACCTGGGTTGATATTGGTTCATCATATTTACCTGGTGAAATCATTGCTGCATTCTTGTGGGCACAGCTGGAAGAAGTCGATAGCATCACTGCCCGGCGTCTTGCGATTTGGGATCGCTACCATATGGCTTTTGAAACCCTGGAGCAAAGTGGACGTGTTCGCCGCCCCGTGATTCCAGATGGCTGCGCGCACAATGCCCATATGTATTATCTGCTACTCCGCGATCTTGAAGACCGAACCCAGTTTATCGATGACATGAGAGCCCAAGGCGTGAACTGCGTATTCCATTATGTGCCTTTGCATAATTCTCCATATGGTCGAAAGGTAGCGCGTATCCATGGCGACATGGGCGTTACAGAAGAGTTAGCGGATCGGTTAGTGCGGCTACCGTTGTGGTTGGGAATTGAAAATTTTTTATTCTCAAAGATTTTCCCTGTTTGTACGAACTGGCAATGAGACATTTATTTGTTCCGATTAAATTTATTTTTTAAAGCTATTTAGTGTATAAGGTACGATTATGAAAGCAGTGATTCTTGCTGGCGGTCTCGGTACCCGCCTTTCAGAAGAAACCCATCTAAAACCAAAGCCGATGGTAGAGATAGGCGGCAAACCGATTCTTTGGCACATTATGAAAATGTATTCCAACCATGGGGTAAACGACTTTATCGTTTGCTGTGGATATAAGAGTTACTTAATAAAAGAATATTTTGCCAATTATTTTCTTCATCAATCAGACGTCACATTTTGTATGAAGGAAAATACGATGGAGGTTCATCAGCGCCGCGCTGAACCATGGAAAGTTACCCTAGTGGATACAGGTGATAACTCAATGACAGGTGGAAGGTTACGTCGTGTAGCAAGCTATCTGCAAGGGGAAGAATCTTTCTGTATGACATACGGTGATGGCGTTTCAGATGTGAACATCTCTGAACTTGTCCAGTTCCATACGAAACATGGCAAAGACGCCACTTTGACTTCTGCCTACCCTCCAGGCCGTTTTGGCGCCCTAAATTTTGATGGCGACCTAGTAAAGGAATTTAAAGAAAAGCCAAAGGGTGATGGCGCGATGATAAATGCCGGCTTCTTTGTTCTCTCGGCCAACGTCCTTAGTCGCATCTCTGATGATGATTGTGTTTGGGAACAAGAACCACTCAAAGGTTTGGCAGCAGATGGGCAATTAATGGCCTTTAAGCATGATGGTTTTTTTCAGCCAATGGATACGCTAAGAGATAAACAATATCTAGAAGAGCTTTGGATTAATAATCAGGCTCCTTGGAAATCATGGGATGATTGATAGAGTTTTCTGGAAAGACCGCAAAGTCTTTATCACTGGTCATACAGGCTTTAAAGGTAGCTGGCTGTGCATGTGGCTACATGAGCTTGGGGCCCAAGTTAAAGGGTATTCACTTGAGCCTCCAACAAACCCCAGTTTATTCAATGAAGCTAATGTGGAGACATTAGTAGATTCTGAAATTGGCGATATAAGGGATCTAGAGAAACTCACTAAAAGCATCCATGATTTTCAACCAGAAATCTTGATCCATATGGCAGCCCAGCCTCTGGTTCGCTACTCCTATGATGCTCCGTTAGAAACCTATGCGGTGAACGTTTTAGGTACAGCACATGCACTGGAAGCAGCCAAGAACTGTAAATCTATCAAATCAGTCGTTAGCGTCACTACCGACAAATGCTACGAAAATAAGGAATGGCTTTGGGCATATCGTGAAAATGAACCAATGGGTGGACATGACCCCTATAGTAGTTCGAAAGGATGCGCAGAATTAGTCACTGCTAGCTACAGAAAATCTTACTATGAAGATAGGCATATTGGACTAGCATCAGCCCGAGCTGGCAACGTTATTGGCGGTGGTGATTGGGCACTGGATCGCCTAGTGCCTGACATATTGAGAGCTTTCGAAAAGAATCAACCTGTTGTAATTCGAAGCCCTGATGCCATTCGCCCATGGCAGCATGTATTAGAACCGTTAAGTGGCTATTTAAAGCTTGCTCAAGCTTTATATCAAGATCCAAGGAGTTACGCTGAGGGTTGGAATTTTGGACCTAATGAGGACGACGCAAAGCCAGTAAGTTGGATTCTTGATCAAATGGTTGGATCTTGGCCCGGTTCTAGCTGGAAGCTGGATCAATCCGCAGAAAATCCACACGAAGCAAACTATCTAAAACTCGATATCTCGAAAGCAAAATCCAAATTACATTGGAGACCAATTTGGTCATTAAGTGAAACACTTTCTCAAATTGTTAGCTGGCATAAGAATTGGGTATCAGGCAAGGATATTCAAAAAACCTCAATAGACGAAATCTCAAAATATATGCAGTCCATGGATAAGATAAATAATGGATAAGTTAGACCATCTCAAAAGCCAAATCTTAAAATTAGTGGGTGAATACTCATCAGAAAAATATTCATCAAAACTTTTTGTTCCTGGTGAGAGCGTTATCCCACCCTCTGGAAAAGTAATAGGTGAAAGAGAGCTTCAGTTAATGGTCGAAGCATCACTCGATGGATGGCTCACTACTGGACGGTTTAATGAGGAATTTGAAAAAAAACTTGCTGACTTTATAGGTGTTAAATATCTGTTAACCGTTAACTCTGGCTCTTCAGCTAACCTTGTTGCTTTTAGTGCGCTCACATCCCATAAACTCGGCGATCGGGCAATTAAAAAGGGCGATGAAGTGATTGGCGTAGCTGCGGGCTTCCCTACCACAGTCAATCCTATCGTTCAGTTCGGTGCAGTCCCTGTATTTGTTGATGTAGATATGAAAACCCATAACATCAATGCAGACCTGGTGGAGGCTGCTATCACGTCAAAAACTAAAGCTATTATGTTGGCTCATACTCTGGGTAACCCGTTTAACCTAGAAAAAATAAAAAGTTTGTGTGACAAATACAACCTTTGGCTGGTGGAAGATTGTTGTGATGCATTGGGTGCAAAGTACAACAATCAACATGTGGGCACTTTCGGTGATATAGCAACAGTAAGCTTTTACCCGGCTCATCACATTACGATGGGTGAAGGTGGTGCTGTATTTACAAATAACGGTAAGTTAAAAAAGATTGCTGAAAGCTTTAGAGACTGGGGAAGAGATTGCTATTGTAAGCCCGGTCAGGATAACACCTGCAATAACCGGTTTGGCTGGACCTGTGAAAAGATAGGCGGCGATCTTCCAGCTGGATACGATCATAAATATACCTATTCACACCTCGGATACAATTTAAAAATTACCGATATGCAAGCAGCGTGTGGTTTAGCACAGTTAGAAAAACTACCTGAGTTCATTAATGCAAGAAACAAAAACTATGCATATTTAAAAGATAAGTTAATAGACCTATCTGAGTATCTAGATGTCTCAGAAGCAACAAAAAACTCAACGCCCTCTTGGTTTGGTTTCCCAATAACACTAAAGAGTGAAGACCCTAATCTACGAGTTCAGCTAATCAAATTTTTAGACCAACACAAAATTGGGACTCGATTACTTTTCGCAGGTAATTTGATCCGGCAACCATATTTTCATAATGTAGAGTTTCGGGTGGCAAGTGACTTAACTAATACAGACATAACTATGAATAATACTTTTTGGGTAGGTATTTATCCGGGGCTGAATGAGCAGCACCTTAGTTATGTGGCAAAAACATTTAACGAATTTTTCGAATAGGTTTATTTGTATGCGGATGTCTCAAATATCAGGAAAAATTGATGGGCAGCCCATGTTTAGAATTCTTGAGCAAGTCCAAGAGTTGGAGAGAATGGGTAAGAGGATTGCCCATTTTGAACTGGGTGAGCCAGATTTTGATACTCCAGTGCACATTACTAATGCATGTATAGAATCGCTTCAGTCTGGTAATACGCATTACGCTCCGTCAGGAGGTATCCATAACCTAAAAGTTGCTGCAGCTGATGCAACTTTAAAATCAAGAGGATTTTCTCCTGATATAAAACAAATTCTTGTGACTCCTGGGGCCAATGCAATTATTTACATGACTATCAAATGTCTTGCAGATGTGGGTGATGATATTTTAGTTCCAGATCCAGGCTTCCCAACATACTTTACTGCTGCTGCAGCATGTGGAGTAAATACTGTTTCTGTGAATTTGAACGTTGAGGATGGTTTCTCTCTTGATCCTGAGGAGGTCGAGAAAAAAATCACGCCAAAAACAAAATTATTAATCTTAAATTCGCCAAGCAACCCAACAGGCGCGGTACTCAGTGAAGATAAAATAAGAAAAATTTTTGAGTTATGTGAAAAAAATAAAATATATATTTTGAGTGACGAAATTTATGCTCGTATGATCTTCAGTGAAGAAAAGTTTTTTTCACCATCAATTATAGATGAGTGTAAAAGAACCACCATAATACTTAATGGCTTCAGCAAGGCATTTGCAATGACCGGTTGGCGGCTTGGCATAGCAATAGGTCCTGAATCGCTCATTGACAAAATGTCACTCCTTGTATCTACCATTAATTCATGTGTACCGCCTTTTATTCAAGATGCTGGAATTGTAGCTCTGAAGGGAGAGCAGAAGGTAGTTGAGAATATGATCAGAGAATATGCCAATAGAGCGGACTATTTGGCAAATGGGTTAAATGAAATTAATGGCATCACCTGTAGAAAAGCAGATGGAGCTATGTATGTATTTGCGGACATTAGAGGAACTGGTCTTTCAAGTGAGCAATTCGCAGAAACAGCACTACATCAATGTGGAGTAGCTGTGACTCCAGGTTTGTACTTCGGTAAAAATGGTGAGGGGTTTGTTCGATTTTCAGTAGTGCGAGGATTGGATGATATAAATTTTGCACTCAAATCCTTAAAGGAATACTTCAATGATAAAAACGGTTGCTGACTTCATATCTGATTTTGTTGCATACGACCTAGGTATAGAAACCATGTTCTCCGTTACTGGCGGCGGCGCAATGTTTTTGAACGATTCTTTCGGTAACCATGAAAAATTAAAAGTTGTTTATAATCACCATGAGCAAGCATCTGCAATGGCTGCGGTCGGATATGCAAAAGCAAAGGAGGACTATGGCTTGGCGTGCGTAACTACTGGGTGTGGTTGCACAAACGCTCTGACAGGGCTATTGGATGCATGGCAGGATAATGTTCCAGTTATTTTTATATCTGGTCAGGTTAAATTAAAAGACACAACAACAGGAACAGGTCTTTCGATTAGGCAGCTTGGGGTTCAAGAGGCAAATATTTTAAAAATAGTAGGTGGTATTACGAAGTACTCCGTGATGCTTACAAACCCAGATTTAGTTAAATATGAACTACAAAAAGCAGCGCAAATAGCCAAACATGGAAACCCTGGTCCAGTTTGGATTGATGTGCCCCAAGATATTCAGGGCGCGCCCGTAGAGACTGAGAAACTAGTTGCATTCGAGGGATTTCGAGCAGAAGGTACGATTGATTCTGATGAAATGGATTTTATCCAATCTGCACTCAATTCTTCCCAAAGACCAATTGTCTTGGCAGGTAACGGGCTTCGATTATCAAATCAACGCGAAGAATTTAAGAGCTTTATTAATAGATTAAAGTTACCTGTAGTTTTTTCTTATTTATCTTTAGATCTTTTGCCCTCAGATGATGAGCTAAACATTGGAAGATTAGGAACTAAGGGGGATCGCGCGGGTAACTTTGCGATACAAAACGCTGATCTAGTTTTGGTTTTGGGGTCAAGGTTAAGCATTCCGCTTACAGGATTTGAATACGATAAATTTGCCCGTGCTGCAAAGATTGTTGTTATAGATGTTGATGAAAATGAGCACTCCAAGAATACAGTGAGGATTGATAAGTTTATCAAAGGTGATTTAAGGTATTTCTTTAAGGATGAGAATATTACCCTCACTAAAAATTATAGTACTTGGCTAGAAACATGCCTTAGATGGAAAAAAATGTGGCCTGTGTATCAACAGGAGTACAAAAAACAAAGTCCAATAAATATGTATGAGTTTATTGATGTGCTTAGGGAATTTGCTAAAGATAACAGTCATTTTGTTTCGGACGCCGGTTCCGCCTACTATGTGACTTCACAAGCTATACAGATCAAATCATCTCAACGCTATCATACGTCTGGAGCACAAGCTGATATGGGTTTTACCCTTCCAGCATCACTAGGTGTATGTTTTGCAAAACCCGATAATCCAGTAATTGGGATTACCGGAGATGGTTCATTTCAAATGAATATTCAAGAACTTCAGCTGATGAAACATCATCAGCCTAATTTGAAATTAGTTATATGGAATAACGCTGGATATCTATCCATCAAAACCACACAGCGAAAATTTTTTAATGAAAGATTTGCCGGAACAGGTGAAAAAAGTGGCCTTTCATTTCCAGATAGTGAAAAAATTGCATCTGCATATGGGATAGATTTCTATCGATTTGATGAAGCGGAAGACTTAAGAAACACTTTACCAAGTATCTTAAAAACAAAAGGTCCAACCATAATTGAAGTTATATGCCCAGAATTTCAAGAGGTAATTCCCAATGTTTCTGCAGTAAAGCGTGAGGATGGGTCAATGCTGTCGAAGCCTCTTGAGGATATGTATCCATTCTTGGAAAGAGAGTCTTTTTACTCCGAGATGATTGTAGATGCCCTTGATGAAAAGTAGTTATTAATGGCAAATCTTTTTCTTACAGGAGGTACCGGCTTTTTTGGTAAAGCGTTGTTACGTTATTGGAAAAGCACAGGATCACATTTTGATAAAATATTTATTCTTTCTAGGAATCCAAAGTCATTTCTAAAAGATCATTCAGACTTAATTGCTGAATTAAATGTCGAATTTATACAGGGTGATATTCTCGAAGCATCTAAAATAGTGCTCAAGGATGATATTGAGTACGTTATACACGCTGCAACTGATTCCACAATAGGTCCATCGTTGGGGCGCCTTGAAGTTTTTAATCAAATAGTAAAAGGCACTGAAGAGGTACTTAAGTTTGCTGTCAATCATCACTGCAACAGATTCTTGTTGACAAGCTCCGGCGCTGTGTACGGCCCACAACTGCAGGGAATGGAAAAAATACCCGAGAGCTACCTTGGTTCACCATACCCTTTAGATCCTAATAGTGCGTATGGATTAGGTAAAAAAGCTGCTGAGCATCTTTGCGCACTTTATAAGGAACAGCACGGCCTTAATTATGTAATAGCTCGTTGCTTCGCTTTTGTGGGCGAGGATCTATCAATGGATGCCCATTTTGCGGTTGGAAATTTTATTCGAGATGGGTTGAGCGCAAAAGGTATAAATATTCTTGGAGATGGTACGCCACTGCGCTCTTACATGTACCAAGAGGATCTCGCGCATTGGCTGATTACATTGCTTTTTAAAGGTAAGTCGGGAGCGGCATATAATGTTGGTTCGGACGAAATTGTGAGTATTGCGGATTTAGCGCACTTGGTACGAGATTTGGTTGCGCCCGATGCCCACGTTCGGATTCTGTATAAAGCCGATCCGATGCATGCTCGGAACCGATATGTGCCAGATATCAGTTTAGCACGAAGCGAGTTGGGCCTTGATGTCACAATTCGGATAGAGGATGCAATTTATAACACCGCGCTGGCCCACAGAAATAGAAGTTTAAAAATTGCATACAGAAACGCTAATAAAAAATAAACTAACGATAGCTATTCCAACATATAACAGAGCTGTAAGATTAGACAAGTCATTAACGGATTTGGTTGGATTAATTGTTAAATCGCAGTATAGAAATCAAATATCAGTACTTGTAAGTAATAATGGATCGTTAGACGATACTGAAGAGATTATCGAAAGAAATCGTCTGATATTCAGAATGCAAGGAATTTCATTCAAAAGCCGTAGATTTAAATCTAATCTAGGCTTTGATGCGAATGTTCTTGCCTGCTATGGTGAAAGCGAAGGTCAATATATCTGGTTTTTATCTGATGATGATAATATTTCACCTGGATCAATTGATACGATAATTACAGATATTAATACGTATAAGCCAACTGTGATATTTTACAATCATGATCAAGAACCATTTGACACCACAAATCCATATATTAAAAAAACTTTCTTTTATAAAGAAATTCTTATTGAAAATATTAACGAAATAAAAAAAATAATAGCATGGCCTAAGTTGAGTTCATTGGTGGTGAAAAAAACTTCTTCGGGGTTGAAAGTTAAAGATGAAAAATCTGACTTTGCTCATGTAGGACTATCAATCGTTTGTAGCCTTACTAAAGGCAGATTATTGCTTTCTTCAACCTTTACAACCTATCCAGATCATGATTACATGGAAAATGTTGATTTTCCCCCATACATTGGAAATCAATTAAATGGCGCCATTATGCAGGCATTACAGATAACGGATAAAAAATATCTATTTGAGAATTTACAGGTACAGTATATCGATCCTCTTGCAGCAAGTTTAAATACACTTGGAGTTTTCTTTAGGGGGGGTATTGTTCTTACTCCAAGACTAAGGGATGAGCTTATAAAAACTATCAAGTTGGAGTTGACAAAATTTAAAGTAAATAGAATCTTAGATTTAAACTTACAAAAAGAATCTATAAAATTTATATTTTCTTTATTTTATAGCGGCATGTGTTTTATCTTAACTGGTAAAAAATTGATGCGCATCCGGAAAGGTCTTAAGGTTAATAAATCCTAATCATATAAATTTTCATTGTAGATGAGATCGAGTAAATAATAGGGATAAACTTTGAAAATTAATTCAAAAAATATTTTTGTTAAAAATATAGGTTTTTATTGGATCATGGTTTTCCTAATTCCATTGGTTTGGATGCCAATAATTTTAAATGGTGTAGGGGTATTCGATTGGGATCACGTTCTGCAAAGATATGCAGCCATATATCAATCTTATCATTATTATGATCAATTTCCAGGTAACAATATTTGGGCTGGTGGTGGACTTCCACTATTTCAAACATATTCAGGATATGGCCTTTTTTCAATACTAACGTTGATTTTTGAACCATCAGTCGGGATATATCTTGGGTTGGTACTTTATTATATTTTAGGATATTTTGGATCTATAAGGCTTGCGTCTTTTTTTACGAATAACGAATCAGAACAAGTATTCTTTGCTTTATATGTAGTTTTCGGAAGTGCACTCGCATATCACATGACGGTTGGACATATAATTTTTGCAAACATTTTGTCTCTTCCATATCTCCTATATTTGGCACTTAATTACCGTGACAGATTCAGTGGAATAAAAAGCGGACTTCTATTTGGAATTGTAAATTTAGATGGGTTTGTTTATACAAATCAATATATAGCGCTCATACTGATTTTATTTATTGCATGGCGTTTAATAGTTGATATTAAATCTCCATATAATATATTTTATTATGCTCTTTTTTTGGCATTAGGCTTCTTATCAGTTTCAGCATTTAAGATTATATCCATATTGCCTCTATGGGTAGATTATCCAAGGGAAGTGTCTGGTATAACCAACTATTCTTGGTACGATTGGTTAAGGTTTTCATTTTGGCCTCGTACCGAATTATCTAATAGTAACGTCGGTTCAGTTGTTTGCAACGGAAAATGGGAGAATGCAAATTATCTTGGTCTAAGCGCCCTAATTCTGCTGATTCATGCTTCATTTAAAAAGTCTATATTAATAATTCCTGTATTTCTAATTCTAATCTTTTCATACTCTAATGATCAAAATTGGTATAGTTTTAATTATTATTTAAAAGAAATCCCCTCATTTTCATCCCATTTGTGTACTACTAGAATAAGATTATTGAGTCCAATTGTATTTGGTTTGGCGATGCTAATTATTTATAAGGATGAACAAATAATTACCATATTTCGAAAAAAAATATCGAAATTAGCTTTTATGTTATTTTTAGTTACAGAGGTCTTCGTCGTTTCTTTTTTAACCTTGTTAAATTCTCATAGCTATAATTTAGATGAAGAAATCACTGTTAGGAGTGATGAATTTAAAAGTTACAATAAACCCCCTTTAAGTTCAAATAGTCTATATTCATCTACAATGAGTAATATTGGTATTTATAGTGAAACGGAGTCGTATATATCTTACTCTCCTAATAATGAGTATTTAATACATGATGTATTGAGCCGTGAGCATGAATTTATGCAGGATGACAAGGAGATAAAACCAATATATTGGAGTCCAAATAAGATCATATTTCACACAAATGACTTGAAGAATTGCATCTCTACTAAAATTCGCGTTAGTAATTTATGGAGTGTTAATAATGAATATATATATCATGATAAAAAAGTGTATGAACCATGGGAGCTTATTTGTGCATTCCCAGATCAAAATGGAAGAGTTGTTTTAAATTATAGATCAACAGTATCTTTTTGGGGTTTGATTATCAATTTAACGATTATTTCAATAACATCAATTCTTATTCTAAGGGTGTGGAGATTAAAAAAAATTGAAACCATTTAAAAAAGCTATACTATCTTTTTATAACTTGATTAAACCCTCTTTGATTAAGATACATTGGATGCTTTCTAGTCAAGTTGGTTTTGATGCCCGTGTTTTTTTCCGATTTCTTCGACGGCTTCCAATATTTTATCGAGATTGGTTTGTATTCAAAAAAGGGTATTCTGGTCGTATTAATTTGATGCCCTGTCTACATGATCGGTATGAAGAGGGGGGAGCCATCAAAAATGAATATTTTTGGCAAGATCTAATTGTAGCGCAATTAATTTACAATGCTAACCCTTCACTGCATGTTGATATTGGTTCTCGTGTTGATGGATTTGTAGCGCATCTGGCAACCTTCCGTAATCTTGAAGTTTTCGATGTTCGCCCTATTACTGCACAAATTCCTGGGGTTGAATTCAGGCAAGTAGATTTAATGTCTGAAATCAACTTACCGGTTTCAAAAACAGAAAATGGATACTGCGATTCTTTGTCTTGTCTTCATGCTCTGGAGCATTTTGGTTTGGGGCGTTATGGCGATAAAATTGACCCTCTTGGATATGTTCTCGGAATAGCTAACATGTCGGCTTTGTTAAAACCGGGAGGTGTTTTCTATCTATCTGTACCTATTGGCATAGCTCGTGTCGAATTCAATTCTCATAGAGTCTTTGATCCACGGCACATCATTAAATTGGCAAGTAGCCATGAATTAGTCTTTAGAGAACTAAATATCATAAGTCAGGAGGGTAAGGTACATTTTTTAAAAAATGATATGGCAGAGCTTGATGATCTTGCTGAAAAAAACTACAACCTTGGAATTTTTGTATTTACTAAAGTATAAAATTCTGTTTTTTTTGAAATTATTTTATGGACGTATAATTAATGAATTTATTTGTCTTATTGCCTACATATCAGCGTCCAGATTCATTGAGCTATTCAGTAAAATCTGTTCTTTATCAAAACTTAGACCTGCCGAACATAAAAAAAACTCTTTATATTCTGAATAATGATGAAAATTCACAAATAGATGTGGACAATATTGTTGATGAAGCTGTGAGAAATGTAAAGCATCATCAATTCGATCATGTAACTGTCGAGCATATATCATCCAATGATGTAGAGCAGAGAAGCATATTCAGAATGTATGATGTTATCAAAAAGCACACTGTTGCAGGTGACGTGGTAATTATCCATGGAGATGATGACATTATGCTCCATGGCAGTTTGCTAAATAGATATTCTAGAATTATCAAAGACGATCATTGCGTAAACATTTCAAAATATTTTGATGGCCTAAGTTTTATTAGGGGGTACAAAGGAGTAAATCTGCAATCTATCGTTGTTGAAAATGCTAATATTATTAAAAATAATGCTTTTAAAAAAAATGATTTAGTAAATTATGGACTCCCATTTATAAGTGCATATACCTACAAAATTAATGACAATTTTTGGAAGGTTTATAATCAAGCATTATCTTGGGCGGACGATACTCCAATAAAACATGATGCAAAGTACCTATTTTTACCATTTTATATTGGTTTGTCAGCTTTTAAGAATGCAGAGTTGAGTTCATCAAATTTATGTGAGCTTATACGCGGTAGGGTGTTTCTGACTCGTAAATATTTGCCCCCAATAGTTATTACGCATCCTGATAATCCTGCTGTTGTCAATTTGACAGGAATGTATGTACTAAGAAATAGTAGTCTTATAGGATTAAGGGATCTTGACGATTTAAGAGTTGTTTTCACAAATAATATATCTGGAATTGTGTGGTCAGTTATTTTTGCACTTAATCAAATCTCTCTAATAGAAGTTTATAGGTTGTTGAAGACATCAGGATTCTCAATATTAATTAAGAGTTTTTCGATAAAAAATATTTCCAGTAATATTAAATTGATCTTCCATATGCTTTTTAATATATCAAATATTGGTTTTTGGGTAAGAGGTTTTCAGCATAAAATTTCTTCTACTTCTTTTTGGCGCTATTGGTTCAACGACTTTAGACCTGATAAGTAAATCTTGAGTATTGGCGAAGTTATATTTAAATATAGCTTTGTAATAGTGTGAAACACTTAATTTTTTTGTTGTTAAATCCTTGTGATATTTTTAAAAAGAAATAGGCTTCTACTAATCTAGTCTTCATATGTTAGAAATTATTACGCGCGTGGAATTTAGCTATGCCTAAGGTGGTCGCCAGAATTTTTGGTGGAATTGGGAACCAATTGTTTTGCTACGCTGCTGCAAGGCGTTTGGCGTTGGTGAATAACATTGAGCTAGTGCTCGATCACAAAAGCGGTTTCGAAAATGATTATATGTTTCAACGCCACTATCAACTTGATCATTTTAGTATTCCCTGTCGTAAGGCCTCTTGCGCAGAAAGGCTTGAACCCATGCCACGGTTGCGTCGTTATCTTCTGAAGTTACTTAATTCTCGTCGCCCTTTTGAGATGCGAAAATATATTATGCAAGAAGGCTTGGATTTTGATGAGCGTTTACTCTCTATTAATCCCATTGGCACACTTTACTTGGATGGTTATTGGCAGAGTGAGCGCTATTTTCAAGATATTAACTCTACAATTCGAAAAGATTTATTGATTAAAACACCCAAAGATAAACTCAATCACCTTACAGCAAATAAAATTCGTAGTTGCCAAGCAGTTGCTATACATATTCGCTTCTTCGATTCGCCTTTTGAGCGGAAGGGGGGTAATTTGTCCGAAAGTTACTATTCGCGTGCTATAGCTAAAATGGAAAAAATGGTTCCTGATGCGCGTTATTTTGTATTTTCAGATCAACCTCATTTCGCTTTAGATAATGTTACTTTGCCATCCGATCGAATGACTATTGTTACCCATAATCATGGTGATCAAAATGCATATGCTGATTTGTGGCTTATGACTCAATGTCAATATTTTATTATTGCAAATAGTACTTTTAGTTGGTGGGGTGCATGGTTATCGACTGCTCAAAATAAGATTGTAATTGCGCCAGATCCAAAATTTATGCCTTGTGATAATTATTGGCGAACAGTTGGGATAATTCCAGATAATTGGTTCCTTCTGTAAGGTTAAAACATCCATACTTAATATCGAAAAAATATGAAAAATTCTAAACCTAATTTTAATTACAGGGATCGTCTATACGAAAACTATGGAAAGGTTTTCCAGGGTGCTCCAGATGTATTCGATGAAGAATCATCACGAAAATGGGGGGCTGCACGTATTTGGCATTTGCGCGGTTGGCTACCTAAGTGCAAATCCTCAACGCTTGTTGATTTAGCTTGTGGTGGTGGTAAATTGCTACATTTTTTTCGTGATCATGGTTATTGCAATATTTCTGGTGTTGATATAAGCGCTGATCAAGTTGCGCTTGCACGACAGGTCGTCAGTAATGTTACTCAAGGAGACGTAATTGACTATCTCGAGGCAAACCATGGTCGATTTGATTTAATCATAGGTTTTGACATGATCGAACATTTAAACAAAGAGGAAGTATTACGTTTCCTTGATGCTGCTTTTGAAAAGTTACATTCTGGTGGGCGCCTTATCATCCAGACGCCAAATGCAGAAGGTCCATGGGGTGCGCAATATCGATATGGTGATTTCACGCATGAGATTGGCTTTACTCCGAGCTCATTGACGCATCTCATGCAGTTAACAGGTTTTAGCAGTATTGAATGCAGGGAATGCGATCCAGTGCCCTTTGGTTACTCAATCCTCTCTACAATACGCGCTTTCTTATGGCAAATAATCCGATTGGGATTGATAACATATAATTTGATAGAAACTGGAAATACTGGATATGGTGTTTATACGCGTGTTTTTCTTGCATCTGGTATTCGCAAATAATGACTTTTCCAAGCATTCTTTATATTGGTCCCCTGTCTGAAGGGGGGACGTGCAGAGAAAGGAAGCGAGTGCTTGAAGACTATGGTTACAAAGTAATTGATCTTGATACAGTGCCGTTCTTGGAGCAAGGTGCACGCTTACTGAGGTCGTTCGAAAATCGCTTTTTATTTGGTCCAAATGTTCTTGAATTGAATAATGAGATATTAAAGCTTTCTAGTGATCTTAAAAGAATAGATATCATCTGGGTGGATAAGGGGCGTTGGCTTTTCCCAGATGTTTTGGAAAAAGTAAAAAGAGATACGGGCGCGATTTGCATTCATTATACTCCAGACCCTGCATTTACCGTTCATACTAGTCGTCATTTTTTCAAGTCTATAAAGATTTTTGATTTATGCGTTACAACAAAGGATTATGAAATAAATAAATACCTAGATTATGGCGCAAAAAATATTTTATTTACTTTGCAAGGTGTTGATGATCGTTTTAATGATTACACAAAATCAAAAAGTAATTTAATTCGAAATGGTTCTATCTTTGTTGGACATTGCGAAGCGCACTATATAAATGTTCTAAAAGAAGTTGTAACTGTTGATAGTTCTTTACAAATTTATGGATCAGGCTGGACAAAGGGTGCTAGTTTTAATCCAAAATTATTGAAAAGTGTGAAAGGAGAAGGGGCTTGGGGTCTTGAATATCCGCGTGTTCTTGCCTCTGCCAAAATTGGGCTTGGCTTACTATGTAAAAATTACCCGGATAATTTTACAACAAGGTCATTTGAAGTTCCGGCATCTGGTGCGATGCTTTTAGCAGAAAGAACAAATGCTCATTTAAGTCTTTTTACTGAAGGAGTGGAAGCAGAATATTTCTCCTCATTGAGCGAAATGAAAGAAAAACTTATGTTTTATTTGAATAATGAATCTGCGCTTTTAGGTGTGGCTGCTGCAGGACAAAAAAGATGCTTGAATGAGTATCATTGGAAGAAAGTTCTTATGCCAGTTATCGAATGGATAGAAAATAACATCTAGTGAATATAAATTTTGATTTAAAAACATGAAAGGCGCTTCACTTAAATGCACTGATTTATATCTATTTCTAAGCATATTTAAAATCCAACGAATTTTCTTTATTCTTATTTTATGGTTAATTTTGTCGCAGGTACTTAGTGTCGCTGGTGTTGATTTGGAGGCAATCAATAGCGCCTCACTTTCAATAATTTTGTTATCTTGCTTTGGCTTCTTTTCTCACCAATTAATTTATGTCCAAAATAGCTTCTTGCATCCTATAACTTGGTTTTCCCTTACCAGTGCCTTATATTTTGGTTTGGGTCCTCTTGTATATTATTTTGGTAGTAATGAGACTATAGTATTTTTGGATAGTTACTATATTCTTAGTGCCGATAGTTTATATAAAGTTAATTCAATAGTTATTTTTGGTTTGTTGACTGTTATCTTTTTCTATTTATTATTCCATAGTTTTTTCATTACTTTTAAGTTGCCTTTTAACGTTTCAAAATTTAAAGTAAGCGTTGCAGATATAAAAAAAATTTCGTCGGTTACATATTTTTTAATTATTATTGGTGTTCCGGTAAAGTTATTTCTTACGCTCCCTTATGCTATTGGAATTTTTGATTGGCATCTACCTGGATTTTTGAAAAATTTTGAACACTTTGCAACATTAGCATTAATCCCTTTGTATCTGATTAAGAGCTTTTCATTAAAGTATAAAGTCACTTTTTATGCGCTTACCATATTTAATTTTCTGGTTGCATTTGTAACACTTAGTAAATTGGCAGTTATTATAGTGATGTTTGTGCTTTTTCTTGCAGCTAAACTAAAAGGCGTCTCTAACTTTAGACTTGGTCTGGTAGGGTTTTTGATCATATTTATATACTTAACATTTTTATCACCATTAGTCGCCTATGGAAGAAACATTATCAATGTGGGAGGTGTAAATACTGTGGAAGGGCTTCAGCAGTTTATTGCTGCAGTTACTAGTTCCGAGCCTTATGATTTTGTGGCTGATACTACGCCCGGAGTTCAACTTGGCTGGGCACGTTTAAACTATTCTAACGCTCAAGCATTTGCTATAGAGCAATATGATTCAGGTGCTCCTGGTAATACTCTGTCTGACATTTTATGGGTTCTAGTTCCTAGAACACTCTTTTCTGACAAACCCAACTTCTCGCATGGTTCATTTTTTAACGAACTTGTTGATGGTAATCCCAATAGTTCTAGTGGGCCTGGAATGATTGTTGAAGGCTATTGGAATGCTGGATGGGGTGGTGTTATTTTTGTATGTTTTAGTATGGCTTTGATATATTTCTTATGGGAAAAATATATTAACCTACAACTTAGCAAAAGTAACTTTCAATATTTACCTGTTATATTTTTAGGTATTTTCTCAGCCTTAACTCATGACTCTTGGTTTGTGATGAGTATATTTGCAATAGTTCCATTAGCTATAACAATGCACTTTTTAATCAAAATATTATTTTCGCTTTACCGTAATTACAGGTAAAAAATTGCAGTTAAAATATTTTCTAATACATTGGATCTATAAATGAGAGTATTAATTTTTAGGACTGGATCCATTGGCGATACGATAGTCTCCTTGCCTGCGTTAAGAGTGTTAAAAAAATACTATTCTAACGCATCTTTATACTTGTTAACTAACTTTCCAGTTACTGATTCTGGAAAGGAGTCGCCACTTTCATCTGTTTTAGATGGAGAAGGTATCATCTGTGAATTTATTGAATATCCGGCTAAAAAGGTTAGTATGAATTACTTATTCCGATTGCGAAAAATTGTATCCACAATAAAACCAGAAGCTCTTGTTTATCTGATGCCTCAGCGTAACAAATATCAGTTAATGAGGGATTGGATTTTTTTTAAGTTATGTGGTGTTAGAAAAATTCACGGTTTGAATTTCTCAAGTGGTTATCAAAGAAGAATGTATGACCCTATAAATGACAGATGGGAGCATGAGGCGCAACGCCTTTGCCGTCTAATAGGGCATTTGGGGCAAATCGATTTAAATGATGACGAGTCTTGGCGACTATCGATATCAAATAGTGAGCACATTGAGGCGCGGCAAGCATTACATAATTTTGAAAATAAACGATTTCTCGCCTTGAGTATTGGTACAAAGGCGGATACGAAGGATTGGGGTGAAGATAATTGGTTAGAACTTACGAAGCAGTTGTCTAGGTCCAAACCTGGGTTTGGCTTAGTCCTTATCGGATCAATTGATGAATACGAACTATCTCAACGTATTGCAAAACATTGGTTAGGTCCAGTGCTCAACCTTTGTGGAAAATGCGCTCCTCGTATCAGTGCTGCCGCATTGAGTCAAGCTAGCCTATATTTAGGACACGATAGTGGTCCAATGCATCTTGCAGCAGCAGTAGGTACTCCTGTAGTAGCTATTTTTTCTTCTCAGAATAAACCTGGTGAGTGGTATCCTTTGGGTGAATTTCATAATGTTTTATATAACAAAACTGAATGTTTTGGTTGTAACCTCAATGTTTGTGTTTTAAACCAAAAAAAATGTATTCGCGGTATTTCAGTTGATTCAGTTTTCAAGGCTGTTACTGAACATTTAAGATTGGTCGATCTTCGATAGAAATAATTCAATTTTAACAATGAATGAACAAAATATCGTTGGGGAAGGCCCGACCAAGTTTTTTATTCATGCTACGAATATTCACCAAGGTGGTGGTCGTGTTTTGTTGGAAGCACTGCTTATGGCTCTTCCATGCTCCATGAACATATATGTTTTGTTGGACCGCAGGATGCCTTTGCTTAAAGATTTATCAGAAGCTATTTCTGTTAAGCGTTTTGCTCCTACTATTACAGGGAGATTTCAATCGGAGCTATGGCTTGCAGATAATGTCGGGCCAGATGACTTTGTGCTGTGCTTTGGAAATTTGCCCCCACTATTCAAATTACATGGACACACGGTAGTGTTTTTGCATAATCGTTATCTCGTTGATTTAGTTTCTCTAAATAGCTTTCCTCTTAAGAGCAAAATTAGGCTTACTATAGAGCGTATGTGGTTAGCGATAAGAATGCAGAACGCTGACGCTATCGTAGTACAAACTCCCACAATGAAAACTAAGTTAGAAAACATATCTCAAGGTAAGGTGCCTACAAGAGTAATTCCTTTTATGTTGCAATCAGGCACTTATAAACGGAAAATTGAACGAGGGTTGGAAAGAAATGGGTATTGTGATCAATTTATTTATGTGGCGTCTGGTGAGCCTCACAAAAATCATCATTGCTTGATCGATGCATGGTGTCTTTTGGCAGAACAAGGCATATTTCCCTCTCTGAAACTGACGCTGGACGATGCTATATTTGGTGATTTATGCTCATTAATTAGAGAAAAGTCTGATCAAAATGGCTTGAAGATCGAGAATTTAGGTCATTTAAATCATGATAAAATTTTAGAATCATATAAACATGTCAATGCCCTAGTTTTCCCTTCAACTCTTGAATCATTTGGCATCCCTTTGATAGAAGCGAGACGGGCGGGTCTAAACATCTTGGCGTCCGAACTGGATTTTGTGAGGGACGTTGTCGATCCTGAAGAGACTTTCGATCCTTCATCGCCTACTTCGATTGCACGAGCGATAAAACGCTACATGGGTGTGGATGAAACCTACTTGCAGTTATTGGATGCAGAAGAGTTTTTTCAAGAAATTATGGAAAGTACAAAATAAGCGAGACCTACTTAAATTGATTAAATATTTTTAGGGAAAAGATGTGGTTATTAGATTTGAGGATTACTGGAAAAGCGAATTGGGTTCTGAAAATATTGATTTTGTTAAACTTGATATTGAAGGGCATGAATTAGATGCTCTTAATGGTTTTGGAGATGCGTTGAAATTTATTAAGGTAATTCAGTTTGAGTTTGGCGGATGCAATATCGATACACGAACTTTTTGGCAAGATTTCTGGTATTTCTTTATAGAAAATAATTTTGTGTTATACAGAATCACTCCTTTTGGCATAACAAAAATTAAAAAATATAGAGAATTAGATGAATTTTTCTCAACAACGAATTTCTTGGCTAAGCGGATCTCCGCTTAGCTTACTATTCTAATTTGGAAACTTTCGAAATTTTTATAAAGTGTTGGCATAAAATAATATATTTTTTGATGTGGTTTAATTGACAAAGTTGGCGCCAAACCTTATTTCAGAGAGTTCTAATGAAGATTCTAGTTATTTCTCAGTACTTTAAGCCTGAGAGCTTTCGTATAAATGATATTGTCAAATCTCTTTCTGACTTGGGTCATGGTCTGGGTGTTTTAACTGCTCAGCCGAATTACCCTGATGGACAGGTTTTCAAGGGTTTTAGCTCATTTGGCCTTTCTACTCGTAAAGAAGACGGATTAGATGTTAGTCGGGTCCCTATCATTCCCCGGGGAACAGCGTCTTTTTCCAGATTAGCCTTAAATTATTTATCTTTTGTGATAAGTGCCGCTATTTTTGGCCCTTGGCTGCTGAGAAAGCAAAAGTTTGATGTTCTTTTTTGTTACGGTGTTTCGCCAATTTTGTCTGCGCTGCCAGGGATATTGATAGCTAGGCTCAAAAAGGTACCTTTCGTCCTTAACGTTCAAGACCTTTGGCCTCAAAGCATCTCTGCAACTGGTAACAGCAATAATCCATTTTTACTAGGCCTAATCAAAATAGTCGTCAGATATATTTACCAGCATTCTGATCTTATACTCGTTTCATCAAAGCCTTTCATCGAAGATGTAAAAAAATATAAACCAACTTGTGATGTGATTTATTTCCCCAACTCTGTTGGAGATGAGTATTCTGCTACTGCTGCCTCTCGCTCACAAGAATTGCCTAAACTTCCTGATGGTTTTAATGTTGTGTTTGCAGGGAATGTTGGTAGTGCTCAGTCAATTAACACAATAGTAGATGCGGCTGATAAATTAAAAAGTATTCCTCAAATTAAATTTATTATTATTGGTTCTGGTAGTGAGTCTGCTTGGCTTAAATCTGAAATAGAGGCTCGCGCACTAAAAAATATTTTAGCTTTAGGGCGTTTCCCGCCCTCAGATATGCCGTATTTTTTTTTAGAAGCCGATGCTCTTCTAGTAACTTTAAAAGACGAGGATATTTTTCACTTTACAGTGCCTAATAAAATTCAAGCTTATATGGCAGCGGGCCGCCCAATTATCGCGAGTGTGCCTGGCGAGGGCGGTAGGATTGTCAAAGAATCTGGCGCAGGCTTTCATATTGCTCCTGAAAATCCGAATGAACTAGCATCATGTGTTCATAAATTATATGGCTTATCTAAAGAATACCGTGATCAGTTGGGTCTCAATGGTAAAGCTTACTTTAAAGATAACTTTGATCATTCGAAGTTGATACGTGATTTAGTCGGATATTTAGAAAAAGTTTTTAAAGATGCAAAACTTAATATTAGTAATCAGGTGAGCTAATGTTGGTTTTAATACTTGGAGCATCTGGAATGATTGGTAGCACTATGGCTAGAGTTGTTTCAGAAAATACCCACTACAAGGTGCATGGAATTGGTCGTCGAGATATTACACAACAAGATTTGAAACCCTCCATTACTTATCATCAATGTGAAGATTTAACACATGAACAATCTTTAAAATCCTGGCTGAATGAGCTAAACCCAGACGTCATAATCAACTGCCTCGGCTTAACAAAGCATTACAAGGAGGGTAATGAGCCACTTCATGCGATAAGGGCGAATGCTTTATTCCCTCACATGTTGGCTAAACATGCACTTGATATAAAAGCCAGAGTAATTCATGTAAGCACTGACTGTGTGTTTGATGGGGTTGATGGTTTTTATGATGAGAGTTTCTTACCTAATGCAAAAGATGTTTACGGAAGAAGTAAGGCTTTGGGTGAGTTGGATAATTTGTCAGATGTGACTTTGCGAACCTCTACTATCGGACATGAGCTTGGATCGCATGTTGGTCTTCTAGAATGGTTTTTAAGCCAAAAAAAATGCGTGGTATTTGAAAGAGCAATTTTTTCTGGGTTACCCACTGTTGAGTTCGCTAAGGTTATACGAGATATTGTAATTCCCAATCATTCACTTGTTGGTTTGTTTAATGTCGGAGCCAAGCCGATTAGTAAAGCGAACCTTTTAAAAATCATATCAGAGGTATACGAGCATAAGGTGCACATGTCATTTGATGATTCATTTGTGATTGATAGAAGCTTAAACTCTGGTAGGTTCCAAGCATTAACTGGATACTCCCCGCCATCATGGCCAATCTTAATTACTAAAATGTTTAACGACTATAGGCGAAGTTTCTGTGTTTGATAATAATGTTCTTTTAATCACTGGTGGTACAGGCTCATTCGGCAAAACTATCTTAAAAAGATTTTTAGATACGGGTGTGCGTGAGATCCGTATTTTTAGTCGAGATGAGAAGAAGCAAGAAGATTTGAGACTCAAGCTCAATAACTCAAAAGTAAAATTTTTTATTGGCGACGTAAGAGACGTGCACTCATTAAGTGGTGTGATGAAGGGAGTAGATTTTGTTTTTCATGCGGCGGCATTAAAGCAAGTTCCATCCTGTGAGTTTTATCCCATGGAGGCGATTAAAACTAATGTGCTTGGTACGGAGAATGTTTTAAAGGTTGCAACATCAGAACAGGTTAAGAAAGTTATCCTACTGAGCACTGACAAGGCCGTTTATCCTATTAACGCAATGGGCATCTCGAAAGCGATGGCTGAAAAGGTTCTTATTGCACAAAGTCGTCTCCAGCAAGAAGGAGATACTGTCTTTTGCGCTACTCGCTATGGCAATGTAATGGCTTCCCGAGGGTCTGTTATTCCATTATTTGTTCAACAGATAAAAGAAAACCGTGAGCTAACCTTAACTGATCCAAATATGACGAGGTTTCTAATGTCACTGGATGATTCAGTTGATTTGGTTCTGCACGCATTTGAGCATGGTGAACAGGGTGACATCTTTGTTCAGAAAGCTCCGGCATGCACTGTGGGAACACTTGCCACAGCATTAAAGGAGCTTTTTTTAAGCAAATCAGAAGTCCGTGTCATTGGAACTCGACATGGCGAGAAACTATACGAGTCACTTATTTCTCGAGAAGAAATGACTCAGGTTGAAGATATGGGGAGCTACTATCGTATACCTGCTGACAATAGAGATCTTAATTACGCTAAATATTTTAGTGAGGGCGAGCAGGCCCTTAGTGAGGCTGAAGACTATACATCCCACAATACGCAGCGATTAGATGTCGAAAAAACGAAGCAATTATTGATGTCTCTCGAGTTTATAAGGAAAGAAATTCATGCTTAAGATCATGACTATTGTCGGAACACGACCGGAACTTATAAAAATGAGTAGGGTCATCGCAGAGTTTGATAAGCATACTGAACATACCTTGGTTCATACAGGTCAAAATTACGACTATGAGTTAAATCAAGTCTTCTTTGAAGATTTGGGGATTCGTACGCCAGATTATTTCCTTGATGCTGTTGGAGAAACCGTTGCGGCTACAATCGGAAAAATCATAGATAAAGCAGACGTTGTTATGAGCCAGGTTCAGCCTGATGCAGTTTTGCTTTACGGAGATACCAACTCGTGTCTATCTGTTATTGCCGCAAAGCGACGCAAAATACCGGTATTTCATTTTGAGGCTGGTAATCGTTGCTTTGATCAACGGGTGCCGGAAGAGCTCAACCGTAAAGTTTTAGATCATCTCAGTGATATTAACTTGGTGTTGACAGAGAATTCTCGACGATACCTGATTGCGGAAGGCGTCAGACCAGAAACAATTATTAAAACTGGCTCTAACATGAGAGAGGTTTTGGACTTTAATAAAGACAAAATTAACCGCTCATCCATCTTGAAAGAACTAAGTTTGGAAACTGGTAAGTATTTTGTTGTGAGTGTGCATCGCGAAGAGAATGTAGATTCTCCTGATAATCTTAGAGAATTACTTTCTACTTTAAACGCGATCGCGATTCACTATGATTTACCTGTGATTGTCTCAACTCACCCTAGAACACAAAAAAGAATAAGTGATTTAAAAGATGTTGAGCTCGATTCTAGAGTTCATTACCTAAAACCTTTTGGTTTCTCCGATTATGTAAAACTTCAGTTGGAGGCTAAATGTGTTGTATCCGATAGCGGCACAATTACGGAAGAAGCATCGATGTTAAATTTGCCAGCGATAACGGTGCGTAACGCACATGAGAGACCAGAAGGCATGGATGTCGGCACACTTATAATGAGTGGATTAAAGAAGGACAGGGTGCTTGAGTCAATTAAAGTTATTTCTGAGCAACACGATCGTGTCAAGCGAATTATTCCTCCAATAAATGATTATGAAAATCCCGCTGCATCCAAACAAATTCTTCGAGTTGTGATGAGTTATGTGGATTATGTGAAAAGAACAGTTTGGAAAATTGATGCCTAACTTTAGATCTTAAGCTGCTAAGGGTTGCATTTAGCCTATGAATCCACTGGTTACCCGCGGCAAAGACTCCTAGGTTCGCTTCAAGTTGATATTAGAAAGGCGCGAATTGCTTAGCTGGACGCCACCGCTTTCAGTAGAGTGGTGGATTGCGTCGGTTTTTTCGAAAAAATAGAGCGGTATTGGGTGTTATGATTCGTATTTTTGATTTTATTCTATCGCTTCTCGGCTTATGTTTTGGGCTGCCTGTTTTAATAATTATTTGGGGTTTAGGTCTGTTAGATACAGGCTCTCCCATTTTTCGACAAGAAAGAGTGGGGCGTAATATGGTCTCATTTACTCTTGTGAAGTTCCGAACTATGTCTAGAGATACGGCCTCTGTAGCCAGTCATTTGGCAAGAAGCTCTTCAATAACCTCCTTTGGCCGCCTCCTACGTAAAACAAAATTAGACGAGCTGCCCCAGCTTTGGAATGTGCTCAAGGGTGATATGAGCTTAGTTGGGCCTCGGCCAAATCTTTTCAATCAGGCTGAGCTTATTCACGCGCGTGATGTATTGGATGTTTATAGCGTGCGTCCAGGCATAACTGGCCTTGCACAAATAAAAGGTATCGATATGTCCACGCCTGAGCTGTTAGCCAAAATTGATGCTGAAATGATTTCTACTATGTCGGTAGTGAATTACTTTAAATATATTTTTCTTACAGTTGTCGGGAAAGGTCAGGGCGATAGAATTCGTCGTTAATGGTTATTATCAACTAATAGCCAATCGCTATCATCTCAGTTCCTAAGATAACGTAACGCGGTATTCTCAGACTTCCATCCACCGCGAAGCATGATCCTTTCAAGCGGTACACCTTTGTCAAGAAGATCTACTGCAGCACCGACATGAAATGAGTGTCCTGATATCTCGCCTATATCCCTAAGTTTCGCTTTTCGCTGAAGTAACCTCAGTATCTTATTGACTGCAGCCGGATCTAAACTTTCTCTAACGCTCAAGTCGCGTTTAAAGCTTCTTAAGATAACCCCGTCAGTTTGTTTGATCTTGTCTTTCCACTGGATAATCAATTCGACAAGCTCATCTGAGATGGGGATTAACTTACCCTCACCAAACTGATCTTTTTTGATTTTCGTAAGAGTAGGGCGTGTTTACCATTTGGTAATGTTTTTACATCATCAAACCTAAATGCGCATATCTCAGAGCGACGTCGCATGCTTTCATAGCCTAGTTGAAGCAGTAAGCGATTATGTAAACCCACAATTCCGTCATCACATACTGCTTGTAGTTTACGCATGACCTGGAGTGTGAGTTGAGTGACCTATTTTTGAGCCATACCTAAGCAGAGTCATCAGCAATTACCCTACTTGGACGTTTTTTACGCCGAACTAAAATGGATGAGCCGCCCCAGCTGTGGAACGTACTAAGAGGTCAGATGAACTTGGTTGACCCGCGTCCTTGTTTGTTAAATCAACATGATTTGATTTCTGAACGTGAAGCTTGTGGCGTGTTTGGTGTACGCCCTGGGATTACCGGCTTAGCGCAAATTCAGGGCATTGAAATGTCCACTCCTGGGTTATTGGCTATTACTGATGCCAAGATGTTGAAAAACATGAATGTGTTTGTTTATTTTCGGTATATAATTTTACCATGATAGGCAAGGGGTTGGTGATCGCGTAAGAGAAAAAGCATCATGACCAGGGATAATAGAACCAATGCCCAATACTACATTAGGCTTAGTACCCTGTTTTGGCAGGGTCTTATTAAGCTAATGATATCATTAGTTTTTTGAAATTCGAGATTTGAAGGACCCGCTTCATAAAAGCCAGAGCTGAATAGACAAAGAACTTCACCGGTATTAGCGTGCGATATGAGGTCCCTACAAATCTGATTTGTTATATCTTGCAGGCGATAGCTATTTAAAAATGAGGTTGACTTTGTAATGGGTTATTTTCGAAAAAATATATATCTAGCTAGGGATATTAGAGAATGAAAGTATACCTACCCGGCCATCGTGGCATGGTTGGTTCGGCCATCCTCAGAAAGTTAGCCCTGGATCCCAATGTTGAGACCGTCACACGTAATCGCACCGAACTTGATTTAACCAATCAGGCTGCTGTGGAGACCTTTTTTGCCGAATCCAGTTTCGATCAGGTCTATCTAGCCGCAGCCAAGGTCGGTGGTATACACGCTAACAACACTTACCCAGCTGAGTTCATCTACGAGAACTTGGTGATTGAGGCGAACATCATTCATTCAGCCTTCAGGCACGGTGTTAAAAAGCTACTCTTTTTGGGCTCTAGTTGTATATACCCCAAGCTGGCTGATCAGCCTATGCCTGAGGAGGCCCTGCTCACCGGCTCACTTGAGTGTACCAATGAGCCCTATGCCATCGCGAAGATAGCCGGGATAAAGTTATGTGAGAGTTACAACCGCCAATACGCTAACACACATGGGATAGATTACCGCAGCGTGATGCCAACTAACCTCTACGGTCCAGGTGATAACTATCACCCAGAAAATTCTCACGTCATCCCTGCGCTGATTCGTCGATTTCACGAGGCGAAGGTCAATGACGCACCTGAGGTAGTTATCTGGGGTAGCGGCACGCCCAAGCGGGAGTTTTTACATGTTGATGACATGGCCGCGGCGAGCATTCACGTGATGAACCTTGATAGTGATCTTTACCAGCAACACACCCAACCGATGCTCAGCCATGTTAATGTTGGCTATGGCAGTGATGTCAGTATCGCTAAGCTTGCTGTTTTGATCGGGAAAACCGTTGGCTACAAAGGTAGAATTACTTACGACAGCAGCAAACCTGACGGCACACCGCGCAAGCTGATGGACAGCTCGCGTCTGAATGCACTTGGATGGCAGGCACAAATCACTCTAAAAGAAGGCCTTGTCTCGGCCTATCAAGATTTTTTGACCACAGGAACTCGTTTAGATGGATAACAAAATCGCACTGATCACCGGTATCACAGGTCAAGACGGCGCCTACCTTACAGAGTTTCTAATCGATAAGGGCTATGTAGTCCACGGCATTAAACGTCGTACCAGCTTATTTAACACCGACCGTATTGATCATCTCTACCGCGACCGTCACGAGAAAGACGTTAAGTTCTTTCTGCACCACGGTGACCTTACTGATAGCTCAAGCTTGATTCGTATTATCCAAGAAGTTCAGCCAGATGAGGTTTATAACTTAGCTGCACAGAGCCACG
>Ga0255782_10000611_pt1 | contig 32230 bp, 12 predicted proteins | sample 101ome_26_FD_179980 | JGI IMG/M metagenome (GOLD analysis project Ga0255782, IMG submission 179980) | Coastal salt marsh microbial communities from the Groves Creek Marsh, Skidaway Island, Georgia - 101408AT metaG (version 2) | ecosystem: Environmental > Aquatic > Marine > Intertidal zone >...
TAGGTTGGCATATACAACGTAATTGGTGGTTGTACGTTGTATATACAACGTGAAGTTGGAGTCGACGTTGTATATACAACGTACATACTTAATATCACGAACGTCTATCTAATTCGATAAGTGTCTATGATGTCACTATATAGCACTACAGTGCTTAATATATGTACTAATTCGCTAGACGGTAAACCCTAGGTCACCCATCCAAACGCGCCGCGCGAAGTTCGAATTCCCCAGAGGTTGGTGTTCACATAGTTAATGTAAAATAACGCTATCAACCTAAGTTCGGACATCTGGAGCCTCGACGTCTATGGCCGATACAACGTGATCGGTGTTGGTTCGTTGTATATAACGTTGTACAGTATCTGTAGTCCCGTTGTCCAACCTAGAATCTGACACAAAAGCTGGACATCCTGACCAGGGTAGCTAACAAGCACCGCTTCACAAGGTGGTGCGCTCACTTGGCGGTCGACAGCGACGTACGCACCAGAGTCATCGGCACCGCGACGCGTGCGTGAACGTGTACTGATTTCAAGCCATCAAGAGCTTTACTTAAAAGGAAAGGGTGTCGTCTGTACGCTCTGTGTTCTGGCTCGAAGCATGCTCTCGAGGTCTTACTCTGAACCGCGCTCTGTTTTGCGACGCGGGCTTTGTATGCGACGTGGATCGAAACTAGTTCTTCGTGTGCGGGCATTAGACGCAGCTCAGCCTTTTGATGCCGAAGAGAAACTACGACGCCATTCTCGACTAAAACAATCACTCACCATAGGCGTCTTGGGTTTTGGCAATTTCGGCCAGTTTCTGGCAAAGCGTTTCGTGCAGCAAGGCCACACCGTAATCGCAACTTCAAGATCTGACTACTCAAAGATAGCTGGTGACCTAGGTGTTAACTTTTTCCGTGACATTGATGATTTTTGTGAGGAACACCCTGATGTTGTCATCGTTTGCACCAGTATACTTTCGACAGAAGAGTCTCTCAGATCTTTCCCATTTCAACGTTTGAAGCGAAATACTTTATTTTGCGACGTATTGTCCGTAAAACAGTTTCCTAAACAGTTGTTTCAGCAGCTTCTGCCCGAAGACTTTGACATTCTGTGTCTTCATCCAATGTTTGGACCTGACAGTGGGAAACATAGTTGGAAAGACTTACCACTAGTTTTTGACAAAGTGCGAATCGGTACCTCGCCTCGTAGAGTTGAGAGGTGTCACAATGTTCTTCAAATATTTGAAGCAGAAGGTTGTAGAATGGTTGAGATGTCTTGCGAAGAGCATGATCGGCAGGCAGCGTCTTCACAGTTCATCACACACACAGTTGGCCGCATGCTGGGTACGATGGAACTTGCAGAGACAACGATTAGTACCAAGGGATTTGAGTCACTTCTTTCCCTTGTAGATAACACTTACAACGACTCTTTCGATCTCTATTACGGTCTGTTCATGTATAACAAGAACGCAACTGCTGAGCTCTCCCGACTTGAACTTGCTTTGACGAAGGTGAAGAGCGAGTTGTTTGATCGTCTCCACGAGCGTATACGCAACGATATATTTGATGATAATTAGCGCAAGAGCGCAAGACAAAGCTATAGAATCTTAGATCTTTTTAATGCATCGAGTGAGATGATACGACAAAATTAATGTGTCAACCGGACATCATTGTCGTCTATGCTGAGATGCAGACCTTCCGTCTGATCCAGAGAAAGCTGTAAGAGATCGAATTCATGGGCATTTAACAGTGCGGCGATGGATTCGTCCAATACTTGCGTACTTTCCACTCTGATCTTCACATCTGCCACCGTGATGTGCGGCCTGACTACGAAAATTTCGATACAGATATCAGGAAGAATCTCAAATACATCAGACCCATACATGACATGCTTTCCCGCGTGCTCTCTTCTTGGCAGAGTGCCTATCGCTTCAAATATTGAGTCTTTTTCGATGTTAAGCATCTGTTCAACTCCACTGGAGTCGTTCCCGTTATCGCGTGTTTGATAAAGTACTTGGATTTTATCGCTAGTCTGTAATCCGGCGCTTTTTCTCAGCTTTTGAATACGATTGACAAGAAGGCGCGCCGCGCCAGAATATAGCAAAGACGTATCCCGGCGCAAATCAAGAATCACCATACTTCCGGCCTCATCCACTGTAGCATATGCCGTATCAGAATCATCCTTATTTTTGAATGCATACTTCACGATGATGTCGTTTTGATCAAGATGATGTCCTGCAACGGTTGCTTTGCCAGTACTCTGAAATGCCGAGATATCCTCCGGTTTCCAGTCTCTGATGTGCTTGGTGACTTCTTTCATAGATTTACCGATGCGTTTACCCAAAGATGCGAAGTTGGGATGAGCCTGGAGGGAAGCATATTGTCCAAGGTCACAACTCACTTGAACGTCCCCAACATTAAGTTCGTCCTTTATATACGGCAGAAGTGCGTCTTGTGCATCAGCTAGGAATTGCGCATCAGAGTCCACTATCGTCATGCTCGAAATTGGCATTTTTAGTGGCTTGCCGCATCTTTCTCGAACAGCTCGAACGGTTTCAATGACAGACTGCATTTTTGAGACGGACTGCTCCATGCGAGGTGATGAACCTTCATTGAATGAGGGGAAATCGCAAAAGTGAATAGACTCTTCTGGATTATCTAAACACCGCCGCATGTTCTGGTACATATTCTCCACGAAGAATGGCGTAAATGGAGCCATAGTCTTGCCCAACGTCAGCAACACATTGAAAAGGACATTGAGAGAAGTTCTTGACTCATCGTCTCCGAACTTGCCCTTGATTCGACTACGATTGTACCGGACGTAGATATTCGTTAACTGGCTGATGAAAGAAAGCAAACGTGGAACAACGGTGTACAGACGATAGCTCCTCATCTCGTCACGCACAAAACGTACCAGAGAATTGGTCAATGACAGGATCCATATGTCAAGTACATTTTTTGATAACGATTCGCCTTGCGCTGGTCTAAATTCTCCACAAGATTCTTCCAGACGTTTAATATTCTGCACCATAAAGCGATATGCGTTATACCAAGGCAGAAACACGTCTTTCAATACGCTGAATACGCCTTCTTCTTTGAATCGCAGTGGCTCGGCGCGAACAACCGGGCTATCGATCAAATAAAGGCGCAACGCATCGGCTCCATATTTGTCGAGGATCTCATGTGGATCAGGATAATTTTTCAAGGATTTAGACATTTTTTTGCCATCTGAAGCAAGCACTAATCCATTGCATATGAGGTTCTTGAACGCTGGTTTATCAAACAGTGCTGTCGACAACACCATGAGTGTGTAGAACCATCCGCGCGTCTGATCAAGTCCTTCAGCGACAAAGTCGGCTGGGAAGGCATCTTCAAAACGCTTTTTGTTTTCGAAAGGGTAGTGTTGTTGAGCGTAAGGCATACTTCCGCTCTCAAACCAGCAGTCAAAGACGTCCTCAACTCGACGAAGCGATGGAAAACCCGGACCTCGAGGCGAAGGTATCTCGAGATGGTCGATGAAATGCCGATGCAAATCTACCACAGGATGACCAGTGAGGGATTCTAGTTCGGCAATCGAACCAATAACGATACTCTCATCTCCAGATGGAGATTGCCAAATAGGAATCGGCGTTCCCCAGTAGCGGTTGCGGGAAATCGCCCAGTCATGTGCATTTTCCAACCAGTTATGGAACCTTTTCTCCTTGACGTAAGATGGCACCCATGATGTTTGAAGATTATTCGAAATCAAACGATCCTTGATTGCCTCGACGTTGACAAAAAAGGAAGCGACCGCTCTGTAAATCAGTGGCGTCTGTGAGCGCCAGCAGAACGGGTAAGAGTGCACAATGCGGCCATTATCAATCAGTCGACCCTTATCCTTGACGAGCTGTATGAGGAACTTATCAGCAGTCTTTATGTATAAGCCACAGAGATCTTCAGGTGCCGGCGCAACAAAACATCCATTTGCGTCCACCGGGTCTGTCAAGGGTTCGTCACGCTGAATCACGTTGTTTGCAATACACACTCGGTAGTCATCTTCCCCGTATGCAGGTGCCTGGTGAACGACACCGGTGCCAGAGTCATCCTTAACATACCCATCGCAACATACTTTGTATGCATCGTTACTGACCTTTGACCCGTACCAATCGAAGATGGGCTTGTATTTCAATCCAGCCAATTCACTACCAGTAACGGACTTGACGACAATCCATCCATCACTCAGCATACGTGAGCCCCCCTTTCCCTTCTTGGTTGCATGGGGCAAACTGTCAAGACGTGTCTCCGCCACGACGTACACACGGCCATTTGCGTCACGCACATAGACGTAGGTCAGCGTGGGATTCACACACAACGCAACGTTTGAAGGAAGTGTCCAAGGTGTAGTCGTCCACGCAATGAGCTCTGCATTCAAGTCGCAGTCTATTATGGGAAACGAAACCTAGGCACCATTTTCACTCGTCAAGCTTTCAAGTAACGACCGAACATACCGTGATAGCAGGATCACTAACGTCTCTATAGTCTAATCCTGCCTCGAAATTAGAAAGCGGCGTGTTACAAGCCGTGGAATACGGCATAACTTTAAAACCTTTGTACACCTATAGGGAAGATAAAACTGGCGAAGTGTTTTGAAAAAAAGCATGTACCAGATTCTTCTGATGCAAGGTCTTGAAAACCCACCATATACTCTCCTACAAAATGTTAGACGACATCACGCGCGACAGCTCACGGAAGTACCATGAATTTTGGATCCATAGTTTTGTAGTCGTCATCGAAATCTATCCAGCGCCCAATCCTAGTGACAGTTTTCCTCCATTCGGTCGAGTAACGGAGCACGATGCTCCTACATTCTTCGTTATAATTCCCGATTCCAAACTTCAAAACATCTTCTCTTCCGCTTATCTCTGACGAAATTGTAAGATGAGGTGTTTTGGAAAGTGTACTTACACGAACTTACTGAGTTTCTTGTCTATCTCGTGCTCCACAGGCAGACCATGACAATCCCAACCAAAGCGCCTGGAGACATGATGCCCCGTCATGGAAGCGAAACGCGTAACGATATCCTGGGAAGGCGCTCAATGAAACTCAAGCGGATACCATATAGACTGACCTTGATGGTTCCCGCTAGAAGATGGCCGTAATGTGGAAGCCCCGTTGCGAACGGGGGTCCATCGTAGAAGACGAATCTGCTCTCAAGTCAGTGCAAGAATATCACTGGGCAATATCACACTCACTCCGGCTTTCCCTCGGAGCGCCGAAGCTGCTCTTTGAAAGCGCCTATTTCTTCCCAGAGCTGAAGGATGCTGGTTTCCTGAAGCACTTCCTTAAATACAAATTACCAGCTCGCACCACTGACTTACCTCGCGCGGAAAAGAATAGTCTTGCCCTTCCACGACATCTTGCAGACGCATGTTTTGATAAGTGACCACTCGAACAGGGAGGTTTTCGTCCCTGTCACCGCGTTGCCCCAGCGACGCCGGTAGCCCCAGTGGCCGCCAACCAGTTAAAAACCTAAGCTGTCGCCACGAAATCACAACGTGTGACATGTGGCACATTTGGTTGATAAGCCACGGCGTCGGCCCATTCCCCCGCGCGAACGTCATATATAACACCTATTTTCACATATCACCTTCCAAGTATTTCGTTCATTTTCATAGCGTATGAAAAAATGTAAAAAATCCCACAAGTGCGTGTTAAAGAGACAAATCTGAGTCGCGCAAAGTAAGTACTTAGTAAAGTAGCTCATTTTCATACTTTGCGAAAATATCAATTTATCTACGCTGTACTCTTAGTCAGCCTAATAAAAAAGAAAACAACCTACGCTCTCCACGTTCTATTCTAACTTCACCTATGTATATAAATCTCCGTGTCGTGTCGCACTACTCGCACGAGTTCGAAGAGAGTCCTCCGCTCGCTCGGCACACAGTCGTTCAGCAAGGCGGCACGGATCCTTGGCCCATTCGAGATAAAATAAAACCTTTAGAGTTGCTTTTATGTCCGAGGTTGTTTGGGAAGAGGTCGAGCGCTCGCTCGAGGATCTTGCAGCGTGCCAACGGGCCGGGTTGCTGACGGAGAACGAGTCAAGTCGCGTTGTGCGTGTACGTTCCAGGTACGAGCAGCTGCTCAGGCAAAGAGCTAGAGACGAAGTACTCATAGCATATGTCAACTACGAGTCTCATGTACAGAATCTGATTTTGTCGCGAGCAAAGGTGCGCTGCAGTTCTTTGCTCAAGGTTTAGCTCTCCTAACTTTGCTCGCATGAGTACAGTCGGTGAAGACAAAAGTGCATTTTTCTGCTTCAAGACACCTTAGAAGGCTACTTATGCGAAGTGTAAGTCTGAACCCAAGGAATATTGAGATTTGGAAGGCGTTTGTTTCGTATTGTGAAGCGTTTGGTAGCTCAAAGTTGCTTTCACGTGTGTTGGCAAAAGCGCTTCGACACAATAGTGACTGTGTAGGTCTCTGGTTATCGTGTGCGGCCTATGAATCCCGGAAGAACGTATGTTTTAAACCCAGTCGACTCTACATTTGTTTGATTATTGTTCCAGCGAAATTCGGAAGCGGCGCGACGACTCTTCCAACGAGCTCTTCGAAGCTGCCACGGCGCTCAAGGTAAGAAAATTACTTCTTCATGGAGACCAGGTTCATTTCGAGATCCGATAGATGTCTGGGTTGCGTATTTCACGTTTGAGCTCGAGTTTGCATCGCAGCTGCAGCAGCGACATAGCTTGCTGGCGTCCGCTGGACGCGACTACGCAGCTAAAACGCCACATATGGAGGAGATGCATGTTCGTGAGGTTGATAACTTATATTTGGTACAAACCTTAGATTAATGGTCTCTGCAGGGTAGATTGGCGCTTTTAGTGTTTAAGAAGGCGATAGAGTCATATCCGGGTAAGATTTATATACTATATGACTCTTTTGATTGTAACCAACACGTAGACGACAAGGAGTTTTGCCTCCGAATGTTCTCTGTTGCGAGCAAGCCCAGTGAGGTTTGTACACGTTATTTTTCACATTTCCTTTTTTTACAAGCTACCAGTTGAGCAAACTACTCCATGCGATGCGCAAAACGATTTGTGGATCAGAAGAGGAGATATTTGCGACCATCATGGATCATCGAGCAGTTTCCAGAGAAGATTTTGTGAAGGTAAAACTGAACGTGTTCAATATCATTACATACTGACTGGAAGCAGTGTTGCCTTGAGCTGTGCTCAATTCGCATGGTGCAGCGGGCCACTGACTTTCAAGCAGATGTAAACGCGACAGTCTCTTCAAGGTGAGTACATGCATTTGATATTCAGTGTGGCGCTGACAGAAGGAAAGCAGGTTCTCAGAATGTGTTCGGCTGTTGGAAAATACCCGGTGTGTGAACGAAAAACTCCTCCAAGGTCCACATCGAGACAAACATGTGCGTCTTTTAGTAGTCCTGATGGTTATTCGCCATGCTTATCTTGCGAATGTTTAGATGAAAATACTCGCTTCTCGTATTCACACTGGTGGCTGCCATGCATACACTCCTGTCTCCCACCGTCAATCGTCTCCGGGTAATGAGGTACGCAAGTTGACTGATATTATGTGAGCGCTCAAGTCGATGCTTCAGCTTGATTGTAACACCTGCATGGCAAATGTTTTCCTTGCCAGTAAGTTGTGTGGTGTTGGATGGAAGCGTCGCTGCACCACAAGCCATGGCATAAGCTGAAAAATCATTTCGCCAATACGAATGACCGCGGTTGCTTTTGCATCGTGGTCAAAAATTCTTCCTACTAGATGGCCTTGGGGATGCCATACAGGACCGGTGCCGCTCCGACAAGATATCGCAGTTGACACGCACCACGTGAAGAATTCACTGTATGGGCTAAGCATTTGTACGCACACTCTATCTGTTGTTCTCCACTGAGCCACTCATTTAATAACCGGACAGAGAGACGGTCTATGTCACTGTCTGTCACATCCCATAGATTTCCGAGCACTACAGGAGCGTCTGCAAACAGGTACATGATTGCAACACTGGCATCTGAGGAGCTGTCAGTGTTATCGTAGGATCCACTGGAACACCCCATCAAGATAGCAGCTGCTCGGAACGATAGGCTCTCAGTCGGTACACGCTTATATATTTCACGTCCGCCACCATGGCCAAAGTACAAATATAAGCCACTATCTTGTAAAGCACACGTCAGTTCAGCTATGTTCGGGAGAGTCCCTACTGTACCATTCCATCCTGTTCGCTTAAGTATTGGATCCAACTGCGCCTGTGTTTTCACCAGGTCGCCCATCGGGTTCAAAACAAAATAAGACTTGTTCAGTTCGATTCGTCTTGAATTGAAATTCTGCTGAACTGTATATATTGCTCTTGCCATGGCAATCGAGGGTATCCTATACAAGCGTTGAGATGAACAGATTGGCATAGATTCCCATGGGACATGCTTTACGTTTTCATCCATAACGATAAGTAACGGACGCCTCTTAATCTTTGTATTTGCACTAGTTGATTCACGCGACTTGTCATCAATACGCTGTCGCAAGCCTGTGGCCAAGTCGCACGCTTCAGTCCACATCCTTGTGTTAGAGAGCGTCTGCTGAAAATGACTGAGATGTATACTTGGAGCATTTGATTGCGCCATCGCTAACGATAAGAGACCTGTACAAAACTCTTCATCACTGAGACACTCGATACCCGTCAACAATAAGTATGTGCATTGCAACATGTGATGTGACATCTTGTACCCACGGAAAGCTAGCCACGACTCAACTTCATTTACAAGCCCTTTTACGTAAGTCCGCACATCTGCGTCAATAGGGTTACCAACGAACATCACTTTCCATGGGCCAAGCACTTCATGTTCCATGCAAAGAAGCAACTTCTCAAGGTGTGAATCTAGTTCCAATCTCTGCTGCCACCAGTGAACTTTAGAAGAGCGATCGACGCTTGGTTGTGGAATATTGTGCTGTCGCTCCTCAGTGATAGTGGCAAAATCACAAAGAATCGCTCTCAAAGCTTCTGTTTCGAGGCGAATGCACACAGACGATGAACTTTGATGATCACCGTCATCACTCCGAGTAATAATCAAATCTAGGCAGTGAGATGAATCACCTCCTTCGGTTGTTGTTCTCTGAAGAGTCCCAACCGTAACAACTGGAAAATCCAGCAATATGTGCGATTCGCTGATGCCACTCGGATAAATACCAAACTCCTCGGGGTGTGAAAATTCCAGTTGGTTATAAGCTGCTGCGTGATACCCATACTCAATAGTTGCCGAATTCATGCTAGAGATATGGAGTGGCTCCTGTTTCATCAAGACTTTTCTCGCTAGGAACGCGAAGTGCTGTGCTCGTAGAACTGATCCATAATGACAATGCATAAATGACGTCATCCCATGCACGCTCATAGTTGTATCATCAGCCAATATAGGCAATATTTTCAATGCAACAAAAGCTAAATTCAAAGGAGAATTTCGATAATGCCATAGCAACTCTCGACTATTCTGCTTAAACTCTGCCATTGTTGCAGCGCAAGGTTTGGTGACTTGTATGTTGGCACACTGGATACACAACTTGCACAATAAGATTCTTGCAAAGCATTTCGATTGGCACCAACGATCATTCAGGATCATTGCTTCAATGCGACATATAACAGACACACTATCACTAACACTTGATGCCAAGATGCGATGGCAGTCTAATTTCACAAGCAAATGACGAAACTGTGAGTCCCAGTATGCATGTTGGCTCGAGATAGTATGCATATGGTCCGTTTTGAATTTTTGATCGCCGGATTGCTTCACATCAGAACGGGACAGTTTGTCAGGCAAGAGCTGTTTTGTCACCGATAAGCTCAGCGTTTGCCCTTCGTCTTCCCTCTGGCAATCAATACAACACATCGAGTGTATGCATGTTCGTAGCGCAGTTCCATAACGATATGTTTGCGCATCCAAGTACGTTAACCAGCGACCATGTAAACTTGTGTTGCTATCATATTTAGTTGTACACATTTTTATCATGTTGACACAGTTCTCATACTGCGCCGATCTATGATAGACGCGAGCTGCAGTCAGGTAAACAGCTGCAAGTAACGGATCGGAGGATACAAGCTGAGCAAGACTGATTGCTTCCTGTATGGATGACACACTTGTTGCAAACATCCCAATCTCTGCGCAGATAATGGCGTGAAGACAAAGTGCCACAATGTAATGACCACAGGAAAACCAAGTCGAAGCACTTTGAGACTTATCCGCAAGATGTTGCTTTGATGTAAGCTTGCTCCTAAGAGCTGAAAGTGCATACTCGGCGTATGCGTAGGCCGTGACAAAGTTTTCTCGTTCTGCTGCGATTCGTGCGCGCAAACAAATCGAGTGTATTCTATGCCACTCAACACTGCGTATGGCCTTGGGAGCTCTAAGTGGAAATTGGAGATGCCCCTTGACTTGTGGTGCTGGCATTGGGGATAACACAATCGATGTAATGTAACTAGTCGGCGTGATATCTCCCAGAAACAGTAATTGCTGTGATAAGTACATGGAACCGTGGAGATTCATTATTTCACATACGTTTCTTAGGGAATCACACATGCGATCAATCATTTTGGCATCTTCAGCAGCGAAATTTTCGACTCTGTTGCATGCGTCTTTAATATCACAGATATCCAGCATCTCTTGCATCAACGACCCAGACAAGTTCGCACCATAACGATCACGGCAAACTATCCCCAAGCATGTCCGACAAGTGATGTCCACCACCGCTGCACACCTTATCTCCACTGAAGACACATTTTTCTTAATTATATTGACGGACTTACGACATAATTTGATCATTGCGCTCACATCACAGATGGGGCACCCGGGCGTGGCACAGCTACTAGAAATACCCAAGCGCGTGGATGATTGCAACTCCATGAGACGAGAAAGACAATGTATAGCACCGGTGGTCTCTTTACGAGTCGAATGAGAGAGCATAGAGAGTGCGTGGCTGATCAGTGCTGATTGAAGCACATGGAATTTGAATTGTGAAGTATCAAATGATGCATACACCTGACTTTCTGCAATCAAAAGTTCGAACACCTTATCATTCCCTGAGATTTCATCTTTAAGTCTGAATACAAGAGGCTGTTGTCGATCTTCCATGCCATTCTTTGTGATGGCGTCCGTATACATTAATACCAAAGTCCGAAATGCAGCACCATCTCGCAAGAAAACTGCAGAATTGAGTAGCATAAAATCAATTCCTTGTGTTGGTCGTCCTGTTTGAGCGAAGAATTCCATAACCACTCGCATACGTCGATGGATCTCGCACCCATCTGTGATATGGATCGAATCAACGTTTGATGTCTCAACGAAAGAAAAATTCATAACATATAGGCGTTCGGCTAGATCCTGAAGGCCAGCACCATGGGCGTTTTTTGCAGCTGAGTGAATCGCTCGCCGATTCTCTTCTGTGTTCACCAGAGTCTTGTGCATAACATCCTCAAGCATTCGCAATAATTCGTCAAGGAGCGATGGCTGCTGTCCCCGCGGGCTGCCAGTTGACGACGAGCAGACTTCTAACTGCGCAGCGAATAAGAGGGTCGCAACAATCACATTTGATACATTCCTGCAAACCTGTGTATATTCAGGTTTATCAACCAGCATGTGGACGATCCTTACCGCAGAACCCGCGAACGCTTGAACATCCTGCGCCAAAATACTAAGGTTGCGATTTTCACTAACATGGAAGTAGTTGGCAAGCTTGTGAATCTGTCGTGCAAGTGTTGTGGTAAGCATTCCAATGATGCGCAGTTCTTCCTGCCTCATACATGCAGGGATGTTATTCAAATATTCGGTCGCTCGACGTAGGTAAGTACTTAATTCAACTTCAAATATTGACTTTGGAGTAGAGAGTAGCGCGGCAAGCGCTAAATCAATACAGCAAGGTCTTTTTTGTACTTGCAGCATTTTCCGCAAGACACGCTCACTAGCTTGTTGCGCCCCCAATCCGATTGCCTTTGCAGTCAATTGTTGGCAAAACTGCGACACCGTCTTGTCACAGTCGGAGTATCCTACACACGGCACAAGCTTATACAATGTCGGCAATAGTTCGACAAACTCTACGTATCGTAGAAGTTTGTTGCATGTATCAAATACAAATTGATGACTGAGTTGTGAATGTTGGACACAAGTCATAATAGTCGATAGAAATCGACGTTTCGATTCTCGGACTTCGGTACCATGTACGTTGCTGTCACTAAGATGTGCCATGCATCTTAGCGAAGTCGATATGATTGTGCCAGCGTGACGCTCGTTTATGCCAGGTTTTGCAGTCGATAGTGCTTCCGTGACAGAGGTTATCACATTCGACACCTCCACTATTTGATGCATTCGAGGCATCGTGATCTCAGCACTATGTGTCAATATAGTCATTATGTTCAGTAAAACACCGAAACTGATTGACATGAACAATTCATCATTCTTGTGTCTTTGGCATACTGTAGTTGCACGTGTGCTCACAAAGCCAGCACGGACGTCGCATTCTAAAATACATGACAGCAATGACCAGCTCCTATCAAGTGCAGTATCGAGTTCCTTAATTGCGACCAATCGCCGAATAAGAGTGTATCTTATCTTCAGAATCTTTCTTTTATTTGTATCGCTTTCGTCTAGCTCAATCAGCGGAAGTAGACGTTCAGCGTGTAACAGAATCTGAAAAATCTCTTGCCTTGGTTGAACGGCATCTATCTTGATTGCTAAAATATCCATGATTGTGCGACAGATCTTTTCAGGATCTGCATTCGCACCATGACGCATATTAGTTTCTTCTACGTGTCGAAGGCGTATCTGCTTTGCATCAGGGACGTCACTCTCCGCCAATCGTCTGCACGCCTCAAGCGTCGCAACAACGTCGCCCTTGGCAGCGTGTGCCCGTATCTGCGCCAAAAGGGTGTGCCATGTTCTCTCCATAGTGCCCTTGTTATCAGCCTGGCAATTCTACGTCGTCGATCTTCATGCTCGCGCGAAAGACTCGTAGTAGGGCGCGTACGGTTTGAATGTGAGTGACAGCCGAGCAGACAGACGACCGTCGCCGATCCAATAGATCTAGGACCCCGGGCTTTTGCGCATATTGTAACCCCAATTGAGGCATTTTACTATTTTCCTCATATTTTAGGTCGTTGGGAGCAGCATACTTAAGCCGACTAACAATGAAATCCATAACTTGCAAAATAGTAACTTATCGTGAAAGTTATGGAAAATTGACGACTAACAATGACAAGTTATCGCGAAAGTTATGAAGATTGTCGAACGAAAGTTATGGATTTCACTGTTATTATAGTCACCTTAAGTACTAGTACTCGTACTATCTCGATAGTACCAAATCTTATTCGCCCCAAGTCGATCCGACTTGTACAGTGGCACTGTAACCGTGCAGACGGCCCGGTGCCGCTGGTCTACGGCGTCATACACCGCTGACTGTGCGTCGCACGGATATTGAAGCACGCTGACCTGCGCGGTGACATCTACAAGAAGAAGTAGGGCGCGTTTCTACGTATCACATCCGATTCAGCGTTAGTTATACAAATCTCTAGACCTATGAGCGAGGGTTTCAAGCACAGTAAGCACGCCCTTGAGCACACTTGGACCTTGTGGTTCGATAACCCCAACGGGTGAGTATTTTTTTGGAAAACGTCATCTTTGCTCTAACCCAGGACGTAGCCGCCAAAAGCAAACCACTTGGGGACAGACACTGCGAAGTGTATACACGTTCAACACCGTGGAAGACTTCTGGTGCCTTTACAACAACATACTGTCTCCGTCGAAGCTCATCATGGGTACAGATTTTCACTTGTTTAAGGAAGGCATCGAGCCTAAGTGGGAAGACGAAACGTGTGCGAAGGGTGGAAAATGGACCTACTACGTGCCCAAACAGAAAGATGGTACTTCTTTGGATGACTGCTGGCTGAACTTACTTCTGTGCATGATCGGCGAGCAGTTCAGCGAGGCACGTGAAGTCTGTGGAGCTGTTGTGAGCGTTAGGCAGAAGCAGCATCGTATCGCACTTTGGACCAAGACTGCTTCAAGTGAAGCAGAACAGATAGCGATCGGGCGACGATTCAAGCAAATTTTGGATATTCCTGAAGAAGAAAAAATAGGCTACATGGTGCACGACGACGCTATTCGTCTCGAACGTAGAGCGAAGGATAGATACACAGTGTAAATATCTCTACGATTTCAACTCAAACATAAACCTCTCGCCCGGTAATGCATACCTACATCGTGGCGCAACGATAAAGATGCAATTTCACTCCTACGAATCGAGGCTGACGCAGTCGTTCAGTCGTTTCACTTTTTTTTCAGCTAAAGTTGTACTGCACTTCATACCCTACAGCACCACCCTCCCTCGACACCGAGGAGAAGCAGTAGACATCGCCGCAAGTCTACATCAATCCATATGATGCTGTGAGTAATCCAATTCTCACATATTACGCGAAAGCACGCGAAGAACAACCTAAGCTGTGAGCCCCACCTGGGAAACTCGACTACTGGGCCTGCAAGGAGGTTTGTGTACCCTGTGAATTATTGCTGGAATACAGCGGAACTTCCTAAGGAAGATCTACAGTTCGCATTAAACAGATCAACCCGATGAACGTTTGCCAACGACAATCACGACAATCAGAGGACTGCGCTAAGTCAGAAGCGCTGTTGCCAAACAAGCTTGTGCAAGACAGCGACACTGTGTTTGAGCGTTTTGAAGCTGCGAACAAAGCGAAAACTCATATAGCATCGCATCTGCCAGTCAGCTTTTCACGTAGCGAATGCTTCCATACGCTCGACAGTAACACGCCCTTGAAACGAGCGCTATACACGAGTGAAGAACTGCTACAGAGCCTGGAACAGGAGGAATACTGGAAACTCGTTGACGTGCGCATACTATACAAACTAAAAAGTGAGCTAATACATCTAGAGTCGGCTATCCGACGGTCAAGGAGAATTTGGGAGGGTATGCCACTCATACCAGTCCGACTGAGCATCGATTTGTGATACGTACCAACAACTGCTCGCTTGTCCCAATGTCACGTGTTCGCTTGAAAACAAAGGTCATCTAATAACTGATCTCATGGATCATTTTCGAAATCGAAATTCGTTTTCCGCTCCTTTCGTTATATATCTCACCCATGGTAACGCTCGGTAACCTGAACTCTCGAGCACCTTCAAATATTTAACTTGCACAATGCTCGAGGTGTTGTAGGGTATTTCAAAATGGACCCTTACAGGGATATTCGCACTTGAAAGACGATGAACTCTTGTCGATGGCAGTCCAAGGCGCGCTTCGAGCTTGAAATGGCGTTTACCTTTGACATTTTTTAGTATCCACAGTAAAATATCTTTCTCTGGCTCATATACCACTGTACCTGTATTGCAGTGTACTTTCGGCGTAGTGGCGTCAGGTGCCACAGGAATTTCTACTCGAACTTCACTCGCAGTACTTTGTTCTTTAAAGTGGGTCGTAAGTTGCACGATGTAGTCAACACTGCTTTTGCCTAAACTTTTGATACTTGCGTGGACATCCACATACGGGCGGAGCTCTGAGGAGGTTCTGTACGTCATCAAGTCAAATTTACCATCTGGAGGAATGAAACATATGATTTTGTTAGACGTGAACATATCCACGTCCACACACGGATGGAATCTGATGTCTTCAAGACTTCCCTCGTTCGAACCAATGATGGGTGTAGAGCCTAACGCTCGGTCACTTATGCTAAGTCTACAGGTAGGTGTCCCTGAAAGCTGCGACCGTACCGTCACCGTCCCTGTCAAAGTGCCGTGTGTCATGTTACCATTTGCATCGACAACAGAAGTGACGCGCTCCATTACATCTATGAATATTTCGTTTTTCTTGTATGAAATGCCTTCCTTCCTCCACGTCACCGCTTTTGTTGCTGCTAGAGGTGTTTGTATCACTTCATAGCGGTGAGCATGCACCTTGATAAACTCTGCAAGTACTGTGGGGTCAGTAAGTTGGGGGTAACCGTGGTCCATGACCTCATCCAGTAACTCATAAATGATCACGAAGTTATCCCTGACAGACTCTTCGGCAAACGTATCGAAGTAAGTGCAGAATAGAGAAATTAGTTGGTGCAGGAAGACAAAAAGAGCTAGAGTGTCTGTGCAGTGACTGGCAATGCAGGCGATGTAGACATCGTTGTGACCGACGTGAACGGCATACGCCATTTGTTCTGGGTCACGAGTTATTGGTTCAGAATTACCGGTGTTCAAGTTGTATCTCAGTGTGTCAAGAATCCTCTTCGATTCGCTCGCTGAGATGTCGCCCCGGAAATCTCGAGAGAGTAACACTTGGCACGTCGAGTTTAAGATGTAGACCGAAGAACACACCGGCAGTGGTGCGTGGATCGTTGCCATCTCAGCACTCGCGTATTCGCACTCCGACAAGTGATATGATTTGTCGATGAGTTCACACCACCTGCTGCGATCACGAAGAAGTAACGTCGCAGAGTCACAGTCAGCGACCGAGAAACACTCGTCGTTGATCGCCCAGCAAGAGAATAGGCCTGCTGCACTTGATACGTACTGATAGCGTATCAGCGTAGCAGTGTATCAAACTTTTTGTATAGTTAAACCATTCGAAAACCGTCAATTCTGATATTGTATATTATAACTGAAAACACATACACGCGCGTGTTACGACGAATGCATTTTACGTTGGTGGCAGAAATACTATCGTACCCGGTACTTTTATAAATGAGGTTGAGGTCATACTTCGTAATAACACAAGTACTGCCTTTCATCAGGTGCTGCAGCTAAACCTTTCTGTGACAGTTTTCACATAGTGCTACCGGTACCTTTCCCATTCATCTAACATGATTTTTCATCTGTTGAGCTTGATTCAAAACGTCCAACAGAGCATTTTGCGGAAGAAGATGCTGTAGCATACATAGTATCTCCCGCGCCAAGTTTTGAGAACTTTCAGATGAACTTCTTGCATTAACTACGCCACACAGAAGGACAACGTGATGACACAACACGCTTGAAACATCGGGCATATCTGCCGTATGAGTTATGATTCCTGCCACCCAACGAAGTATAGTGTCGCAAATATTATGCGCTCGAGTAACTTCTATCGCCTTACAACAACGCGCCAAGAGTGACTCCAAATGCAATGTCCCTTCGCGTGTCGACACCAAGGTTTCAGAAAACTTTGATAAACAGTAAAATACACATTCGAGGGTCAGATCATCGCAGGTGTTGGTACAAGAAAGTCGTTCAAAATGCAACATGAGACTGTCTGACAATACTTTTGTGTCCTTGAATGTAAATATGTGAGTCGTAAGCTTCTGGTTGTGGTCACGATCCACTGAAACGTAGACTTTCAATAATCGCACAGCGGCTGATTGTACCCACAGATGCTCATGCATGATCATATCTGGCATGAGCTCAATTGTGCAGATATCTGTGGCATTCGTAAAAGGACGGCATGTACCAATTCGGTATTGAACAACTGCTTCCAAACATTTGATAAGACAGTAAATGTGTGACCAATATAGAGCACTTCGCTCCTTGTTCAGCAACCGCGGCAAATCACTCATAAATACTAGTTCTAACTTCACGAATAGTCCATATGTCTCCGTTGGGTAGCAAGAAAAGCCGATCAGTATCACCTGATATGCTGCTTTTCTCAGACTATTCTGCTGCGTGAGCCAGATTTCGGCACACTTCAGTAGTTCAACCGCTTTATCGACTGAGATTCGATCAAATATTCGCGCAACGCAAGTACACGCAAGCTCGCAAGATTCCATGTCGTCGTCTCTTGCCATTCGCAAAACAAGTGGTAAGAAGAAAGTGGCAGCATGTCCATTCAAAGCGTCTTGTGGAAGACTCGACACTACATCCTGCACTGTTCTTAGTGCTGATAATCTACCATCAGCATGCGCATAATTTAGCGAAGACGACAATGTTTGAATGATTCTATCCATTTGTCGTTCACCGATTGGATATGTGAGAACGAAACGCACACATGCACGAGAGCTCAAGGTCCGAAGGTGGGCTGAACCGCCACACGTGATCATTTTCAGTAACCTCTCGATGAGACTGTATACTTTGGCTGTAAGGACTCGTCTTGCCATGAGTGCTTCTAGAAATGCGAATGTAGACGAAAGCTCAGCGGATTCTTCGCACAACGACTCAAAAGCGAAGGATAGCGTTTCATTCAACTGCGTTGAGGTGAGTGCATCTGCACCATGCAATGTTACCACTTTTGCAAGGACCTCTAAACAGTGCTGTGCAAGCTTGTCTCTAGGTGATCTACATGACTTCAGTGCTTGTGTCATTTGCTTGATGATATGACTGTGGTCAAGCGACGAAAGATTCTTTTTTAATGACAGCAGTTTTGCGAGCAATGATGTGGCATACAACTTCACCTGCTGTGACGTACTTGACATGCAGCGCACCATGAGGTCGACCATTCGACTTAATGCTGCGACCCCATCTATAGTTTGTACATAACCTGGTTCGTTCTTGAGCGTCTTTTTCAGTGAGTTACTAAGTAGTTTGATGGCAAATTGCTGGACAATCAAGGAGTACTCCCGTTGGAGTGCCACTTTGTCTACTTGAGCGCCAGTAGTCTCCTCATGGACCATCATGCTTTCTTCAATAAGTGATCCTGCCAGTAGTAACATCTTCACCGACTTGATTTGATTATTCCGCACAATGCCAACTTCTAAGGCATTCATGATAGCACAAAAACTGGCTCTGTTTCTTTTGTCTGGCTGCTCAGGAAGTATCTTGAAAAGAGATCGAACGAGTGCAAGCAATTCTTCAGGCTCATGTGCAACGCTCACTAAGATCTCGATGATGTCATATGCATACCTTACGATATCTTTTTGAAATACCCTGGATTTATTTCGGGCTTCAACGTGATCACGCGCCATACCGAAGATGCTCGACTCAAGTGAAGGCAAGAGTTCGTCGAGAAGGGGCAGAAGTACGTCTTGTGGGAACGTCTCACACTTGCTCAAGACCACACACACGGCCTTGTTCAGAACACGCCAGTTTGAACTTCGTACTAGACGGCTTCTCAACATGCGAATGATTATCAATAAATGTCTGTCCCCAACTTCTCTCGAAATCGCACCAAGCGCAGTCATCGCGCGAGCACGCACATTTTCAGAAAAATGGGCGATGTGATCGAGTACGATTTTTAAGGTGTGCATGAGGCCGGCCTCTGATGCGTCATGATCTAGCAATCGTAAGATTGAGACGGTACACCAAACAGCGTTTGGCGTGATCTGTGCCCCATCGCTCGTCGGACCACGCGATATTACGTGACCTACCTTGCTGAGTATTAAACTCTCAGCCAATGGTAATATGACATACTTTATAGTATCAATGGCCGACACATAGTCCACAGTTTTGAGGTGACTTCCGCAATTATCTTTATCATTGTGGAAGCTTGATGATTTTCGAAACGTCTCAACCATGAATACCACCGCTCTGAGGTACTGATTCGGAGTATTCGATCCCTTTGCACGGGTAAGGAAGCGTTGCATTTGACGCAACCAGAGTTCAGTGTCCAATATTTGGCAGACAGTCCCTATACCGCTTGCGGCGGCCATCGTCACATCTGGGTTCGGATCTTCAAGCATGTTCGTCAATAACGGCCACAGATTACTGAAGAAGATCCCTGGATCAACTAGCCGCATAGAATCTGCAGAGCATAGACGATTTATTGCCCTCAATCGTCGATGAGGTTGAATATGTGACAGGTTGACGAAGACATCGATATCTTCGTTTTCACTCCACAGGTGATGTAAAGTTTTCACATGCTGAGTTTTAACTGCAACTCTGAATATCTGCAAGCCTTGGTTTCGTATTGATGCATCCTTGCTCTTCAGCAAATGTCGTAGACCTGGTAAAAGTATGTCATGAACGTTTGTGCACTGCACCATATGAGACGACTGTTTCAAGGCGTGAAGGCAGTCGCATAAGAAAGATTTCGCCGCACTTTGTATGATGACATCAGTCTGACGCACGTCGAAGAGCGCGTTGTGCACAAATACATCGTGAAATCTCTTTTGTTGATTCAAATATTCACCGAGCTCTTCGTAAACACCGAGTCGCACAGTGTAGTCGACATCCTCCAAGTGGCCCTTGGCAAATGCATGCAGAGAACGAAGCATGCAGATCTCATCACTGAGAGAGTTACCTTCATCCAACTTCTCAACGATATCAAGCAATAAAGTTCTCGCTTGACGGTCGCAAACCCGTGCAAATAGTGGAGAGAGACTTTCAACATATGTTTTGGCTAATTTTTCATCCATGGTTTTCTTGGGGAAATCAAGTAGTTCACTTAGAACTGTTAACCAAGCAACGTAATTATTCTGTACTTTTGAAGACGTGATGCACCGCACCAATTCTTCAAATAAAGTCTCGCTCCACATGGATTCGTTCTTGATCTCTCCGATTTGTTTTAGAAGCCTCACTTCAGTAGCTATGTTAAGCCCTTCCAACTTGGAAGTCTTGAGTGAATTAATAAGCCAATGTTCCTTCAATGCATTCAATGCTGTGCATGAAAAATTCTGCAAGACGTGGATGGCGCTCTGTGACGGTGCTTCAGACAAATGTGCTCGACTAACGAGAGTATGTAATATGTCTCTAGTTGCCTGCTGGCATACTGTCGACGCTTTTCGATGCCACAATACGTCCACGCAGTTTTCTAAAAGTACAGCACCGTCACGTTCCAGCAGTTCTAGAAGCTCCGCTGACTCAACCATGAGAGCTAGCAGAGACAACAAGGGGTGAACAGTGGATCGATGTGATTCTTCTGTGACTGTGCGAGATGCGATTTCTAAACTCGTCAGCGACTGGTACCAGAACTGCTTAAAAGTCGACAGACTCATGACATCAGCGCATGTGGTGAGGAAGTGAAACGCCTTGGTTCTCAATCCCTTCAGCCGCGCTGTGTTGGCGGATGCAACACAGCTCATATCATTCAGCTTTACACTCGCTTCATTGAAAATATCAACTACGATTGGAACAATCCAGTCAAGATGAACATACACATGTTTCGGCATCGTGCGTTGGGCATCATGCAGTCGAGAGAGAAGTGCAACTGTATCAGTGTCAGAGTGACCTTTGCGGCTCTCCCTCAAGCGCTGGATCAGCTCTTTATTGTCAAATGACATCCATATGCGTTCGAATGGATCCAAAATAGCGTAGATGATCGGAGTAACCTCCCTTGAACTCAGATTACTTAGCCATCTCATCGTCAGTAAACGATGTGGTTTATAAGACGTCTTTCTGATGCGAACATACTTCGACAGGATTAACACCAAGATGTCGACAACCTGTTCTCTTTCTCGCAGGCATACTTGCATCATATTCAAAGAGTTCCCTTCGTTCTCAAATGTTATAGATGCGAGCCCTTCTTTCAGGGTGTTGGGTGCAGTAAGTAAGCTCATTCGTGTAATCCAGTATTCAGGTAAATTGCCACTCAACACAGAAATGCACCTCAAAGATTTACTCGCTAGAGTAGAATCCTCATCAGACAGGATCACTCTCAAAACATCCATTAGTTTTGGATGAATTTTCGGCGCACGATTCCCTTGAGTATCACGTGAACCAGCAAGCGCGTCGTACAGCAAGTCAAGCAGTTCACTGTTTATCGAATGGAACTTCTTTTCTGTGCTATGAAAGCACTTTTTATGTGAGAGGGCAATAACATCCAGAAATAGCGTCTGGACAAGTTCATGGTCGATCATGGACGAGCATTTCGCGACAGCGGACAAAAAAAGTTGAAGGCGGCGCATGGGGTCGATGCTATCTGCTTGTGCGACCATGACGCTGGCAACTCCTTCGTGTAGTGACGTCGTGTCCTGATGTATATTAGTCTTCAACACATCATCCTTCGCGTGCCATAATTGTGCAAGTAGTACATTGAGCAGCTTCGGCGTGTCGTTGGCCAGAATCGAGATAAGCTCTAGAAGTGGTGCCCAAACAGGTTGAAAACGCATGTTTAACGTACCCATCGCCAAATTGAGCGCAAGGAGCTTACCTTCGAACCCGAAATCAACTACTTGACGATGTAGCGTTTGTAAGAGATTTATGCCTTTTCTAGAATACTCCAGCATGTTTCCATTCTGCGTATTGAAAGAATTCAAGTATAGAAATGTATCGGTGATGTTCAGTTCTTTTGAATCGTAGTCCAAATCAAGTCGTTGTAACAAGATCATACTCGCAATTCTCTCTTCTCGATATACTGAGTTCACACTTTGATAAAGTCGCGTGCGATTCATATGCATGTAGATCCTCTCTCTCGCGTCTGAGTAGAAACACAACAAACGCATTATTTTTGAAATTAATGGCGGTGGCAAATCATCTTGTGTCAGCGCGAAGTTGGCCACGTCAAGTCCGAATATGCTTGTACTTGCTCGATTGTGCTGTTTGAAACAGATCTCTGCCTCTACTAAAGCATACATCAGTGAAAACCTCTTCTGTCTAGCCGCAACTTCTGCCTTATGCTCCGTTACATCAATATCTTGAACATATGAGAAGATTGAGCATCCAATTTGTTCAAACTCTTCATACGGTAGCACGTGAGGTGTAGCATATACGGCAGCAAAAACCAAGGAGACTTCTTCAAGCTTCAAGTTGCATTCAAGCATACTTTGTATGGTTCTGATATCTTCTGATGACATATTTTCCATGAAGATTCCAATATCTGACAGCTTACGGAAAAGACGACCTAAAGCTAGCGAGCTCTCGACACCACGTAACAAAACATGGACTGTCAAATGCCGCATTATTGCTTTGCATTGTGCTCTGGTAACCTCGCACCCAGCAGATACCCTCCTAGTTATCTCATCAAGCATCGAAACAAGCGTATTAATGTCCAACAAGGAAACAAACTGCCGCCACTCATCTCGGGATTGGAAGAACGTCATATTGAGGAGGACATTCTGTGACACGAGACCGATGAACAACGTTGCCATGATGCGCGCAAAATGCTTTCTGTTGAAGCCGCGCGGTGGTGTCATGACAAAGCAATTGCGTAAGAGCGAAACCAAACACGGGCCATCTTCGTCTGCGATGGGCAGTGAGCTATTATTTGAAGTGAACGAACCAATTATTTGTGCAAGAAGGAGTGAATGCTGATCATGCGCTCGTCTGCCTTGCTGATGAGTTTTAAGTGCATCTACCAAGCATGACCACATATCATGCAGTGCATCGGCCCGCAAAGTAGCTCGTATCGCGAGTGCAACGTTATCAATGACGGTCACAAGAAAATCAGTGTTAAAAGCGGCTTCCGTGCATGGTCTGAACAGGCTGTGGAAGACAATTGGCGCTTTTGAGTGGAGTCCATGCTTGTGACCAATCGCAACGAAACATGCGAGTAAAGCAGCAGCGTCTACGCACTGTGCACTAATATACTCACCGTCAACACTACAGTCCTGCAGTGATACTTGAATCGCGGTCGAAATGTCGTCCTCGTTGGAGCTGCGTAGTACGTGCGCGGTTGCTTGTGCAGCAAGCTTTCTTACATAACTTTTGTTGTGTATGTGTAGTACTCGCATGGCGTGTAGTATGTGAACCACTCCAACCTTACCAGTCCGGTGTAACACTTTACAGATTGTACAAAGAGCTCGGAATATCGTCTCGATATGTTGTACCTCCAGATGTGCAGTGTCTAGATAGTGACAGATAACAGCTACCGACGAAGGGAAATACTCCGCAAAGTCTGCTGATAAGTCATTTGATAGCGCCACGAGAGCATGCAAAACCGCTTCGATCGAGTTCTCTGAACTTTTGAGAATCGCGTCGTGCAATGAAGATATGAGTTCGTCACTGTGTAATAAAACCTGTGGGAGTGTCTGGCATAGTGGGAGCAAACGCGTCGAGGTGGCGATGAAATGACCTGAGCAGCATAGTTCGTGCCAGTGGACGAGAGTATGGCGTAGGTGCGAACCTGATTCCGAGTAAGCAGTATCTCTCTCGTAGTCGCTGGCCAAATACGGTGCGATCCTTAATGTTTTTACCTCTTCAGCAAACGACTTAACATGGTCTGTCAGAACGATGACTCGCGTGCCGATAGGAGTGAACATACCTTGTGAGAAAACTTTCTTTTACTTGCCGTGCGCCTTGCCGAATTCACCATGCTTGCCGCTTCATGAACGTTCCATCTGCCGAGCTTGGCGCTCGTTTCAGGTGGGCTAGCGTCGTCATCGCTGTCCAGGTGTGTTCTAGTCGTTTCAAAGACGGGTGGCGGCTGCGAAGTTGTTCCCATGATTGCTATACTTTCTTTCTTGTCACCGGCGCGATCAAAAAACGCCTATTGGATGAGTCGCGTAGCAGAAACTAGAAATGTCGACGCGCTTGGGGCACGCTCCAGATGTCCGGGCTCGTCGAACAGTTGTCCACCAAGCGCAAGGCGCGTGCGCCTCAAGCTTGCGCACAGTTTCCAGTTGCGCGCGTTAAGTCTTACGTCGTTACTGTTTGGTAGCTATGCCGGTATCCCATGGCGGTGGCCCAGAAACGTCATATAAAGCACTTTTTGTCGCCGACCTATTTTTCTCTTATTTTGTTCAGTTTGATGCCGTGTGAAAAATATAAAATTACATCCTTTACGACAAACGCGCGTTAAATGTACCGGTAGTCGGTCCGAATAAAATTTCGCGCTCCTAAAAAATGGGCTACGGTACGTAAGTATGCCACAAGTCGGACTGGCCAAGCCCAGAATCCATAACTGACGGGAACACGAGTTGCGCAACACTTCGCACTTACTAACACGTTCTAGGAAATCGTTTCGTGATGCGGCCGTCTTGTCCTTAGCTGGCGTTTAGAGGCGGTCGCAACGTTGCTCAGTATGGTAACTATGTTCGACGAAAATCGTATGAGTGTACAATAGGACAGAGTGCAACAGTGGTCTTCACTTCTATGTCAGGACGTAGCAGACGCTTGAGAGGAGAGGACCAGACTCAACACAGATACTTTAGCATATCCAGATTTGAAAACAGTACTCAAAACAGGGTTTCACATAGCTTGAAGACACCTAGGTATCTTCACAGTGCCTTATGGCAGTGAATATTCCAAGCTTAGACGAAGTTGGAGTGCAAACTGACGCAGTTCACCGGAGCTCAAGTGCACCGCTCGTACTCGTAGTCTTCTTACTATTCGTTTTGTATCTCTATGATTTGTACCATAACTGGGTCGTTCAAAATTGTGGCACACTGTATAACTTCCTCTCTCGACGAGCTACAGCACCAATACTGTGTTATGCCGCAATATCGTACCGGAACAAATTTTCAAGGCTTTCCCCAGTGTTGCTTCTGGAACTAAGAGCAACTGTAATGTAGGTGGGGGCTTGCGCCCAAACCGTACGACTGCAATGCGATCTCGAATTAAATTAAGAGGCTGTACGTGGTGTGTACGTGCTATTGGTTCATGTGAACTCGGTGAGTAATACACGTACTCACAGTGCACCGGTACGTCTAAACCAAAACAAACAGAGCAACATTGTGAGCAAGAAGATAAGGGGTAGAAAGAACAATGACTGAGCGACAAGCTTGTAAACGGCCTCTTGAATGAATAGCAGTCTCTTTTGAGAATGGGAAGAACTGCTTGTAGTTAATCCATCTCCTCTCCTCTCCAAATCACTTTCGTGCTCACACTCTTTTTTATTTATAGCATCAATTATTTCATGAATTGTCATGTTCGCATGGAGCTCACGTGCTTCCGTCGATGAGAAGTATTCATTTAGCGCAATTTGGACTTGCATGAGCGCCAGAGAGTCGAGACCGTGACTCGAAAGCGTCTCATCGAGATGAACTGCGCCATTTATGTGCTCTCCAATAAGAGCAACCACAACTGCTCTTACAGTCTCGTACCGCTGGTATTCCTTACAGATATCCTTCGAAATGGTTCTCATGGTATTCGGTCGCAGCTCATCAAGTTCACCAGTCTCTCGGCATGTCGTAAGACGAGCCATTTCAGAATCAATCAGCGGTGAATACCTACAATCCCGATAGTTTACGCTTGACATGATGGACAAATCAACAGTGATGTGCTCACATGTTCGCGCGCGCGCTGGCGACGCTTCGTCTGGAGCGATCTGGTCTCGCGTTTGATTCAGGGCGAACCAAGTGCTTCTGCTGTGTGTGTGTTGTTGGTACTTTTGAGTGCGCACCGCACGTATAGATGCTGGTACAAATGGACGCTGCGTCGAGGTGGCGCGCGCGTCGCCAAGCTCCGTGGTGGCGACGATCGCATGAAGCGCCGCGTCCACGACAGACGGCGAGGCGTACCACGACGAGCTGCTGGTACGCACATGGCTCGCATGTGGTGCAATGCTGCCGAATGCGCAGCGGCGCGATGCGTCTTCATGGTGACTATGGCCTCGCTGGTCTCGCTGTGCGGCGAGCGCTCGTTCGGTGCCGCACTGCGCGAGGGCTCTGATACCGTGCGGCGCATAGACATGTGGCCGAGGCAATGACTGAGACATCGTACACGTGCTTCGCGCGCCTGGAGACGTCCCCATCGACGCAGTGGATGTCTGCACGCCAACGCGCGCGGCTCCGCCTACCATTTGATCGCACACGATGTAGGAGTCCTGACGCTTCAGCTCGAGAGGCGCGACGAACGTGACGCCACGAAGCACGGTGTCGCGGTGTCCGTCACCAGCGAGCGCACTCGCGAGAGCTCGATAGAGCTCGATGTGTGCCGTGCCGGGAAGCAGTTGCGCCGCGCCGACTGTGTGGTCCAGCATTGAGGAGAGGGCGCTGGAACCACCGATACCGACGCAGGAACGTGCGAGCACCGCCGTCGATGCGAGCACGGACGCGGCGCTCGAAGCGAACACATAGTCAAGGAGACTGTGGCGTTCTGGGGCGCTCCAATGACGCGCACGATGCCACGTGCGGAGGTGCGCATGTGCGGACGCAGTGTACGCACCGCATGTGGCGCCGCGCACCAATGGTGAACGCGCGATGAGAGCGTGTGCGTTGGTGCCTTGGAAAGCAAAGCCGCTCACGCCGGATCGTCGATGTGCCTCGCGCACGGGTTCTGTGTCCCCCGTATCTTCCGTTTCGACTACAGGCCTCGACACGCCCTGTCTCGGCAGAAGCGACCTTCTGGCCACGTTGGATTGCGGAGAAGTGTGGCGCCGCACAGCCGCCTCGACGTGCGGATTCAGCTGTCGCAAGTGGGTGAGCGACGATACGTGCCAACTCGAGATATTCGATATGGCAAACAGTACGCCGATGACACCCGCGCCTGGCTCACAGTGTCCTACGCGCGGCTTCACGCCCTCAAATGTGATGACTGTTGTCTGTTGGCCCGTCGTGAGTGCGCTCGAACGCGCACCGAGCACTTCGAGGGCTGCCCCGACCTCTATGGGGTCCCCGAGCGCCGTTCCAGTCCCATGCATCTCGAGTCGACCTACCATGTCGCCGCGCAGGCCGGCTCGGACCAAGACATCCGAAACAAGCGCTTGCTGAGATGGTCCATTTGGCGCCGTGAGGGAGCTGGATCGGCCATCCTGATTGACACCAGTTTGCGTGACATACGCGAGTGGCGCACGTGTTTGCGCGCGCGCATCCTCGTCGGAGGAAACGCCGTCGGCGTCGTCCGTGATGATGCGTAGAACAACACAGCACTCGCCTTTTGCGTAGCCATCGGCGCGCACATCGAGAGTCTTACATCGACCATCCATCGAGAGCATGCTCGCAGCGGCCGCCACACGGAAGGTGCCTATCCCCACATTCACGCTCACACCCGCAATGATCGCGTCCGTGCATTCTCGGTTATGCATATACGAGCTCGCCAGATGTGCGGCGACGAGTGAAGAGGAACACGCCGTGTCTACACACGCCGAAGGCCCACGCATGCCAAAGGTGTATGAAAGTCGACCACACAGTACGCTCAAGGCCGAGGCCACTCCCGAGTACGGTCCTGGAGCTGGCGAGTACGCGCGACACAAGTCGCTGTACTGCGATACCCATGCACCCACAGCAACCGCACACGACTGATGAGGGACTTCGCCTGACACGCGCACCGCACTGCATGTGTTCTCAAGGAGCACTCTTTGCTGTGGGTCCATGAGCTTGGCTTCCACACTGGGAATACTAAATGTTTCAGTGTCCAACGCGCTCACTTGATCCAGTGTTGCAGCGTGTCGAACGACAAACGGTGCGTTTGCATTGGGATACGGCGCGTCAACATCGATCCGTTGCGTTGGCATAGCCCAGCACATGTCTACGTCCGTACTTTGCGACGCATAGCTGAGCGTGTTTGAGTGCCTTGACAGAGAAATAACGCATGGATGCGAGCACCTTTCGCGTACCCCAACATCTGATGTTTGCACCTGCCTACTGGCTGGATGTATAGCCATCCCACCTGATGCGTGCGCTTCGCCGTGCGCGTGTGTTTGCTTGCGCTTCTGTTCGTGTTCATCTATATGCACACGCGCACTGCTGTTTGTGTTGGAGTCATTCCACGCATCGCGCAGCGCATCTTCCAGATACCCAACAATCGCATTCGTCGTCGGGTAGTCAAACGCAAGTGTGGCCGGGATACTGACACCGGTATCTTTCTGGAGTGCGCCACCAAGCTCAACAGCAGCGAGCGAGTCGAGACCTTCTTCCATCAACGAAGCGTCGGCGCGCACTTCTTTGCCAATGGCTCGAGTCACGGCAGACTCAACGAGCTCCCGCACGCGCACACGCTGCTCGAGCTGATCATAATCAGACACGGACGGATGTTTGCGCTCGGCATCGTGCGCCGCTCCGGTATCCACTGCGACGACGCTGAACTCCGCCATCAAACCACGCTGCGCTCGATGTCCTTGTGCGTCCATCATGGTGCACCACTGAAATGGTACCACGGCAACAGCCTCACAGAGGAACCTGTGCAAACCACGCATTGATGCAGACGTCGGTTGGCTTCGCACCGACAGGCCATGCATGATCGCGAGTCCTGCGCGGGGATCGAGGACGCCGATCCCGGTTGCGTGCGCTTGCTTCAGTATGGATGGATGTGACAACGCCATACCAGCGCCGTCCCACGCACCCCACTGCACGGCGCACACGGCGCGACCACGAGACCGCGACAACACAGCACATGCGTCTAGGGCGCCATTCGCCGCGCTATAGTTGATTTGCCCAGGGCTCCCAATGAGCGCCGCGACAGATGAGAACATGCATGCGCTTTCGCCGCCTTGAGTGATGTCCACGCATGTAGCCAGCAGCGCACGCGCAGATGCAACTTTCGAAGACCACACGTCTCGTATACCAGTAGCTGACTGGCGGCGCGTCAGCGCATCTCGGAGCACACCGCCGGCGTGCAGCACGGTGTGTGCGCGTACCCGTTTATACGCGTCATACGAAGCATGCGAGACTTCATAGAGAGCGCACGCGTCCAGACGGACAATGTGCAACGCACCATCATTGGCCAATCGGTCTGTGACCCACGCGCGCGCCAGAGCCGCGCTGCGACCTCGTCGTCCGTGCAGATGCGTATCACGCACACCGCGGCGTGCGTGCCAGAGCGCCGAGGTCTGTCCAAGGGCACCAAGTCCTCCAGTCACGAGCAGACTAGAAACAACTTGCATGTGATCAGAGGCATCAAGCTGTGCGCCGCGCGCGCGATCCGCGGCAAACGACCGAGTGCGATATGCGGCCACCATGCGCTCGACTGCCACTGCGTGCGTGCGGTCGACGCGAGCCCGATCGGCGTGTGCCAACGGTTCACGGATTCGGCCGAAAGGTGACGCGCACTCGACACTCAATACAGACAATGTGCCTGGTTCTTGCGATGAAGACTGCGCCGCAGCCCGCACGCTCCTCCCGGCGATGCTCGCATCGTCTGTCAGTGAAACACAGACATGCGTACCCGTTGAGTCTGCGCTTGCGCCGGCGCCCTGCAGCATCGCCAAGGCGGCGAGTGTGGCGCGCTCAGGTTCGGCATTGATGTGGTGGCCAAATGGAAACCAACGCGGCGTTAGCGAGGCATCAATGGCACTGCGTTGCGCGCGGTGAATGAGCCGGAGCGACGCATCCACCAGCGCACGCTGGCATGACAACGCGTACGCCCCGCGAGGAGTCTCGGGTTGATGTATGGGAGCTCTTTGCCTGTCAGGCCGCGCCTTCGTGAGAGTTGTGTCTGCGTGTGAGGCCAATTGGCGAGACTCCATTGAACGTACAACGCACACACTACGTGATACGACGGCGTCTGCGTCCCACAGACAGTGGGTCGATGTTCGCGCGCGCGCTGGCGACGCTTCGTCTGGAGCGATCTGGTCTCGCGTTTGATCCAGGGCGAACCAAGTGCTTCTGCTGTGTGTGTGTTGTTGGTACTTTTGAGTGCGCACCGCACGTATAGATGCTGGTACAAATGGACGCTGCGTCGAGGTGGCGCGCGCGTCGCCAAGCTCCGTGGTGGCGACGATCGCATGAAGCGCCGCGTCCACGACAGACGGCGAGGCGTACCACGACGAGCTGCTGGTACGCACATGGCTCGCATGTGGTGCAATGCTGCCGAATGCGCAGCGGCGCGATGCGTCTTCATGGTGACTATGGCCTCGCTGGTCTCGCTGTGCGGCGAGCGCTCGTTCGGTGCCGCACTGCGCGAGGGCTCTGATACCGTGCGGCGCATAGACATGTGGCCGAGGCAATGACTGAGACATCGTACACGTGCTTCGCGCGCCTGGAGACGTCCCCATCGACGCAGTGGATGTCTGCACGCCAACGCGCGCGGCTCCGCCTACCATTTGATCGCACACGATGTAGGAGTCCTGACGCTTCAGCTCGAGAGGCGCGACGAACGTGACGCCACGAAGCACGGTGTCGCGGTGTCCGTCACCAGCGAGCGCACTCGCGAGAGCTCGATAGAGCTCGATGTGTGCCGTGCCGGGAAGCAGTTGCGCCGCGCCGACTGTGTGGTCCAGCATTGAGGAGAGGGCGCTGGAACCACCGATACCGACGCAGGAACGTGCGAGCACCGCCGTCGATGCGAGCACGGACGCGGCGCTCGAAGCGAACACATAGTCAAGGAGACTGTGGCGTTCTGGGGCGCTCCAATGACGCGCACGATGCCACGTGCGGAGGTGCGCATGTGCGGACGCAGTGTACGCACCGCATGTGGCGCCGCGCACCAATGGTGAACGCGCGATGAGAGCGTGTGCGTTGGTGCCTTGGAAAGCAAAGCCGCTCACGCCGGATCGTCGATGTGCCTCGCGCACGGGTTCTGTGTCCCCCGTATCTTCCGTTTCGACTACAGGCCTCGACACGCCCTGTCTCGGCAGAAGCGACCTTCTGGCCACGTTGGATTGCGGAGAAGTGTGGCGCCGCACAGCCGCCTCGACGTGCGGATTCAGCTGTCGCAAGTGGGTGAGCGACGATACGTGCCAACTCGAGATATTCGATATGGCAAACAGTACGCCGATGACACCCGCGCCTGGCTCACAGTGTCCTACGCGCGGCTTCACGCCCTCAAATGTGATGACTGTTGTCTGTTGGCCCGTCGTGAGTGCGCTCGAACGCGCACCGAGCACTTCGAGGGCTGCCCCGACCTCTATGGGGTCCCCGAGCGCCGTTCCAGTCCCATGCATCTCGAGTCGACCTACCATGTCGCCGCGCAGGCCGGCTCGGACCAAGACATCCGAAACAAGCGCTTGCTGAGATGGTCCATTTGGCGCCGTGAGGGAGCTGGATCGGCCATCCTGATTGACACCAGTTTGCGTGACATACGCGAGTGGCGCACGTGTTTGCGCGCGCGCATCCTCGTCGGAGGAAACGCCGTCGGCGTCGTCCGTGATGATGCGTAGAACAACACAGCACTCGCCTTTTGCGTAGCCATCGGCGCGCACATCGAGAGTCTTACATCGACCATCCATCGAGAGCATGCTCGCAGCGGCCGCCACACGGAAGGTGCCTATCCCCACATTCACGCTCACACCCGCAATGATCGCGTCCGTGCATTCTCGGTTATGCATATACGAGCTCGCCAGATGTGCGGCGACGAGTGAAGAGGAACACGCCGTGTCTACACACGCCGAAGGCCCACGCATGCCAAAGGTGTATGAAAGTCGACCACACAGTACGCTCAAGGCCGAGGCCACTCCCGAGTACGGTCCTGGAGCTGGCGAGTACGCGCGACACAAGTCGCTGTACTGCGATACCCATGCACCCACAGCAACCGCACACGACTGATGAGGGACTTCGCCTGACACGCGCACCGCACTGCATGTGTTCTCAAGGAGCACTCTTTGCTGTGGGTCCATGAG
>Ga0255782_10000617_pt1 | contig 32071 bp, 24 predicted proteins | sample 101ome_26_FD_179980 | JGI IMG/M metagenome (GOLD analysis project Ga0255782, IMG submission 179980) | Coastal salt marsh microbial communities from the Groves Creek Marsh, Skidaway Island, Georgia - 101408AT metaG (version 2) | ecosystem: Environmental > Aquatic > Marine > Intertidal zone >...
GTTGATTCTAAAGAAACTAATGCCCCAAACGAAACACCTTTTTGGATAAGCTCTCCATGATTTACAGAAACAGGGGAATTATGTGACATTGCATATGGGTAAACACGACGTAAAATAATATGTGTTGAACTAATATGGATAACTTGGCCTCCATATGGACTTTGCATACCCGAAAACAATTCATCACCCACACGAATATATTGACCCACTTGCACCTTTGCAGGATAGCCAGCATACGCAAATGCATGTTGATTTGATTGCGTAAGGGCTAATTCATGGATACGAATTTCACCTTCGACACAAGACTGGGAATCTAAGAGGTCGCTCTGTGAACAAACAGACGAAGCTGCTACTTGAACTTCATGTGACATAATGGTGTCACTGGATTGCCCGAATGAAATAACCGGAGTAAATTGCGGGAAAAGAGCTGGGACTTGAACACGAGCCGATTTTTTCTCACTCTCCTTTTTTGGAAATAATGCCTTTGCACGACGCATATCCCAATTACCAGGTTGGTAACCCATGTGTAATGGCATGTAAGGGAAAGTTGATGAAATAGATTTCCAATGTTTGAATGGAGCAATCACTGAAATTGCTGGCAGCGTTACTGCATCATTTTTAAACTTGGAACCCCGAGTAGGACTTGATGATTGCAAAATTGTGGGTGCTTGTAATGAACCCTGAATACACATTTTTTGAACACCTAATTTAAAATATGATTTCCCACGTGGACGAGTGACTTGCGTCCCAAACGGAGAAACAGTACCCAATGTTTTTGGCACCGTTTTTAAGGCAACCAAACCAACACAACAATGACGGTCTTTAAACCCAACTGTACAAACATCCGTTGGGATGGATTTGCTTTCCTCCAATTTCGAACAACATTGAGACCCAAAAACCTCTTCTGAAACACAATACGAAGGGTCTACAACATAGTCAACATTACCAATTGACCGATTCAAAGAGACCTGCATGCGTAAATGTGCATCAGCATTTTTACGAACTGACATCCCATATGTTAAGAGCTTCTGCATCCCATGACTATATCTTTTCGAAGGCGATTGCAAAAAGCTTCTTGATACAGATGCAACAGTCGAATGTAAAGAAAACGGGTCAGCCTTTTTATGAAAATAATCACCCTGATAACTTTGATTCGTACGTAATAACTGACCAGATAAAATCCAAATAAACCCGTAACCAAAGACTTTATTGATTGGCTGAAGCTCCTCGTCAATCTCCTCATCAGATGATGCAGTTAATACTTGAGTAAGTTGAAGATTATCAAAATAAATCTGACCTGTATCAGGTGCTAAAAGCTCCTTTTCACCCAAACTCATGCTTGTATTTTGGCTAACATCTGAACCATTTTGCTCAATACGTGATAATTCCGCTAAACTTTGATGGAACATTACATGTTGTCCCGGGTAAACAAATAAGAGTGTAAATGCTGGAAATTTTAAAAGAACAGATTTGGCCTGCTCTGCACGACTAATCTTAAGTGTGACTGGGACCACAGTTAAAAATGCAGGTTCCCCATATCGACTAACAACTTTACGACCTCGAAGTGTACCTCCGTACGAAATAATTCCAGAGTATGGGGCATAGACTTTTTCTGTGGCTTCACCCGCAAACACTCCACCTGTGTGGAATGTACGCATTGTAAGTTGTGTTCCTGGCTCACCAATTGACTGTGCTGCAAGAACCCCTACAGCTTCACCTAATTGGACTAAACGGTGTTTTGAGAGATCCCAACCATAACATAATTGACACACAGAATTAAATCGGCACGTTAATGGCGAACGTACAACAACTTTGGGTACATGAAGTAATTTCCGTGCTAAAGCAGGTGAAATACCAATATTCTTACGAGCAATATATTTCTCGGTATAGGGATCAATCACTGGTTGTAAAAGAACACGCCCAACAATATTGGCATAGTCATTCTTTGCAGAAGGAACCACTTCTAACCCTTCAGTTGTTTCACAATCAAATTGTTGAATAATAACTCCTTGCGCAACATCAACCAAACGGCGTGTTAAATAGCCCGAGTTTGCAGTACGTAAAGCCGTATCAACTAACCCTTTTCGGGCTCCATAACACGAAATCATATACTCTGTTACAGTAAGTCCTTCACGGAAATTACGTCGAATTGGGAAATCTAAAACTTGTCCTTGTTGGTCAGCCATAAGACCGCGCATACCTACAAGTTGACGAACTTGGGAAATATTTCCACGTGCACCCGAAAATGCCATCATATAAACCGGGTTAAAAATATCCGTCTCTCGGAAATGCGCAATCACTTCATTTTTCAATGTATCATTCGTTGTATTCCAAATATCTAATGCTTTTTCCAGGCGTTCTACAGCAGTAATTTGACCACGTTTATAACGTAAATCATTATCTAAAATATCTTTTTCTGCATTTTTTAAAAATACAGGTTTAACAGGCGGAATGCGTAGATCATCAATTCCTAATGAAATACCCGCCGTTGTGGCTGAGTGAAATCCAAGTGTTTTTAAATGGTCAACAAACCGGGTTGCTTTTTGCGTCCCATAATTAAGTAAAACCCATTTAATTAACCGTTTCATTTCACTTTTATCAACCGTTCGATTACAAAAAAAGGTTTTCATAAATGAGAGAATTTAAAATAAGTCGCCCTGGTGTCGTACGAAGATAAAACGTATTTACTGTGAGGGCGTGTACTTGAGGAACATTCGAAAAAATACGCTCTGAACCATTTGAGACACGTGTTGAAAGTGTCGAGGTATGCGCTACTGGGCGTGGCATTGGCCACGATTCATTCACAACCGCATCATAAATAAGTGTGTTTTGACCGGTTGGTTGCACACGAACTTCCACTGGAACTGGATGCTCTGTATCAGCTGGAGCAGATGCTTTAACCCAAATGAGATCATGCAATTTTAATGATCCAAGTGCATACCGTTGAAGAACTCGTTCAAAGGTTTCAAAAACCGTAAATGGCTGCTTGAGAACTCGCGCTTTTTTTCCAACATGAGGTTCAATTGGACGACGAGCCGTTAAGTAATAGAACCCAAGAATCATGTCCTGACTTGGTACAATACTTGGTTCACCCGTTGCAGGTGAAAGCCAGTTATGTGTCGCAAGCATAAGTAAACGTGCTTCTGCTTGTGCTTCTAATGAAAGTGGAATGTGTACAGCCATTTGATCACCATCAAAATCCGCATTAAACGCTGGGCAAACAAGTGGGTGTAATTGGATGGCACGACCAGAAAGTAAAATTGGCTCAAATGCTTGAATCCCTAAACGGTGAAGGGTTGGTGCACGATTTAATAAAAGAGGGTGTGCGTAAACAACACGTTCCAAAATTTCCCAAACTTTTTGGTGACGCTTTTGAATCATATTTTTGGCTGCACGAATATTACGTACAACCGTATGTTCAAGTAATGCTTGAATAATAAATGGATGAAATAACTCTAATGCCATTTCACGCGGTAAACCACATTGGTGTAAACGTAATTTTGGACCAACCACAATCACCGAGCGGCCAGAATAATCCACACGTTTTCCTAATAAATTTTGTCGAAAACGACCATGTTTCCCTTCAATAATTGCTGTTAAGGATTTAAATACATTCTTATTTGGACGTTGGGCTGGTTTCTCAAGTCGCCCATTATCAATAATGGCATCAGCCGCTTCTTGAAGTAAACAAAGATCATGTCGAATTAATAAATCAGGTAAAAACTCTGTTCCAAATAACTTACAAAACTTATCAAAACGAATTTTACGGTAAATTAAACGTCGATATAAATCATTCAAATCAGAAGCAGCAAAACGACCACTTGACATTTGAATCATTGGACGTAAATCTGGTGGTAAAACAGGAAAAATTGAAATAATCATCCATTCAGGTCGTAGTTCTTTTCGAGCTAAAAGACGAACATAATGTAAACGTTTCGCTAATTTCTTGATTTTTGCATTTAAACCTCGATTTCGTTGTCCTTGTCTTGTTAACTTTAATAATTTCGCAACCTTCTCTAACTTTTCATGATCAAATTTACCAGCTGCTTGTTTCACTCGGAATTTTGTATGATACGCTTTTACCCGTTGACGAAGTCGAGTACTCAACATGCGTTCCATAAATGGCAAATCAAGTTGAGTTAATAATGCCTGCATGGCTTCAGCACCACAATTGTGTGTTGTGCGAGGCTCTAATGGAAATCCATATTTAGTTTTTTGAGCATCCGTTTGAAGCCAGGCATCTGTATTCCAAACCGCTTCAATATCGGGATCCCGTGATTTGATTGGCACTGCTGAACCTAACGTCACATGGGCTGCATCCCACTCCGGAATGTACCAAAATGTCCCACCATGTATAAAATAATTCATGACATGTGGTGAGGATGGCGTATACGCATCAAAGTGTAAAACTTGATCTGTTTGCGTTGCACCCATATTAAGCAACACAGAATGAACATTTGGTGTATTTCGGAAATACCATAAATGGGCAACTGGCTTACGTAAACGGATTGAACCCATACGATATCGTCGTACTTTTGAATCCGTAGGTTCCACACCACAAGCAGGGCAAACATATCCAACAACATCTTCCACATTCGTTGCCGAAGCAATGGGCATTTCATCATCTAATGTTGCAGGCATTTGTATTGGCATTGCTTTTCGCCGACGTGTTTTTCCACACGAGCATTCATTACTAACAATTGAGCCAAAAATACGCTCACAAAAAAGACCATCTCGCTCTGGTTTAAACGTTCGATAATTAATGGTGTCAGCTTTCGTAATCTCCCCAACAATTTCATTATCAGGGAGTACACGTTGTGACCACCGTTCAATTTCCTTTGGTGAGGCTAATTGAATTTGAATATAATCAATATTGGGACTCATAATACTGTAATCTGTTCTTTTCGAAATAACGGTATCTAACAAATGCTGTTCAGGTGCCTATTAAAACGCACGCGCCCTTTACATCGATGGGATACACGAAAGACTAATATCTAAACATAACCCACGTAATTCACATACTAAAACTTTAAACGATTCAGGCACACCTGGCTTAGGCAATAAATTGCCACGAATAATCGACATGAAAGCTAAATTACGTCCACGCATATCATCGGATTTCACAGTTAAAAGTTCTTGCAGAGTATATGCTGCACCAAACCCTTCAAGTGCCCATACTTCCATTTCACCTAAACGCTGGCCACCATGCTTCGAACGCCCACCAAGCGGTTGTTGTGTCACCAACGAATATGGTCCAGTTGAACGTGCATGAATTTTATCATCTACTAAGTGCACCAATTTTAAAATGTAGGGGTATCCAACAGTCACTGGTTGATCAAATGGATATCCAGTACGCCCATCAAAGACAATACTTTTCCCCGGGGATTCTGGACGGAAAATCCATTTTTGATTTGTTGCACAACGAGCTTTATACAACTGTTGGTAAACAAACCCACGTGAAACTTCATCTCCATGCATCTCATCAAATGGTAATACTTTATAATTTTGTTCTAATGTATGAGCTGCTAACCCTAATAAACATTCGAAAATTTGGCCGACATTCATACGGGATGGCACACCCAAAGGATTCAATACCATATCTACTGGAGCTCCATTTTGAAGAAATGGCATATCTTGACGAGGAAGAATATTAGAAATAATACCTTTATTTCCATGTCGTCCAGCAATTTTGTCACCAACTTGAACTTTACGCTTTTGAACTAAAAAAACATTTACTGAACCAACAGCTTCAAAACAATCAACTTGCTCATTATACTTCACGGTTTCAAATAATGGCATTGCTTGTAAAATACGGCCTGTTACACCACTTGGAACAGTTAAAGGAGTATCTTTAACATCACGAGCTGCACCACCAAAAATTGCACGGAGAAGTCGACCTTCAGGTGTATTTTCCGATTCTTGCTGTGGGGAAACCTTTCCAACTAAAACATCACCCGGTTCAACCCATGTGCCAACTTGAACAACACCGAAGGCATCCAAGTGCATGTTCTTGTCCACTTTTGATGTAATATATTCTTGTCCTTCACGTGTACGGGACGTTGAAATGTCATAACGTTCAATATGAACTGAGGTAAATAAATCATCAAAAATTAAGCGTTCACTTACTAAAACAGCATCTTCGAAATTATACCCTTCCCATGGCATATATGCGACAAGGATATTTTTTCCAAGTGCTAATTCACCTGCAACCGTTGATGAGTTATCAGCTAAACATTTTCCACTATGTACCCATGTATTTGGGAAGACACTTGGACGTTGGTGCATACATGTATCTTGATTCGAACGCTGATATGTTTTTAACCAAATTGTTTCACGTTTATATGCAGGGTGCACTGTTGGTACATTTGTTGACTTCGCTACGAATGGCCGTGGTTGAGTTAAAATGTCAATACGTTCTGCATCGGCATATAAAACATATCCACTTTCACGAATACGAGCCACCGAACCAGAATCATATGGCACACGAGCTTCAAGCCCAGTTCCGACAAACGCACGTTCTGGTGTAAGAAGTGAAACCGCTTGGCGTTGCATATTTGAACCCATTAATGCACGGTTTGCATCATCATGTTCTAAAAATGGAATTAAAGCCGTTGCAATCGACATAAATTGAATTGGACAGAGCCCTAAAAAATTGATTGCTTTTGGCTCCGTTTCCATAAATTCACGTTGCGTGCGAGCCGGTACACGGACATTTGCTAATGGTGTATCTGCTGCGGCTACAATAACGGTATCTTCGTAAGATGCATTTAATAAGAAAAATCCATCTTCTTCTTTTTTGCCAGTTGCATCTAACACCGTGTATGGGCTTTGTAAAAAGCCATCAGCATTTACACGTGCATAAGTTGCAATTGATCCAACTAAACCAGCATTTTTTCCTTCTGGGGTTTCAATTGGACAGATACGACCATAATAACTTGGGTGAATACCACGAACAACAAGCCCTGCACGGTCACGGTGTAACCCACCTGGACCTAACGAACTTAAACGACGTTTATGTGTAATTTCGGCTAAGGGATTTGTTTGGTCCATAAACTGTGATAATTGGCTGGAACCAAAAAATTCTTTAAAAACTGACCCAACATTTTGTGAACGAATGAACGAGGTTAATAAACCACGATCTGAATAGGTCTGTCTTTGAATCGTTTCATCACTAAATCGTAAATGCGTACTTCGTTCTAAGCGATTTAATCCAAGACGAAATTGTGTTTGAATGAGTTCTCCTGCTAAACGGGCACGTCGGTTTTTAAGGTGATCAATATCATCTAAAAATTGACTTTCCCCATTATGCACGCGGAGAAGGTAATCAACGCCAGCTAAAACATCTTCGGGTGTTAAAGTTAAGTATGGCGTCTTATGACACATACGTAATTTACGGTTCACACGTTTACGACCAACCTCACTTAAACTATAACGACGAGCATGGAAGAAATGAGTGAATAAAAACTTTTTAGCTTTTAATACACTTCCAGCACGATGTGGAAACATCAATGCAGTCATCATTACCATTGCTTGTTCAGTTGATTTTGGTTGTAAAAGAAGCTCTGTAAAAACTAATGTATTTGGATAACTTACACTTGTACAAACGCGTTTAAAATCAAACCCAAGTGCACATAAGAGTAATGTTACGGGGAGTTTTCGAAGATTATTAATACATGCGTAAATCTCAGGATTATTTGGCACCGTTTCTAAACGTAACCAAGATCCATATGAGGATAAAAAACTGACTAAATGAGAACGGCGGTTCTTTTGATCAAATTGGGCTTTAATATAGACCCCAGGACAACGCACAATTTGGTGCACAATAACACGAGGAGATCCATTAATAATGAATGTTCCATGTTCAGTCATCAGAGGTAAATCACATAATGAAATGTCAATAACACCACTTAAACCTGATGTTTTGGAAACAAGGTATAAAGGTACAACAAGCGTACTCTGGTATGTTTCCATTTGAACAATTGCTTCTTGAGGTGTACATACGGGACGTTTAAAATAAAACTTGTTGGCTAAAAAAACGCCTGAAACATACTCATCTTGTAACGGATTACTTTTATCCGATACAGGATCTCCATCCATAGAAGTAATAAATTCAAGTTCACGCCGGATGCCCGTTTCTAAAAAAAGACGAAAACTTTTTCGCTGGGCTTCCAAAAAATCTGGAATAGCTACTTTTTGACGAAACAGAATCATAAATAAAAATAAAAATTAATCAATAGAAACTAAGAAAACGCTATAAAGACCTTTAGATACAAAGTCACTCATGCAATGGTGCACAAGAACAACAGAATACATGCTTCGTAGTAAGGTTTCATGTCTTTCAACTAACGCCTCGGGCACACGGTACCCAGAGTACTAAAAATTATCTAGACCGTAACAAAGAGCAGTAGCAAAAGATTCATGTTCTTTTGGCATAAATAAAAAAAATCTGTGAAGGCCGATTCTCGTATTGATAAACAACGTGAAATGTTGTAGTGTATAGAGTATGAAAAATCTTTTTTCAGATGGCGGTGTAGCCAAGTGGTAAGGCAGAGGACTGCAAATCCTTTATCCCCCAGTTCGAATCTGGGCACCGCCTATTTAATGGACACAAATCGTATGTGTTCAAATCATTTCTGTACTAATAAATTAAGTCTTTGTTACATGTTACGGACGCCTACAGTTGTCCAAAAAAAAAATTTTAAGTGCTGCTTCTTTTCAGCCCTGACACAATTCAAACTGTTTTCTCAACAAAAGTAGGATTACTCTATAGTATATTTTTTTGTTGACATAAAAGCAAGGCTTTTATTAAAGGTCTAGTTTCTTGAAACACAAAATGCATTAGACCTAACCTTTAATAAACCTTATGTTCTCCACCTTTACACTTAAAAAAAGGAAAGGTGAAGAACAATTAAAAGGGATGAATTACTCAATAATAGCAGATACTACTCCAGCCCCAACAGTACGACCACCTTCACGGATTGCAAAACGCATTCCATTTTCAATCGCAATTGGTTGAATAAGTTCTACAATCATTTTTACACGGTCACCAGGCATTACCATTGTTGCCTCTTCACCTTCATCACTACGGAAAGATTCAATCTTTCCAGTTACATCTGTTGTTCGAACATAGAATTGTGGACGGTATCCTGGGAAAAATGGTGTGTGACGACCACCTTCTTCTTTTGTAAGAACGTATACTTGTGATTCAAATTTTGTGTGTGGTGTAATTGTGCCTGCCTTTGCAAGTACCATTCCACGTTCAATTTCATCCTTCTGGATTCCACGAAGAAGAACTCCTACGTTATCTCCAGCTACACTCTCTTCAAGTGTTTTTTGGAACATTTCAAGACCAGTTACAGTTACTTCACGTGTATCACCAAGACCTACAATCTCAACAACATCACCTACAGTTACTGTTCCACGCTCCACACGTCCAGTTGCTACAGTTCCACGACCTGTAATTGAGAATACATCCTCAATTCCCATAAGGAAGGTTTTATCTGTTTCACGCTCTGGTGTTGGAATGTATGCATCTACTTCTTCCATTAACTTAAAGATTTTATCAACCCACTTGTTCTCTCCAGCTGCAATGGCTGGTGTTTCTGTTAACGCTTCTAATGCAAGAAGAGCTGAACCAGCAACTACTGGAAGATCATCCCCTGGGAATTCATAGCTGTTAAGCGTATCACGAACCTCAAGTTCTACGAGTTCAAGAAGCTCGTCGTCATCAACTTGATCTTCTTTGTTAAGGAAAACAACAATGTTTGGTACACCAACTTGCTTTGCAAGAAGAATGTGCTCTTTTGTTTGTGGCATTGGCCCATCAGCACCAGATACTACAAGAATAGCACCATCCATTTGTGCTGCACCAGTAATCATGTTCTTTACATAATCCGCGTGACCTGGACAATCTACGTGCGCGTAGTGACGATCATTTGTCTCATACTCTACGTGCGCTGTGTTAATTGTAATACCACGTGCTTTTTCTTCAGGTGCTGAATCAATATCCGCATACCCTTTTGCAGCTCCACCTGTAAGCGCTGCCATTGCCATAGTAATCGCTGCTGTAAGTGTTGTTTTTCCGTGGTCAACGTGCCCAATTGTTCCAATATTTACGTGTGGTTTTGTTCGTTCAAACTTTTCGCGTGCCATATAAAAAAAAATATCTAAAAATCAATTTGATTTTGGCTAAAATAGATAACTCCCAGATTAGAATCGGAAGTGTGCAAAAGCTTTGTTTGCTTCTGCCATACGGTGGGTATCCTCACGCTTGCGAATTGCTCCACCTGTGTTATTCGCTGCATCCATAATTTCAGCAGCAAGCTTTGTTACCATGCTTCGTCCCGAACGTGCACGTGCCGCCACAAGAAGCCAACGAAGGGCAAGAGCTGTTCCACGGTCAGACTTTACTTCAAGTGGTACTTGAAGAACAGCTCCACCAATACGTCGAGATTTTACTTCAACTTTTGGCGTGATATTTAAAACCGCTTGGCGAAGTACTTCAAGTGGGTCTTGCGATGTTGTTTCCGAAATTTGAGTCATTGCTTCATAAAAAATACGGTAGGCAAGACTCTTTTTCCCTTTCTTTAAAAGGTGGCTTACTAAAAGGCTTACTAAGCGACTTTGATATACTGGATCCGGTGCAACCGGACGTTTTTTTGCAACTTTTCTACGAGACATACAAATTTAAATGATAAAATGGCTCCCGAGCCATAACAATAATTAAGAGAGACAAAACCTTATCCCTTTGGACGTTTTACCCCATATTTTGAACGACCTTGTAAACGGCCTTTTACGCCAGCCGTATCAAGAGATCCACGAACAATATGGTAACGTACACCTGGCAAGTCTTTTACTCGACCACCACGGACTAATACTACAGAGTGTTCCTGAAGATTGTGTCCAATACCTGGAATATAAGCTGTTACTTCAATACCTGTTGTTAAACGAACACGAGCAACTTTACGAAGTGCTGAATTCGGTTTTTTTGGAGTTGTTGTATAAACACGTGTACAAATCCCACGGCGTTGTGGACATGACTGTAACGCCGGTGATTTGGTTTTCTTTTCGATTTTCATTCGCTGTGAGCGAATAAGTTGTTGAATCGTTGGCATAACTAAAAATTACTCTTTATAAAGAAATTGTAAAAATCCTAAAATACGGGCTTGTTTTACTGCACGAGCAAGTTGACGTTGCTGTTTTGCAGTCACGCCCGTTAAACGGCGCGGTAAAATTTTACCTTGCTCCGTAATAAAGCGACGTAAAAGATCAACATTTTTATAGTTGATACTCTCACCAGCAGTAATTGGAGACGTGCGTTGACGTGAAAAATTCATAAATAAATAAACGTATAATATTAACTACTTGTATTTGCTTTTCAAATCGCGTTTCAAAAACACCCAAATCCAATGGATGAAATGAAAACTCATGCTATGGTGCATGAGAGCAACGATATGCATTAAAGTATGAGCATACTATGCTCGTACGTGCTTGATCCTATTCGGAACGACAAATACACACATTTAAAATACATAAATAAACTTGGCACGATGTCCATCGTGGTACACGTGACAGAGTTTACCAAGTAAATTAATGTCAGGACATTTTTTCAATGTACTACTCAACAAGCAAAACTCTAATTTAAAATTAAAGATTTTTACTCAAATTGAAGCATAGATAGGCAGGAATTGCAAGAAGGAATTCTAAGATATGTCTAATTAAGGTATGATTTGAATGAAAAGAAAGAAATATTCACATTATATCGAAAAAGTTTACCCCCAAGGGAATTCGAATCCCTGTTACTTCCGTGAAAGGGAAATGTCCTAGGCCTCTAGACGATGGGGGCGTGCATGCAATGGAAACCCATTGTTGTTCTCAATTATAAAACGGTCTGATTAAGAATGTCAATCGATTTTTTTTAGAAAACAAAAAAAAGAGCGGGTCAAAAAGAGAGTTCTGTTTATTATTTGCCTTAAAGAGGACTCGAACCTCCACGCTTTACAGCACTAGCTCCTAAGGCTAACGTGTCTACCATTCCACCATTAAGGCATCAAAACAAAATACGCTATATACATAGTTTTTACCACGGAAAAGCCCCAAAGACAAACTACACAAACAAAATACCATTGGTATTTAACGTCCAGTAGTTTGTAACCAGTTTTGAGCTTCACTATAGTTTAATGGCGCTAAACGAATTGCTTCTTTCCAATATTCAGCCGCTTTACCAAATAATGTTTCAGAATCCGGAATATTTCCTGACTCAAGAGCTTGCTCACCACGGTAATGATAAATAACAGCAATGTTATTTAATGCTTGAGGAAGCGCTGGATTACGATCTAACGCTTGATAATAATATTCTAACGCTTTTGTATGTTCCCCATTACTTGTGTGGATTAAACCAATATTATAAAAAATATAGCTGCGATCATAAGGGTCTACTTCCAAACGCATTGCTTGATAGTAGTTTTGTAATGCTTCCGCATATTCACCTTCCGCTTGCGCAGACATACCATCACGGTAATAAATGAATGCTTCTTTTTCATTACGAGTTGTCGGTAACACCTTTAATAAAATATCAGCGACAACGGTAAAGGTTTTATCAATAAAGTTATCGTTTCGTTGAGAACGTGGCATAAAATCATAAAGGTTAATATATGTATATATAGTATACCTCGGAGAGCTTACCAAAGACAACTTTCTTCCCAATAGAAGTTCGTAACACGATTCCAGACAGGACCCTATCAGATGCTCATGTAGTAAAAAATCGGATAACCGGCACATGAAATCTTGTGACTCGGATGTTTACCCAAAAATATCTTTGATAGTTCAGTCCAATCCTGTTAAACTAATACTACTATATTATAGTTTATACGTACCAGAATAGAAAAATCATTAGTAAAAATTTAGGAGAGATATAATGGCTCGATACCGTGGACCCCGCGTCAAGATTGTTCGCCGACTTGGTGAACTCCCTGGTTTAACAACAAAAGTACCTAACCGTACATACGGCCCAGGACAACATGGTCAAACTGCATCAACAAAAAAATTAACGCAATTCCGTGTTCGTTTACAAGAAAAACAAAAATTACGTTATAATTACGGAATTACTGAAAAACAACTTTTAGCATATGTACGACGTGCTCGACGTGCCAAAGGACCAACAGGAGAAGTATTACTTCAAATGTTAGAAATGCGACTCGATAGTATTGTTTTCCGACTCGGATTTGCACCAACTATTCGTGCTGCTCGTCAATATGTATCACACGGACTAATCCGAATTAATGGACAACGTGTAAATATTCCAAGTTATAATTGTTCCCCTGGTGAGATTATTTCAAGTACTTCAACACCTGTTGTCGAAAATTGTAAAACATTTGGTGGAACTGTTCCATCACACTTAACTGTTGATACAAATAAAACAAGTGGTCAAATTCAACGTGTAATTACACGTTCACAAATTGCCTTAACTGTAAACGAGCTTCTTATTATTGAGTTCTACTCACGTAAAGGGTAATACTCCTCAGAACTGTGCAGACACCATTTTCTATACATCTTTTTTCAAACATATATTTTGGTGTACCGAATCAATTCATGTTATAGTATGCATGATACCTCACTTTCTCATGCGCCTCGTAATATGAGTCTTTGTAGTATGTAAAAGAAAGCATTTGTAAGGCATGATTCTCATGCCTTACAAATCAATTTAATCCTCATGCTCCTCAAATGGATCACGAAGGTCTTTTGATGGTGGACCAAAACCAATGTAAATTGAGTAGCCCGTTACACTAATCAATAAACACCAAAGAAAAACGGCGTAAAAAAATGCTGGAGTTTCCATAATAGGGTTGAACGTTAAATTTTGATATAGTTTAAAATAGAAAGTAAAAAAACACAAATGAATGTGAGAAATTTATTCATATGAGCAAAAATGCAAGCACACTTGCTGGAACAGGAAAAGTAACAGCATTAGGAACAGCCTTACGTCCACTTAACTCAGAATATGGGAAAGTAGCACCAGGATGGGGAACAACAGTTGTTATGGCTGTATTTATCGGTTTATTTGCCGTTTTCCTTGTAATCCTTCTTGAGATTTACAACCGTTCATTACTTCTTGATGAAGTAGAAATGAGTTGGCTTTCAAGCACAGGATACTAATCTGTTAATTGCATCGAGAAAAGTAATCAGTGCATTTCGTTGCTCTTATACATAGAGTAAATCATACGATACTTAACTCTGTTGCCACACTTTTGTGGCAACATTCGCCGTTCCGGATAGGATTCGAACCTACACAATACAACTTAGAAGGTTGTTGCCCATCCATTAGGCGACCGGAACAAAAACAAAAAGATACAAATAAGTACAAATTATAATGCACAGACGTACAAAAGACAAGCCCCCTGTCGGAATTGAACCGACGACCCTCGCATTACAAATACGATGCTCTAGCCGCTGAGCTAAGGAGGCAGTTACATATAGTATAAAAGATTTAGTATTGAGATGCAAGTAACTTTATTCAAACAAATAACGAGGCTACCCATAGACAAGAAGCGAGCAATATGGTATATTTCAAGCATAAATGCATCATTGTTTATCCCATGTCTATGTAAAAGTAAACATATAAAGCTAACCTTAGTGGCGTTTATCCTTCGAATCCTCAGTAGCTCAGTGGTAGAGCGATCGGCTGTTAACCGATTGGTCACAGGTTCAAATCCTGTCTGGGGAGAAACGCTACTAGACCAAAAGCACTGTACTCCAAAATAGAAAAGGAAAACAACTGAAAAAGACCGGGAAGACAGCTCATTCAATCCTTTCATTGTGGGTTAACTGACCTACAGCCATATCTCTTCACAATAAACTTTTGATTAAATACCCATAATATGACAAATCTTAATTCAAATAAAGACTTGTTTGATGGAGATGCCTCATTAGATAAATTTGGTGAGCCTTCATACAAAACCATTGTACATTCAGAAACAAATGACGAAGCATTTAGACTTCTTTTAACCACGCTCGAAGAAGAAGACTCAAATGATGACAAATTTGTACGCCGACGGGATAAAAAAACCAAACCTTCAGGCAAGGAAATCCGTCAGATCGCAATTGAAAAACGTCAACATATTCGATTAGCCAAATTAAATTATCCATATATTTGGTACGGGACCCGCCTGACTTTTGAACTTACAAAAGCAACCATTCAAGAAACAGTGGCATTCCTAGCAACGTTTATTTTTTGGTGGATTTATACACCTCTTGACTACGTTTTTAATTTTGTTTGCGAACAACAATATAACAAATTCAAAAAAATTGTTGATGAGGGAACAGTAAGTAAGGTTAAGGAACTTGGCCGAGGACGTGGTCATACGTTTTTGGATGCTTTTTATGCTCGTTGTGTGTACGGTTTTTTATACTTTCGAGTTCACCAATTTTATGGACTCGAACTCTTTCTAAAAAGTAGCTTAACGATTCGACGTGCATTACAGGTTATTTTACCAACAAGTTTAATCTGCATTCTTGTACAACGTAGCACCACTTCACTTAATGGTTTACCCACACGGGGGTTCGAAGAAACATCACAGACATTCCAAACCAATGACTGCCAAAATTGGGAAAAACTTTTACTCTTGGAAACCATCCATGGTCCAATTCGTCGACTTCCTAATTTTTTACGTGATGAAAATGGAGTTCTTTTCACCCGTCGAAGAGGACTCAAAAAGGAATTCGTGATGGGAGATTATGAATTTGTAGAAAAAACACTTACTGACCATATAACTCACCCAATGGAATTACTTGAAGTTGGCCCGAAGGAATTCGACACTACACTCCCATTTCATGAGAATATTGGATACTATGTATTAAGTGGACACGAAGAATCTGAACGTCCTGCTCCAATCGAAGAAGATGACGAAATTATCATTCCAGACTACATTCCAGATAGCTTATACACCCGTTTAAAAAAGAAAGATTCTTCAATCCTTACCCGCTATAAAGCGTATTTACATCAAACTGGAAATTATTGGACTGAGGCATTTACATCACGCGCACAACACATCTCGGATTTATACATGCCACTGATGCCCAACCAAACACATTTACCAGGTATTTACCCCACTGAATACGAATGGATTGATGAATTCACAAATACAACTCAATTACCACGATATGAGGCAATTGAAGAAGTAATTGTTTGGGATGACGAAATTGCCATTGCTGACATGATCCGAGATCTAATCTTAAGCAATGAAAAAGCAAAAACACAAGTATTTGATGATGGAAAAACCACGAATGGACGCCTTACCTTTTCTCGACTTGGTATTGATTACCAACCAGAAAATGAAGCAAGTCATTCACTTAAACCTTTTGCCGCACAAGGAACAAAACTCTTCCATTACTCAATTTCAACAAATCAGGAAATTTTAGAAGCAGTAGGGTTACGACTCAATGCAACACAACATTACGAAACGGAACAATTCCATAAAGCGGGACTTGCTTTAGAAGAATCGTTTACTGACTTTACACACTTACCTGTTCCGGAAACGACAAGTGCTGAAGACGATGAATTCGAAACGAATGATGTACATGATGTTGATCGAGAAACGGATGACTACGAGGCTGATGATGAAGCGAACGTCAATACCGATGAGGAAGACAATAATGGTAACGATGTCGATGAGGAAGCCGAGGACGACAACGATATCGATGCCGATGATGAAGACAACGGTAATGATGACGAGGAGGATGATGAAGACGACGTCGATGTTGAGTACGATGATGAAGACGAAGATGCCGAGTACGATGATGAAGATGAAGATGCCGAGTACAATGAAGAGGATGACGGCAACGGTGTTGATAACGATGAGACTGATGACAACAACAGCGCTCATATTATAGAAAACAATAACTTCACTGATGAGACTAACATTCAAAATGAATTCAAGAGTGAAGAAACTACACACAGTGGTGACCAGCTAAATACGTTTGATGTTGAAATGCCTCAAAATGGAACCTTCTCTCTTCCCGACGATGATTCATCAATGCCCGAGAACGGCATTCCAAATGGCCCAATTTGGTTCCCGGAAGGGACTTTATTTCTGAATCCAACGCAATATGAGCAATGGCCTGATGTGGCATGGCGAGGAATTGCACTACAACTTATTATGTATGCGAGTATGGAGCTGTGCATCCGTTTAAACTTTAAAGGTGTACACCTTTACTCAGAACAACCAGAAGACGTTTATGACTATATTCCACATATTGGCCGTATGCCAGAAGGTGTACCAACCAGTGAATATGTGGGGGAGAAAATGCAAACTGTATCAGTGAAAAAACTCCTTCTAGCGTTCCAAGCTCAACGTGGTGCTGAATTATATGGAGCTTCACAATGGGAGAAATTGTGGGCATTTAATATCCGTCCAAACTTATCCGATACCCAAGCTAAAGCCGTACAACAGTATACCCGTAAATTTCGTACAAAACTTCTTATGAGTCTTGGAATTTACTCAACTGGGGCACAAGTAATTCCACCACGTAATCTCCTTGAATATGTAGGTTTATCTCCATATGGTCCAAGTGAGATTCCACAACGATACTTTTATTTTGACAAACTTACAAATAAAATTCATGAATACATTGGGACAATGGAATCAAATGGTTCTCCTTTACTCCCAGAATACCTTCAAGAACGGCAAACGATTTTTAATGATGTTGGGGGAGAATTAGCCATTACACGTGCATTACAAATTGGAAAATCAGTTCAAGACGAAATTTGTAAATTCCCATTATTTGCATTAATTAAACCTGGAACAGAACGCATGCGAACTCTTCCAAAAGGTCTAATTTTATTAGGAGAATCTGGAAATGGCCGCAATTATTTTGTACGAACACTTGCCACAGAAGCTCGTTTACCAATGTTGATTACCGAAAGTAATCGCTATTTAAATGAATCTCTTGGACTTGTACGATTAAAAGCACTTTTCCAACGTGCCCGTGAACAAGCGCCAAATATTTTATTTATCCGTGATATGGATTTCATGACGCGCCACCGTGAACGTTACCCAGCGTTTACTTCAGTCCGTGCTACAACACAATTACTTTTAGCCATGGATGGATTTACACGTGGAACAGAAGGAATCCCGTCAAAACAAGATATTTTTGTTATTGGGACAATGGAAACAACGTCTATGATGGACGATGCATGCATGCGTTCTGGACGTTTTGAATGGGTATTAGATTTTTACTATCCACCAGTAAATGAACGTCATCAAATGCTTGTACTCCATAGTACAAAATCAATCATTAATCAATCTCTTGATATTGATTGGCGCTATTTTACTGCACTGACAGAAGGATTTAGTTGTCTTGATTTACGTACATTAATCAACACATCTCGTGTGTATATGTTTAGACAAAACGAAACGTTACATACATCCGAAAGCATGAATTTTGCATTAGCATTTGTCAATCAAGTACATGATTTACCGGAAACACAATTCATTGATCCAGTTACACTTGGTTTCTTTTCAAAATCTGATTACCAACTTCGACACAAACAACCAACAAAATATGCCTCATTTTTTACACAAACGGGACGTATTCCAATGTATAAGAAACTCATGCACCTTTTCCGTGTCATGCTACCAGAGCATACAGATATGATTACAAACCGTTGGGCAAATACAAATCGATTCCCATCGGACACAATCAACGAAATTGTGGAACTCAATGTAGCAGATGGACTTGTTCCGATGTTATGCGAAGGTTTATTTATTTATAACCTCCAAAAATCATTTGGAACTTATCCAATCGTCACATTTGAGACATATTGTTCACCATTATTTTTTACAACACAGTCCCTTGTGGACCAAATCACCAGTCAATATGGACTTGAACGTCTTACACAAGCAAATTTATTGATGACAACTTTTGACTTATGGCGCCGTGCACACCCAGATACATGGACAACAACTGCGCTACATAAAACAAAACTTTTAGATATGCGCATTAATGGAACCGCGACGTGGAAAGATAATCGATTTGCCAAAGGGAATACAAATGTTGGAAACTTAACCGAAACACAATGTGAAATGCTTTGGGGACCACTACAAATTACAGAAAAAATCCAAAGTCGTCTCCGATTTATCGGGAAAAAACACAATGAATTCGCATCAACAGACCTTAATGTATTTGGGACATTTGAAACGAATTCAGATCGTGCATTTAAATGTCGAAAAGAAACAACAGCCGGTCGTATTGATCAAGTTGGTATGGAAATTGTTGACGTGATGCAAAAAGATTGGCGAAAAAAAGGGATTCCAGCATCAATTGGTAAATAATGAAGACAAGGTATGAAACAAGATGAATCAACCTACTCGGCAGTGCAAAAAAGGTTTAAATTTAATTCTCTTTATGAAAAAAATACAAATAACATGTATCAAAAGTAGTCACTTAAAATGCTTATAAATCTTTTTTTCCATATTTTTTTGCAATTATGAGTGCGAAGGCTATAATATAATCGAGCCTCGTACAGATAAGTTGATTGAACAATTTTAATGCACGGGCTTTTACAGAAATGTTAAAGGAGTAACCCATATGTCAGGTTCTACAGGAGAGCGTCCTTTTAGTGACATCATTACAAGTATCCGTTACTGGGTGATTCATAGTGTTACAATTCCATCTTTATTTATTGCAGGATGGTTATTTGTAAGTACTGGATTAGCATACGACGTATTTGGAACACCGCGTCCAAACGAATACTTTACAGACGAGCGTCAAACGCTTCCTTTAGTGTCAGATCGCTACGGCGCACTTGCACAAATGGAAGAGTTTTAAGGCTTCCTTAAGTAATTCTAGATAGGAAAACAAACGGGCCTTTTTGTTGAACCCGAGTCTGTATCCGGCAAAACAAAAAGAACATATGTCTCAAGGCTATGCCCTGAAAATATGTGTATACGTTATTTATTCGGCCTGGGCTTACCAGGTATATTTTTATTATGTCGATTAAAACATATCCAATTTTTACATTCCGTTGGCTTACAGTGCATGCATTAGCTGTTCCAGTGGTATTTTTCCTTGGTTCTATTACCGCAATGCAGTTTATTCAACGTTAAGAGGAGAGTTGTATGACAAATCCAAATCCAAACAAGCAAACTGTTGAGTTAAACCGTACAAGTCTTTACTGGGGTTTACTTCTCATTTTTGTGCTTGCGGTTCTTTTTTCAAGCTATATTTTTAACTAAACACATTTGTAGGGGAAAGATCTATGTCAAACACGACAACAGGACGAATTCCATTATGGTTCGTAGGAACAGTAGCTGGACTCGCAGCACTTGGTCTTTTAGCCATTTTATTTTATGGTTCATATACAGGTCTCGGGTCTTCACTTTAAGACACCAGCCTGAACATTGATGTTGCATTCCTGAATGCAACATATCAATGACGGTAAAACAACCGTCAAAACCTTTGACCAGCATCCTGCTGGAAAAAGGTATATTATGTGCATGAATGTCACCATTTCCATCGCATGAATACGAAATTTTGTTACGAAAAAACTGGCCAACTGTGTCAATTGTCAAGTTTGAAAAAATCAAAGACAATTCGATCCTATCTACCAAACAATGCACAGATAGAATCACATTGCCATTACGGCATTTATTTTTTAGGAAAATTTTATGAGTAAAGTATATAATTGGTTTAACGAGCGTCTTGAGATTCAAGCAATCGCAGACGATGTAACAAGTAAGTACGTGCCGCCACACGTAAACATTTTCTACTGTTTAGGTGGAATTACACTTACATGTTTCCTTGTACAAGTTGCAACTGGTTTTGCAATGACATTCTACTACCGTCCAACAGTAACAGAAGCGTTTGCATCAGTACAATACATTATGACTGAAGTAAACTTTGGATGGCTTATCCGTTCAACACACCGTTGGTCAGCAAGTATGATGGTATTAATGATGGTTCTTCACGTATTCCGTGTGTACCTTACAGGTGGGTTTAAAAAGCCACGTGAGCTTACATGGGTAACTGGAGTAATTCTTTCAGTAATTACTGTATCATTCGGAGTAACAGGGTACTCGCTTCCTTGGGACCAAGTAGGGTACTGGGCAGTAAAAATTGTAACAGGTGTACCTGATGCAATTCCAGTAATTGGATCATTTGTTGTAGAACTTCTTCGTGGAAGTGTAGGAGTTGGACAACCAACACTTACGCGTTTCTACAGTTTACACACATTTGTACTCCCACTTCTTGCAGCAGTATTTATGCTTATGCACTTCCTTATGATTCGTAAGCAAGGAATCTCAGGACCACTCTAAAGAGACCAAATCGGACAATAAATAACGTCCTCTCTTTATGCGCAGAGTGGCTCTGCGCATAACGATAAGAAAAAGACAACACGAAATAAACTTGTATTCTTCGCATAAACCCGGTACGATGAAAACATATTTTCAAAGGGTCAGTAACTCAGTGGTAGAGTATTCGGCTTTTAACCGATTAGCCGTGGGTTCGAATCCCACCTGACCCATTTCTAACCAGAAATAGCCATATACGGAATAAACTGAAATATGCTATACTTCTTGGTACAACGTAAACACTTTTTTAAATTAAATTTACGTCGTTTAATCGATAAATTTGTTCCTATTATTACTCTTTTACTATGTCTCACGCAGTAAAAATTTACGATACATGTATCGGATGTACACAATGTGTACGTGCTTGTCCAACTGATGTACTTGAAATGGTACCTTGGGATGGATGTAAAGCTGGGCAAATTGCATCAGCACCACGTACAGAAGACTGTGTTGGATGTAAGCGTTGCGAAGCAGCGTGTCCAACAGACTTTTTAAGTGTACGTGTGTACCTTGGATCAGAAACAACACGTAGTATGGGACTCGCATACTAATATTTTCTTTATGCGTATAGCATAAAAACATTTACGATCATGCGATGATCATTATATTTCTATGCCAACTCTGGCATAGAAATACACTAGCTAGTGAGCTCTTTTAATAGATCAGCACATTATTGTGCCCGATGTATTTTCAAATTACACTCTATAGCTTTTATACGCAGCACACTGTGTCTGACGTTAACTATTGAGTTGATATTATTCTTATTGAATTTATTCTTCATTATGACTCCTTCAACAAAAACGGATACAAACCTCGGTCGCATTACACAAATTATTGGACCAGTAATTGACGTTGCATTTGCACCAAACAAAATGCCAAACATCTACAACTCACTTGTTGTAGAAGGGAAAAACGATGCCGGTGAAGACTTACGTATCGTAGCTGAAGTACAGCAACTCCTTGGTGATAATCTTGTACGTGCAGTATCAATGAGCGCTACTGATGGATTAATGCGTGGAATGACTGTAGTTGATACTGGTGCAGCTCTTTCTGTACCTGTAGGAAAAACAACACTTGGGCGTATCTTTAACGTTCTTGGAGACCCTGTAGATGAACTTGGACCATGTGAAGCAGAAGGAACACTTCCAATTCACCGTAATGCACCTGCATTCGTAGACCTTGATACTGAGCTTTCAATTTTTGAAAGTGGTATTAAAGTAGTAGACCTTCTTGCGCCATACCGTCGTGGTGGAAAAATTGGTCTCTTCGGTGGTGCTGGGGTTGGTAAGACTGTGCTCATCATGGAACTTATCAACAATATTGCCAAAGCACACGGTGGTGTATCTGTATTTGCAGGTGTAGGTGAGCGTACACGTGAAGGAAATGACCTTTACGAAGAGATGTGTGAATCAAAGGTTATTAACAAAAGTAACCTTGGTGAATCAAAAGTAGCACTTGTGTACGGACAAATGAACGAGCCACCAGGAGCACGTATGCGTGTTGGTTTAACAGCTCTTACAATGGCAGAGTACTTCCGTGATGTAAACAACCAAGATGTACTTCTTTTCGTAGATAACATTTTCCGTTTTGTACAAGCGGGTGCAGAAGTATCTGCACTTTTAGGACGTATGCCATCAGCAGTAGGATACCAACCAACTCTTAGTACAGAGATGGGTGGACTCCAAGAGCGTATTACATCAACAAAAACTGGATCAATTACATCAATTCAAGCGGTATACGTACCAGCTGATGACCTTACTGACCCAGCTCCAGCAACAACATTTGCTCACCTTGATGCAACAACAGTGCTTTCACGTAACTTAGCAGCAAAAGGAATCTACCCAGCTGTAGATCCTCTTGACTCAACATCAACAATGCTCCAGCCATGGATTCTTGGAAACGAGCACTATGACACTGCACAAGGTGTAAAGAACACATTACAGCGTTATAAGGAACTCCAAGATATTATTGCTATTTTAGGACTCGATGAGCTTTCAGAAGAGGACCGTTTAGTAGTAGCACGTGCACGTAAAGTAGAGCGTTTCCTTTCACAACCATTCTTTGTAGCTGAAGTATTTACAGGATCACCTGGTAAGTATGTAAGTCTTGCAGAATCAATCCAAGGATTCAAAATGATTCTTGGTGGTGAATTAGATGATCTTCCAGAGCAGGCATTCTACCTTGTTGGAAACATTGATGAAGTTGTAGAAAAAGCAGCAAAGTTATAATCTTTTCGAAACAAATTATCTGATAATTTGAGAAAAAAGATCAACATGCGTTCTGTTGCATTCATAAATGCAACATTATCCATAGTATGAGTCATAAATACCTTGAAAAAGGATATAGTTTAGCTCATTTTACATACGATTGAAAAATCTGAAGAAAAACAGAGGTAAAACATGGAAGTTTGTATTGTAAAACCAGATCGAATTTTTTTTAAGGAAGATGCAGAAGAATTACTTCTTCCAACAAGTACAGGATACATCGGTATCCTCAAAGAACACGCACCACTCGTAACAGGTTTAGACAATGGTGTCCTTGCACTTCGCCAAGGAACATCATGGAAAATCCTTGCTCTCCTTGGAGGGTTTGGTGTAATTAAAGAGAATCGTGTAAACATTCTTTGCCGTGATATTGAGGATGCATCTGAAATTGACGTTGATGAAGCAGAACGCCGTGTAGCGGAAGCACGCACTGGTATGGAAAAAGCAGAATCACGTAAAATCTACATTGAAAATCAACTTACATTTGATCGCGAACGTGCACGTATTGAAGCACACACAATGTGGAAAAACTCAGCTGGTGGTGCTCCAGTATTTGGTGGATAAACTATAACAATAGTCGTATCTAACTTAATGGGCCTTCGGGCCCAGTATTCGAGACGGGAAACAAAAAAGTATACAGTTCGCTTAAAGTTTTGCTATACTAATAAATAAGGACAAGTAGCTCAGTTGGATAGAGTATGTGGCTACGAACTACAGTGTCGGGGGTTCGAATCCCTCCTTGTCTGATAGAATTAGCTTTTACTAAAAAATTAAAAAATTAAGTGAAATAATTTATGATGTATAAAATATATAAGTAAGATACATAGATTACCTTACTTATATATTACAATATCTTAGATATTGTTATTCTCATTTGAAGCAACAAGGTCAACTAATCCATATTCACGTGCTTCACGTGCAGAAAGATACTTATCACGGTCAAGATCACGCGCAACATTTGAAGCCGACTGTCCTGTTAAATCAACATAAAGTCGTCCAATAAGTTTACGTAAACGAATAATCTCGTCCTTTTCTAAGACAATTTCAGAAGCTTGCCCTTCCATACCACCTTGTGGTTGGTGAATCATAATACGACAGTGTGGTAAAGCGATACGACTTCCACGCTCTCCACCAGCAAGGATAAAGGATGCCATTGAAGCAGCAAACCCAATACCGATTGTTGTAACTGAGGCATCAACATAATTCATAATATCAAATACAGAAAGACCCGCAGTTACTGACCCTCCAGGTGAATTGATATATAAAAATAAACGTCGATTCGAATCTTCGGCACTTAAATACAACATAATACCATTTAACTGGTTTGCAAGTTCATCATCAAGTGCTGAACCAAGAAATAAAACACGTTCACGATATAATCTATTATATAAATCGACCCATTGTGGGACTGCTTCACCTGGTAAACGGTAAGCAACTTTAGGCACTCCAATTGGCATAAAAAATATTTAAATTTTAATTTAATATGTTATTAAACATACAATCAATATGTGATCATTTCTTATAGTATCAGAGAAAAGGATCTAGACAAAGACAGAAAAGGCTCGTATAATACAAATATAGTTTTTTATCTACACAAATACTTTTTATGGCAGTTCCAAAAAGACGAATGTCGAGAGCAAAATCAGCCATGCGTAAATCACATTGGCAACGTAAAGCTCTTGATGCAGCACGTAATGCATTATCATTAGGGAAATCACTCACAACACGTAATTCAAAAGGATTTTACTATCCACCTTCACCTGTAGCAGGTGTATTAAATGAAAACGTACAAGGTTTTGGAAATTCAACGCAAGCGGAAGAGTAAAAACCATCCTTGCTAGTTCTCTTAACTAGCAAGACAACTAAACTGGAAATACACGTTCCATAGAAAGATAAGGTATAGACTCACGCTATGGTGCCTAAAAAGGCAAAAGTGCACTGCCAAACAGAGACATAATACTTTTTATAGTCCTTTGACGAGTAAAGACGTAAGCTGTATAATAGAAACAAATGCAAAGCAAAGAGTGAAAGTTTTGCAATCTCTATCGTTAGATATCTTTCGGAACACATGAAATATTTATGTTTATCAAACATGAGGAAAGCAAATAATTAATAAAGTATGCAAAATTCTTTTAGCTTAGGACTCCTTCATGGAGCACTTTATGGCATTACACCTATTACTCCATGGTTTATTGGATTAAAACGTTATGTATTTGAAGGCCAGGCAAAAGGCTTACTAACTTTTGGTGGTCTTTTTCTTGGCCAAGTATGTCTTCTTCTTATTGCTTTTTTTGGTGGTACTGAACTTCTTTGGCTTTGGTACTATCTTGAACCGGTACTCATTATCTGTGGAACTCTTGCTATGATCAATGCATTGGTCTTCACCTGGGCTCCACAAGAATTACCTGTTGCATTAGCAACACGTAAAGAAGGTATTATGTATTTTACAACTGGAATGTTCTTTGCCGTATGTAATCCAGGCGGAATTATGTTTGGTGACTTACTTCTTACGACACTCCCCGAAAATACATTTCTTTATTTAATTGGATTTATCTTTATTTATGGAATTGTTGCGGCAAGTCTTGTTTACATTGTTTGCCTTTCACCATTGGGTCAAAAATGTTTTGGAGCTTGGTCAATTGCACGTATGCGGAACCGTGAGGAACCAAGTGTGACTTTGTACGGTCTTCGAACAAGAAATGTGCAAATTGTATCCGTTCTTGCATTTTTAACTTTAACTGTTCAATTTCTTCATTCAATTCCAACTTCATTTACCACATATTATGCGGATACAATGTTTGGAGCAACACCAGCAAAAAAACTTGTTCCAAAGCGTGATTTTGTTTGGGTTGAATCAACAGAACAACCGGATGAATCGTCTGAAGATGTCGATGAAGATCAAGATGAAGTGAAAGTCTGGAAACTTCAATCACATCCAAGTACAAATAAATTTAGTACGGAGTTTTTTGGACAAGATCGTAATCCACCATTAGTCGAAAAAGGACCATGGCATACAATTCATAAATACAATGCCTTGAATACGAAACTCGAACGTGATGAAATTAAAGATGAACTTAAACTACTCGAACTTGAGAATTATGATGAAGGGGGATTAAATCCGTATATTGCAAAATGGTGGCACAAGACAAAGCTTCGTTCAACATTTAAACCAGATTGGGGTGAATATAATGAAATGAATAGTCGTTGGTTAAAAGAACTCACACGTGTGCGCTTTGAAATGGATGACATTCTTCGTATGCAATACGCACCGACGTCAAATGAACCTCGCCCACATCTTCCATTCAATTTAGAATATGAATCAGATTATAATCTTGATCCAAAAGATGTTGCACAATCACGCGAAGTTCTTGAAGATGATGCCATTGCTCTTGAATCATTAAAACGCAATACCAAAGTGACAGACAGTGGGTTCTTTAATCAAACGTATGAAATGGTTCACCGTGGTGGTCAACAACGTATGGATTTTTCAATCGTACGACTTCAAGATTTACCACAAGAAGTGAATTTTCCTTGGGATTTTCCAGTTGTTCACGCACCAAATGTTTCCCAAGTGGAACCGAGTATAGAAGATTCGGATGAACAGGTAATTGCTCAACGTAATGAAGTGCAAAATAAAAATGTTTGGTTCCTTGATCCAATTGCATTAAATACCCGCTTTTTAGCCAATGACCCACTTCCAGAAACGGATGAGCGTTGGACCGATCTGCCAGCCGATATTGCTGAATTACGTGTGCCAAATGCAGCACGTCGTTTTTGGCTTGGAAGCGATTTCGTAACTGAAGCCGATATGGAAATGCCAAAACAAACAGCGCGTGAAACAATTATGTCAAAAGTTTTTCCAGGGGGAAACAAACGTTCATAATGACTTTTCACCTGTCTTTAGCTGTCATTTTAGTCTCATTCCGCTATACTGAATATATAGCGGGATAGAGCAGTCTGGTAGCTTGTAAGGCTCATAATCTTAAGGTCACAGGTTCAAATCCTGTTCCCGCCAATGCTTTATTGTTACAATAGTATCGTTTGGTACACTTATTCGTATGTACCAAGCGTAGATATCTCTGAGTCATTCACTCTGTTACGTGGAATCGTACCAGGATGTAAACCCCGTTTATCTTCAAAGAAAGAGACCAATAGGGTATAAATAAGGTGGTTGCAAGATGTAGAATCTTGAGGAAAGTCCGAACTCTCACGAAACCCAACTCACATAACGCGATAAGGTCGTGTACATCGTACGTAAGTACTGGGAGGAAAGTGCCACAGAAATCAAACTTGCTGATTGTATTCATGGGAAAACATGTATAAGTCAGTGGAGGTGCAATACGTGTGTATTTGCAAAAATACATTTTGGTAGACCCTTATGGAGAGCAAAAGAGTAATTATTTTGATTTGAGTATCTTGATATAATGACTTGCTAGAAAATATCAAAAATGATATTTCCAGATAAATAACCACATACACAGAATTCGGCTTATTTATTTATGCCTGGTTTACATTGAAAATAAATGTATTCTTTTCATAAAATTTTTATGAAAGTCTCTAGACAAATTGATATCTTTTGTTATGATATAAGTATGCGGGTATAACTCAATGGTAGAGTGCCATCCTTCCAAGTTGGACGTTGCGTGTTCGAATCACGTTACCCGCTTAAAAAATAGAGATATGAAAAAGTGGCTAGACAGAGGCACTCAGATTTGATATCCTCATGTATAAGTGTCTGGCGGGCGTAGCCAAGTGGTAAGGCAATGGACTGTGACTCCATCACTCGCGGGTTCGATCCCCGTCGTTCGCCCGGAGAATGATGCGATCTTTCACGTGAAACTCACGTGTATGACGTTTCAGACTCAATAATTAAATTCTAATGAGGCCTGTTATGAAAGTTCGTTCATCAGTAAAGAAAATGTGTCCCAAATGTCGCGTAATTCGTCGTCATGGGCGTGTAATGGTAATTTGTGTAAATCCAAAGCATAAACAACGCCAAGGATAAGAGAAACAACACCTTTATGCGTAGATATGCTCTGCGCATAAGTATAGTGGTTGCATAAACTATGACTTGTCATCTATACTTTGTTTAGAAGGGGCTATAGCTCAGTTGGTAGAGCGCGTCGTTTACACCGATGATGTCAGCGGTTCGAGTCCGTTTAGCCCCATATTGTTATTTAAAAAAATGTTGCATTGATTTTGGCATTCATCAAAATGTATGGTATACTTCGATCAGAAAGTTAATACGTTTTATAATATTAAAAAGAGGTAGCGTATGGGATTACCATGGTACCGTGTACACACGGTTGTGTTAAATGACCCGGGACGTTTAATTGCAGTGCACCTTATGCACACTGCACTTGTAGCTGGTTGGGCTGGTTCAATGGCATTATATGAATTAGCTATTTTTGATCCATCTGATCCAGTTCTTAACCCAATGTGGCGTCAAGGAATGTTCGTTCTTCCATTTATGACTCGCCTTGGAGTAACAAACTCATGGGGTGGTTGGAGTATTAGTGGAGAAAGTGTAAGTAACCCAGGTATTTGGAGTTACGAAGGAGTAGCAGCTTCACACATTATCCTTTCAGGACTTTGTTTCCTTGCAGCTATTTGGCACTGGGTATTCTGGGATCTTGAACTTTTCCGTGATCCACGTACACAACAGCCAGCATTAGACCTTCCAAAAATTTTTGGAATTCACCTTTTCCTTTCAGGTGTTCTTTGCTTCGGATTTGGAGCATTCCACGTAACAGGTCTTTATGGTCCTGGAATTTGGGTTTCTGATCCGTACGGTCTTACTGGAGGTGTTGAACCAGTAGCACCATCTTGGGGAGCTGAAGGATTTGATCCTTACAACCCAGGTGGAATTGCATCACACCACATTGCAGCGGGAATCGTTGGAATTTGTGCCGGTCTTTTCCACCTTAGTGTACGTCCACCACAACGTCTTTATAAGGCGTTACGTATGGGTAACGTAGAAACAGTACTCTCAAGTAGTATTGCAGCGGTATTCTGGGCAGCATTTGTTGTTGGTGGAACAATGTGGTACGGATGTGCTGCAACACCAATTGAACTCTTTGGGCCAACACGTTACCAGTGGGATCAAGGATTCTTCCAACAAGAAATTGAGAAGCGTGTACAGAAGAGTGTTGCCGGTGGTGCATCACTTTCAGATGCATGGTCAGCAATTCCAGAAAAACTTGCATTCTATGATTACATCGGAAATAACCCAGCGAAAGGTGGACTTTTCCGTTCAGGACCTATGGATAATGGAGATGGAATTGCAGCAGGTTGGTTAGGACACGCAGTGTTTACAGATAAGCAAGGGCGCGAGCTTTTTGTACGTCGTATGCCAACATTCTTTGAAACATTCCCTGTAATTCTTATTGACAGTGATGGTATTGTGCGTGCTGACGTACCATTCCGTCGTGCTGAATCTAAGTACAGTATTGAGCAAGTAGGTGTAAGTGTAACATTCTACGGTGGAGAGCTTGATGGATTAAGTTTTACTGATCCAGCAACAGTGAAGAAGTATGCACGTCGTGCTCAACTTGGAGAAGTATTCGAGTTTGACCGTGCAACACTTCAATCTGATGGAGTTTTCCGTAGTAGTCCACGTGCATGGTTTACATTTGCGCACGTAAGTTTTGCCCTTCTTTTCTTCTTCGGTCACATTTGGCACGGAGCTCGTACAATCTTCCGAGATGTATTTGCTGGTATTGATCCAGATTTAGATGAGCAAGTAGAGTTTGGTGCATTCGCTAAACTTGGTGATGTAACAACTCGCCGTCAAACTGTATAATTACGAGGAAAAAATATTATGGAAGCTATTGTTTATACTTTCTTACTTGTTGGGTGCCTTGGAATTCTCTTTTTCGCAATCTTTTTCCGCGAACCCCCACGTATCGCAAAGTAATTTGATCTACTTGGTCGGTTCTCACATATCGCGTTAATCAATGTTTCGACAGTGCATAAACGCTGAATTAATTCGTTTTTAAAGTGGGATGTTTTTAAAACTTCCCATGTTTAGATTTATTATTTTTTTAAATTTATTACTATTTACGTATTTTGGATCACTTTTAATAAGTGATCCAATTTTTATATCTTATCTTATATATTTGGGCGTGGAAGCCCTTCGGACGCCTGTGATCCGAGAATAGCCTGCTTGTGGATGGAAACAAGCGTTCTTGTAGTTTTACAAGATAAAGGAAAGCCTAAAACTTATGAAATCCCTATTATTACAATTAAAACCCTTACAAACTATATTCCGATTATTCAACTTCCTCAAGATCAAGAACGAGATCTCAATCGAATGCCTTCGTCGAGATTTGATCTGCCTAATTTGAGCGCCATGGAAACGGCTGAATTTCAAAATGCCAACCTTTTTGATCCGTTCGTGTTTAAGAATCAATTTTTTATTAAGGGCCTTGAGTGGGCTTTTTCGGTCAGTCAGCTTCGTCAATCGGGGATCACTATTAACCTTGACACTTTAAACAATCAAGTACCCCACGTTGACTTCGATCTGCAGCAGCTGTTACTTTCTTGGTCGGTCGCTGAAAAAGAACGCTGGAGTGCAAAAAACGAACTCAAGGAGATCAACGATGCATTCGCGTCGAAAGAGAGTGAGTACCAAAACCAGATTACTGAACTTAAAAAAGTTTAATTTTAGAACAGAATAAAAAAGTACGTTTAACGACAGGGCAAAATTCTCATTTGAATTTAAAGTCAATGAAAGTAATTCTCCCTGTTACTATCACTACGCTGGAGCTAGCAAGTTATCAATTAGACCGTCCCAAGCTCTCTCCTTTTTATTGGGTGAAAAGAGCAGCCAGAAAAGTTGGAAAAGTGTTTCATTTGAATTCGTCAGGCTCTTCCAGCCTTACAACAATTGAGAAGCAATTACCTGTTCAGAAAAAACCACTTTTCGACATTTCGACAGCACCTTCATATGTAGGAATTCAATCTGTGGCAGCAAGCCCTCCACCTCCACCTCCAACATTTCATTTCGGGTCGTATATTTGGGTATCGATCTAAGTTGTGTCATACAATGGGTCTTGGCCTATTGTATGATTGCAGAGCCTGAGCGACCCGTTCGTTCACCTTTGCCAATGATTTATTATCCTTTTACGTAATGTGTAATTTTTGATTGTGCTATTGGATCGTGTAGAAAAGAAGATTTTTTCTTTTCTATGCGTAATTTGTTTGTCTTTGTGATTATAGTTTTTTATGACATAAATTTAATAGATAAAGATATTTCAAGCAAAAGTTTTTATATAAAAAGTATTTTTTTGTTTTGTGAAAGAGGCAGACATCCGTTGCTTTGAAGAGGTCACGCTATACTCGTATATGGAAGCATTAGTTTTTCTAATCTTCTCAAACACATCAAGGAGAGTTTGATCCTGGCTCAGAAGGAACGCTGGCAGCGTGCATAACACATGCAAGTCGAACGATGAAGCATTC
>Ga0255782_10000635_pt1 | contig 31689 bp, 50 predicted proteins | sample 101ome_26_FD_179980 | JGI IMG/M metagenome (GOLD analysis project Ga0255782, IMG submission 179980) | Coastal salt marsh microbial communities from the Groves Creek Marsh, Skidaway Island, Georgia - 101408AT metaG (version 2) | ecosystem: Environmental > Aquatic > Marine > Intertidal zone >...
ACAACTGTGTGGTGCCGAACCTTTTGTAGGATAAGTTGTAGTTGTACTGCCCAGCGTAGGGTAAATCGGAAATTTCCATGTTGACAACATCACCATCCCTGACGTCCACGGTGTTTTCTTTTTTGAAATTTTGGCCATCCACATCCACAGTGAGAACCCACTTTTCGACGATGTCTGTTGTTCCTTTTTCATTGGTCCACGTCAATTTCACGGAACCTTTGTTATAATATGATCTCCTGGATGTTCTAGTGATGAGTAAGATTAGTAGAAGAATAATAAATATCCACATGCCTACTATGTAATAATTTTTTTTTCGATGGCGTTAAAGATTACGTCTCGATGATCAAGCAATCATACAATGTTCGGTAAAATAGTCGGACGGTTTTTCCTGAAACAAGATTTAGGTCTCAAAGACGATGCGACCCCGGAAACGATCACCATCTCCGAAATCATGGAGACCTACCACGGGTGGTCTGCGTGGATAGCGTCCAATGGAAATTTTAAATACAAACAACTCTTCACCATGTTCGAGACGAGCGACGTGCACCCGGACATCGTGACCGAGATGAAAAAGTTTCACCGGGTCATCGTCCCTTACGATTACCTCAAAGACATCCTCGTGGGACACGGTGTGAACTGCGTCGCCCTCAACGACTACACCACCCCACTGGTCCGGAATCGACCAAGGGTGATACCGAAGAAGATTAACCCGGAAAAACTGGCATTCCTTTACGTGGGCACCCACGATATTCGGAAAAACGTCGGCGTCCTCGCGCGAGCGTTCGAGAAGTTCTCCCGGGGCACCGACCACGTTCTCATAGTCAAGACGAACAAAACTGATGGGTTACCGGTGAGTGAGAACATTAAGTACATCACAAACAGGTGCACGGAAGAACAACTCTCCGTCCTTTACAATGTCTGTGATTTCGTGATATCAACCACCCGGGGGGAGGGTGTGGGGATGCCCTTCTTGGAGGCGCGATACTTTGGGAAACCCGTGATCGCCCACACCGGTGGGGTCATGGGAACGCTAGCTGAGCGGTACGACAAGTGGATACCCCTTCCGTGTGAAGAGGTACCCATCCCCGAAGAGGGCGTGCCACAGTTCCTGAAAAAGGTGTTCCACGGGACGTGGTGGGAAGTCACAGAGGAAGATGTACGTAAAACCCTGGAACGAGTGCAAGTAACGGCAAAATGTGCTTAGAAAGAAATATTTATAATTAGTCATGTTGTTGACTTCTTGTAAACTCGGCACGTACGATGGGCTTAAGAAGAAAATTAAATCAAACACCTTCAAAGTGGGTGGTGTCCTCACAGCCTTCTATGGAACGACCCACGGCCTCGAGGGTGGTGTGTCCGCGGCCTTTGGGTTGGCCACTGCCTTGACGTACACACACTTTCTGGCCAAGCATGTCGACAATTTTGAAAAACATAACAGTCTGCACATGGGCATACCGTTGACTGCAGCCTTAGCCGAAGTCTTGTGGAACCAAACTCAAGGTGATGGCTTTCACCTTGACTATGGCGTGACACTCGTGACTTTTCTTTCCTATCAAATAGCGCTCTTTTTCATTTTAATGGATGAAGTATTTTAAATTTTATTTTTACATTTCCAAAAGTTTCTTCAATTTAGCGTCTACATCGTCCGTCGTTTCCATTTTGAATTCTTGTTTGGGGAGGGTCGGATCCATGATGTCCCCTTGGGTTTCACACAGGGTGCAGGGTGTCGAAACATCTTCCCCGTGGGTGTGTTCGGGTTGGATCTTTTTTTTAGCAGCCACTTTGTCACTCTTGGGTGCCTTTCTTTTCTCGCCCTTGTTCGAGTGCATGCGGCAGAACTGCCCGTCGACCTTTTTATTTCGGCAAGGGGTGCCCTTGCCCGTCGTGCCCTCACATAAGTCTTCGGCTTCTTGCTGCTTGGCCTTGGAAAGTTCCGTCACGATCGATTTGATTTGTTCGACCGCTTCTATTAAGTACTCGATGCGTTCTTCAGTCATGATGACAACTGCTTTTTGTCTTCCGGCACAAGTTTCTTATCATTAAGGAGCTTGGTGAACCCACCCAAGGCCACGGCACCCACGGTGGTTAGGCAATTATCTATGAATGTATGAATTATGTTTCTAGTTTTTGTGAATAATTTATGACTGTACTCGCATATGGGAGAACCTATGCGATCGAGCCGAGAACACCGTTGGGAGTAGTATACGTATTCGGACGCGTACAAGACTACATATAACAAGGCCAAAGGAGAAAACAAAGTCTTAATGACTTTTAATAAAATCTCACGTGGGTCACTCATGACTACTTATCTCGGCATGTTTTTATGTTCGTGTCGACAAGGCGTGGTGGAAGTACTCACAGAAACGCCGGACGGTCCCCATGGTTTCTGTGAATTTGTGTTCATCCCGGCCGACCATGTGCACGCGTCGACTACCATCTTTGGCTTCCTCGATGAACTCGATCACATTCACCCCGAGCATGGCCATGTAGGTCTGGCACTGAACCTCCTCGAAGTCCCTCACGCGGCCGAGGATGCCCTTCGGCCGAGACTTGACTAAAGTCGAAGTCGCCTTTCCGAAGATTTCGTAGCGCGTGCCTTCGATAGTGCACACGTGGATCTTAGAAAAGTTCGATCCGTCGTGTGTCACGGACAAGCTCGGGCTCGGGCTACCCTTCTCGTACTCTCGGCGGCGAATGAAGGTCTTGATCAGACCTTTCTCGATGGGTGCCAGGGATTGGACTGCTTCCACGCGATCGAAGGCATCCACACCTGGCTCGTTCACGATAGCCGCGGCTTCCGGGCAGGCGGCGATCACTTTTTGTGCGCGTTCTTGTAAAGTCTCTTGCGTGTAGGTCTCGGGTGAATATTTCAACCACAGATCTTCCAATAAATCTTTGGGTTTTTTTATGAAACTCAACCCGACTGCTGTGGACACGTCCGACGCCTTGATCACCACCTTTGGGATTCCGATGGGTCGGTGAGTGTACGTGTAATCTCTGAGGACTGGGTACACGCGACCACACGCGCGGGCATCGTTCAGTGCGTCGTGGGCGCCGTCGAAACCTTCCTTGAAAAGTTTTTCGTGGAGGTTGATGAGTTTGATGGTGTCGAAGAACTTCTTTTTGTGCATGTCGAGTGTGCAGTGAAAACCCACCGAGTAGTACCACGACACATCGAGGCCGTGGCGGATGATCTCCGATAAAAGGACGTTCTCGTCAAACTTGGAGTTGTGTGCGACCAACTCCTGCACTGGCCCCACGAAGTCTACGAACTCACGGAAGAGCTGAGGGAAAGGAGTGCCGTGCGCCAAGGCGTGTTCGTGTGTGATCCCGTGGATGTGCGACGCACCCACGGTGAAATCACCGGGGTGGACAATTTTGTGGAATGCACCAATCTCTTCACCCGTGTCGGAAAATTTCACGGCAGCCAGGGAAACAATTCGACACGTGTCATACTTCGAGATGTTCGATTGGGAAGGTTGGGCCCTGGTTAAAGGAAGGCCGGATGTTTCAGTGTCCCATGCAATATATGTCATCTTACATTTTTAATGCTATACAAAACTTTATGCTCTTTCACCCCTGATCCGCCTGGCGAGTTGCATATCCTTAGGCATCACCGTGACCCGGCGTGCGTGGATCGCGCACAAGTTGCTGTCCTCGAACAAACCAACCAGGTAAGCCTCAGACGCTTCTTGTATGGCCAGGATGGCCGAAGTTTGGAAACGAAGATCCGCCTTGAAGTCCTGTGAAATCTCACGAACTAAACGCTGGAATGGAATCTTCCGAATCAAAAGGTCTGTGGTTTTTTGATACTTTCTGATTTCACGGATGGCGATCGTGCCCGGCCGCCATCGTCGCCGAGGAGGCTTTACAATCCCTGACTGCGGAGAAGACTTCCGGGCAGCCATGGTGGCGAGGTTCGAACGCGGGGCCTTGCCACCCGTGGACTTACGTGCTGTTTGTTTCGTGCGTGCCATGTTGTGAGGTTTTCGTGGTTAGCATTTGCATCTTTAAGTGGTTGGAAATTCTTAATTTGTCATTCGCACCCAAACAAATCTGGTGAAAATTCAAAAAGTGCGTCACAATTTATCACGCCATGTCTCCCGACACAGTGTGCATCAACTTAAATGGGACCCCCGTGGATCCATCCTACGTGAGAAGTAAAAGCACAAAAGATGGTGAAAATGAACGCCACTATGTGTGGAAATTTACGGATCCTAGAAATGTCGACATATCGGGTGGTTTCGACCAAAAAAGGGAACCTAAGTTCCATAATGGATCTTCCATAGTTTCCATCAGTGAAGTGAGACTGGTTATTTCTGAAAATAACCCGGAAAACTCAAAAATCATCGTGTCTCACGACAACGAAGCCACTGTGTGGACAAACAAGAAGCTCGAAGACAACATCGCGGAACTTTTCGACAAAAACTTCGCAAAGTCAATCTACTTCACGGATTTCGATCAACAGCAAAAAGGCAAGTCTGTGTTAAACTGCACCGTGAAACCCGTGGCTGCCGTGGCCTTGATCGCGACTACCAGACCACCGCTATCTCCATTATCTCCGGTGAGAAAGAGAAAAAGAACTACAAACAACATCAAAAATCTTATTACAAAAAGTGAACACTTTACAAGACTAGTCGAGGACATACAAAAGATTGTTGAACAAGATTTATTCGAGAGAATTGAAAAGAAGGATGTGGTGGAAGCCTAATCCTCGTCGGCACCACCTTCATCGAAGTCTTCCTCAATGGCTTCTTCGTCGTCGTCGTCGTTGGCTTCCATGTCGAAGCACTCGTCTTCGTGGTCGCTCTCCACCTCCTCTTCTTCCTCGACTTCGATATCTTCATCCTGTTCAGTGGGTGGTTTGGGTGGTGCCTTTTCCTTCTTCTTCTTCTTTTTCTCAGCCCCGAAAATTTTGTCCAAATCCAACTTCTCGTACCTTTTCTCCATGATATCGTGCTTGGTAATAATACTTTTGAGAAATTCGTCACTAAACCCAAGCTCCTTGTATGCCTGCACCACGACGTGTAACGGTGGTTTCTTCGATTGATCGTAGTACTCGGTGTACATGTCTGCAAACTTCGAGGCTATGGAACAGTGCACGCAATCTCCGTCGTCGTCATACTTCACCCTGAGGTGGACCTTGTGTGGGCTCCCGATATCTGGTTCAGCCGGTGCACGTGGCTTCGGGGCCGGTTCGGATTTGATTGGTATGTCGTCGATGAAGGTCGGTGGGTCCAAGCCGGCCTCTGCGTACGATCGGCACAGGAGTGAAACGTAGGCGTCGTGCATATACACGGGTGCGCGTTCAAGTTTCCACTCCGGTGCTTTCTCCCACTTGCATATTTCTTCCACGATTGACGAAGACATATTCTTTCTCGGACTTGGATTTTTCTCGATTAAGGAGGAAATTGTCAAGTTCAGCCTCGATCACCAACGCGGCCTGTCTGTTTTCGTGTACCCAATAAGGACCCCAAATCTCTATACTTTTTTTGGGGTTGTACCAAAGATAGGAAAGATTTAAGAACCTCGTGAGCCAATAAAATCTTCGGCCTCGTCGGCCGATGAATGCATACATGTCTTCCTCGGGCACGTGGGACACGTCGAGTTGGGAATAGTGTGTGACCGGAGGATTATACGGTGGCATATTTTATTACAATTATGTTCGGCGTCCTTTTAAGTTATGTACACAAGGCCGGTGACGATCTTCGTGTGTTCGAAGAATGTCACCGGAGGGATGTGGCACGTGTAACCCGATGCGCGCAGGCGTGCCAACTTTTCGCACTCATCTTCGTAGGCACCCATTTGAGCCATGCGTCTGGTGCAGTCATCGGCGCGGCACGTGGGACATGTGTTTCTGAAACCGACCCACCGCTTACAGCACTGAAGACACATCCCATGCCCACACTCGAAGAAAACTTCTGCCTTTTCGTAACACACCGGGCATGGTAGTCAATCCTCTTCTTCATCCACGAGTGAGACGTCGCTCTCTGAACCGTAGTCGCTCTCACTGCACACGTAGTCCTCGTCGTCCACGAAAACGTACCCACCGTGTGAACCCTTCTCGAAAAGGCCGGTGCTCTCGATGTCGTCGGTGTCGTATGTGGCCAACACGTAACGGTCTTGAATGGTCACCTCGTCATCACTGAGCTTGAAAATTCCATTCTTACTCACGAACGGGCGGGCGATGTACGAGTGCCTCGATCGCCTAACCACTTCTGCCACGACGTTTTCTTTGGTTTTCACAAACATACTTACTTACAAATGTCATGAAATTAAATCTTTATCTAATACTAAATGGAAGCGCTTGCAAAAAAAGGGCTGTCCTACCTCATCAACCACGGACCGGTGGGGGAGTTAGATGCCGTAATGTTCGACATTGACGACACACTCATCTTCACGAGTGGTGTGATCAACACTCCGATATTAAAACTTTTGTGGGACGCTCAGGCCATGGGATTTCTCATCGTGATCATCACAGCACGGCCTGGGTCACAACCCGTGATACAGTTCACTCTCCAACAACTCGAGAGGAATGGGATCGCCTTCAACAAACTCGCCTTCGCGGACGCATACATGAAGGGTAAGGTGAAACGTGACCTCGGATACAACTTCGTGTTGAGCGTTGGCGACCAACCCACGGATTTCACAGATAGTAGGCACTACATCAACACTTCCAATTTCTCCCACAGTTAAAACACGACACGTACGTCGTCATGGGCTCATCCGCAGATCTCGTCTGGAGCTGGTAGTACGTCGTTTTATTTTGTTTACATCGAGAACACGTGAAAAACCCTTCCACGTTCTCCGCCTCCTTGGCCAAGTACTGCTTCCGGAGCTCACGGCGAATTCGAGTTTCCATGACTTTGTCGTAGGGGCCACCGGGCCACAGCTCATTCGGTTTCATCTCCACCACATCTTTAGTCTTCAACTTTTTACTCAAGATGTGTTCGGAGAGCGCTGGGTTGTTTTCTAACGCACGCCTTATGCTCAACCACTTTTGTTTATACACCGAAGAAAAGTAGTGATTGTCCCACGCCGCCTCCTGCACATTTCCGACGGCGTAATTGAGAATGCTCTTCTCGAGGTTGACCACGGTCACGTCACTCTCGGGAAGATTGAGTAGGGATGATATTTTCTGCACCACATGTTCGCGAGTTTTGTTCATCGTTCTCAATTACAATCACAACGTAATTCTTTATGACAGAAGGCAGTCTTCCAAGTTTTCGGGATCACACAAGTCGAAGGGATCCGCACGCCTTCTCGCCGGGTTCACGTCGACGCCCTGGCCGTAGGCGTAGGCCGCGCGGCCACCCGTTCTGTAGCGTTCACTCTTTTTCAGGCTGATGGCGATGAAGGCCGTCGCCGCGGCAAGGCTGAGCAAAGTCAAAAGCAATCGCCGACCTTCCATGGTTTACTACTTTCCGTCGACATTATTTTTTTGTGGCACGTAGGCGTCGCACGCTAACACCGCATTCGCGTACTTCATGCACAACTGGAAGTGAACGTAGGCGAATTCGGCGGGCTGGGCCAAGAACGCACCCATCGGGTTGGCGTTCGCCTTGGCCACGATGTCTAACTTTTCACCATCCGTGATCTTGGCCATGGACTGGCCGATCTCGCGAAGCCACTCCACGTGATCCTTGTTTTTGCAATCGAAACTCTTCAAAAATTCTGGCATTTACTACATAATCACATTCTATTCTATAAGTAATCGCGCACTCGGGTCCGTCACCGTGGTCCACTTCGGACGCCATATTTCCGAGATCAAGTGGTCATTCATGGCATGGAAACGCTCACGGAAGATTTTTCTGTACATCATCTCCTCGCCCGTCAAAGGGGTGTTGTGTGTGATGCTTTTGTCCACTGTGAAATCCTTCGCGTGTTCACGGAGAGCTTCCACCCAACGTGACCCGACCGCGTCTGACATGCCATCCTTCGTCCGCCAAAGTATCTCTTCCGGCAAGTACCCAACGAAGGCTTCACGAAGGATATTTTTTTCAATCATACCCTTCATCTTGTCCTTGGCACACAGCTGCATGCATGTTGAAACAAAATTTTTATCCAGGAATGGGACGATGAGATCTAAACCGTGAGCGCCCGCACACCTATCGGCCCGAAGGCCGTCGAACTGGTGGATCAAATGCAAACGACGCATGGTCTCTAAAGAAAAGTGTTCCCTGGACGGGGCATTCTTGAAGTAAATGTATCCACCCAAGACTTCGTCCGAACCTTCACCGGAAAATATGTAGCGACAAGAAGTTTTCTGCTTGATGTACTTACACAAGATCCACATGGGCACGGAGGCGCGGACCGTGGTGCAATCGTACGATTCGATGGAGTGGATCACTTCTTCGAGGGTGGCCAAACCTTGCTCCACCGTGAACAAGACCTCGTGATGGTTGGATCCTAAAAACTTCGCAACCTTCCGGGCCGCCTCCAAATCCGGGCTCCCATTCAAACCTATGGAAAAAGTATTTATCTTCCCAATCTTTCGCTGGGCAATGGATGCAATCAGTGAACTGTCCAAACCACCCGACAAGAGGAACCCGACATCGCGTTCGGTGTTGTTCAAACGCACATGGACAGACTGTTCCAACGCCTGGCGGACATCACACGACGTGGACAAAGACTTGGACACGTGAGGCCAGTGACCGGTGTGATAACACACGAAGAAATCCAAATAAGAATCGTAAAAATGTCCCGGTGGGAAAATTTCAACCCTGGACCCTAGGAAGGTGAGTGCCTTCACCTCACTCCCGAAGGCGATCGATCCAGGGGCATACCTCGTGTAGAAAAGTGGACGCACCCCAACATAATCTCTGGCTGCCAACACGCGATGACCGTCGCTATACACGATGGCGAAGTCGCCGTTGATGTCCTCGGCCGTGTGTTTGATGCCCATGTGTGAAATCAAGTGACCCAAGACCTCGCAGTCACTCTTACTCTTCTCGTAACCGGACACGTACCGAGTGTGGTCGTAGATTTCTCCGTTGCACACATACATAGCCTTGCCCTTGAAGAAAGGTTGCATCCCGGCCACGGTGAGATCGTTGATGGCTAAACGGTAGAAGTCCATCCGACACCGACCGAGCTTCTTCGTTCGGTAATCATCGGGACCTCTGTGGGTGAGCAAACCCACGGGCACCTCGCGATCTTCACCGAAGAGGCAAAGTATTCCACACATGTGATTATATATCAGCCAATTTTTAATTTATATTCCATGCGGTCGATGTAGGCATCCAAGTTGGCCACACCGTCCACTTCCTGTCCCTTGAAAAGTATGTTCTCAATGCTGTCACCGAACTCGAACTCGTGCACGTAAAAGAAGGACACATTGTGAAGCCTGGCCAACTCATCCAAGGCCTCGCGATCGATCGTCTCCATCTCGAAATAACGAAGCACCTCGTCCGTCGAGCGCTTCTTCATCGTCTTTTTCTTTTCAACCTTCTTCACGGTGGACGTCATGTCGAAGTGTGGGAAATAACCATAGACAGATCTAAACTTGGCGATGTATCCGGTGCACATATGACACGCGGGTTTATTACTAAAGCACACGTATCGAAGTTTTGCCCTGGGATCAGTAAGTGTTAAGTAACTCTCTGTTGGCTTAAACTTGATAAAGTTAAACTCCATCTTATTTACTAAATCAGATTATGTTTCCTCAAACACCCGGGCAGTGTAAATATCTGTTGGCTTTGCAGTCGAACAAGTCGGTGGTCGTCGCCACCGGCCCGGCCGGCACCGGGAAGACCCTGTTCGCGTGCAGGCAGTCTATGAAAAGCATAGGAGGCTTTCAACGGAAGAAAGTGATCATCACAAGGCCCATCGTGGCCGCCGACGAAGACTTGGGCTATCTTCCAGGGGATGTGGACAGTAAGATGGAACCGTGGGCGAGGCCCATGTTGGACATCTTCGAAAGAGAACTATCCATGACACAAATCGAGAGGTACGTCGAAATCGTCCCATTGGGATACATGCGTGGGAGAACTTTCAAAGACTGCTACGTCATCGCAGACGAAATGCAAAACAGCACACCTAACCAAATGCTGTGCCTGCTCTCACGCCTCGGTGAAAACTCAAAACTCGTGTGTTTAGGTGACTTGGCACAGAGTGACCTCGGGCCCACGAATGGCCTGGCCGACTTTGTGTCGAGAGTTGATCACCTAGATCTGAAACACGTTGACGTGGTGCACATGGAAGAAGAGGATATCATAAGACATCCAGCCGTGAGTGAAATCATTAAAGTGTATAACATTTAGGCGTCCGTGATTGTAATCTCAGACTTGTTCAGTGCATCCGTGTACCCACCAACCTTAAGACCGTTCTCGTAGTACAAAATGAGATCAAGGGCGTCGCTCGAACCCGATCCATCAACCGCGATTCGCTTGGAAGATTCACTGTCCTCCGAAATGTAAAAGTTGCTCCCCTGGGAATAACCTTCCTCCCACGACGGTAAACCGGAAGCATCCGCCTTGAGGTACTTGCCGTTGTTCGAACCGGTGTCGGTGTACAAAATCTTGAGCAAGCTACCCGTCGAAGACACGAAACCGATGGTGCCACCGAAGATGTTCACTGAACCGAGCTTGACGTTGAGCTCCTCCACGCTCGCACTGACATCGACGCTGAAACCACTCTGGATCGGGGCGTACGCGATGTTTTGGGTGCCGACGCTGTCGTAATCCAAAGTCAATTGCTGAGCGGTGATTTGAATCTGGGTGCCACCGAAGTAAACGTACTCCTCTCCATCCATGCTGTAGTAAGCCTTGATGTAGTGCGTACCCTCGTTCGTGGAGTTTCTCGTGAGAGAGAACGTCGTGGACAAACCGGTGGCGCCGTTCGCGAAGTAGTTCGATTGGGTCTCGTCGTCACGAGAAAAATCCTTGTTCACGATGTCAGGGTTGGAACTGTCCTCTCTGAACACTCTGGAAATTCTCAATTTCTGAACATTATCGAAGCCTTGGCCGTTCGACCAGTTTACGGTCAAAGTGATGTTCCCACTCATTATATAATATTATATAGAAAAATAATTTTTGCCTGGCATGATGGTGTACGACTCGATCTCGTCACCCGTATCTTCGTTTGACAACGAGCTGTTTCCGAAGTTAATCTCTGGGGTCGTCGAAGCCGCCGCTGGGGTGCCCCCCGTGCTCGGGCCCGTCTGCTGAGCCGCAGATGTCGGGCCGGCCGGTTGCTTCTCTTCCTCTTCCGCGAAGGGCCACAGCTTTTGGTCATAGGCCACGGCCAAGTAAATGGCCCCGGCGACGAGTGCGAGCAACAGGATGATGACCACGGTTTGCATGTTTTATTACAATAATCGTGAGAAAAAAATCAAATCACCAATGATTTTTCGTGACCAATGACCAAGTCCGTGTTCACGACCACATCGTGGCCAGCGTCCTGGAGATTTTTACAAAAAGCTACGTCTTCGCTGCACATGTCCACCAAGTTTCCAAATTTCTGAAGGCCGTAGTGAAAGTAAGGATACTTGAGACTTTCTATGACACCCCGACGACAGGCGAAGAAACCCATGCCGTTGTAAGAAACTTTTTGATACCGCTCACGAACATCCGAGGGCGTCATGAATTTAAAACTCCCGTGACGAAGGAAGTGATCCATGTCCCAGTGTTCCACCGCGGCGAAGTGTTTCATATCCACCATCTTGTACAAACCGGACACCACCGGATGCTTCTGATGGCAGTCCTGGAGAAGTTGTTCCACCTGCGCAGGTGTGAACACCATGTCACTGTCGATGGTCATCCACACATCGTAGTCCACGCGACCATCGAAGGGTTTTTGATCCTTCCCGCGAAGAACATCCAAACCCAAGGTTTTCATGCGAGAGAAAGGGACGAAGGATGAGTACTCGTTCACCATGGATATCTCGTACCCATTGCGAACCAAGTGCACCAAAGTCTCCGACCAGGATTGTAAAAATTTATTGGAAAAATGGCAACCCGGGAGGGCGATGATGACTTTCATTTTTACTTTTCATCAATCTTCATCTCTAACCACGATTTCGTGGCGATCGCATTCTCCTTGCACCACGGGTACACGGGATCACCGATGAAGTTGATGGCGTCCGTGCCCCTAGCCTCGCAATCGCGGCATATCCCGAAGTTGTCGTCAATGATGAGATCCGCATTCAATGCCAAACACACGGAAGACTTGAAAATCTCATCCCTGGTGAAACTGTTCGTAAGGATCAGATCGTCGAAGACACCCTCGTAGTGTTGATCCAACCACTCCTCCGTGGCCAATCGCACGACGTTCTGACGACCAGTGACCACGTAGAGTTTAGAGTTGGGGTGCTCGAAACGGTATCGGCGGAGAAATCTTTGGCTCCCCTCGATGGGCTGCGTGTTCCGAAATTCCTCACTGTCGTAGTACTCACGAAGCATGTACTGTGACTTTTCCTCGCTGACTTTGAACGCCTCGCGAAAAAGGTAGGGATACTTGGCCACACCCACGGGAAGGACCACTCGGTGATAGGCTGCCATGGGACGCAAAAGGGGCATTAACACTTCATCAATGTCGATGGCGATCTTCATTTTATTTTTCATATATTTAAATCTCTAACATGTAGTAGTAATGGTTCCACCTGTGGTGAACTACAAGCGCATGCGCCGCCTCGAAATCCCAGGTGAACCAAGTGTGGCGACGAACATCAACGCGTGGATCATCGCCTTCTTATTGTTGTGCGCCCTCGGCCTCTACAAGAGGCACATCGACATCAGTCAAAGGCGTGCACGATGGCATACTTGAGGCACTTTTTGGAATCCAAGTAAATGTCACGCTTCATCATCTTTTCCAACTTCTTCTGGGGGATCTTCGTCTTCTTCAAGTACGTAGACTGGATCATGTCCATGAATTTATTCACAGACTTGTACTCATCCTTGATCTCCTCAAACTTCCCCCAGAAAGCACCCGTGCTGAGCTGGTGAATAAGAAGGTAGGCATTCCGTGCAATCCGGCGTTCTTGGCCACCCAACAAAATGAAGGTGGCCGCTGAACAACACGCACCTTGGGCGATGGTGACCACGCGCACGCGTGACTTCTCCAACAAGTTCATCGCACTGAAACCACTGAACAAGTCACCACCATCGGACATGATGTGCACACGGATTTCAGGGGTGAAACCCAAATCGGCCGAGGCCTTCAAAAGACCAATCTCGAGTTTCTTAAACTTTTCAATAAACTCGAGTATGGTGTCCGGGGTGACGTCTCCGTAGAAAAACATCTCATTGCCTATCACCTTTGTGCACTCGTAAATTTCTTCTTCCTCAACTAATTCCTTGTTGTTGTTGTTCACGTTCATGCCTGATCTTTTTCTTAATAGATGTAACGTCACGTGGTTTTAATTTATTTAACAAGGCAAGGTGGTTCATCGTGTCGAAATCCTGTGAGTTGATGTCGTACTCCAAAATTCTTTCAACGCGGCCATGTTTCGTGTACGCGTGAAGCAATAACAACTCGTCCACACCTATACTAGAGTTGCGTTCACGGATGCTTCGAAGTTTGTTCCGCCGCATGCAGTAGTTCCCGTGCTTCGACCACGAAGACCCGGGGGTGATCTTATCTGCCTTGATCCGCCCGATGTTGTTGTTCGGGATCACCAACGCGCTGTTCACAAAATAAGGCATCAATTCCCAGTGTCCTTCGTACATGAACGTATCCAAGAGATCGGCGTCTGAAAAGGAAAGGCTCACCGAACACACGTTCGCCTCCTTGGACTTCAAGCAGTTCTCGTGAAACATGTCCCAACAGTGGCCGTGCTCCGCGAGGCGGTCACCAATGCAACGGTGTTCACTCTCACCACTAAGAATGCCAATCACGAATTCCTCCGATGTTTGGAAAAAATCCTTACAATCCGAACCGTTCACGTAATCAAAGAAATCTCGGATGTTCCCTCGACACTTGGCCGCGGCTTCCATGACACCCGGAGCCTGTGACAAACACCACAGCCGTTCGGGTTCAACCCTGGGAATGTGGATCACCTCAAAGTCCGGATACATGCACATCACCGAACACGTGATCACGAACGCACCTTGGGTCACCTTCCGCCTGCCCTCGGACACGCTCTCCACCAACGCCTTGTACCCTAACTGGTCGGTGGAGTAGTCCTCCACGAACGCGTGGTGCTTGGAATTCTTTATGAGATCGAGGTAGGGGTTCCCACTCTTGAGGTGACAGGGAAGGATTTCCACACTGTTCGATGCGTCCAGGTAACAATCCAACAAGAACGTCTTGCCAACACCAGACGTGCCACTGACGGCGATGTTCGCGCCAGCGGCCAAAGCCTTGGCGAAGCGTTTGTGTATCTCAGGATGAAGGATGGGCGTTCCGGGTTTTATTTTTTTTTGTGGAACAATCTTAATGAACTCGTCCATGGAAGATGATTTAACTGATCAAGCCTTAGATTTTGTGTTCAAATCAAACACTCTACAAGATAGAGTGGTCAATCCTTTAAAAAAGAAATTAATCCCCGCCCTTATCTGCATCGGAGCCTTCAACCTTCTCATCCTCGGCCTGCTCGTCTACATCATCGTCAGAATTCACGCTTGAGCTCTCATCATCACTCATCACGACCACCTCCTTAAGTTCTTCCCTTCCATCGGATTCCAATTCGTCCTCAATCGTGGATGCCGATGCAAGGCATCCAAAAAATCCACGCTTCTGGAATAAACTCTTCTTCAAAATGGTCAAGTTCTTCGGGGCCGTGGCCACGCCCTCACCCGCCTTGCGGATGTCTTCCAACTCTTTGATCAAATCCTTGCGCGCCTCGTCACCTGGAAGAATGTTCTTCAATCGGGCCAAAATGTTATTCTCACGGATCGCAGCGAAGCGCGTGATAGGATGCACGTCGATGATCTCCGGCTTGTACAGGTTCGTGACGTCCTTGAAGGTGTACTCGAACTCGTTCAAAATTTTCTCCGGGATCGAAGGCGATTGCTCCAAAAGGCGGTCGAACTCCGCACGGCTCTGCTCGATGAGATCCACGCCATCCATGGTCCTGTCCTTCAGAGGCAAACTCAACTCCAACCTGATCTGACGAGAAAACTTCCCGTAGGCCAACGCCGCCACGCGGTGGCTCTCCATGTATTCACTGATTTTCAAAAACTGGCTCACAGTCGCAATCAAACCCGCGATGAGGTTCAAACCACCGATGCCCGGGGCGACGTAGGGCTTTAAGTCTGGCCCGAAACTTTCTTGGGCAAAGTTGGCCGTGCCCGTGATGGTGGACAAGATAATCACGGGTAAAGAGTAGTGCATGTTCTTTTGGCGGTACTTCAAAAAACTTTGATGGTGCATGTAGCGATAACACGCACTGGCCTCACCCCAAGCTTTAAGGATCACCTCCTGTTGCTGATGCCATTTGGGTAATTTTTTTTCCACAATCATCTTATAAGTGATGAACATTATTTTCACCCTTCACGCGATTTTGTTTTTCTCACTGCTCATAATACCATTTGTCAATCACGAAAAACTACTACAGTCGTACTCAGTGCTCATCCCATTCCTATTTTTCCACTGGTCCGTCAACGATGACACCTGCGCACTCACGCAGCTCGAAGCACACCTCACCGGAAGCGACACCTCCCAAACGTTCATGCACAGGTTGGTGTCACCCGTGTACAAGATGGAAGACACCGACGTGAACAATCTCATGAAGTCCACGCTGTTCTTCCTTTGGATGTTCGTGCAGTACAGGATCGGACACTTCGACTTTGTCAGGGAAGAACTTAAAATTTTGAAATCTAGATTCAAATAAAACGCATGGACATAGAAACCGAAATCAAACTGCTCGAAAAGAAAAAGAGAAACCTTCAACTCACGTACATTGAAAATGTCGGTGAGGTGGAGGAAAAACTCAAAGAACGAATAGACACACTCGAGGCAATCAAAAAACAAAAACACGACGACGAGAAACACAAGTCGCAGTCCATCGAGTACAACCTTCAGTATCTCACCGGTGCCCTGGAAAGACAGAACACGAGCGAAATGTTCGACATAGTCTCCTCCATAGTGCACACACTCAAACTTCTAGCGTCGACGCCGAAGACTGTCAAAAATGCAAAGCGCATTCCCAAAAATAGATAAATTTTTAATAAACTCCTCGAAATCCATAGTGATCACAGCCCGTTCCTTATCTTTTTACAAAGATCCTTTTTCGTCTCACCGCGGTCAACCTCCGTGTCGAGACGAAGAACCATGTTCTGCAAGTCACGCTTCTTGTACACCCCCTTGCATGCCCGCCTGGTAATGGAAGATTTCCACTCATCCAGAAGGCTGTCCACCTGAAGCCAACGCTTGGACGCGCGGGCGACCACGATCTTACCAATCATCTTGTAGTCCGTAGGTGTGAGCGGTGCGCCACGCATAGACTGGCCCAACATTTTCTGGTAACGCGCCTCAGTCTTTCTTGAGAAATCACGCGCACGGTCATTCCGTGACATCGTCCCTCTCTGGTTGATTTTCAAACCAGTGTTCTTCAAAGCCTTATTCGTGCGTTCACGCTCTGACATATAAAACTACACAGATTTTTTTATCAATCTATAGTAATGAAGAACAAGACCAAGACGAAACTTCTATACATCACCATCACCCTTCTCTTGGCCGCCCTGGCGTTCACGTGGTGGTACAGACCAGCACCAGAAACCGTGGAAGTGGAAGTCCCAGTGCCCGTGCCCGTGCAAGTGCGCGCACCCGCGCCCGAACCCGAGTTCAGAAATGCACCAATCAAGAAGTACAAACCCGGCTACACGCAGCAAATGGGCCTCCTCGTCGGGCCAGCGGACGAGACTTTACCACTGTATGGAAAGCAAACTCGCGCACACAGGGATAGATATAACTATTATACGACCACGGGTGGTGAAAATTTATACCCGGTCCCCATCACACACAATGCTAGGGAATGCACGGAGGATATAGGGTGTCAGGAATTCTACGGAGGTGAAATGGTAAATGTTTTGGATAAGACGTTCGAAGTAAAAATATACCGAACCGATGATTTCTTTTGAAAATATCCTCATTTCACGCCGCACAGATGGTCCGCAAGAGCGTTCCGTGGACGAACGACGAACACCACCTCTTCCTAAAAGGCCTCACCGCCTTCGGTAAAGGTCACTGGAAAGAGATAAGTAAATACTACGTGACCACGCGAACACCCGCGCAGGTGGCGTCACACGCGCAGAAGTATTTCATACGCCGCGAAAAATTTAAATCCGGGAAGAAAGTTCGAACGAGCATATTCGACAAGGTTGGCGTTAACGACGACGACCAAGAGGCCACGTCACCACCCCGGTCACCGCACCGTGAGCCGACGGTTCCACCACCAGTGATCAGGAAAAATCACAAGGAAACACCCGTGATACCGATCCCAGTGTTCGTGCCCATTCCGAACTTTCACTCGCTGTACTTTGCCACACTGGCCGCTCCGTCCTTTAACCCACCGCACGAAATCATCAAGCCAACGCCAGTTAGACGCTCGCTGCTAATTTAATGTAACATGAGAACGCGCACGACAACCAGAGAGGGTCTCAAGATCCGTGAGGCGAACTACCCACTTCTCATGTTTCTGTTTGAAAACGGTATGAAAGCCCCCTACGAAAAACTCAAAAAAATGATGCTTGTCAAAATCGTCGAAGATCCGTCGGATATCACCGAAGATGATGATGAAGCGTTTAGGATTAGAGTGTTTTTGAAATCCAAACTCTAGGTGTTCATACACTTCGCGTCGTACTCCGCCTTTTGCACCTGACTAAAGTAATCAGACAGGAACTCATCGATCGTCTTAAGACCCTTCAAGGTGAGGATCTTCTTGGTGAGATCCATGCCAGCCGGGCACACGAATTCTCCACCGACCGCGAGCTGGTTCCGGGCGAACTTCAAATCGTACTTGCGCACGATGAATGCGGACGTGCGTGGGATGGCCCCAACGAATGCCGCCAAGGCCATGAGGGCGGAAAACAAAAGCATGATGAATAAAATGGCAACCATACATTATAACAAAGATTTTATTAATTCGTATTCCCTCTTTTGTAGATTGAAACTCTTGGCATGCTTCGCCTTCAACACTAACAACTCACGTATGTCTTCGTCATCGAGGTCACGCATGACCGCCGCCTTGCCCTCGATGTCGTCCAACTGGTTGATCTCCTTCTGTGCCTGCACGTACGGCCACACCGCCTTGCGTAGGGCCATGATCTCCAATCGCAGCTGCGTCAACTCGGGTATCACACACTCACGGAGGACCTTATCGATTTCCTCCAAAGTTGATGTTCGGAAACCGGACATATTCTTAATTCATAATCGCCGGTAATTTTTAATAGGAGGCCACGCGTTCGAAATCTGTCTGGTCGTCGCCGAAAATCTTCGACGCTTCTTTGCATTCAGTGACGATGGAACCCACGAAGCCTTTTTCCACGGGTTCGATCACCTTGGCGAAGGGTTCGTAGGCGTTCTTCGCCACCGAGTGTACCATCAAGTTTCCGACAATCAGTGGATAGACGTAGTGATACAAGAAAATCTGATCGATGTTGTACTTGTCCGCATCCGATGGCATGTTCTTCAAAAAATCCTTCAAAAAATCTTCGGATTTGAAAAAAACCAAAGGGCACTCATTCACGTTGTTGGCGTTACTCTTGGCGTGCATGTACTCCAAACAGTTGTTTCGGCAACCACCCGAGCCTCCCATGATCGGAGCCGTGTGCGTGTCGTGGTCTCTGATGACGTGAAAATTCTTATCAGACGCCAACCACTCGTTGACTAGTCGAACCTCCCGAGGGGAAATTCTCGAATCAGCGTCACGGACAATCACCGTGGTGTTCGGGAGGAAGAAATCCTCGAAACGCCAAAACATGTTCGAAGCCTTCAACTCCGTACCGGGGTGGTGGATCACCTGGACGTTCGGCTGCTCACGCAACCACTGGAGAATGTTTTCCGGGACCGTGTCGTTGTGGTGCACGCGGACGATCCAGCCGTCATAAAGCGTGCGGGCTAAGATGACATTTTCGACGATCCCGTAGGTGTACACTTTGTTCGAGCCCCAGAGTGAATATGAAATGAACATGGTCTCTTTCTTTGCTTGTCAATCCATTTAAAACTTTAAATTGTTCAGATATCAATGGGCCCCGCGTTCCGACCATCACCATCATGTGCACTAGGCAACTTAAGCCTGTGCATCGCCACCCACTTCTTGAACACCGATGGGAAGGGCACACTCCACCCGGACGTGTACGCGTACGGCCGTGACAAGATGTTCGTTTTCAAACGCGTGTCCGATGAAGACCCTGTGGAAGATCACGGATGGTTGAACTCCTTCATACATCTCAAATATCCCCACGTAGGCGAAGTCATGCGATCGCTCATGCAACCTTCGGAAGAAATGCAAAGAAAGATCGACGATGCTTGGGCCAAGGTATCCCACTGTGTGTGTGGTTTCCACATTCGCCGAGGGACCTACGCCGAGGACAGTGCCAGGTTCGCATTCAATCCCACCGCCTCCGATGAGGCCGTGGATGCCATGATTAAGAAAGCTTTGGAATTGGATGAGCCAGTGTTCATCATGAGCGATTCCATAACGACGAAAAAATATTTTTTATCAAAAGTCCCAAAGGCCGTCGGCCTCGATCACGACATTGGTTTCACCGCGTGTGAACATTCACAGAACGTGGAAGGCTTAGTTGATGAAAAGTTGGAAAGTAAAATGAACAGTGTGTTGGAGTGGTTCACCATGTCCAAGATGCCGCAGGTGTACACCACCATGGGTGGTGTGGTCGGGAGGAACGTCCCGAAAGGCACGAAAGAAGGTGTGTCTTCGACGTTCGGATATTCCGCGGCTATGTACGGAGGGAAGATCCCATACTACGTGTTCAACGACGGATACATATTTTACCCAGACGGGAAGGAACAATCCCCGCGACTGGCGTGGTCCGACACCGAGACGTTCAAGTACATCTTCCTCCAGGAACCATCGAAGGATGCCATCACACACTGCCGGAACCACTTCGGGATGTGGAAAGTCGTGGTCGATCAAGCCGCGTGCGAACGCGCGGGGATCCTCGACTGGGCCCGGACCCGGATGAACGTTGAGTTCATCGACCCTTCCAAGCCTCTGCGCGCGATGGAAGTCGTGGAATATAAAGATTTAGTGGCTAATTTGAAATAATAATGAAGATCACGCTCATCGGTGCCGGCAAAGTTGGCCTCGCCTATGCAGTCTTTCTCTCTTCCAAAGGCCACGAGGTCACGGCCGTCGATAAGAACGAAGACTACGTGCGACAGCTCCAAGAAGGCACGTTCGAGTGCCCGGAACCAGGTGTGCAGGAAGGATTGCATCTCGTCAAAGAGTACACGACCGAGGACCACGGAGAGAGTGATCTGTGCGTGGTCCTGGTGGACACCCCAACGTGCTACGCCGGATACGACCACGGAAACCTCGAACGTGTGCTTCGAGATGTATCAGGAAAACACCGACGAGTGTTAGTGTCTTGCACGACCCAACCCGGGTTCATGCAGCAGTGGCCCAACGCGCACTACAGCCCACTCTTCATCCAACTGGGGAATATTCTCAACCATCAGATGACAACCAAGAGTGTTCTCGTGGGGGGTGCCCGCGACGACGTTTTGGATTCCTTCTTCAAGCAAAATCACGGCGACGACGTGCGATTGCACTACATGTCTTTGACCGCGGCTGAGGTGGCGAAGCTTTCTTTGAACTGCATCATCACCACGAAGATTTCTTTCGCGAACATGATCGACGAAGCCATGTGGAGGAGTGGGCACGCCGACGAATCTGAAAAAGTTTTAGCCTTCGTCGGGGATGACCCACGGGTGGGAGACAAGTGCCTCAAACCCGGGTGGGGTTACGGTGGCCCGTGCTTCCCACGAGATAACCGAGCCTTGTGCACGTTCCTTCGGGAATGGGGAGCCTCGGACTACATCCCGGTGGCCACCCACGAGACGAACGAACGCCACGCCGTGGTCATGGCCATGAAGAAATCCGTCGGTGACGAGGAGTTTGAGGATTTGAACTACAAACCAAACTGCCCAGTCAGATGTGAGGAAGAATCGCACAAGGCGAAGACCAAGAACATTAGGAAATTAAAGTTTTTGCGCAAGATGTAATTAACACACCGACATGGATCTCATCAAACAACGCCTCGAACTCGGAAAGGAAAAGTATGGACACGGTGTGACTGTCCGCATGGACACCACCACGTGGGGCACACCCAAGAATTCATGGATGCACATGGCCTTGGAAGAATTCCTCGACGCCGCCGTGTACATCGCCGCGGACTACATTCGAACCAAAGGCGAGGAGGCTGAAGAAGGCAAGGATGACAACGAGGCCATCGTGAAAATCATAGAAGAAGTGCAGTCCATGGAAGACGGTGTGCACAAGAAGATGATGATCAACACCCTCAACGGCATCTTCACCATGGCGGGTTTTTACACGAACAAATTCTTGGGTGAGTACGCCCGGAACGATTTCTCGGATAACGGCGAAGACGGCGTTCTCGAGGAATTGTTGAAACGCTTGGAGATCACCGAAGGGTGGGTGTGTGAACTCGGGGCGTGGGATGGGAAAACTTCTTCGAACACCTTCCGCCTCGTCAAGGACTGTGGGTTCAAGGCGGTGTACATCGAGGGTGACGACGAAAAGTTTGTCAAACTTACCGAAACAGCCGAGGAGTTCCCGGAACAAATCGTCGCTCTTCACGAAACCGTGGACGACCTCGATAAAGTTTTGAAAACCACCGACATCCCAGAGGACTTTGATGTGTTATCGATCGACATCGACAGCTCGGACTATCAACTATGGAAAACATTCAACCAATACAGACCGAAGATTGTCGTCATCGAGATCGACTCCACAGTGCGCACGCACGTAACCGATCACATCTACGAAGAAGGAAAGTGCCAGGGCACGTCGTTCAGGCCTATGTTCGAACTCGGAAAGGCCAAGGGATACAAGTTCCTAATGCACACTGGGAACATGATCTTCGTCAGAGAAGATTTGTTCGAAAAAACTGGGATCACGTACGATCACGAACTCGAAAACTTCAGCACCAGGTGGGGTGCGTATTAAATTTTATATCTCAGTGTAATATAAAAAATGTCATCATACGCAAACAGCGGCCGCATTGCCCGCATCGCGAACAGGATCTCCTCTGGCAAGGTCAACATCGAAATGCCATTCTTCCCGTCGGTGATGAGCATCATGCTCTTGGCCGTTGGTTACATGATCGTGAGCGCCGTCGGCATCTCTGTTTTCGACAAGTGCTCGAATGAAGACGTCAAGAACAGCCGGATGTACATGAACATCCGAAGGTACTTGACGCACACCTTAACCATCGCCTTGACCATCCCGGCTACCCTCTTGGCGACATCCCTCGTGAGAAATGACACCGCCTTCTTCTTCATAATCTACGGCCTCATGGGCTTCATCGGTGGCGCCATGGCCTTGGACTTGTCCACGAAGTGCCCGAGTGAAAACAAACAAACCACACAAATGTGGACCGGCATCGGCATGGGCATCTACCTCATGTTCCTTTTCTTCGGGTTTTTCGGTGTGAACAGAAGGGTTTAATTATTTCTCGTCTTCCGTTCTCGTGAGTTCGTGGTTGAGTAAGTGCAACTGGAACACCAAAGCCACAGCGCTGTAGGCTGCGGAGTAGTTCGCACCCTTCCTGTACTGGTAGGTCAGCCACAACAGGTTGGCGGAGATCCCCATCAGGAGGTAACGCACGGGACGTTTGACGTCGTCGATGTGTAACAGTGTGTCGTACATCTGCAACAGACCGATGAACACAGCGGACGTGGCGATCAACGCGTCGACTTGCATTTTATATATTGTATAGTAAATATATAAAATGGAAGCCATCATCAAGCAGTTCATCATCCCGAGCAAACAAGAAAAATCTATCATCCAGGCGGTGAACGAAATCGAAAACCGTTACGTCAAGGACGGCCTCACCAAGGAAGACATCCCGGGCATCTTGTCCATCTTGATGTCTCAAGCGGCTGCGATCAAGTCTATGCCAGGCAAGGACAAGAAAAAGCTCGTCATCGATATCCTCTACCACCTCATCGAAAAGATTGACAAGGGTGAGGAAGACACCGAATTCGAAATCATGCTCAAGTCCATGGTCGGCCCGATGGTGGACGGTTTCGCCGCACTCACAAAGGTGAAGAACATGATGTGCTGCATGAAATAAAGCTAAGGTGGCATTATATTGATAAGTAAGAAATGGGATTTCCTAAACTCGAGGAAATTGTGAAGTATGGCATCTACGGCGTTCGAGAATTACAAAAATTCAAACAAGGACTACAGCCCCCTAAACCTATAAAAATCCTAAACGAATGCGGGAGATGTGAATACGTCTTCTGTGGCCAGGCGTGCGATAACTGCGGGTTCATCATTTGTTCTTCACAATGAGACCCAGCGCCGCTTCAAGGTTGTTGTGTGAACGAACCAACGGCTTGTTCCGCTTCAACTTCAACGCGTCGTTCTTGCTCGTCGCGCTCTTTATATCTTCCATCTTCTTCGTGGAAGACACAATGGGCACCGATGGCATCAACTTGGGTGCGGGTTGCGTCTCTATGGGCTTGGGCTCACCCACGTCCACGTCGTGCCCCGAACGAAACTCCTCGATCGTCATGTCACCCCCGAACACATTCAGGCGATACCTGTCGGGTGCAGCCCGAAGGCCAGAGAAAATCCCGTACATCTTTCTTCGCATCATCGTGATGTTCCCGCAGATGATCCCACCCCGCACGTCCCCGTACCTCGAAAGCGCGAACGCCTTCATGCAGTTCCAGGAACAAAACTTACCACAGACCGTGAACTTATTACGCTTTTCGTCGTACCTATAGGGCAACTCTAAGGCTTTATTTTCGAATGGGTGGCAACACCACCAACACCACATATTCATTTTTTTTAATTTCTTCTTTAATTGTAGTAATGTCCGATCGCGCGGTGGCCTTGGCAGAGGCCGGGTACGATCAAGACTTCATCGATACTAACGTGTTGAATATAGATAACAAAGGCGCGGAGATTGTCCAAGATCTGGTGGTCACCAGCGCCATCACGGGTGCGTTCGAAAGTGCGGCGGGTGATGTGATTTGGAAACTCGGGGGTAAACAGGCTGCGCAGTACGTGGAGAAAAACTTCATCAGCCAAGCCATGGCGAAGAGGATCATGGCAGCCAATCACTCCAACCTCCTTCAGATAGTCACGAATAGGATCAAAGCCGTACTCGCGGGCGGGGCGAAGAAGGCGGCTACGAAACTCGGGATCAAGGCTGGTAGCAGTGTAGCCGCGAGCATGGCCAGGAGCAGGAGTGCGACCGCCGCGTGTGTGGCCGGTCCGGTTGGATGCGCCGCGGCGACCGTCTACTTCGTCGCAGATTTAGCCTTCACGATTTACAACATCATCTTGGACGTCCGAGATGAAGACGGCCTCTTGGTGGTCTTCCACCGAGACTATGTGGACCAAATCGCCGAGGACTATCACGAAGTCTTGAACGAAGCATTCAAGGAAATCGGTGAAGACGAATACATGGATACCGAAGTTTTGTTCTACCCGGAAAACTTCCTCGTGGACGTGGACCCGGAGACGGGAGAGGTGGCCATGGAAGACAACGAGTGGGTGACGCGTTTCAACCAACTCCAAGACGAGTACTTGGAAAAAGAATACAACATCACCGGTGATTGGCGGTCGTCCCTGTTGGAAACGCAAGATTTAAGTCCACTGTCTTTGGACTACACGGGTGCTCCACTGCAAGCATCCAAAATCATCCTCCCGACATCATCCCTGTTGTCGGTGTGCTGTATGATTATAATAATGTTGCTTTTATTGTAGAGAATGGCCACTGCACCAACCTACGATCAACTCACAAAGGCACAGGAGTACGCCCTGTCCAAACTGTGCACGGAGATCCCCGGAAAGTTCTCCCCAGGGCTCACCAGTTGGGATGAAAAAACCAAAGAATGCAAAATCACACAGAAAGGGTGCCAACCGTCGTCCACCAATCCCATCTCGAGGCCACCGTTCACGTCCTCAGGTAAAGTCATCAATGAGGCGAACGATAAAGACCAAACCTTTGGGTGGTTTTGGAAAAAATTTATGCCCGGTTTCTTCGTCATGAGGACAACCAAAAACAGTGGTGGGCGCAAGGTGTGTGCCCAAGGAAACTTCATGCTCTACCAATGGTGCGAGTATCCGGAATCGAGAAACCTCGAGGGTGCCGACTACATCAGGCAAGCCGGGGTCACCAACGTCCCGAAGTTTGATTACATCATAGAGAATGGAAAAGAACGTTGCACCATTCCCAAGGAGTACTGCGACGCCAAGGGCGTGAGCTACGACGCACAGAAAAAGGATTGTTACGTGAGCGCTTCCCAGAAGGTGGCTGAATTTTTCACGGGATCCGTCTTCTACCGAAGACAACGCGCAGCCTCCGATAAGAGGCTCAAGAAGAACATCAAACTCTTCAAGCGTGATTTTCCAATGAAAGGGGTGAACGTCTACTTCTTCGAGTGGAACGACACCGCGAATGCCATCTACGGGTTCACTGGCCAGGATGTCGGTTTCATCGCCGACGAACTCGATCCCGCGTACGTCAAGGAAGATCACATGGGATATAAATACATCGACATGGACATCGAAGATGAATACATGAGAAAAATTTCAGCATTCCTTCAGATAAAAAATGTTCTCTTACAACAAAGTCAGTGAACATGGTCAGGGCCGATGTCAGTCCAAAAGTTGTCACCAACGCCGCAGGTGGTGTCAGTGCTAAAAGCGTGGCACCCAGACCAGGGTCAGTGTTCGGAGCCGGCTCCTGGCTTCGCACGAAGTTTGCCGACACCATCAATTTCGTAAAGTCCCGTTTCCCCATCGGCTCACCCAAACAAGGAACCAAAGGTGCGAGTGTTCGGGCTAAGGCTGAGGCGAACAAAGGCAAGCCAGTCGAAGGTGGTGAAGATCTCACCGAGACGGATTTGAAGGACGCCGGTGGCCCAGACCTCGATGCCAATCCGGAAGTGAAACAAAAACTCGACGAAGTGGCGAAAACCCCGGAAGGGAAATCTACCCTCAAAAAGTGGGGCCTTCGAGGTGCGGTCGGTTTGGGCTTCTTGATGTTGATTTACAAAACCCCCAACCCGTTGGAGGCGTTGGAGAATGCGGCCGATGACGCCAAGGAAGGTGTGGAAGGGTTGTCTGAACTTTTGAGCCAGATGTTCGAAGCCTTCAAGTCTGTGTTGCAGTTCATGGTCGACAACTGGATGGTGGGCGCAGGATCGTGCTTGTGTTGCATCCTGCTCATCATCTTCCTCACGGTGATGTCGGCGGCAAAGTAAATTTAAAGAACTTTTGTAAATATTTAAACTAGCGATGAAAATCCTTTCCATCGATGTCGGCATAAAGAACCTAGCGATGTGTCTTCTCGACACGAAGACTTCTCGAATACATAACTGGGACGTGTCCGGGGTGCCACCGGAGCACGAGGACGGCCTCTTCGTGTCCCTCCGGAAACATCTGGACGAACGCCCGTGGACCATCAAATCAGACGTGGTACTCATCGAGAAACAACCCGACCGAAACCGAAAGATGAAGACGGTCGAAAACTTCCTTCATGCCTACTTCGTGATCAAAAGCCCGAATGCGGAGACGATCATCTACGACGCCCGCCACAAAATTCCAGACGTGGCCGGGCCTGGCAGATCCATGTACGCCAAGCGTAAGAAGACATCCATCGAACGGTGCCGAGCATTCATTCACGTCGGGGACGTCAACGCGGATTGGATCGACGTCTTCGACAAATCGAAAAAGAAAGACGACTTGGCGGACACGGTGATGCAAGCCCTGAGCTACGCGCGAAGGCCCGAAGCGGTGAACACCAAGACTACCAAGGCCAAATCCAAAGTGATCAAACCACGGAAGCCCACGGAAAACCAAAAGCGCACGAGGTACAGCAAGTCAAACCTGGCCTACCTTTGGAAGAACAAACTCGAGTGCGAGTGTTTGGAAAACAACAAGCGGTTCATGAAAGATTTGAAAAGATATTTTCGTGATATCGATGACTTTTTAAAAAGTGTTGACCTATGATAAGAGCAAATGAAAAGCCTTCAGGCTTGGACATTCGCCACGAAGTTTCTCGTGAAAAACGCAACCACGAAAGACAAGGCCAAGTTAGGCCGATGGACGAAGAAGGAACTCTTGGATATGGGACCGACATACATAAAACTCGGACAAATCGTCTCGACGAGAGGGGACATCTATCCTTACGAGTTCACGCGTGAGTTAGAGTCTTTGCAGGACAGCGTCCCTGTCGTGGAGTATGATATTGACGTCGACATGTCCGCCTTCTCGTCCTTCGAAAAGGTACCGTTCAAGTCGGCGAGCATAGGCCAGGTGTACAAAGCCACGTTAGCTTCAGACGGAACGCAGGTGATTGTCAAGGCGAGGAGGCCGAACATCTACAACACCATGAAACAAGACACGGATCAGATTAAAAATGTGGTTCATTTTTTGGAGCGTTTGGGTGTGGACACGGGCAATGGGGATGGGTACGTGTTGGAAGAAGCCATCCAAAACTTGTTATCGGAGACGGACTATGTCAAGGAGGTGGAGAATGCAAAGATGTTTAAAAAAAATTTTAAAAAAATCGATTGGGTCCGTGTGCCCACCGTGTATGAAAGCCTGTGCGGGGAAGATGCCATCGTCATGGAGTACGTGCCTTCGAACAAAATCACCGAAGTCACCGACGTCGGGGTGAATAAACAGAAGATATGCCAAGCCTTGATTTCCTCCTACGTGAAACAGACCATGGAGCACGGGTTCTTCCACGCGGACCCACACCCGGGGAACGTCGGGTTCAACGGCAAACAGTTAGTGTTCTACGACTTCGGATTGGTGGTCCCAATATCCACTGAACTCAGGCAAGGCTTCATGGATCTCCTGGTCGCCATCTTGATGCGTGACACGAAAAAGATTGTGGAAATTTTAGTGAAACTCAAAATCATAGTCCCGACTACCACGGACACATCGGAGATCGAAACCTTCTTCGAGTACGTGTTAGGATACATGGAAACCCTGGACGTCACCAACTTTTCGGCGAACGACGAACTGCTGGCCGAACTGGCGAGGAAAAAACCCTTCGTCGTGCCCTCGAGTTTCGTGTACTTGGCCAAGACATTCAGCACAGTGGAAGGACTGTGCCTGAAGCTCGACCCAGAATTCAACTACTTCAACTACCTCGAACCCATCATCAAAAAGCAGGTGTCTTCTTCGGTGAACATAGGGGACATGCTGACGACCACTGCGGAGATGCCCTCGAGGATCAAGGCGATCAGTACGGCTGTTTTGGGTTTGGAGAAATCCAAAGCGGCCATGAAGCGATCGATCGATAAGACGCGGCGGCAAATCAGGTACGCCCAGTACGCCGTGCTGAGCGCGGTGTTGTCGCAGTACTTCGATGACAAGCAACATGTGTCGATGATTTTTATTTTAATTACAGCGTGGTTCACTTTTCAAAAAAGTCGATAGACAAGTCATCCGTCGGCGAATTCTTCTTCGGTTCGAAGAAATCTCGGTGGCGCTGGACGATCTCCTTCGTGCGGCGCTGCTCGTCCATGGCGATGTCTTTGATCTTCTCGGACATCCGGAGGAGGTCTTCTCTGCGTTCGCGCGCCAACTTCTTCCTGAATTTCTTTAACTTTTTCCCGGATCCACAAAATACTTGAGCTCGTGCGATGGTAAACATGTTTCTTTCTTCTTATTAAACACATTGCATTTTTTTCCTAAGTAAATTTAACACCCATGTGGCTCGCGTTGTATTTTGTGTTTCTTTATTTCTCGTACATATTTCTTGGTCCGTACTGGTTCGGGAAACTTGTGACTGGACAAAAAATTGATCGAGCCACGGACGCCAAGGAAATCTTCAGGCGCGCGTCCTTCCTATCATATGTCGGCCTCCTCTTCGTGGCGTGGTTCGTGTACAAGCCTTCGCTGTCTTCTTTCACGAACGCCCTCTTGGTGACTTCGGCGGCCACAGCGGGGTACTACATGAAGTGGGGTCACGAAGAGTGGCCGATGCACATCGCGTTGAACGTCTTCGTCGTGTACAAAGGATTAGAATATTTGTCCAGGGAAACAATCATGACACTTTTGATGTTAGGCGCATACTTCGGATTGCAAGGAAAAATTTATAAACCTTAATTAATGAAGATCCACGTCATTGGTGCTGGCCCTACTGGGCTGGCAGTCGCGTGGGAACTCGCCGGTGACCACAACGTCACTGTCCACGACAAGAAACCTTCCGCCGGTGGGTCGTGGTGGGAACCAGAAAAAGGGCCAAGAGACCTGCATGCACACAGGATCGTGTTCGACCGCGCGTGGGTGAACACACGTTCGATGTTCGACGAAATGGGAATGAACTGGCACGACTACTTCGAACCGGTTCAATCGAAGATCTACACCATCCTTCTCAAAGCGTTTTCGTGGAAGGACTATTGGATCTTAGCCTCGACCGGTTTTCGGGTGTTAATGCTCCCCACCGCCTACGAAAACGTGACAGTCAAAGATGTGTTCGAAGGTTTGCTTTCGAGCGAGGGTGAGAAGGTGTTGAAGCACATCACACTCATCATGGATGGGGTCACGTGGGACGTGATGACGGCGTACGAGTTCGTCACGAGCTTCAACCAGGTGGCCTTCAGCACGCAGTGCACGCAGAAGGTGTCTGGCCGCGCCATGTGTGACGCGATGCAAAGTGCGGCCAGCGTACGAGGGGTCAACTTTCAATTCAATTCCGAACTCCTGGAGATTGATCACACCACTGGGCACATGAAGCTATCTGGTGATCGCGAAGTCAAAGACGCAGAATTGGTGATTCTTTGTTTGGACAACTCACCGGCCATGAAATTCTTAGGAACCAATTGGGGTGTGAACTCGGAGATGAAACTTCGTGAAAGCACCTACGGCGCCATCAACGTGTTGTTGGATTTCGAAGACGGTGCACCGGAGATTGAAGAAGACCTTTCGATTGCCATGCGCACACCATGGAAGCTCCAACCCAAAGTGTTAGCCGATGGGAAAACCATTTCGTGCGTGATATGCAATCTCACGGAAGATATTCTCACCGCTCCACCCGAGGCGTTAAAGAAGGAAGTCCTCCGGCAACTGCGTGTGGGGAAGAAACCCACGGGTGTGCGCATCGGGTGGGGTGCTTCGTGGTCAGATGATGAGAACAGGTGGTCGTTCACCCAGAGCTCGGGTGTGCTGAGCCGCCACGGCCAACTCCCATTCTTCGGGGCGAGCCAAAAGGTGGCCATGTGCGGAATGATGTCGCCCAGGCGCACGCCTTACTCTTCAATGGAAGCGGCCGTGGAGGTCGGGCGCGCGTTCTGCTCCGAACGGTTCGGCACACGAGCCCCGATGCGACCACTCACGGTGGTGCACATTTTTATTGCTCTACTTATAGGGATAGCCCTTCTGCTAATCACGCCACGAACATGATGATCAGGGCGAAAATTCATAAACCCATGTACGATCACAACGATAAGAAATACATTCAACTCGCGGTGCCTCCGAAATTTGCATCGCGAGTGGAACAAGTGCACGAAGCGAACTTTAGGAAACTTCACAACGGTGAAAAACAGAACCCACTCATGGGATGTGTGCTCACGGTGAAAGTGCCCTACAGGTACAGGCGTGTCATGTGTAAGGTGGTCGGATCCAGGCCTCTCCAGGCCTTGTGCGAAGGCGACGAAGTCTTGACTGAACTGGAATTCGCGGGTGCGTGGAATGTAGGGAACACCAGTGGCTTCAGCTGGAAGATAAAAAATGTTGACACACTGTAAGATGTTCCGGGTGAGAGAAAAGAGCGCAAAAAAGGCTACGCGAAAAACCTTCGAAGAACTGACGGCAAGGAACAATAACAACAGGCGTCGACGAAACAACAGTGCGATGCAAAGCAACAAAAACAAGAACTTGAATGGTGAGGTGATCAGCCCGGCCGTGGCCAACAAGAACGTGAAGGAAATCTTGCGTGCGTACTTTTCCAAGGGTATCGCCAATAAAGCTGCGGACTTCGGGTACGAGATCTATAAGCAAGCGAGGGAAGACGAAGATATCAGAAGATGGGTCAAGATTACTACGTTACTTTGTTTGTTTTACATCGGCCAACCCTCGGGGTTGGTGGATAACTACTTGAATGACGTGGGTGCTATCAGGTACATCAGGCAAGCCGAACCAGTGCCCACGGCTTTCTGGCGCAAATTTCCTAAATTCTTGGGTTTACCCGTGCAACAGTATACGCCGTCGCAATTTGAAAACCTCGTGAGACGGTTCGGGCCCACGACGAGGCCTTTCGCGTTCGTGGTGAAAAGGGGTGTCGTGACCGGTGATGAAGGATCGTCTATCGTCGCTTTACTCTTATCAATCCTGATGTACGTCTACTTTTTCACGCGCGACCCGAAATTAGTATGGTCCCTGTTTTCCATGGTCAGTGTGACGTTCTCAAAAGCAGCGGCGTGGTATGCGAAAGTAGAAACGTCCATGCGCGTTCAGGAGTTAAAGTTAAGGTGGGGTGCGATCGGCACAGTCTTGAAAACAGTTTTGGCAAGTTCCGCCGGTGACCTCAATCGTCTTCGGGCTCCTTAGGAAGTGCACCCGGCACC
>Ga0255782_10000637_pt1 | contig 31656 bp, 31 predicted proteins | sample 101ome_26_FD_179980 | JGI IMG/M metagenome (GOLD analysis project Ga0255782, IMG submission 179980) | Coastal salt marsh microbial communities from the Groves Creek Marsh, Skidaway Island, Georgia - 101408AT metaG (version 2) | ecosystem: Environmental > Aquatic > Marine > Intertidal zone >...
CGCCAAATTTTGTTCGATAGTATCAAACAAGACGTGGAGGAGACTTTCGTTGTCGGAGAAGTTCGATCGATCACCATCGAGGCCGATTGTGCACAGAGGATTTAGGTAGAGGGCCGGCTCTTGCGAATTTGGGTGCCGTATGACGGCAGGATGCGTCGCTCTTTTAGCGAATCCATTGGAGGATCCTTGAGCGGGTCGCTCAGCGATATTGCGATAATCGAAGGAATGAGTTCCCTTCAGGCGACTGATACGCCCGACTAGGTCTTCCGGGAGTGAGCGAAAGACCGCACGCATATCAACGAATCGAGTTTCACCTCCGACTGAGGTGACTTCTAGAGCGTAAAGAATAGTCGCTCGATATGGTTCATCTATGAAGCACCCATCATGATGAAGCCACATTTCCCCGTCAGGCAGCGAGCCTATCGGGACACCATCGCGCCTCACGTTTGTCACCAGACCCATATAATCTGCGTAAGGGGACTGTTCAGCGCGGTCCGCCGAGGGTCTAGACCGTTTCGATGGCTCTCCAAAAACTTTTGCCATCTCTAGTTGTTGTGACTCGGTCAATTCAAGATTTGGAAAAACGAGCACCCCAAAACGATCGAGCGCATCGTTGAGTGCTAACTTGACCGACGTCGGCACATCTTTCACATCGAAACCCTCGACGATAGCCCCAAACACCGGAGATATCGCTCTGAAGCCAATCAAGCTCATGGGTTAGGTATAAATTTTTCCATTTTCGCGTCTACTCCATTCTTTCGCATTTCTTCCAACCAGATTCGGTGAATCTCGGTATGCTGATCCTCATATTCGATCTGATCACCCCCCTCCTTCAGGCTAGTTGACACCGCTCCTTTTTCACCTGGCTTCAAACCAAGCAGTGACCGCCTGTTTGCTGTTGTGAATGGGTACCTAGTGCCACCAATACCTGTCGCAAGATACCGTGCTGGGTTAGTCGACGTATTAAAGTGTTGATGGAACTGCTGGTCTGCAGGAGGAAATACCACACCGTGCTTCCAGTCCACTCGGGTGAAATCAGGGTCACCGTCATACCAGAGAAGCGAATACCCATGTCCAGTGACACACATGACATGGAACCCAGGCCCATGCCTGTGACCTTTTTTGTAGGTGCCGACGGGCATTTCAGAAATATGTGCATGCATGACCCCGTCGGCGAGTACGAACATGATATTAGTACCGCCTGCTCCGCGATCGCCCCACGCACGGAGCTCGATTTCGGCGAGATCAGGGACGAAGTTTGTCTCCCACATATGATTTCCCTGCCGAATCTCATGGAAATCACCATCACCCGTGAAATAGCCATCTTTGCCCGCCCGACCAGAAAAGTCATATGGATGGTCAAAAACGAAGGTCTCATCATTAAACAGGTTCATTACGGTCGGGCAATTAGTTGTTGCAACGATTAGAGCTCGATCAGTACCACTTCCATTAAAGTGACGGTATTTTGCATTGAGGGGGATCGCAAATAGACTGCGAGGACCCCACTCAAACAAGTGTTTTGATCCGTTTGCTAATTCGACTTGCGTGGATCCGTGCCCCTCGAGGACATAGATCACCTTCTCAAACAGGTGTTGCTGGACCGCGGTTGACCCACCCTTGGCAATCTCAAATAAGAACATACTTGAGAAATCACCCCGTCCCTTCAAATGAACCGCTGCACCATCACAACCAAACCGATCCCAGGGCTTTACCGGCACCTCAAAAAGATCAATACCAATATCCTCAACGACAGGGACGCCTTCTCTATTCACCCACTCTAGATAGGGATCAACACCATACCGAGGTTCACCAATAGCCATAACTTCTCCTAATGTTCTGATTGCTGTGCTGAATCAAATACCAGTGATTTAATCACTAGTGGAATGACGCCAGGGGGATTAATCAACTCCCCAACATCAATAAAATCGAGATCAGATAGAACGACTCCATCTAAAGACAGTACATATTTGCCCTTATTGAGTTCTTGATTCAATATCCGCCCCAAAAGCCGACCGACATCACCGTCAATGACGATCACTAAAGGTGCAATTCGATCCGGACGACAAAGCGCTAGATCAATCGCATCGGCGATGGCTTTCAAACGTTGATAACTAGGATCCCCTTTCCACGCAAACGAGAGAGCGACCTGGCTGTCTCGGTCGATATCCCTCATCAGGCAGGCACTAATGATTTCCTCTGCGATGATATCGACATCAATGTCTTCCAGTGACAAATCAATATTTGGGTGAACAACAGGAACATTCCTTAACGGCAGAAAATCGAGGCTATCTGTGAAGATCGTCTTCCCTGAAACCTGAACCGTAAATTGTGACGCACCAATTACGGTCGCCCTGATGCCATGCTGAGCTTCTACCACCTCAGGTAGATCCGAATTCGCTCTTATTTTTTTAATCAACTTACTCGCCAGATCAAAAGCAAGGTCACCTAGCGGTTCGGTTTGACGACCATAAATAAATTCAGACACGCCCCCAGAAAAACTCATCTCCTCCGGAATCACAGGCCAGAGGAGGGGTTCAGTCAACAGTAATTGTTCTGTGAGAGGATCAGAGCTCGCCCTTGAAATCATAGCGACAAGAACTGCCGCTAATCGTTCTACGATCATTTCCCTTTCCGCGTCCTTGAGTTCGGAAATATGATGAAATGGGATTTTCAGATCATCCACTACTGCAAGGATCGATTCATCACAACGCGTCCAATGTCCATCATCATCGGTGGCCATTAAACGGCCGCCAACCGCGCAGGCAGCGATGGAGATAATTTTTCCAGCGTCGATCAATGCGAACTTGGTTGTTCCTCCGCCAATATCGACGTGTAACACTTTCTTTCTTGATCGCTTAGACCGCTCGACGGCACCAGAGCCATGAGCAGCTAATACACACTCGAGTCGGTGCCCTGCGGTCGCGCAAACGAACTTTCCAGCTTGCTGAGCGAATAACTCGTCGATAGCTTTTGCGTTGGATCGCTTGATTGCTTCACCCGTCAGAATCACCGCGCCCGAGTCCACATCATGTTTGTGTAATCCAGCATCAAAATAGGCATGCTCAATGAAACCATTCAATGAATCGGCGTCTATGAGTCCATTGCCTAAGAACGGCGTAAACCGGATCGGAGATTGCCAGAGTATTTCTCGCTTGATGACTTCATACCGGCTCGACAAGCCTTGTGTTCTTCTCTGGAGATGCACTTTGGCGAAAATTAGGTGGGACGTTGATGAACCTATATCGATACCGACGGTGACAAGCTCGATATGCTCCTGTTCCCAAATCGAATCCGCTAGCGCTTTTTTCGTTTCTATAGAAGGATGATGCTCGTGGCCCTCATGGGCGATCAATGGTTTCATCAAAGCTTAGGTATCTAATTAAATGGATAAAAAAAGCGCCAGATTGTCTGGCGCTTTTCACGATATTAACGAATCGCGTCAACGACTTGTTTGATCACTTCAGGAGGAGTGTCATAAGCAGTGTTCACGAGACCTGCGACCCGCTTGCCCGAAATTGGTGATAAATCGAAACCACCCTTTTTCGCATCCGCCAAAAACTCTGGATCACTCATTGTCGCCATGAACGCCGCCTGCAAGGCTGCAGCGCGATCAGCAGGGACGCCTGGAGGAGCCACGTATGGACGACCGAGGCCCTGACGAGCGAATACTAGATTCAACATTTGGCTCTGCTTCTTCGAATTATAGTTAGGAACCAGATCCATGACCAACGGTGTATCCGGAAGTTCAGGATGCTTCTCGGTGGACATTTGCATCAAAATTACCAAATCACCGCTTTCAAGAAGATCTTTATTCTTCGATTTAATAGAAGACCATGACCATCCACATCGCGCTTCGAGCTCTCCGGCAATCATCGCCTTCACGATATCCGAACCGCCACCGTACGGGCCAACGACTTTAAACTTGGTTCCAAGTACAGCGTTTAATAGCTTTGGAAACTGCTCTGTATCAGATCCTGAACCATTACCACCAGTCAGCACTTCTCGATCCCTCAAATCCTTCCAAGACTTGATGCCTGTGCGCTTGACTGTCGCACAAATAGAGACTTCATTGTTAGCCGATCCAACCCAGTGGAACTTATTCGCCTTGAACTTCGCTTTATCGTTATCGAGAAGCGGTTCAAACGGAGCACCCCGAGAAATCGCGCCAAAGACAGTGCCGTCCTGCGGAGCGCCTTCCCAGAGCCAATTAGTTAGCTTTACACTTCCAGCACCAGGCATATTTTTCGGGACAACATTCGGGTTTCCCGGTATGTGCTTACCCATATGCCGGGCGATCAATCGTGCGTAGCCGTCATAGCCACCACCGGGCTTATAGCCAATGTAGAGCTCGACGTCTTTTCCTTTATAGAAGTCTGCTACGGCGTCTGCCATGGCTCCCGCTGAGGCGGTTACGCAGGCAAGACCGATAACTGCAGATTGAAGAAGTTTTTTCATTCTTGTTCCCCGTTTGGTTTTTAATATTTCTGCACCACACAGACTAGATAATTCCACATAAATTGTAACTGCTCGCTCATATCATTTTTGTATAGGTCATCACTCCGCATCATCTTTCTTCGTCTTAAATCGTCGGAATCACTCCCTTCAGCTCTGGGAATATTGACCGGAGCACTGACTCTGGCCATGCGATATGGAAACCCTGATCGAATACAAAGTAAATCAAACAACTGATTACAAGAACGTACGAGATTGTCACGCGCCATGACTCAGAACCTCTAATTCTCATGTACCCAATAATGAATAATGCTGCCGCAAGTAAAATACCGCCAATCCACCAGACCAAAAGGAATCCGCATAGCCACAGGAAGAACTCAAATACACGCAGGTTGTAGTTTGTTCGGTCTAGATCGCCGAGATCGGATGTCAGATCCAGGGCACTTCCCTCAAGGTAGCCAACCACGCCCCTCTTGAATATTGACAATCCAAGAGTTGAGGCAGTGATGGCGAGTGTGATCCAAACAATCACCTGTGGCGCTCCTTGAGCCTCTTCTTCCCAGGCAAATGAACTCGCTAGTGCCCAAATTAGCAATATCAAAAGACCTAACGGGAACAAATCAATCATACGAAAGTCTGGCCTGCCAAAGCCAAAAAAGTCTATTCGTTCTTTTTTGATAAACACCCGCGTAAACAAAGGCTGCAGAAGACTGACCGCTGCAAGGGTTAGCATGACGGCGCAAACCGGTTTTAAGACCCATGCCCATTCATAAATTTGATAAGAAATGCGCATGTAGTCTTCAATGATCCCACCGAGAACAAACCCAAGAATCAGGGGTGGCCGTGGCCATTTGAGGTGCTTCATGGTCCAGCCGACGACACCAAATATGAGTAATGTGAATAAATCTCCCCAATCTGCCGATGCTTGGTACGCACCAACCATCATGATTGAAATAATGGCAGGAATGACTAATGTGTAGCGGAGAGTCGCAATCTTCGCGAATTGCCCACTGAACGCAAAACAAAGCCCAGCACCAAGGACATTAGCGAGGGCGATAGACCAAACCATTGAATAGGTGACTTGTAGGTTATCGGTCACCATCGACTTCCCCGGAACGAGTCCGTGAATCATGAAACCGCCCAACAACAGCGCCATTGACGCCGACCCTGGTACCCCGAATGCGATCGTCGGAACCAGCGAGCCGCCCTCTTTGGCATTGTTGGCACTCTCTGGTGCGATGACACCTCTGACATCACCCTTTCCGAATGTTTTGTCTGCATCTTTGACCGACTTCGCCGCATATCCATACGCAAACCAATCGACCACGGCCGAGCCGAGCCCCGGAATAGCTCCGATCATTGCGCCCAGCGATCCGCACTTAGCCACAAGCCACCAGTTCTGAAGAACGTCTCTCAGACCCTTAACCATACCTTCTTTAAGCGCGTATTTACTGGTATCCGAGATCGCTGTACGACGAGCAGCTACATCACATATTTCCGGTAATGCGAACAAACCAAGTGCTACAGGAAGTAGTGGAAGATCATCTATCAGATACAAGGTATCCAGCGTCCAGCGCTCCTGACCACTAGTGGGATCGCCACCCACCATCGATAACAGGATCCCAAAGCCCGCCATCGATAAACCGCGCAACGGCATAGATCCGGAGAGCGCTGACACCATTGACAACCCAAAAATCGAGAAAGCGAGTAACTCTGGTGAATTGATGTTCATCAGAATAGGCCGAAGCACTGGGATAGTTAAACCAAGAAGAAAAGCACCCCACAATCCTCCGATCAACGAAGCCGCATAGGCTGCACTCAATGCTCTGCCAGCTTCTCCATTCTTGGCCATACTATGACCATCAAGAACCGTTGCTTGCGAAGCTGAGGTTCCCGGCACACCAAATAAAACGGCAGGAATTGTGTCGCTTGTCGAGGTGACAGCACCGAGACCCAACATGAAAGCAAATGCAGAATAGGCATCCAGATTGAATGTGAAAGGCAAAAGCAGAGCAAGGCCAGCAACGCCTCCAACACCCGGCATAATACCCAAAGCCAACCCAATGACAGTCCCCATCCCTAGGTAAAAAAGTCGCTCTGGCTCTAGGAGAACAGAAAGCGCGGCAAGCGCAACATCCAAAAGGGAAGCATCCATTAATTAATCCTTAATTTTATTATAAGAGTACGCTACCACGGGCGACGATGAGTCCGCTATAACCGAGATAAAGTGGAATTATCTACCTTAGATAGAAAAAGACTCCTACTTAGGGAATTGAAAATCTTCGAGATCAGGAGATCTATCCAAGTGTCGATCGAGTTTGAACAGTTTGATTGCCTCCCGGACCTGCCCAGCGATTGGAGCGGAAAATCTTAATCGATCCGCCTCCGATAAAAACAGCGCCATGTCTTTCTCAGCCCAAAGTGCGGGCCTATCGTCGGCTCGCGTGGACATCGCCCAATTAGCGCCACTACTTTTTTCGAGCGCGGTACGCATCCGCTCTCGATCTACACCCATCCGCTCCCCAAAGTCTAAGCCCTCCATTGAGGCGGTTAGGCACGCCCAGAGTAAATAATTGTTTACCGCTTTGGCGACCTGTCCGGCTCCGATTGGACCCAAGAACTCGATGTCGCTACCGATATGACTGAGGATAGGAATCAAAGCGTCAAGCAACTGTCTGTCACCCCCGACAAAGAGGAGCAATTCGCCGGTATCCGCGGCCATCTCACCCCTAGCGATAGGACAATCGAGCAACTTTATATCCGCATTTTGGGACAATCGCTCCGCCAAGGCGCGCATGTAACTGGGTCGAACAGTCGCACAAACGATAATCGTTGTATCTGAATCGATCCCATGAATGAGGCCTGTTTCGCCAAAGATGATTTCTGTCACATCATTTTCAGAACCAGCCACGATAAATATGTGACGGCATATACTCGCGAGCGACTTGGAGTTATCAACCCATGTAATGCCATTGGCCTCCGCGGATTCCTTTTGTGATAGGGCTTTATCTGTGCCGAAAACCAAATATGAGTCGACCAAACGAAGCGCCATCCTTGAACCCATGCGGCCCAAACCGACGAACCCTATGTTATCTGTAGCCATCATCTTCTCCCAGTTACTTGCAAAGTAGTTTGATCGCTCCGATATTTACTATCACATATGAGACAATATACAGAGAAACCCATGCATTTACGGTCTTTTGCTGCAACACAACTTCTGGGTCAGGAATCGATCGAACTCAGAGGTCCCCATGACCAACGACAAGTTATCGGAACGATGCCGGTGTGTTCAAAAGACGATCTTGCAAAAGTGATTGTGCAGGCGAAGATTGTTCAGAATGAATGGGCTCAGCAATCAATCGAAGTACGCGCGTCGGCTATTGAATCGTTTATTCCTCTGATCGAAGCCCGCTTGGATGAACTCGTTGAAGTACTGAAAGCGGAGCAAGGGATGCTTGACTCGGTCGTCAGACGAGAGGTGCAGGAATCGATTAGCCAAATCAAACACACTCTCCAAGTCGGTCCAGCAGAGCTCGCATCAATTCATCTAGAAGACGGGGCATTTACTGCTGAAGTTAGAAAAGTACCATTCGGAATCACAGCCGCGATCGTTCCATGGAATGCACCGATTTCGCTCGCTACCGCAAAGGTAATCCCCGCACTTCTCTCAGGTAATGCAATTATTGTAAAACCATCGCCTCGCGCACCAATCGGCGTAACGCAGTTCTTAGATTTGCTACGAGGTTGTCTACCGCCGGGGCTTATCAGCGTCCTACACGGGCTAGACGAGCTCGGGGAGGCGATGATTCAGCACCCTGATATTCGGAAAATTTCTTTTACTGGGAGCACTGCTGTAGGTAAACGAGTCGCGGCGTCAGCTGCGTCCGAACTGAAGTCTGTGCAGCTCGAACTCGGTGGAAACGACGCGGCTGTAGTTCTTTCTGATGCCAACATCAAAACAACTGCGACCCAACTCATAGACTCAGCATTCCGCCGGTCTGGTCAGTTTTGTTACGCAACAAAACGGGTATATGTGCACGCTTCAATCAAAGAACACATGATTGAAGAGCTGATCGCTGCTGCAGAAAAATTGCGAATCGGTCCACCGTCAGATCCCTCATCCACACTCGGTCCCGTAATCGACAAAGACGCTCAGCAACGACTAAACAAACTTATCGAAAAAGTAAAAGCCGCGAACGCAACCGTTCGTCCTTGTGGAACAGTTTTAGAGTCGGCGGATCCTGTCAATGGGTGTTATGTCCACCCAACACTTGTCTGGAACATCGATCATGCGCACACCTTGGTCACCGAGGAGCAGTTTGGTCCAATACTTCCGATCCTAGAGTACGAGAATCTCTCGGAACTCATTGAGGTGTTAAACAACCAAAATTATGGGCTTAGCGGATCACTGTGGGGCTCGGACCTGACAGAACTGCAAGACCTCGCTAGTCATATCCAAGCCGGACGTGTGTTTATCAACGCCGCTCGCGCGATGGGTCATTTTGCAGGGGAGCTGCCAGCAGGAGGCCACAAGCACAGCGGCCTCGGCTGGGAGAAGTCCGTATTTGGGTTACGGGAGTACTACCAGTATCAGACAATCAACGGACCCTCTCGTTAGTTACGAATATCCTGCAAGAACAACTCTGTCGGAATCTCAGTACTCACACCGGCTTCTATCGCCTTCTCGTAAAGTAAGCCGGCAACGGCATGAAATTGGTTGCCCTGTAGATTCCCTCTCTCAGAGTAAGTGACATCATCTGGTAGCCGATCAAATCGACCAGCGTCCAGCACTTGAGACAGGTAGACAAGCCTGTCATCTCCAAACACTCCATGAGCCCGACCCTTGGAAGCCATCGCCTTCTCGGTGAACCCTGACCTCGCCTGCCAGGTCAGGTGCTCGTCGTCGAAAGATGTATCCGACCAACCGACCGGGGAATCGGTATTACCGAAACGCAAGAATTTTGACACCCTCGCCTGCACCTCTGGAGGGATACCTCCACCGCCACCGACATTCAGCAGGTGATGACCCGGTTCAACATATTCTGGCCTAATAACTGGGACGGCTGAATCAGTAAGCCCCATGATAATATCCACGTCGCGAACGGCGTCTTCAGGTGTATCTACAGGGTCTACGCTTATGCCCAACTCCTTAGTCATTATCTCAGCAAAGGCGACACGATTATCCTTCGTCGGACTGAAGACCTTGACCCGCTGGATATTACGAACGTGAATCACCGACCGCAGATGGTCCTTCGCCATGCCCCCGGATCCAAGCAGCCCGACGGTCGTCGAATCTTCGCGACTCGCATACTTGACTCCAATCGCACCATCTGCGGCGACCCGCATGTGCTGAATAACACCATCATTGATTAAGGCTAATGGCTCACCATTTTCGACCGAAAAGAGTAAGATAAAACCACAAAACGTTCCGGGCTCAACACAGTACTTCTCTTGAGTAACCGAAGATCCGGTCCTTTTATGATAGATCATGTCCGACTTGCAGCGGATCGCAAAGTATTTGCCCGCACTACCCCCTTCCATGGTGCCCCATCGGTAAAATCGATCCGGTGACGACGTAGGGATTTCTACGTCGACTCTCGGACGACACACCGCGAGCCCATCAAAAAAATCTTGGTAGGCACTTTCGAGCACTTGGGTCACCTCGGCCTGGGTGACTAACCGTGCGACATCGGTATTGTTAATAACTTTCATCTCGCCTCTCTTAACGCACCTCTATATCAAGCCCGATGTCAAACGTGGACGCTGACATCGTTATTTGAGAAGACGAAATATAGTCGACACCGGACTCGGCGATCCCTTTCACTGTCTTCAGCTTCACACCCCCAGATGCCTCTAGTGCCGCCCTGCCCCGGTTAATCTGGACCGCCTCCCTGAGTTGGCCAGCCGAGAAATTGTCCAACAACACGCAGTCGGCTCCCGCGATCAGTGCCTCCTCGAACTGATCAAGCGTATCGACCTCGATCTCAATTTTGACTAAGTGACCAGCGAAAGCCTTTGCAGACTCCAGAGCTTTTGTGATTCCCCCGGCCACAGCAATGTGGTTATCTTTGATCAGGATCGCATCATCTAATCCAAATCGATGGTTCGAACCTCCACCACGGCGGACAGCATACTTCTGTGAGGCCCTAAATCCGGGGATTGTTTTTCGTGTGCAACACATCCGCGCGCCTGTGTGGGCAATCTGAGCCACAAATTGCGCAGTCAGTGTCGATATCCCTGACAGGTGACACATGAAATTTAGGGCAGTTCGTTCTGCCGACAAAATTGATCTGGCCTGACCTGACACAGATGCGATGATAGTACCAGGCGAAACCTGTTCACCATCCGAAATCTTTTGATCGAACAGCAGTTCCGAATCAATCGTCTCAAAAGCGAGTGCTGCATGTGGCAACCCACACACCACACCAGCGTCGCGAGCAACGAACAGAGCAGTCGCGATTTTCTCAGGATCTATCGTCGCCTGAGTTGAGAGATCTCCCGCTCTTCCGAGATCCTCCAATAACGCGCGCTTCACTTCGTCTTGTATCAGAACCTTGGGTAAATCCAACGAATATTCTCCCTATGAAAGATTCATTTAAGACCGGCTCAAGTGAACAAGTTTGCGATTTTCGGAAGACTCTATCACAGCGTGACAGACTTCAAGAGTTCCGAGGCACCAGCGTCCGGATTGAATTGGGTGAGTCTCTGATCGGATTGCATCATACAGCGCCTTGAAAACAGGTTCTCGGGGACTTGTAACCAGAGGGACTGGGACAACTTCTTTTTCAAAATTGCCGTAAACGCTGATGCCAGTCGGCCCAACTTTAAGGTCAGCATGCTCACACTGGATGATTAGTGGGCCGAAGTGCTCATAGTTAGGGGCAATGTCCCGCAGTTGAGATGCCCCAAATGTTCTGCTTCGCTTCGCACTAATTTCATCATCACGAGTCAGATCCATTAATGACCTCCGAGACTGTCCGTAGTCACTCGGATTTTTTTCATACCCAGTTTCACCAACCCAATCTAATAGTTCATCAGAATCAAACCGGGCGAATCCTGAGTACGTGCACTGTGCTACTACACCATTGGCGAATGTGATCATTGTCTGATAGGAAATTTCCGTGTCTCTATCTCTATCCCAACGACCAGTTGACGCATACACCTGAGATACGGAGGCTCCTGCAAGCAACCTAACAATATCAAACTGATGAGCCCCCTGTGAGAACAAGACACCACCACCATCAGCCGTCCTAAGCTCCTCATCTCTACGCGGTCGATACATAAAATCTGTGTAGTTAAAAGTATTGATCGCTAGTACTCGGCCAAACCGACCACCATCAATCATCTGTTTCGCGGCAAGTACTGGTCCATCGAATGAGTGCGACGGACCGACTATTAATATCACGCGATTCCTTTCACATGCATCGACCATGCGCTGGGCATCGCTCAACGATACTGCGATCGGCTTCTCAACGAGAACATGCTTGCCGGCCTCTGCCGCTGCAATGGCCATCTCAGCATGCAGCTGATGCGGAGTCGCAATGTGGATAGCTTCTAACGACTTGTCGGAGAGTAGTTGGTCGTAGGTCGAATATGCGTCTCCTTGAAAGACTGATCGAAACGCTTTTTGCGACTCATCGCGTGGCGCCGCCGCCGCAACAACATCAACAAACTCGCTCTTAAGGGCAGACGGTGCGGTCAGAGCAAATCCTCGGCCCAAGCCAACCACCCCGACCCGAATGGGATCAATAATCCTCAAAGTCAATCTCGATATCACCCTTGCCTCGAGACACGCAGACCATGATCGCAGAATCATACTCGTTTGATTCGAGAACAAAATCTCTATGTTCGACCTCACCTGACACGAGCTTCATCTTACATGAGCCACAGGTGCCGCTCTCGCAAGAGCTTGGAACTCGTAAACCATTGGATCGCAACGTTTCCAATATCGTGCTCGCCTCGCAAACCTGAAAACTGTCACCGGTCGACTTAATTGACACCGTGAATGCAGAATTTACGTACTCTTTGCCGCTTTGTGGGTTGAAGTCCTCGAAATGGATCTGATCCTCTGGCCAGTGCCCACTCAAGGCTCGAATCTCTTCCATCAGAGGTTTGGGCCCGCAACAGTACACATGTGCTGAGGAAGGAGTCATGAAATCATCCCAAAAATCATAGACCTTCTCAGGATCACCGTCGTCAAAGTGCACAACCGCACGATCACCGAAGGAGCTCTTCAATTCCTCCGCATACGCAGCATGCTCTCCCGAACGGGAGCAGTAAATTAAACGAAACGCTTTACGGGTGGCATCACAAAATCGCGCCATGCTAATCAATGGCGTGATACCGATACCCCCGCCAATGAAAAGATACTCAGGTGCCTCGACCAAGGGAAAGCTATTCTCTGGAGATTGCACGATCAGCGAGTCTCCCTCACTCAATTCCGTATGCATTGACTGAGACCCACCTCGAGACTTAGGCTCTAACTTGACCGCGATCTGGTAAAATCTTGGTTCATTCCCTTCATTGATCAGCGAATACTGCCGGTTCGCGCCACTCGGGGTCATCACTGCGATGTGCGAACCCGGCGAAAACGAAGGAAGAGCCAATCCATCATGGGCCGCGAAGCGAAACTCGAATATATCTTTCGCGACCTCTCTTTTTTCGCTGACTAGCAGATTGAGTTCGTTGCTCTTATTCATTGATTTCGATATCTAAGTAAATATAATTAGAAATCTAAACGTTCGCCCATCTTGTGTAAACATATCTTTAAAAATATGACTATCGAGGGACTGAAATGCTAACTCCAGAAGAGAATGAGCTTTTAACGAAGGTCACCAATGGCGCCCCTATGGAACAATTAATGCGCAGCCACTGGGTACCAATTTGTTTAAGTGAGGAGCTTCCTGAGAACGATGGTACGCCACTTCTAATCGAGGTATTCGGCTGCCGATATGTGGCATTTAGGGACACCAACGGTACCGTTGGCTTATTAGACGAGCTCTGCCCTCACCGACATGCGTCTCTCCTATACGGCCGCAATGAGAACTGTGGACTGACTTGTCTATATCATGGGTGGAAATTTGATGTGGAGGGAAACTGCACAGCAATGCCATCTGAACCTCAAGGAAGTGACCTGATCGCCAAAGTCAAACATAACGCTTACCAGACCCGTGAATGGGGTGCATTCGTATGGGCATGGTTAGGGGACGAAGAAGCAATAAGAGAGTTTCAACCACCAGCCTTTGCACCCACCGAAGATACGAAAGTTTCCGTTACGAAAATCCGTATCCCAGCTAACTGGGCACAGATTATGGAAGGACAAATTGATTCTTCCCACTCCTCTAGCTTGCACTCATCAGACATGATCCCCGCTCGAGTCGAAGGCGCTGGCGCAGATGAAAAGGCCTGGTATCGCCCATCGACTGATCGATCGCCAAGGATGCAGGTTGAGAGAACAGATTACGGATTTCATTACGTCGCCATTCGGCATCCAATCAAACAGGCAACTATTAATGAGTACTTTAGGATCACCGAATACATCGCTCCCTTTACTTGCTTAATACCGCCAAATTCAAGTTACAACGTTACGACGGTCGTTGTGCCCATTGACAATGAAAACTCGATGCTCAACTTCATTGCTTGGGGAGGCGAGACTTGTCCCGATACAACAGAGTGGAGACGCTTTAACCACTCAGTCCCTGGCGAAGATCTCGACGAGAATTGGGTTTCGAAAAGACAGGCTCACAACAAATTTTTACAGGACCGCCAATGGATGAAACAAGGAAACTTCACTGGTGTACCAGGAATCCCCAATCAAGACATCATTATGTGGGTCTCAATGGGAGCCATTGTTGACAGAACAACTGATCGACTAGCCGCATCCGATATGGCGGTAGTTGAGTTCCGGAAGCTCATGGTCGATGCTGTGAAAAAAGTGGAGACGGGAGGTCAGGCAATTGGATCTAATTCCAATTTAAAGCACACTCAGATCAGATCTTACGAAGGCGTTCACTCGAAGGAAACAGACTGGAAGACTCTATGTAGGAATTAAAAAGCCCAGACAGTATCTGGGCCTTTTAAAAGATCTGCCGTGCGAGTTACATTAGACCAGCTTCTTTGTACGCTTTAATTGCGCCCGGATGGAACGGAATCGCATTTTGCTTGACCATCATCTCTGGATTGAGTGACCGCATAGCTTTGTGAACACCCTGTATCTCGCCAACATTGCTTATCAAAGCCTTAGTCACCTTATAAACCTCATCATCTGACGTATCAGAATTGACAACTAACATTGCTGTTAACGCTAACGTAGGATGATCATCAGACAAAATATCGTAGGCCTTTCCCGGTATCACCATCTGCCCAGTTCCCATCGCACTACTCACGCTGTCTCTCACCGCTTGCGACACTGGCATCATAACCATTGGCATTGAATTCAAGACCTCACGAATCGACGAGTGTCCAACGAAAATATTATTCATCACCATATCGGCTTGCCGATTCTTCATCAGCTCAACAGACCCCTTTGACCCAGAGTATTGAATGCTACCGCCCCATGATTCGATATCTTCTAGTGAGATGCCATAGGCGGCCAACACTTCCACTGCCTGATTATGCGCGATATTGCCCCGCTTATTGAGAACCAGACGCACTGGCGCTTTTTTGGCCTTGAGATCTTCATACGAAGAAATACCATACTTATCGGCAAAGTCTTTCGTTACCATCGGCTGGAATGCCGCAAAGTTATACATCACCGCCATCGCACGCAAATTAGTGACCGGCGCCTTGTAGGGATCCGTGCCTTTCGCGGCGATCTTCGCTTCTGCATCATGCATTAGACCAAAATCCACCTTTTTAGACGCAACTTGCACGGCGTTAGCAAAACCACCGCCAGAGGTCTGATAGGTGACTGTCGCATTTGGATAACTGGCTCGCATTGCCTTGTCGACACCGGCTCCCAGAAGTGACCATAATCCGCCTGGACTGGCACCTGCCATAATATAATTATCTTTGGCGACCACATTGACAGACGCTAGACCGATGCAGGTCCCGACGACCGTAGCTTTTATTACTTTTCTTATACCAAGCATAAACACTCCTTTTTTGTGTAGTTATACTACTCCACTGTTACATTAGCTCTGCCAATTAGCCAGAACCAAAACAAAATTCCAATACCAGCGATAAATCCTAGGCTTTGATATGCAACAAACGGCGTCAACAGAGGCACGATGACAGCGAAAGCCAACAATCGCTGCAATGATCCCAAGGGACTGTTGAAGCATCCAGCTGATGCGACAGAGATTAACAAAAATGCTAACACAGCCCTTAGCGTAGCCCACGTTACTTCAATCAATGATCCCTCCCCCAGCAGAGCAGGATCTAGGACGAAAAAGAAGGGTAGGACAAAAGCTCCCACCGCAAACTGGACACCTTTAAACGATATCTTCATCGGATTATCGTCTGCGATCGAGGCTGCGGCGAAAGCGGCGACAGCGACTGGTGGAGTAATCGCAGATAGGACTGCGTAATAGAGTAAGAATAGATGCGCCGCCATCTCTGGGATACCCAACTTAATCAGCAATGGACCAATTAAGACCGCAGCCAAAATATATGAACTCACGGTCGGCATGCCCATGCCCAAGATGATCGTCATAATCGCGGCAACAATCAGTGTCAGCCAAACGGCATCCCCAGTCATTAAAAATACGAGCGCTGAGAGCTTTGCTGCAAGACCTGTCATGGTGATACCGCCGATCACGAATCCGGCTGCTGTGCAGGCCCCTACCACAGGGGCTAAACGTTTAGCTGTCTCAGCGAGGCTTTCTGTAATGCGTTTCGGAGATAACCTAGTACCCCTTCTGAGGAATGAAATAGCGATGACAGCGAGCGCACCGAACAACGCAACAAAGGTGGGACTGAACCCCTCGAATAATGCCCAAACGATCGCGGCCAGAGGAACTAAAAATAAGCCACCGTTTTTCATGGTTTCCGACAAAGGTGGCACTGCACTTTTATCTAGCCCCTTAAGGCCCAAGCGGACGGAGGTATAGTGGACCTGTGAGTAAACAGAAAAGTAGTACAAAAGAGCAGGGATGGTTGAGGCAACAACAATATCGAGATATGGAATACCCGTATACTCGGCCATGATGAAAGCAGCAGAGCCCATCACAGGCGGTAATATACTTCCCCCTGTAGAGGCCGCTACCTCGACGGCGCCCGCCACGGTCGCGGGATAGCCAATTTTTTTCATCATCGGGATCGTGATTGAGCCAGTGGTCACTACATCCGAGGTTGGGCTACCGGAAATTGTTCCATAAAGACCAGAAGATACCACTGCAATTTTTGCTGGCCCCCCAACCCGTGCTCCAGCAACTGAGGCGGCTAGATTGTTAAAGAATTCACCACCGCCAGCGTTTGCTAGGAACGTCCCGAATAATACGAACAGCAGTACATAAGTAGCCGCAACCCGCAAAGGAGTCCCAAACAACCCATCAGTCGTGAAAATCATGATGTCCAAGAAGTGTTCGTAACTGATGTAACCGTGACCAAATGGTGTTGGTAGTACATGCCCATATAAATTGTAGGCCATGAAACAGATAACGATGCCCGTCAACAAAAGTCCAACCGTTCTCCGGCACACCTCTAAACACAAGACAATTAACAGCGAAGCAAACAAAACATCGCTGGTCGCTAATGGATCCAGTAGCGTAATACGCGTCGCTATCGAGTCAGAGTTAATCGCGAAATACAGACCACAGGCTATGCTGGCAACTACAAAACACCAGTCATAGAAAGGGATCACAGCTCCATCATCGGAAGGTCGTTCGGAGGTTGCGGCAATCGTTGAAAATACGAGCACCAACATGAATGACAAAAAAAGCGTAACCAGGACCAACGCATCGAGTCTAGAAAATACTGCTGCGTAGGTAGACCAAAGGATAAACATGGCCCCATAGGCGGTCAGTAAATGACCGACTAAACCTTCAGGTCTTCGCGTATATCCAGAACTAAAAAAACTACCTAACGTCATCCACTAAACCTTAAAAGACTCAAACGTATTCTCAAAAAATAAATCTTCGGGCGACATCAATCTGTCAGCCACTCCTTGCTCGTAACAGTACCGGGCAAACGTTTCTAGCGTTGTACGATTTTTCTCGATCCCATATGCCCAGATATCATGCCCACCATATAAGGCTTGCGAATCTTTCATCGCTGAGAAAATCCAAGGCATCGGGACGGCAGAGGCCGTCGCATCGCAGAGGCGTCTCACGCAACGTGCTCTTGCCTGATCTAAGCCTTTATAGATCGTCTGCGCAACCCAAGGGCTCTCTTCGAGAATATCGTTACGAATCACAATCGTGTGCATGATCGGAAAGCACTGCGTCTTCTCAAAATACTCACGCTCGATCTGTCTCGGGTCATCAAACATCCTGATAACACGGGGGTCATTGTCTTTGAATGCCTGTATTGGATGAGCGGTGATGACCGCGTCAACAGAGCCGGTAAGAAGCAGATCATTCAAATTATGTTGCGTGTCTGGCTGCAGGTTCACCCAAGCAGGAAGATTGAACTTAACCTTTTCTGCCCTACCCGGTTCATGCACACCTGACTGCACCCAGGTTATTGAGCCTAAGTCGATATCAAACTGATCTGCGAGCGCGCCTCGAACATAAACACCCGCGGTCTGACCCCATTCAGGGATGCCGACCCTGCGACCCTCTAGATCCCGCGGAGTCCTTATCTCTGAGTCGCCCCGAACATAAATAGCCGAGTGGCGAAATACTCGGGATGGAAACACCGGGATAGCGATACCCCTGGCCTGCCCCTTCGATCTTAAACTGACGTATTTCGCGAACGAGTGCTCAGAAACTTCGAACTCTCCAAACTTGATGAATCTAAAAAAAATCTCTTCGACCGGGAGCTTGAGCTGAGTCAGCTCAATACCTTCGGTAACAACCTCTGGCTCAAAAATATCTCGAACGTGATCGTAGTCGTGGCAGGCGAATGTCAGCTTCAGCATGGATGCCCCGTAAGTTAAATGCATTCTTATTATCAAAGTTGTCCACTTGCAGAACGCTACTACTTAGGTATCTAATCGTCAACGTGGCCGTCAAATTGTAGGTAGATCAAAATAATGTGGGACGAAGACCGTTGGACGCACTAGTATCATTATCTCTAAATGTTCTCGTCGTCATCACAGTGATCGTATTTCTTGGCGGACTGATTAAAGGATTTCTTGGGTTTGGGATGCCTCTTTTCGCTACTCCATTGCTCGCCATTTTTATGCCCCTTCTCAGTGTTATACCAATGATGGCGGTACCAGTTCTTGCGTCCAACATTTACCAAGCAAAATTTTCAAAACAGAGTTTTGATTACATCAAGCGATTCTGGCCACTAGGGCTTGGGCAAATAATAGGCGTCAGCCTTGGTGTACAGGTATTAGTCAGCGCAGATTCGAACGTTCTTAAAATCTGTCTCGGTCTCATTGTTCTGCTCAACATCGCATTACGGGCTACTAAATGGAGGCTGCAAATCCCCAGAAATAGAGAAGCGATCAGTGGCCCGGTGGGCGGCTTAGCTGCTGGGATGGTCGGAGGCACAACATCATTCGTCGGACCTCTGCTGGTGCTCTATTTGTCTTCACTTGAGAATTTGAAAAAAGATGACTTTGTCAAAGCTATCGCTTTGCTTTACCTGGCTGGCTTTCTGCCCATGTACGGAGGTTTAGCTGTACTCGGCTCATTTAGTTGGACTCAATTGATGGGTTCATTTGCCATCTGTGTTCCCATGCTAATCGGCATCTGGCTTGGTGAATGGATGCGATTCAGAGTCTCTGAATCGTTATTTGAAAGAGCAGTAATGGTCACACTAGGCTGCATTGCGATATTTCTCATCTATCGTTCATCAATTAACTTAATAGGATGACGTTTCTCGATATGTCAGACAGCACGCCATCAAATTCAGTCGATCAGACTACCTTTCTAACAGAGCACTCGATCGCATTTCTCACTCGTGAAATCACGAGGAACTACACAAGAAACTTACAAAATGCAATCGCTCCATATGGCATTTTGATCGGGCAATATCATTTTTTGCGAGTACTGTGGGAAAAGGATGAAATCACTCAAAGGGAGCTTGCGATAGCAGTTGGAATGAAAGAATCAACGACCTTCACCGCACTCGCAGGAATGGAAAAACAAGGCCTACTAACTCGAAAGAGAGATTCAAGCGATCGACGTAAGATGACAGTTAAGTTAACTGAACAAGGTCGAGCACTTAAATCAATCCTCATTCCTATCGCTAAACATGTAAATGATCAGCCATTAACAGAATTTGACGCAGATGACATTGTTCAGCTGAAAAGGATGCTTGAGTGGTTACGGAACAATCTGGCCAGCGAGACCTAATGATGACAAAACCGTCCCCAATCGTGGTCATCACTGGAGCAACAAACGGCATTGGTCTAGCCACAAAAAAACTTATGGAGACCAAAGGGGTAGGTACAATCGTTTGTGACAGAGAGAATAACGATGAACCAAATTATCGATTCCTAGATCTAATGAACTCTGAGTCGATCGCCGAATGTGTCCGATCGATTCCTGACGGAATTGACGCACTGATCAATTGCGCTGGCGTCGCACCAATCAACCATCCAAATGAAGCGGTACTTCAAGTCAATTGGCTTGGAACCAAGTCATTGACCGAGCAAGTCTTGCCAAAAATCAAACCTACTGGTTCAGTCACCACCGTAGCGTCACGTGCAGGAGCCAACTGGGAGGCGAATGTTATCCAACTAAAAAGATTCTTAACCGCATCGAATGACGACGTGATAAGAATTTGTGATATCGATAGCCTCACGCCTGCCCGAGCTTATGAACTATCGAAAGAGTTACTGATTTATTGGTCAATGACGCAATCTGCGACCCAGCAATCGATCCGATTTAATACAGTCAGTCCGTCATCAGTGGAAACTAGGTTAACGCCCAGTTTTAGAGAAGCGTTTAAAAGTCGCAAAATCAACAACAACAGCCTCAGAAAACGGTCTACCACACCAGATGAAATTGCTGAAGTCATTTGGTTCCTCGCGAACCCCTCGACAAGGTCTATCAACGGAATTGATTTAAAGGTTGACCAAGGTATAACTGCACAACGAAAGATTACCGAACTAGAACACAACGGAAATGGGGAATAAAAGATGAGCAAACTCAACCTAACTATTGCGACCGGAAATTATGACCGTACCCGCCCCATCTCTGATGGTCGAGTCAATATCGAGGGCGTCGATCCAAATCATTTATTTTTCTCTCCGGAAGAAATGTTTTACCGTGCCTTTCGATTCCAGTCGTTTGATGTATGTGAACTTTCGTTCTCTTCCTATTGTGTCGGCGCCTGCAATCCAGACTTCCCCTATATCGCAGTGCCAGTCTTTTTATCCCGCGCTTTCAGGCATGCTGCTATTTTCACCCGTAACGATGCAAGCATCGACAAGCCAAGTGATCTTAAGGGAAAGACCTTAGGAGTCACAGAGTATCAACTCACGGCAAACGTTTGGTTAAGAGGCATCCTTGAGGACTATTACGGTGTTCCACAGACCGACATTCATTGGATTCGAGGCGGTTTGTTCGATCCCAAGCGACCCGAAAAAATTAAGGTACAGTTGCCTAGCAACCTAGACTACAGAGAGGCTCCAGAGGGGTCCACACTAAACGAGCTAATGGCCAGCGGCAAGATTGATGGGCTGATCGGTCCGAGACCACCCAAAGACTTTTATACAAACCCGAACTATGGCCGGCTATTCCCCGACACCTACGGAGCCGTAGCGGAGTACTATCAAAATACTCAAATCTTTCCGATCATGCACGTTCTCGGAATAAAAAAAGAGTTGGTCAGCCAATATCCATGGTTACCTGCGTCTCTCTATAAAGCATTTGAAGAAGCGAGAAAAGTTGCTCTCGATGCAATTCTCGATACGTCTGCGAGTAAAATGACTATGCCACTCCTGGATGAGCAGATTGACTTCGTCCGCAAGGAGCTTGGAGCCGAACTCTGGACCTACGGATTCAACAACAACAGGCACGTGATCGACAAATTTCTTGATTACCACTATCAGCAGGGACTATCGAGTCGACGTTTAGAGGCTGAAGAACTATTTCACCCATCATCGATGGAGTCGTATTCTCTCTAACAACACAGTGTGTTTCTTTTTGACACATACTAAGGTTGTAATTTGCTGCGTAGCAACATATACTATTGCCTTAAACGATTGGGTATAAGAGATTAGGAAGTTATGACAGCAACTACAGCGGATTATGCATCAGAACAGCCAAAGGGAGCGTTTGCTGACTTAGCGGACACGATACGCTTTGCAATGAAACTGAAGAACGAATTTGAGAAGACAGACGATCCAAAAGCTCGCCACGAGGCGGTCTGCAAGCTTTTATCTTCTAACTGAGTAACACACCGTCAAGTTGTTGGTGACGCCAATCACCAACAACGACCTATGAATCAGTCTTCTGGGGGAACCCAACAGTCTTCAAATCCCTTCGCGGGTTCCAATTGATCAAACCAGTCGAAACCCATTAGACGTGGCATACGACTATTCATAACCACGATACGTGCCTCAATGCCTGATGTGTTGAACCGTTTGTGAGCACAATATGGTGGGATATAAATAAAATCACCGGCCTTCCACTCGAACACCTTTGGCGTAGTCTCCCACTCCCAGACGAATTCATCGGCGCAGTGAAAATTCACATCAAAATGATGATCGTACCCCTCACCTTCAATCACAAAAGCCACTTCCTCTGATAAATGGCGACTCGTGCCCGTGGCTTTGCCAGATTCAATGAACTGCATGTAAAGGTCTAGGCAACACTCTTTTGTGTTCATCTCTTCACGGATGATGTGTTTTATCAGACCGTCTGCCGAACGTTCCATCGGCATCTCGGCTGACTTTACAATATTTTTTCGGGTCACATATTCTTTACGAAACTCTTTAGATGCCTCGAGTGCCTGACTGTAAAAGTCAGCAGACAAGGAGTCATTCTTCGCTCGGTCTCTCTCGGTTGGATCAACAAACATTTACAAACTCCTCATTAAATCGATGTTGGTGGCGCATAGTCTTCATGACCCGGGACCGGCGTCGTCGGGGGATAATCGACCATCTTTTGAAAAATCATATGCATGAACAGGAACAAGGGCTTCGCCTTCATAATCAAAACGATACCTTCCTCGTCTGGATCATCATTAAAGTGCTGATGAACACAACCATTTTCGACAATCAACGCATCCCCTGCCTCCCAGTCGATCCTGCGGCCATCATGAACATCATGACCCTTCCCTTTTAAAACAAAAAAGACCGCAGAATTCATGTGGCCATGCTTTTGCCCATAACCACCGGGCGCGTATACGTCGATGTGTGTCTCGATCGATTGAGCAACCTTTGCAGCTTGTGGGTTAATGACTTTCTTACCGTAGTTTTGCGGCCCACCCTTCCATTTCATGTCCGGTGTCCTGTAGACCCGGGGCTGATTGAACAGCTCTGACATTAACTCTCCGTAGGTACCCTCCAGTGCCCTAACGAAAACTCTTTTCTTCTGCCACCTCTCCCAGACGACTTCTCCGTCAGAACCACCAGCAACCAAGTCAGTTTTTTCAGACATATAGATCTCCTAATTTGTATTCAGATATTAAGGTATCTTGGAATGCAACTCTGCTAGCAAATGACACCTAGGCCCATAACAAAATCTTTTTACTTTGGGAGTGAAGATGAATCAATTACAGAGTATACGTAGTAAACAAGTCTGACGTTAGATACTGCCAACCTGGTCAAATTATGAGCAACAACGAGCCAAAGAAAAAACGATCAAAAAAACAAACGATCGAATTAATTGCTTACTCTGCCTTCTGCATCTTCGGCGGCTACTATTGCTATCACTTAAAGGGTTCTGATGGGTTCCTAGTGGCCCTCTCGGTGCAAGAAGACATGCTTCTGGGCATGCTACCGAGAATCACAATGGCACTTGGCATAGCCTCTTTGTTATGGGTGTTACTAGATCCCGAAAAACTGAAAAAAACTATTCAAAAACGCACAGGATGGGTCAAGATTGTCTACGCAACTATTCTGGGGGCAGTAACACCTGGCGGGCCCTCCAGTGCTTTTTCGATTCTCAATCTATTCTTAAATAGCGGTCTTGGCTACTTAATCGGTGTCACCTACATAACTGCGTGGTCCATGCTTGGTGTCCAACGAATACTCATATGGGATATCCCATTAATGGGAACAGAGCAGGCAGGTCTTCGTTTTATCTCAGGCATTTGGCTTCCCGCTTTCGCGGGTCTTCTCGCTGCTTGGCTCTTCGGGAAATATGAGGGTGAAAAGCGACCATGATGAGTCCATCGTTATTGTTGCTGGTTGCTCTTCTACTGATTCTTGGATACAAGGCCAAGCAACGTAATGATGGATCTATTAGTCGGGCCTACGAGCGATTTAAACGCCAAATCGCTCAATTTCTTCCGCGGATGATTTTGGTCATTATTGGAACAGGATTCCTCTTGCAGATCATTCCAACCGAACTAATATCAACTCATCTAGGTAAAGATGCGGGCTGGGTACCAATATTTTATGGCGGATTCGCTGGCATGCTGGTTCCAGCCGGACCAGCAGTTGCATTCACAACCGCTGCCACATTAGCTGGGTCTGGTGCGGCTCCGGCTGCCATGGTGGCATTCATTACTGCCTGGTGTATCTTTGCGATTCACAGAATTCTGATCTACGAGACCCATCTAGCAGGACCTCGCTTTCTGATGATACGTTGCCTAGTGGCTGCGCCGATCCCGTTTATCGCTGGATTCGTGACACATTTAATGACTAACTTTTAGAGGACAGAACATGGAACTCAAAGCCCACCTCTCAATACCCGAGTCACCGATCGGATGCCTTGTCGTCGTCCACGAAAACCGTGGGCTCGATGACCACATCCGTGATGTGGCAAACCGGTTCGCCAGTGAAGGTTTCGCCGTGGCCGCACCGGACTACCTCTGCCCGATCGGTGGATCGGTAGCAGACGTGGACACAAATATTGCGAATATCAAGGACGTGTCGCGCGAGCAAGTGACTGAGATCAGTCGATATTGGCTCAACAGCCTGACGAAACTCACAACGATCAACAATCAGTCGATACTTGGTTTTTGTTGGGGCGGTGGAGTCGTGAATCACTGCGCGACTCAAATCAACGAATTAAAAAAAGCAGTCATGTTTTACGGGACCGCCCCAGACCCATCCCAAATTGACAATATCAGGGCATCACTACAACTCCACTATGCAGAAAACGATGAACGGATTAACGCTGGTCGTGATGATTACATCAAAGCACTGGAAAAGGTGGCCATCTCACATGAAGCCTTCATTTATGACGGCGCGGGACATGCATTTTTTAACGATACGCGTGAAGATCGATACCATCAAGCATCCGCCGAACTAGCATTCAAACGCGCCTTAGCGTTTCTGCGCGATTAGCTGATCTTAAAGAATCGCAACGCGGTCAGAACCTCCTTGAGATCCTGGCCGTCATTCACCCACACCAACTGCGATGATATCCGCCTTAAATCGCCCATAAGCTGGGAAGAGGTGGGCAGCCGATTCTCGTTCGGATCAGGAGAAACCATCACTGTGGTTATAAATCGATTCCGCATCCAACGATCTACGCGAGCGACGATCGACTCAAAGTGCTTTTCATCGCAACTCACATCGGGACAGACAAATGTCAAAAAGTCTGGCGGTGCGATTGTGAACAGTAGATCGACGTCGGCGAAGCCTCCTTCTGATGTAAACAGAACCGCCTGAGATGAAGATTTTGCGTGCCTGGATCGGACACAGTCTGCGAACAGGTCGATCACCATAGGGTGAACTACAAAAGCGAATGATCTGTCAGAACTGTTCGGTTTTTGTATCCTGAACTGAGTAGCCTGTGCCGAGTGTCGCTCGGCACAAAACCCACTCGTTAGGGCTGATTGAGGAACTCCGTCGGTCATACAGAGGTTTGCTTGACACCCTCTCGGACCTTGAAGTCTTCCTTAGCGGCTTCTAAAAAGTCCTCGCTACGCGGGATCAGCTTAGAGACGGATCGAACACGTTGTTCCTCAACCGCAACACCGGGAGGAGTTTGCCCTTTATCGCGGAGTGCTACAACCGCACGCTTTAATACCTTCCGCGCCATGATGATTCCATTATCTGTCGACACCAAATTCTCCTTGGTTCGATCAACAATTGGACCCATCGACTCTTGAACGGATGAGTCCTGAATCGCAAAACCCTCGATACCGCTATATGACTCGCCCCGCTTCTGCGCATCGCGATCCATCAAATAGTCGTTATCTTTGTTCTGGAGAGGTCTGAAGGTACCAGGAATGCATGCGACATGGATGCCCTCACCACGCTCCATGGCTTCTCGCTCATCTTTAGATAAGGCTCTTACTGGGTGATAATCATAAGACCAAGACATGCAGTTGTGATCGTCAATCGGGATCCAGAAATGTCCATGAATCGGGTGGTCACCTCGAGGAGGGATGGCCGTGAAACAGGGAGCGATAAAAGGAGTCACCCGCCAGTAATACTGATCGTTCTCCGCGTTACGACGCGCACCAATCAAAAGACCACCCTCTATCTGCTTGACTTCAAACGCAGGCTTCGAGTCTTTTAGGTTGTATTTGTTACCCTCAGCACCTTTGAATAGTGGATCTTTGGTCATGGTAAAACGGTGGAGGAATGATACATGAGACGAGTCGATCCCACCCTCCATCGCCTGCAACCAGTTGCATTCCTGGATCCGCTTAGAGCTATACGTTTGCTGCAAAGGCACGCTCGCGAACTCGTATTCCGGCTCTGGCGGCATATGCTCTTTGGGACCCATATACACCCAGATCACTCCACCTTTCTCTATCATCGGGTAAGCAGTGAGCTTGATTCGATTACACAGCCCACTCTCTTCAGGTTCTGATGGAATTTCAGTGCAGTTACCATTCACGTCATACTTCCAGCCATGGTAAGGACAACGCAGACCACCCTCCTCGTTACGACCGAACCACAAGCTGATACCTCGATGTGCACAGAATTCGTCGATTAAGCCCAATTGCCCATCACTGTCACGAAAAGCAATCAGTCGTTCAGATAGAACCTGGACTCTGACTGGCGGGCAATCATTTTCAGGAAGTTCATCGGATAACAAAACAGGGAGCCAGTAACGGCGAAACATTTCACCCATCGGGGTACCGGGACCGGTCTGAGTCAGCAGGTCATTATCTTCACGTGAAAGCATAGTTTTTCCTAATCCCTTTCAGTCAAAAACGATTTAGATATACAGGTCTATCTTTGTACTACAATGTTACGATATCAACACTTAGCTATCTAAAGGTAATTCAATTTCGCTATGGCTCTAATAGAATTGTGCTCCGAATCTGATCTAGATCATAACGAGTCTAGATTATTTAGTATCAACGGCCTCGATATCGCTTTGTTCAAGGTCGAGGACAATTTTTATGCTCTTGATGATCTTTGTAGTCATGGACCAGGCTCTTTGAGTGAGGGCTACTTGGATGGATTCAATATTGAATGTGATTTCCACAACGGTGCATTTGATATCCGAACCGGAGAGGTCACCGCTCCACCATGCATGGATCCGGTTAAATCCTACGTAGTTTGCAAACAAGACGGCAAAGTATTTATAGAAGTATAAGACAGGTATAAGGAAGCATCATGCGTAAAGTAGATATATTTAATCACATCTGGCCTACCGAGTTTTTTGACGCATTGATTGATCATATCGGCCAAATGACTGACATCACGTTACGTAGTGGTGCGGTACCCATGATTACAAACCTAGACCGCCGGTTTGAGGTCATGGATATGTTTGGCGAAGGGTACCAGCAGGTGTTGACCCTAGCCTCCCCGCCGCTCGAAAAAATCGCAGACCCCGAGAAGGCTCTGGAGCTGAGTAAAATTGGCTCAGACTCTATGGCGTCACTCTGCCAACAGTATCCCGAGAGGTTCCCAGCGTTCGTCGGAACGGCACCGATGAATCACCCTACAGGAATGGCATCAGAGTCAAAACGAGCGATTGAGGAGTTGGGCGCTGCTGGCATGCAGATATACACTAACATCAAGGGCCAACCTTTAGATCATCCGGACTTTGAAGCATTCTTCGAGTATATGAATGAGAGTGGCAAACCAATCTGGATGCACCCTGCACGGGGTCAAGGGTTCGCTGATTACCAGTCCGAAGACCGATCTGAGTATGAGATCTGGTGGACGTTTGGTTGGCCTTATGAGACCTCTGCAGCGATGGCCCGCCTCGTCTTCTCTGGCATATTCGATCGCTATCCAAATCTTAACATCATCACGCATCATGCTGGTGGGATGGTCCCATTTTTCGAGGGGCGTGTCGGTCCTGGCTGGGACCAGATGGGTAAGCGGACTAGCGATCGGGATCTCGGGGCCGTGAAAGACGCGTTGAACAAACCGCACCTTCAATACTTCAAAGAATTCTATGCTGATACTGCGAGCTTTGGCTCAAAGAAGGCAATCGAGCACGCGATAGAATTCTTTAGTGAAGACCGCGTCGTATTCGCGTCAGATGCACCTTTCGATCCAGAGGGTGGTCCGATGTACATCCGCGAGACAATCAACGCGATCGAGGCGATGGAGCTCGACACGGCAGTCAAAGAGAAAGTGTTCTACAAGAACGCTTGCAAACTCATGGGAATCGCCTAACCAACACTATACACACGAGGAATCTAGTTTGGACGCAAGTGTTATCGTCGTTGGGGCCGGGCCGGTTGGTCTGGCTCTTGCCATTAATCTTGGCAGAGCTGGGATAAAAACTATTCTTCTTGAACGAAATCCAGAGCCACAGTTCTTGCCAAAGATGGAGCGTTGTAACGCTCGATCAATGGAAATGTTTCGCCGCATTGGGCTATCTAAAAAGATCCGTGATGCCGGCTTGCGAGAGGACTGCCCGATGGATGTGTTTATTGTGGAGGATTTGACTAAGCCCGCGCTACTTGAAGAAAAGCATCCTTCGATTCAAACTTTCCAGGGAAAAATCAAGGAATGCAAAGATCTGTCGATGCCCCTTGAACCCTACCAACTGATCTCACAATACACACTTGAGCCCCTACTGAAGGCTGAGGCTGAAGCACTACAATCAGTCGAAGTGCTATTTGGCCACGAGTTTATGGAGTTCAGTCAAAGCGATGACGGGGTGTCAGTTCGATTCAAAGACTCGGATGGTCAATCAAAAACGCTGACGGCCGCGTATCTAGTGGGTTGTGACGGAGGATCAAGTCCGATACGCAAACAGCTTGGGATCAAGCTTCGTGGCGAGGGAGGGATTCTCGAGCTTCAACAAGCTCTCTTCTATTGTGAAGAATTATTCGAGCGCCTGCCTCACGGAAGCGGACCTGGACAAGGAAGGCACTATCACCGGGCAGATGCAGAACACACGTTCCTCATCATGCAAGACTCAACAAAACACTGGAGTCTTCACGCGACCGTTCCAGACGCAGAGGCAATGAAACGCAAATTCGAGGAAATTGTCGGATTCCCTGTCAACTATGAATTACTCTCGTGCGCGCCTTGGCGTCAGAATCTTTTGCTGGCTGATCGATACAGAGAGGGTCGCGTATTCCTCGCTGGAGACTCAGTTCATCTTGTCATTCCGACCGGTGGACTTGGAATGAATACTGGCGTAGGAGACGCGTTTGATCTTGCATGGAAATTAATCGGGACACTCAAGGGTTGGGGTGGTCCAGAGCTTTTAGATTCCTACGAAATCGAGCGCCGTCAGGTCGGTGATCGAAACGTCGGTGCGTCGCGTTATGCAAATGTGGGCCGCCAAAAATGGCGATCTATCGCCACTGACGAGATTTTCAGTGGAACAGAGGCCGGAGAATCGTTGAAAAGAAAGTTGATTCAAGTAGCGGACTCAGAGCAACGCAAAGGTAACCGCATGATCGGAGCAGAGCTTGGGTATCGCTATGTCGACTCACCATGTATTGATAATATCCCTGGCGGTCCCGAACACCGGGTCGGCGAATACAACCCTAATGTCTGGCCAGGATCGAGACTCCCGCATTGTTGGCTAGACGACGGATCAGCTTTGCAAGACCAGTTACCGGAAACCTACATCCTGCTGAGTCTTGGTAATAAATCGCTAGATACCTCAAAACTGCGTCAAAGCTACGAGAAAATAGGCGCGCCAGTGGCTGAGGTACGGATTGAATCGAATCGACTTCGAGACTTATACGGCTTTGACCTCCTTGTACTACGTCCAGACATGCACGTTGCATGGCGAGGAAACGATGCGCCACCAAATCCGCAAGAAATAGCGTCGATCTCTACTGGCCACGGCCGCCTTGATTGAAACCAATAAAATAAAGAAAAGGACCAACCAATGAGTGAGTTTTCCAATTATCTCGAAGCGAAGCTCGACGAGCTCGTGACCGCCAATAGAATTCTTGGCCGGGAGAATGTATGCGATGCCTTCGGACACGTGAGCATAAGACATCCAGACCGAGACGACAGGTATTTCCTTTCAAGATCCCGAGCGCCTGAACGAATTGAAGTAGAGGACTTAATGGAGTTCACTCTTGATGGCGATCCAATCGATCAGAAAGGTCGGTCACCATATGCAGAACGGTTTATCCACGGCGCGATCTATGCAAAGAGACCTGACGTGCACTCAGTGGTCCACAATCACAGTATGAACGTGATTCCTTTTGGAGTGACCAAGACTCCAATCAGACCAATACTCCACATGTGTGCCTCAATGGGGTGTGACGTTCCAGTGTGGGACTCACGTGACAAGTTTGGCGATACGAACCTATTGGTTCGCTCGATGGACATGGGTTTCGACTTAGCAGACGCTTTAGGCGACAAACGTGCAGCACTGATGAGAGGTCACGGGTGCGTGGTCGTTGCTGAGTCCTTAAGATTGGCCGTTTTCGCTTCTGTTTATTTAGAAATGAACGCAGAGATCCAGCTGAAGTCACATCTTCTCGGCGGTGACGACGTCACATTCCTGAGTGAGGGTGAGGTAGAACAAATTATTGGAACACGCACGTCCTTTACCATTGAACGCGCTTGGGAGCGTTGGGCGCGCAGAGCGGACCGACCCTACGACCCTGAACCAAACGAGACCAATTTTTCTTAATCTAAGTTTCAAACCACCCGCTGGAGTCGGGTGGTTTCACTGCATAGGACAGTTGTACGATTAATTAATCGAATATCTGGGTAGCTGTAGCCTCCCATGGCGCAATGCAGGACGCTTCTGTTGTCCCACATTACAACATCCCCTTGAGCCCAATGATATTCAAGCTTGGCATTCGTTCGCTCCACAACATCAAATAGCTCGTCGAGAATCGCTTGCCCTTCATCTTCAGGAATATCAGAGATTCCAATCGTAAACCTAGGGCTCGCAAACAGAATGATCTCATTACTCTCCGGATGTCTATAAACCAGAGGGTGCTTTACTGGAGGATGCTTGTCGAGTTGCTGAGCATAAAATTCTCTTGCATTGACTCGATTTTCAGAGATGGTTACCCGTCTATTTAAAAGTTTACTGACACAGTGAACGCCCTCTAGGTTCTCCACCGTCTTTTTAAGGTGATCTGGTAACTCTTGATACACGGCACCCATATTGACGAATCCAGTATTCCCTCCAATTTGTGGTGTTTTTAAGCAGTGGAGTATTGACCCTAATGGTGGATCAATTTGCCATGAGAGATCAGAGTGCCACTCGACGCCAGCATCAACGACACCGATTGGTTTTCCATCTTTCAAGTCGTTCGACAACACCAAAATTTCTGGAAAACCGTCCAATAGATATTGATTATTGCTGTGCACATCGCAGCACCCAAAACGTTTAGAGAAAGACACATGCTGCTCAGGTGACAAGTTTTGTTCAGAGAACGCAATCACCTTATGGTTGACTAACGACTGATACACAAAGTCGAAATCACTACTGCTAAGAGGATCCGACAGATCAATACCCTTGACTCTTACACCAATTTGTTCAGAAAGCTGCTCAACCGACGGCATCTTCAATACCTCTGCTACTTATCTTTGATAATTATGTTCCCTTGGGAATCTAACTCGGCAGTCTGCCGAGGAATCACAAGTGTGGTTGTGTCAGACTGCTCGATGACCAA